>Ga0210377_10000013_pt1 | contig 189345 bp, 176 predicted proteins | sample PLM4_65_b1redo_FD_155480 | JGI IMG/M metagenome (GOLD analysis project Ga0210377, IMG submission 155480) | Groundwater sediment microbial communities from an aquifer in East River, Colorado, USA - PLM4_65_b1 redo | ecosystem: Environmental > Terrestrial > Soil > Riparian zone | place: USA... | reverse complement strand
CGGTAGTTTCAGAACCACAATTGCCATGATGAGCTCCTTGGATTTTGGCTTCGACCACCAATATCTTACAAGAAGCTCATCTTCTTTTCAATCCGCTAATCCCACCGTTGGTGTTACAGAGTCCGGCACCTGCGATATACTTACCGTGGAGATTTACTCAATGACAAACTTATCCCAACTCAAATGCGTTGCCTGCCGCGGCGGCGAACCTACCCTCACCACAGCCGAGATCGCGGAACTACATCCGCAAGTATCAGAATGGCAGATCACAGAAGTGAACGGTATTCAACATCTGGCGCGCATCTTCAAGTTCAAAAACTTCGTGGAGGCACTGGCATTCACGAACCAAATTGGCACCATCGCCGAAACAGAAGATCATCATCCCATGCTCATCACCGAATACGGGCGCGTCACCATCCACTGGTGGACTCACGTAGTCAAAGGCTTGCACAAAAACGATTTCATCATGGCAGCCAAGACGGATCAAATCTTTGGTAATTAGCAAAACATATATCAACAAGCATCAAACAGACCGCAAGCATGCCCACGGTCTGTTTTTATTTCAATCCTCTCTACGAGCATTCGTAGATACGTCTAGGGTGCGTGTTTTTTACTATAGTGTAAAATATTTAAAATCGTACATAGCAAATCACCCAGTTGAGATTGGATAACATGAATAAAACACAACCAACAAGCGAGCCATCAACCAAAACTCCGGTCACCGCCGGGCAAATCGTCGAAGGATTGAGGGCAAAATATTACGATATCGGTAACACCCCGCTTGGACTCCCGTTTGTGACCCGTCCGCATGTGCGCTTGATTTCGCTCCAACCCGGTCAAGCGCTTTTGGACGTTGGTTGTGGAACTGGTGAGGTGCTTTACCAATTGCACAAGAAGTTTGGCGAAGCCGTTTCCCTGCATGGCATCGATCCATCTGAAGATATGCTCGATGTAGCTCGACAGAAGTTACGGAAAGCCCCGAATGCAATACTGGAATTAGGCATCGGTGAGCAGTTGCAATTCCCCGAGGCATCCTTTGACTGGGTCGTAAGTTCTTTGACATTCCACCACGTTCCGCTCGAAGTTAAACGCGCCACGATCCGGGAAAGTTACCGGGTACTCAAACCCGGAGGCAAGATCTTGATCTCCGACTTTGGAAAACCGACAACCTGGGCAGGTCGAGCATTCGGCTCCTGGTATGCAGACCATGCGTTTACATCCGATAATCTCAAGGACATCGTCACCGAATTGATCCTGGAGGCGGGCTTCGTAGATCTCGCCGACACGATCGTAGCTGGGCTCATCCACCATACGCTGGCTCGGAAATAATTTTCCTGATCAGACACATAATAATAAATCCCGATGGATAACAAATTGATACTCTGTTACCCATCGGGATTTGCCGTTTGTGGAATTGAATTTATTTCAATCAGCAAACTCAGCTCTTTACATTTTTTTCACCCCAATGAATGGCGATCATGCCAAACATATATCTTTGAAAACCAATTTTTTGGAATCCAGCCTTTACCATACGCGCTGCCAGCTCCTCAGCGGTAACAAAACCCTCTGTGGTTTCGGGCAGGTAGCGGTAGGCGTCGCGTGAGCCGGTCAGGAGTCCGCCAAGGGTGGGAATGATAAAGTGCATGTGAAGCCAGATGAATGGAGAGAGAATGTTTTTCTTCGGGCGGGTTGTATCCAAGATAACAATTCGTCCGCCGTTCTTTAGCACACGATATTGTTCATCCAATACTTTTTGCAGGTCGATCACATTGCGCATGAGAAAGCCGGAGACAACTGCATCGAAGGATGAGTCGTTGAACGGCAGTCGCAGCGCATCGGCAGTGGAGAAGTTGAGCGGACTGGTTCTTTGTCCCACCCGCATCATTTCGAGCGTGAAGTCCGCCGCGATGACGTTGGCAGCAGGAAACTGTAAAAGTGCCTCGCGTGCGAGATCACCGGTACCAGTTCCGAGGTCCAGAAAAGAGGCGTGGTCGTTCATCCGTGCAAGTTCGATAACACGCTTCCTCCAGCGGATATCCTGTCCACCTGTCATCAGCCTGTTCATAAGGTCGTATCGTCTGGCAATCTGCGTGAACATGCTTTGGACATATTTCGTGCGTTCGTTGCCTGTCAGTTGGGTCATGAGGTCTCCTAAAATGAATTATAAGTTATACTGCCCCGAATTGATTTGAGCAATGGAGCAAAACTTGGTAAAACAGAATGCTTTCAACTGGAATGCATGGATGCTGGCTATCCGTCCGCGCACATTACCTGCTGCAGCGGCGGGAGTGGTGATGGGCGCTGCGCTGTCCTGGCACGACGGATATTTTCAGCTTGATGCTGTGTTAGTCTGTTTGTTCACAGCATTGCTTCTGCAGATCGGTAGCAACCTGGCGAACGACGTCTTTGATTTCGAGCGCGGCACAGATACCGCGGAACGTTTGGGTCCCACGCGCGTGACACAGGCAGGCATGCTGACTCCGAGGCAGGTGAAAACTGGCATGGTGGTTGTGTTTGCTTTGGCAGGTTTGTCGGGACTCTATCTTGCATGGCTTGGCGGTTGGGTCATTATTATCCTTGGCATCGCAGCAATCATTTCAGCCATTGCCTATACGGGTGGACCTTTCCCGATCGGCTATCATGGGTTGGGCGATATTTTTGTTTTCATCTTTTTCGGTCTCGCATCTGTAGCAGGGACCTATTACATTCAGGCAGGTTCTATTTCACCTGCCGTGTGGTGGATGACCATCCCGCCTGGTTTGATCATCACCGCAATTTTAGTGGTGAACAATCTACGTGATCTGGAAAACGATCGCAAGGCTGGCAAACATACCACGGCGGTGAGACTAGGCGAAAAAGGTACGAAGATCCAATATCTGCTTTGTATGGTTATTGCCTATTTAGTCATGTTCCCTGTGGCTTATGCCGGGTTGATTCCGTGGACAGCATTGATGGCTTGGCTGTCTTTGCCACTGGCGATTCAAGGAACAAAAGTTGTGTTGACCCAAAAAGGGCGTCCCTTGAACGCGGCACTTGCAAAAACAGGTCAAACAGCATTGGTCTTTAGTTTGTTATTCTGGCTGGGACTGTTGTTCAGTTAACAAACTTCCACTTGCACCATTTTCGTTCCAACCAGTCCACACTGAAATACATGCCAAGCCCCAGCAGGCTCATGGCGATCACACCCGCGTACATCGCAGGGTAATCCAATAGCGTGCTCCCTTTGTAGTAAATATAATATCCAAGCCCATATTTCGTGGCAGATAGTTCCGTGATGTAAAGCACTGCCACAGCCGTCCCAATGGATTGACGCAGCGCGGTCAAAATGGCGGGCAGGCTGGCGGGCAGATACACAAACCGGAACAAGGCGCGTCGACCTGCACCAAGGCTGCGCAGGCTTTGGATCAACTGTGGAGCAAGTCCCGATGCCTGATCGCGGACAAGCACCAGTATCTGAAAGAACAGGATCAAGAACAGGATGGCGATCTTCGCCACATCACCGATTCCCAAAAACAGAATGACGACTGGCACCAAAACTACTTTGGGGATCGGATACAACAAATAGATGAACGGGGAAAAGAAGCGGTTCAAACGCTTGGACCCGCCAATTGCCAGCCCCGCAGGAGCCGCCACCAACACTGATAGCAACATCCCCGCCGTGACCCGCCATAAGCTGACCGCAAAATGGACAAGCATATCCTTGCGCAATTCGCGGAAGAACACAACTAACACTACAAAAGGTTGTGGCAAAATAGGCAAATTGACGATCATTGCCGTTATCTGCCATACGATCAAAAGGGCAAGCGCAGCCAACAAGACATCACGCTGTTTCATGCTGCATTTCCCTTCGCAACAAATTGCATAATTCCTGGTAGCTTTTACTCTCCCTGTGACCATCTGTCCCTGCAGTTGGATTCTCAAAAACATGCGCAGTGTGCGTGGGGGCAGCATCGAGCAAAAGAATCCTCTTCCCCAAAACAACCGCCTCTTCGATGGCATGCGTGACAACTACCAGTGTCAATTGCTTTTCCACGCACAAGGACAGAGTCAGGTTTTGCAGGTCTTCACGTGTAACAGCGTCCAGCGAGGAGAAAGGTTCATCCATGAGCAGAAGGTCGGGTTCGAGGGCAAGTGTCCGCGCGATGGCGGTGCGTTGACGTTGTCCGCCTGAGAGTTGGGATGGGTATTTATCAGCGACTCCATCAATTCCCAAACGCTCAAGCCAATACGCTACACTATTTTCCGGTTGAAAGTTGACCGGTGCATGCGTACCATCATCGCCATAAAACTTGCGCATCCGCAGACCCAACTCCACATTTTCGCGGACAGTTGACCATGGCAACAGACCATAATCCTGCAAGATCAACCCACTATGCGGACGTGGGCGCGCAAGTCGTTCATCATCAATTTCAATGCTTCCCGTTGTTGGAAAGCGCAAACCAGCAAGCAGATATAACAATGTCGTTTTGCCACAACCTGACGGACCGAGAATCGCCCATGTCTCGCCGCGGGAGATTTCGAGGGAAAAGTTCTCGAAAAGCGGCGAGACGTTGGAATATGCAAAGTCAATCGAGCGGACGTTGATCATGTAATGCAAATGGAATTGTAACGCGACATTTATGTCGCATGGCGGTTTAGGCACAAGCGGCATCGCGAAGCGTGTCGCATTACGAAATAAGGCGAGAAACTATCAATCGAAACAGAATCAATTGTCGGCTAAGGAAGAAGCGTAGCGTTGACTGAATCCGCGTAGGAGACGTCCACATCCAACATTCCTTTATCATGCAGCCAATTCAAGGCGTCCAGCCATTCGGTTTCGGTGGGCACACCTGCGACAGGAAAAACGGGCGGCTGATATGCATCCAGCAGGGGTGCCGGAACAAGGTTTTGTTCGCTCAAAACATTTTTATATTTCGCGGGGTCGGCATTGACCAGTGTGGTGGCTTCTTCCAGAGCGGCAAGGAAAGCTTCGACAACTTGCGGGTTCGCATCGATCACTGCCTTGCGGAAGGAGATGACACTGAAACCATATTCAGGATACTTCGAATCATCCGCCACAATGACGCCGCCCTGTCCCACGACCAACGATGCAAGCGGATCAGGCATGACGCCAGCTTTCAATTCGCCGGAAGCGAGCAAAGCCATGCGGTCAGGGATCTTCGGCACGGCGATGGTCTTGATCTCATCCGCGCTAAAACCTTCAGCCTGCAAAAGTCGTTCGGTAACATACTCGATCACGGTGCCTTGCGAGACACCGATCTCAACGCCTTTAAGTCCATCTACAGAGGTGATACCGCTCTGACTCGAAACAATGATAAAGAAATGTCCGTGACCTTCTGTAGGGCGCAATGCGTACCGTACCACCTGCATCTGCACAGATTCTTTATTGAATAGCATGACTGCCAGGGTTTCGTTGATCGTGCCATCTGCCTGCCCTGCGGCAAGGATCTGATCACGCTCGGGCGCAGAAGCGACTGGCACAAACTCAATATTTACGCCGTGTTTCGCGAACAAACCTTCCTGTTGCGCCACATACATGGGAAGTGTATCGATAATCGGCAGGACAGCGATCTTGAGTGTTGCGGGTTCCGCAGGTGATGCGCAAGCCGAAAGAAGAAATAGTAGGCTGAGTAAAATGGGTAGAATTTTAGTTTTCATCAAGAGTTGGTTCCTTTTTTTTGAAGTAGCCATGATTATGACAATAGCGCACAAAATCTTATAGTGAAGATTATCTGCATTTTGGCGCTAATTCTCATGTTTTTTCTCTGATTTGCGAGTGAATAAAAATCGGTGGTCGAAATTCGACCACCGATTTTTATTCACTCCAGTGCTTTTGCTAATTCAGCAATTGCTTTCGCATTCGGCAAATGCACCCGCATCACTTTTTTCTTCGCTTCGATCAAGGCTTCGTAATCGCCCAACGCCTGCGCACGGATCAACGTACCAAACGTCAGACCTTCGGTGGGAATATCAAAATCCTTTTCGGGTTCAGCGGTAATGACCAGGAACAGCGCATCCTTGATGCCACCTTTGTGAAATTGCCCTGTGGAATGTTGAAAGCGCGGACCAAAACCGGCGGTCACGGCGTTGCCAGTTTTGGCGCGGATGGTGGCACGCATGCCTTGCAGAGCACCGATCATTTCGCCGTTGCGCGACAGGTAAGCGTTGATGGCAACATATCCGCCAGACTTCGCCTTCTTCAAGAAACTGCTCAACACCGATTTCAGTGACGCACCCGCCACAGCAGTTGGCGAGAACACAGTCACACCGTCTTTTTTCCAGGCGGGCTTGCCTTCCTTCAACTTACCTTTCTTCTGATACTCCGCGATCTTCGCCTTCGTGAGCTTCTTGCTCGTTTCCACATTCGGTTGGTCAAACGCATTCACGCCCAACACCGAACACGCCACTACCGTCGCGATCTCCCAGCGGAACATCTCAGCACCAATGTCGTACACTGTTGGAATCGTAAATTCCAAAACAGGATGACCAGCTTCACGTAAAGACTTCATCGTTGTATCCAGCTCGCCGCTCTGACGTAGATACACAAACAGACGATCCTTGCCATATGAGTTCACGTCACCCAACGGTTCAAGCGGCACAGGCAGGATGCCCTTCCCCAATTTGCCACTGGACTCAGCGATAATCTGCTCAACCCAGCCTGCAAATGCGGACAAAGGCGCATCAGCCATGACCGTGAGCTTGTCTCGGCCTTCGAGAGCCGCCTGCCCAATGACTGCTCCCAGCGCCATGCCGGGGTTGCGCGCTGCAGGAATGTGTTCACCGCACTGATGTCTCATCCAGTCGGCTTTATCGAGCAGGAGATTTAAGTCCATGCCGAGCAACGCGGCTGGGACGAGACCAAAGTCGGTCAACGCGGAGTAACGTCCGCCGACGAATTCATCAGCGGAGAAGATTTTTCTGAAGTTGCGTTTTCGCGCCAGTGCTTCCAGCGATGTGCTTGGATCGGTGGTTACGATGAAACGCGAACCATCTTTCTTGCTTAGTTTCCAAAAGTAATCGAAGGCAGCCATCACTTCGGCGGTACCACCAGATTTACTGGCGACGATGTATAAACTTTTATCAGGTGGATATTGTTCTGCGGCAATTGCGACTTGCGCAGGATCGGTCGAATCGAGAATCGCCAATGACAATGAGGCTTCGATTCCAGCCGCAGCGAGCAACGAACTAAACACTTCCGCAGTCAATGATGAGCCACCCATGCCCAAGACTAATACGCGATCGATCTTGGCTTTCTTGACTTCCTTCGCAAAGGCTTGATACTCTTTCAATTTCTTGCGAGCCTTATCTGTTGAATCCAGCCAGCCCATGCGGATGGTGACTTCATGTTGACCAGCCACATCCTTGGCTGGTGCCCAGAGGAACGGATCACCTTTCCAGAGGCGGGCGGGGACGGAATTCGCTTCGAGCTGAGATAAACGCTTGGAAACAGAATCAGCTAGCGGTCCAAGGGTAGAAGCGGCGCTCTTCCTTCTTTCTTCAATCGTCCCAAGCAATTGCGTGAACGCATCCGCAAAGGCTTTAACACCTTCGTCTTCGAGTTCCTGAGTCACAACATCCATTGAGATGCCTGCGGCTGCGAGTTGCTCGATCGCAGATTGCGATTCAGCAAGACCGCGCACGAGCGTCATCGCGGCATTGCCGTGATCTTTGAAGGCATCGAGCGTTTGAGGCGGAACAGTATTAACGGTTTCGGGACCGATGAGATTGTCAACATAGACCGTATCAGAATAAGCAGGATTCTTGGTGCCAGTGCTCGCCCACAGCGGACGCTGAACACGTGCACCCTTGTATTTGAGTTTTTCCCAACGACCGCCGGCAAAGGTTTTATGAAATTCCTCGTATGCGAGTTTTGCGTTTGCAATCGCAGCTTTGCCTTTAAGTTCAGAACCATCGGGAAGTTTGGGATCAATTTTAGAATCGACACGCGAAACAAAGAACGAAGCGACCGACGCAATGTGATCAATGGGATGACCCGCCGCGGCACGATCTTCAAGCCCACTGAGATAGGCATCCATCACTTCGGCATAACGGGCAAGAGAAAAGATCAACGTAACATTGACATTCACGCCGGCTGAAATTGCCTTACGAATGGCAGGGATGCCTGCTTTGGTGGCGGGAATCTTGACCATCAGATTTTTGCGTGCCACACGTGCCCAAAGCTGCTGCGCCTGTGCAGCGGTAGCTTCAGTATCATGCGCGAGATATGGGCTGACTTCAAGGCTGACATACCCGTCGCCGCCATTGGATTCTTCGTACAACAGCGAGAAGGCATCGCAGGCGGCTTTGATATCTTCAATGGCGAGCTGCCAGAAGATCTTTTCCGCATCCCAGCCTGCCCAGGCAAGCGGCGTAAGCTCGGAGTCGTAATCGTTTGTCTTCGCGATGGCGTTGTTGAAGATCGTCGGGTTGGACGTGACGCCGCGAATATCGCCGCGTTCGATCATGGCATTGAATTCGCCGTTTTCCAAAATCTTTCTTTGGATATTGTCATACCAAAGGGACTGACCTAATGCTGTTAATTTTCTGATTATTTCTGACATGATATTTTCCTCTATGCTTTGGTGGTCGAGTAGGGCGAAGCCCGTATCGAGACCACCTATTTCATGTAATTTTCTATTTACAAGTTAGTGGTGGTTTCGATACGCCTTCGGCTATTGCCTCAGGCTACTCAACCACCAGAATAATTTATTTAATTTCTATTTCCTTCATCTTCCAACTTATGTATTTTCTTCACACGTCGCGCTAAACGTTCCCCGCCCGTTTTATTGCCTTGATACTCTGCACCTAAAAAGGCTTGAATCAAAACAACTGCAAGCTCAACCCCGACGATGCGCCCGCCGAGGCAGAGCACATTCATATCATCGTGTGCGACTCCCTGTGCGGCGGAATAGGTATCATGACAAATGGAGGCGTAGATGCCTTTCATTTTGTTCGCAGCGATACATGCGCCTACGCCCGAACCACAGACGATGATCCCACGCTCAGCTTCGCCGCTTTGAACCGCACGTCCCACTTTTTCGGTGAAGTCGGGGAAGTCCACGCTTTCGGCGGAATCTGTGCCCATGTCAATGGGTTCATGCCCGGTAGCGCGCACGGTCTCAAGTACAGTTTGTTTGAGCGGGAAGCCCCCATGGTCAAAACCTACAGCTATTTTCATATTTCCTCAAAATGGCAGCCAATGTGCGCCAATTGCAAGTTCAATCCCTTTGACGAACACAAGGAGCCCCACCCCAAAATAAATAACACGGGCAACTGTATCGCCCAACAAACGATTGATCAGTTTGCCAGACCGGCTCACAATACTCCAATTCATCGCCGCGCCCAGCATTGCAAGAACTCCGATCGCGATCAAAATAAATCCAGAAACAGTCGAATCCATGGCTACTTCAACAATTCTTTCGCGCGTGCGACGACATTTTCAACAGTGAATCCGAACTTCTCAAAGATGATCTTCGCTGGAGCGGATGCGCCATAGTGATCAATACCGATCACGGACTTGGCGTATCGTTCCCAGCCGAAACTTGCCGCAGCTTCGACAGCGAGTCGCGCCGTGATATTTTTCGGCAACACGGACTCTTTGTAAGCCTCATCTTGTTTCTCGAACAATTCCCAACTCGGGAAGGACACCACGCGCACACCGTGACCTTCTTCTGATAATTTCTGCGCGGCATCCAAAATGAGACTCACTTCTGATCCCGATGCCATCAGGATGATTTCGGGATTGCCAAAGTCTTTCAAGACGTAAGCACCTTTTTCAACGGTTGGCAAGTTGGAAGGTTCGAAGGTCGGCACGTTCTGTCGCGTGAGCGCCAAAGCGGTTGGTCCATCACGGCGGGCAACGGCAACTTTCCAAGCTTCGCGGACTTCATTCGCATCTGCGGGACGGATGGTGACCAAGTTCGGGATCGCGCGCAATGCTGCAAGTTGCTCGATCGGCTGATGCGTGGGACCATCTTCGCCAAGACCAACTGAATCATGAGTGAAAATAAAGATCGTCGGAATATGTGAAATCGCAGCGATACGGATCGCGGGCTTCATGTAATCCGAGAAGATCAAGAACGTTCCACCATAAGCGATGATGCCACCAAACAGATTCATACCATTCAGCGCCGCGCCCATCGCATGTTCACGCACCCCGAAATGGAAGTTGCGTCCATCACGCGATTCTTTTTGGAAGTCAGGAGCGCCGTCAATTTTGGTGTTGTTCGAGGGAGCCAGATCCGCGGAGCCGCCGATGAGTTCAGGCAGAATCGGAGCGAGTGCATTGATAATTTTGCCAGAGGATGCACGCGTTGCCATGCCTTTTGCGTCCACCGGGAAAACTGGCAATTCAGCCGCCCAATCCTCGGGTAGTTTGCCAGCCAAACGGCGCAATAACTCGGCACCCAATTTCGGGTGCAGATTCTTATACGCATCGAATTTCATCTTCCAATCGAATTCGCGTTCGCGTCCCTGATCCACGGCTTTGCGATAGAACGCCAGCACATCATCAGGGATGAAAAAGCGCGGTTCGGTGGGCCAGCCCAAATTTTGTTTGGCTGCATTCAGTTCTTCATCGCCCAGCGGTTCACCGTGGGCTTTGGATGTCCCTTGTTTTTTCGGTGCACCAAAACCGATCGTGGTGCGGCACATGATGATGGACGGACGCGGATCAGACTTGGCGAGCTTAATCGCGGCGTCAATCGCTTCCACATCGTTACCGTCTTCCACTTTTTGAACATGCCAGCCATAAGCTTCAAAACGCATGCCACGATTTTCAGTGAAAGCTAGGTCAGTGGAACCATCAATCGAGATGTGGTTGTCATCGTAGAGGTAAATTAATTTTCCGAGTTGTAAATGTCCCGCCAGCGATGCGGCTTCGGACGCGACACCTTCCATCAAGTCACCGTCTGTGACGATGGCATAAATATAGGATGGAATGAGTTCGTGCCCCGGCTTATTGAACAACTCGGCGAGGTGCGCCTGCGCGATCGCCATACCCACGCCTTGAGCAAACCCCTGTCCAAGCGGACCTGTCGTCACTTCGACCCCAGGAGTGAGTCCATATTCAGGGTGACCGGGCGTGAGGCTCCCAAACTGACGGAAATTCTTGATCTCATCGAGCGAGAGATCGTAACCCGTCAGATGCAGAAGAGAATATAGGAGCATCGAACCATGCCCGCCCGAAAGGATGAAGCGGTCACGTCCCGCCCATTTTGGGTTGCGTGGATTATGTCGCAGGTGTCGGGTCCAAATCGTATAACCCATGGCGGCGGCGCCCATGGGAAGTCCGGGATGCCCCGAGTTGGCTTTCTGAACGGCATCCGCCGAAAGAAAACGAAGAGTATTGATGGCGCGAAGTTGAAGATCGTCTGTCATGTATGTAACCTATTCTTATGAGATACCCCATTTTACCATCCGAAAGGGGGCGTTATAATATCCACATCACGAAACAAGAGGCGTATCTTTGGAAAACCTTAACCACATTGCGGAACAATTCAAACCAGGCGGAAACATCATTAAAGTCAAAGAATTTGGCAACGGCAACATCAACGACACCTACATCGTCACATTGGATTCAACGGAGGAAAATAAATTCGTTCTACAACGCATCAACACGCATGTCTTCAAACAACCGAAGCTCATCATGCAGAATATGCGTACCTTTACCGAACATGTTCGTCACCGTGTACGCACCGAGGGACACGCCTGGGAAGCGCCGCGCGTGATCTCCGCCAAAGATGGGCAGGATTTTTTGATCGATGCCGATAATAATTTCTGGCGCGCCATCAGTTTTGTGGATAACGCCCAATCGCACGATATCATCAACGACCTAAACCACGCCCGCGAAGTGGGTCACGCGCTCGGCATGTTCCAAAACCTTATCAGTGATCTCCCCATCGAATCACTGGCTGATACGCTTGAAGGTTTTCACATCACGCCGCGCTATTTACAGAACTACTACTGGGTCCTGATGAAAAACGGCACCCACACGTCACCCGAAGTCAAGCATGGCATGAAGTTCATCGAAGATCGCCGCGAATTTGCGCACGTCCTTGAAAATGCCAACCTGCCCCTGCGCCCCATTCACGGCGACCCCAAGGTCAACAACGTGATGATCCACACATCCACCGGCAAAGCCGTGAGCATCGTGGATCTCGACACCGTCAAACCTGGACTCGTCCATTACGACATTGGAGACTGTCTGCGCTCGGGATGCAATCCGCTCGGTGAAGATGCGGATGACTGGGAAGCGGTTCATTTCGACCCGGAAATTGGTTCAGCAATCCTGGAAGGTTATCTCACCGAAGCCCGCGCCTTCCTCACCACTGCCGATTACGACCATATGTTCAACGCCATCCGTTTGATCGCGTTCGAACTCGGATTGCGTTTCTTCACAGACCATCTGGCAGGTGACGTGTATTTCAAAGTGAAATACCCCGGTCACAACCTCCAACGCGCGCTCGTCCAATTCAAATTGACCGAATCCATCGAAGCTCATGAAGCCGATATCCGTCATATCATCAAGAGCACAGTTGCGTAAAACCTTTGCGCTGATTCCCTATCCGGCACAAAAACTTCCCGCCATCGAAATCACAGGGACAGTGTCACGGCAGGAAAATCATTTATCCATCCACTATGCTGTACGTGGTGATATTGAAAACCTCCTCTTGCCCACGCCGACAGATTCCCCCACCCGCCAAGATGACTTATGGAGAGCAACCTGTTTCGAATTCTTCATTGCGATAAAAGACCAGCCGCAATATTGGGAATTCAACATGTCACCGTCCAGCAATTGGAACGTCTACACCATGGACGCATATCGCCAGGTCAACATGCGAGAAGAGCTTGCGTTTACGCAGCTTCCGTTTGAGTTCAGAAAAATAAACACTGAAATCTTGCTTGATATCTCAGTAGATTTGAATCCGATCATCCAACCAGAAACTATTTTAGAGCTTGGCGTTACAACCATTATCCAAACCAACGATGGCAACGAAACCTATTGGGCACTCGCCCATCCCGGTCAGCAGGCTGATTTTCATTTGAGGGAAAGTTTTATTTTGGAATTGTAGAACTAATAGCTCGTTCGGGGGCTTAGCCCCCGAACGAGCAAACGAAGCATATCTATGCAACCAACTCAACGTCGACTCGTTTACGCCTCTATTCTCATCCTCGGTCTCGCATGGATCTTCATCAGCGCAGACAAATCCAACACATCCACCGCGGGCGAAATCCCCGCGCCACAACAAGGCTTTCTTGCACCTGATTTTGAATTGAAAACCACTACCGGCGAAACCGTCAAACTCTCTGACCTGCGTGGACAAGCCGTGCTGGTTAACTTGTGGGCAACGTGGTGTCCACCCTGCCGCGCGGAAATGAAATCCATCGAAAAGGTCTACAACGAATACAAAGATCAGGGACTCGTCGTCCTCGCCGTGGACATGACCTATCAAGACGACCCAACCAAGATCGCACCCTTCGTCGTCGAACAGGGGCTAACCTTCCCGATCTTATTGGACGAATCTGGTGCGGTGGGCAAAAGCTATCAATTACGCTCGCTTCCCTCTTCGTTCTTTATCAACCGCGATGGCATCATCAACGAAGTCGTCATCGGCGGTCCCATGGCGGAAGCGTTATTGCGGACGAGGGTGGAGGAGATAATAAAGTAATACAATGGTGGTCGAGTAGCCCCGCGTTTTTCGGGGCGTACACTTGCACCAGCACGCAAGTGCAGGTGTCGAAACCACCATATAAGCAAGGAAACTGTTGTTAGAGAATTATTCTTGGTAACCTGTGGTTTCGATACGCTCTTCGCTGTCGCTCAGAGCTACTCAACCACCGAGTTGATATTATTATGATTGAAATCTTCCGTTCTCTCTTCGCTCCACCCCGTCACTTCATCCTGCTTTTCGCCGCATTATGGATTGGACTCACGCTCGCCGAAAAGCGGAGTGAACGGCATGGCATCTCAAAAGACACGCTCAATAACATTACGTTTTACAGCATTCTCGCCTATGTCATCGGTGGACGCGTGTTATTTGCATTGGCAAATCTTTCCGCGTTTACACCCAGTCCGCTCAGTATTTTCTCACCCAACCCTGACCTCTTCGACCCAGCCAGCGGACTCGTTACCATGCTTCTCGTTGGTTTGATCCATGGTCAACGCCAGAAACTTCCGCTGTGGGGCACATTGGATGCGCTGACACCACTCTTCGCCACACTCGCCATTGGAAGTCCCCTCGCCCGCCTTGCGGCGGGGACAGGCTTCGGCAGTCCCCCCAACCTGCCCTGGGGCATTGACTTGTGGAACGCCACGCGCCACCCGACTCAGATCTATGAGTTGATCGCTGCGCTGATTATTCTCGGTGTGATTTGGTTTCGCAAATCAGATGTACCCGCTGGTATTCTGTTTCTCAACTTCATCGCGCTGACCGCTGGCGCACATCTCTTTCTCGAAGCCTTTCGTGGGGACAGTACGTTGGTGTTTGGTGAGTTTCGATTGGCACAGATTATCGCTTGGGTTGTGCTGACGGTTACGTTTTTAGCAGAGAATACACTTCGCCAGCAAAATACTTGAACCTGTCACCTCATTCATACGGTTTCTTTGTCAGGGCAATATCTTGATACTCTTGATCATTGCATTGAATTCTGTGTGAAATTGCCCATTACGCTCATCTTCTGGAATATACAGTACAAAGGTATAGTAACGATCACTAACAAGCAAGTAAATATATTCTTCAAAAAAGATGTTATTTGGAGAACGATCTTCATAATAGTTCTTTATAGTCAACCATCTGGCACTATACCATCAATTTGAACAGTTCTATCTTCCAAAAGCTCGAGGCGATCCAAAACATCTACACCTTTTAAATGCAAATCAATACTTTCCTTCATCTTTGTTTGAGGCGAAGAGACGACTGCCACATCTAGGTATACAAGTCTGAGACCATCGCTAATTCCAGGATTACTAGCAGGATATGGGTCTAGTGCTTCAATTGCTTCATATGCTCTATCAGAATTGATATTTTTCTTCCAATTCCAATTAGGTGAGTATGAAAAAGTTATTTTTAGCAGACTACCTTCTTCAGGTTGAAATTCTGCAAGTGCAGGCGTTTTCGCTTGGCAAGCGCCGACAGTTATTAAGACAAACATCATAACTACAAAGAAAAATGCTCTGATCGTTTTCATTGAATTTTCTCCCACATTAGCGATTATACTCGTTCGGTATGGTCTGAAACCCCGCCGAAACCCGACCGCGGGTCTGAGATTCGTCAGAGAAGGAAAAGTTTATCGAAACAAAAGCCGCCTCTTTCGTTGAAAGAGGCGGCTTCTCATCCATCATCAATTTCGAAGCGCAATCGGCTTTAGGTATGAATCCAATATCGCATCCATCTGCTCAAACGACTCACAGACGAAGAACATCGGGTTGAAGGCGTAGACCGTCTTGGGGATCTGCGAGATCGTCTCGATATCGAACGGCGCCAATATTACTTCACCGCCCAGATAGCCTTTATGAGGAATGCCCAACTTATCATACAGCGTGTGAATCACGTTCCAGCCCGTTTCCTGCGAGGACATCTGTCCATGTTGATGCAATTCATTCACGCCAGCAACGATGCGGCTGATATCCACCTTGTGTTTCAGGTAATGATCTTGCAGCTGCTCAAATACATTCGCGCTGTAATCGAACACATTGTCCTTGCTGAGGCGATAAAACTCCATGATGGTATTCGCAAGTTCCGCGCGCCCCGAGATCGTCCCTGCGCCAAAGACCTTGATGCGATTATCTTCCATCACCAAACCAAACTCGGTGCTATACCACGCCAGCCGCTTGATCACTTCCCGCTCGGCTTGGGTCGCTTTCATATACGCCGGTGCAAACTTATCCTCGATGCGTGCATAGAAACCCTGCGTCAGATACGGCAGGTGACCGAAAATATCATGGAACATATCCGGCTCTGGTGTAAATTCCATTTGGTCGCGTGAACGCAGATAATCAGTGATCAGGAAAATACGCTGCGCAAACTTTTTATACCAATCGTCTGCCAGCGTATAGCGCACCGCCGTCCGCTCGATGCGCCAGCCAGTGCGTGGGCTAATCCGCTCGTTGAGATGCGTCACCGTGGGGATGCGCTGCGGGTTGAGTTGCAGCAACTCCAAGCCTTGTATATATTCACGGCAAAGATGCTCAAGCAAATAGGGGCGATGAATTCCAGCGAACAGGTCAGCCCAGATCGCATGTTGCTCTTCTGAGAAAACGAGCTCCTGGTTTTCAGCGGTATATTCCTGAGATGGGTCAATGTGCTGTTCAGCAATATCCCCCGTGTAGATTGTCGGATTTTGATTCTTGTCCATAGTTTCACCTTTCTTCGAGAAGGATTATAGAGCGAGAACTCAAAACTTACGCAAAGATATTATCACCGCCGCATAGGTGCGTCAAGCAAATCCAACTCAACCTCCCAATAAGCGGTAAAATCCTCCTAATGACCGAACTACCTCTGAACAAGAAAACTGTGTTGATCACCGGTGCAGCCCGCCGCCTCGGGCGACTCTTCGCTTTGGCTTGCGCGCGTGCCGGAGCCGATATCGTCATCCATCACGGTCATTCAGACGCGGATGCTGAAAGCCTGCACCAAGAGATCACCGGACTCGGCCGCCAGGCTTGGGTCTATCAAGCGGACTTAAGCGATTCATCCCAAACTCAAAATCTGATTCCCCTCATCAACCGCTCCATCCCGATTCATTTTCTCATCAACAACGCCGCGATATTCGAATCCCTATCCTTTGAAGCAGCCACGCTCGAAGAATGGAATCGTCACATTGCCATCAATTTGACAGCGCCTTTTTTGTTGGGTCAGGCCTTTGCCCGCCAAGCGCAGGCAAAGGAGGGCGCGCGCATCGTAAACATTGTCGATTGGCGCGCCTTACGCCCCGGTGCGGATCATTTTCCATATACCGTCAGCAAATCCGCGCTGGCGGCGATGACAAAATCCATGGCTGTCGCGCTCGCACCAAAAGTCATCGTCAACGGACTCGCACTCGGTGCCATCCTGCCGCCATCAGATGGAGCAACGAATCCAGATATCATCAAAAACATTCCGCTCAAAAGATGGGCGCACGAAAACGAAGTTGAACAAGTGTTGCTCTTTTTACTCACCAGCCCCGCCTATATCACTGGCGAGATCATTCACGTGGATGGCGGCAGACATTTGGTGTAGTTAATTCTGTATCGCGGCAAGCTTCGCGATGTCGCTTTTGCATGGCGAGATAAATCTCGCATTACTTAACCCAAACAACTAGTGTGCCTACGCGCAGACAAAAGGATACCTTATTATGGATAAAGTCATCATCAAAAATTTACTTGCACGTGGAATCATCGGCATCAACGACTGGGAGCGTAAACGCGCTCAGAACATTCTCATCAACCTCACCCTCTTTACCGATACCAGCCGCGCTGCCGAGACTGATCACATCAACGATTGTGTTAACTACAGCACCATGTCAAAAAAAATATTGACCCATGCCGAAACCGCCAACCGCGAAACCGTGGAAGCGCTCGCAAATGACCTGGCAAAAATTTGCTTTGAAGATGGCGGTGTACAGAAGGTCATCGTCCGCGTGGAAAAGCCCGGTGCGGTCCGCTTTGCTGAATCGGTGGGCGTGGAGATAGAGCGTAGTCGCAATGAATGAAACACACCTGGCTTATTTGAATCTTGGGTCGAACATCCAGCCTGAGACAAATCTAGTCAAGGCTGTGGAGTTATTAAATGCGCTTGGAGAGGTTATACAACACTCCCAAGTTTGGGAATCAGAGCCGGTGGGCACCACAGGAAACAATTACTTAAATATCTGTATCCAGTTTCGAACTCACCTTGACGCAATGGCATTGAAAGAACGAGTCATTCATCCAATTGAAGCCCAACTAGGACGCAAACGTGGTCCTGATAAATTCGCCCCGCGCTCCATGGATATCGATATTATCCTGTTCGACGATCAACCCATTAACAATGAGTGCTGGAAACTGGCTTTTGTAGTTATCCCATTAGCTGATATTTATCCGAATTTCCTTATCCCAATCACTGGTGAGTCTGTTTTTGAAACAGCAACACGTCTCCGCCGGGAAGTGTGGCTGGAGACGCGTCGGGGAATCATCGGCTAATTGATCAGAAACAGGTAACGGGTCAGATCTGAAGCGGTTTTGATCCACGTGAAATATTATCCAAAAATTCCTGGCGAGTCGCCAGGTTGGCGCGAAATGCTCCATGCATGGCAGAGGTGGTCATACGCGCATCATGTTTTTTTACGCCGCGCATCATGGCGCATAAATGCATCGCTTCAACTACTACAGCCACACCCTGCGGCTTGAGCAGGTCACTGATAAAATCCGCGATCTGGCGTGTCATGCGTTCCTGCACCTGCAAGCGACGTGCATACATATCCACAATGCGCGGGATCTTCGAAAGCCCCAACACTTTACCATTCGGAATATAAGCAACGTGCGCGCGCCCAATAAAAGGCAACATATGGTGCTCGCACATGCTATAGAATTCGATATCGCGCACGATCACCATTTCGTCATACTGTACTTCAAACAATGCACCATTGACCACCTTGGCTGGGTCGTCACGATAACCGCCCAACAATTCCGAATACATACGGGCGACACGGTCAGGAGTATTTTTTAAACCTTCGCGCCCCGGGTCCTCACCCACTGCGCCTAATAATTCAGAAATTATTTTTTTAACTGCTTCGATGTCTATATCCGCGGGAAAGTAATCATCAACATTATTTTCAAATTCCATTTTTACTCCTTGATAAAACCAGCCCGACTTTTCGCCGGGCTGGTTCTTTGTTCTCGTGGCAGGTTCAACCCACAACAGGCTCGATCAAACCGTAGGTCCCATTTCGGCGGCGGTACAAAACCTGGATCGAATTCTTTTCGGCATTAAAGAAGACAAAGAAATTATCGTGACCCAGCAAACGCATTTGCTCAACCGCTTCATCTTCATTCATCGGTATCACAATAAATTTCTTGCGGCGGGCGATCATCGGCAACAACTCACCAGTATCATCAACAGGCAATTCGTCCACATCCACTACTTCGGCGGCAGAACGTCCGTCACCGCGCCCATGATAATGCTTGCCTTTGTAGCGTTCGATCTGGCGTTGCATTTTTTCAAGCGCAATATCGAAGGCGCCATGTAGGTCATCTGCCCGTTCTTCAGTGCGCAGAATAAAGCCCTTGCCACGCACAGTGATCTGTGCCACCTGACGATCCCCCGCACTGCGCGCCGCCTTGTTATGCGACAACTCAACATTTATCTCGTCAATTTCCTGAAGGTGTCGTTCAAGCTTGGCGGCTTTCTTCTCCACATACTCACGCGTATTATCCGTCAACCGCATATTACGAGCCAGTGTTTCAACTTTGTTCGCCATGGTACTACCTCCTGAAAAGTTATATCAACAGACCATTTGGTCAGTTGTCATACACGAGTCAGATCATGATGTGAAAGTGCACGCGCAATGGTCAGCGCATAGATCGCATTGGCGCCAGCGGACAACAACGCCTCTGTACAAGCTGAGATCGTGGAACCGGTCGTAGCCACATCATCCATCAATAGGATGGATTTCCGCTTCACCACCGACGGGTTGGCTTGATACGCCTGCGAGACATTTTCGCGCCGCTGAGAAATTGTCAGCCCCACCTGCGAGCGTGTCTCGCGCGATTTCCATAAAGCCTGGGGAGCATATTCAAGACCAAGTTCATATGCCAGTGGCTGCGCCACCAGCCCAACTTGATTATAACCGCGCTCCTTAAGGCGTTGGCGTCCCAACGGCGCAGGGATAATAACATCGATATCCCATTTTAAAGAAAGTACAAAATCCACCATCTGGCATCCTATCGAATCTCCCAAACCGATATTGCGACGATACTTAATCGTGTGGAGTGCATTTTGTACAGGAGAATCAAAAACCGCCCACGACCGCATTAAGCGATAGGCAGGCGGATTTGCTTGGCATTTTTCGCACAGACCGATTTTGCGAACGGGGATTCCGCATTTTTCACAGAACGGCTCAACGATACGTGGGACGCATCCCTGGCAACTCGAACACCAACGGGACCCTGCTTTTCCACAACCTCCACACACCGGCGGGAAGAGCAAATCCAGCCCGCTCCAGGTCAATCGATAAAGACGATACGACCAGGGTATGCTGCTCACGAAAGTATTTTTATATTCCGCCGCTTCCCAGGATCTGAAACGCGGCTGGGACAAGAATAATAATCATAATGGAAGGGAATATCAACAAAGCCATCGGAATGATCATTTTGATCGGGGCTTTATGTGCCTGTTCTTCTGCGTATTGACGACGCTTCATACGCATTTGGTCCGCCTGAATACGCAACACCTTCGCCATACTTACGCCCAATTGCTCGCTCTGTATGATCGCGGCAACAAAACTGGTCATCTCAGCAATACCGAGACGGTCAGCCATATCCTTTAAGGAATCACGCCGAACCTTGCCAAGTTGAATTTCACGGAGTGTTCTGCTAAAAGCCAGCGCAAGTTCGTTATCCCATTTCTCTGCCACTTTTGACATGGCAGCTTCAAATCCAAGCCCAGCTTCCACACAGATCGTCAGTAGATCCAACGCATCAGGCATCGCCTTGCGTACCTCTTTCTGACGAGCAGTGATCTTGCTTTGCAACATCGAAGCCGGAATAAATGAACCCACAAAAGCTGACCCACCAATAATGAGGAGGTTTCTACTGGAATCAGCCGGGGGGGAAATTAAAATATAAGCAATCGCCAATCCGCCAAAAACTATCGCCAAGACAAAGCGAATCGCAAAAAAAGTCGGAGCGTCAATTGGCCAAGGGTTTCCCGCCAGCTCCATCATCCTAGTGACGTTCTGAATTGCCTTTTGAGGGGTAAAGCGAACAGAAAATTCTGCAATTTTCCGAACAATTGGAACCAAAACACGTTCACTAAAAGGCTGAGAGAGCTCGATTTCCTCAAGAGAAGTCACGTCACCGCGCTGAATAAATTCAGCCAAACGAGCCTGTAAGGGATCGGAATCTTCTCCCTGGTCGTTCCTTCGCAAACTCACAATTACAACTGCAATCGCGCCTATAAGTACGAGACCGCCAAGTATATATATAATATTCATATTACACCTCGATATCCGCTATCTTCTGCATTACGAAATAGCCAGCGATAATCATACCAATAATTGTGCCAACAGCGATAATGCCGCACACTGGTTGAGGAGTAGCTGGGGTTGCCTGAAAAAAAGTACCAATATATTCCGGACTAATAAACCACAACGCAATCCCCAGAAATACCGGTATCAAAGACAAGACTGCACCAGACGTTCGAACCTGAGCTGTCATAATACGAATCTCGCCTTTGATGCGAACACGTTCGCGAATGGTAAACGAAATTGTATCCAAAATCTCAGCGAGATTACCGCCTACCTCACGCTGAACATTCACCGCGGTTACTACAAAATCCAGATCTTCACTGGGAATTCGGCGTAAAAGGTTTTCCAGGGCCTTTTCCATGGAAATACCAATTTGCATCTCCTGCACCACTCGGCGAAATTCATCTGAGATCGGCGCTGGCAACTCACGACTAACGGCTTCCAAAGCCTGCATAACAGAATAACCGGCTCGCAAACCATTTACCATCAAGTTCAACATATCAGCCAACTGATCATTGAATTTATTCAATCTAATAACCTGTTGACGTTTAACATAAAAGCGGGGGATAAAAAAACCGACTATGCCACCAATCACTAGGGATGCGATAAATGGTTGTATTAAATATGCGACGATCGCAACAACCACGGTAGACATAAAGATCATCGCGTAGTATTCAACCACTTTAAATTTCAGATCCGCGCGGGCTAATTCCCTGGCTACGCGGTCGCCCATGGATGAACTGGCCACTCTGCGGTTCATCCATTCGGTAACAATGGATCGACTCGCCTCTTCTCCGGCAGACCCATCCGGCTTCTGATCTTCGTCAAGGAATCGTCCCAGTCGCTCCTCAACCAGCGATTGCTCACTATTAATTGAAACGATAACGCCGATTATCAAGAGAACTATAACGATCACCCCGCCAACAATCAAAACCGTTAGATTCATAATACTATGCTTCCTGTCATGTCAAATATTAATACCGGCGACGTTCGCCAATTCCAAAAATGGAGGGCGGTAAATTGATGCCGGCGGTTTCGATTTTTTCCATGAATTTGGGACGCAATCCGGTGGGGCGCAATCGACCGACAATTTTGCCATTCTCCATACCGGTTTGCTCAAAGACAAAAATATCCGTCATGGTAATAACTTCACCTTCCATACCACTTACTTCGGTAATGGTGGTTACTTTGCGAGTGCCATCGCGCATACGCTCTTGTTGACAAATCAAATCAACAGCGCTCGAAACTTGCTCTCGAATCGCGCGGACAGGCAGATCCATGCCAGCCATTAAACACATGGTTTCAACACGCGAAAGAGCATCACGTGGCGTGTTTGCGTGAGCGGTTGTCATAGAACCATCATGGCCTGTATTCATGGCTTGTAACATATCCAATGTTTCTCCGCCACGGCACTCACCTACAATAATACGTTCAGGGCGCATTCTGAGCGAATTAATAACCAAATCTCGAATGGTGACTTCGCCGCGCCCTTCAATGTTAGGTGGGCGTGATTCCAGGGTAACAACATGTTCCTGCCTCAGCTGCAACTCAGCCGCATTTTCGATCGTTAAGATTCGTTCATCATTTGGTATGAAGCTTGACATAACATTCAGGAGGGTGGTTTTCCCTGAACCAGTGCCGCCAGATATCAGAATATTTAATCGAGCCTCCACGCAAGCCTTGAGAAACTGAACGGCTTCGCTGGTAATAGAGCCGAATTGAACTAACTGTTCAATGGTTATAGGGTTTCTTGAAAATTTACGAATTGTTAGAACAGGGCCGACAAGTGATATTGGTGGAATTACAGCATTAACACGAGAGCCATCCTGCAAACGAGCATCCACATAGGGGCTGGACTCATCAATACGCCGTCCCAATGGAGCAACGATGCGGTCAATGATTCTCATAACATGATCATTGTTCTCAAATGTTACAGGAACTCGATGGAGTCTGCCCTTTCTTTCAATGTATACATTCTTTGGTCCATTCACCATGATTTCAGAAATCGTATCATCCTCAAGCAAAGGCTGAAGTGGGCCTAACCCCAAAATTTCAGCAGCGATTTGCTCAAACAAGCGAGCACGTTCGGGTCTGGATAAGACGATATTCTCTTCTGCAAGAATTTGTTCGAAGAGATCTTGAATGGTTCGCCGTACATCATCTGTACGGGTAATATCCATGGATGGATCCAATTCAGATAAAAGTTTATTCTGAACTCGGACTTTCAAGTCAAAATAAGAACCTGCCTGTGGGGATGTAATGGGAGCATTAACACGACGCGCCTGTAAGGATGACAGGCGCGAACCTTCCCCACCGCCTCCCTGGGCATCTGACGACTGTCCGCCTGAAGAAGATCCACCCTGTCCTTGTTCAATACGCTTTAAGAGAGACATTCTTCACTATCTCCTTCACAAAAATTTTAACTTTTAAGAGTTACCGTCGTCCTACCCGATCCGCTTCACCACCAGATTCCTGAGCTGCAACACGACCTCGTACACCCTCAGCTAACGCGTACACACCTCGTGAAACAGGCTGGCTTTTATTATCAAGTACAAATGGAACTCCGCGATTTACGGCTTTGGTAGCTGTTGCTTCATCCAAAGGTATGACTAAAGCCACTTCCTGCTTTAGATTCTCTGCAACTCGTTCTGGCGTAATATTAATTCGCTTGTCGTACCGATTCATAACAAACAATATTCGATTGCGCTCGACTCCGAGAGTCTGAAGTAAATCAAGGAAAAGGCGGCAGTTTTTAATCGACGGAATATCCTGGGTGGTTACCAACACAATCAAATCGCTAATGTCAATTGCCGCCAATGTTACATCCGTCAAAAGAGATGCCGTATCAACAACCACATAAGCATACATTTGACTAAGATATTCTAGAACCTTGGAGAATTGTCCGCTCGAAATCTTTTCAGCATGTTCTGGTCGGCTAGGTGCCGCAAGAATATGAAGTCCGGATGCGGCGTGTTTCACCATTACTTCTTCAACAATCTCAGGATCAAGTTCGTCAGCCCGTGGCGCAAGATCTAGAACGGTGTTCTTGCCTTGTTCATTAATAAATACAGCCACATCTCCAAATTGGAAATTTCCATCTACCAAAGCAACACGCGTATCATCATTATTTAAAGTAAGCGCGAGGTTAACCGCCAAGGTAGTGCATCCCGCTCCACCTTTTGGGCTGTAAACAGTAACAATCTTTCCTTTAGGTCCACCGAATCCAGACAAACCATTCAGATTACCAGATATAGCTACTGGCTGAACTTGAACACTTTTCGATTTTTCGGTTCGCGCCATTTCACCTGCTCGACGGATGGCAGATATCAATTCGTCGCCCATCGGTGGCTTGGTAAGAAAGTCACGTGCTCCCACTAACATGGCTTTTCGCATGTAATTCTGGTCGCTTTGTACCGACAGAATGACAACCTGAACAGCAGGCTGCTTTGCACGTATGGCTTCCGTGGCAGCAATCCCGTCCATATCAGGCATATTAATATCCATCAAAACTACATCTGGATTCAGTTCTTGCGAAACCTGAATAGCCTCTTTGCCCGTCCGCGCAATTCCGACAACATCCACATCGGATTCAAATTGTAAAAGTTTCTTTACGTTTTCACGCGTTTCAGACACATCGTCCACAATTAAGACACGGATTTTTTCACCAGCAGGCATAAGGCGCTTACCTCAAAAAATGGATTGATTTATTGTTGTGGTTGAACATTAATAATATCGTTTGGTAACAAAGGTGGTGCAAGGACATCCAAACGAGGTTGTTGTGCGTATGGCAACTTGGACGGCAAGGAAATATTATATTGCGTCAAGAGGCTGGTTAAAGTAGCTGATTGAGCCTCAATGCGGGAGTTATCATTCGGATTACGCAGAGTCATTGACATGACAGCCCCACTATAAACAAAATAGTTTAAAGCGATCGAATCTTGAGGCGTTACCATCAGGGTAATAATATCTGGAGCTGCATCTTGTTGAACCTGCCCGGCCACAGGAGTGGCATTCGGATCGGCAGCTACTGGTGTTTGTAATTGGAAGTTTCCAAGATTCATGACAATCACATCTTGCAAAATCATCTGACAGACTAAACGAGGTCGTTGAGTCTCAGAAGGAACTGTATAAATTGGCTTTTGAAATGTAGGGTCAAGCTCTACACGTCCTTGTCGAGAAGGCAATTCAACAGTTAAGGGGTCAATCGAAATATAAGGTCGCTCAGTACCATCTGGTGGAAACCATACATCACGCATCGCAGACACATAATTTGGAAGTACAGATTGATATGCAGGGTCAACATCCACAAATGTCATACATGCATTGACATTTACATGCGCGCCATCGTTCACACCATACGCGGCTGTTGCCAGACGATTGGTGGGTATCGCTACCGCAACCATTCCAGCGGGCACTTGTACGGCCCAAGCCGGACCAGGAAGCTCTCCAGCACCTGCCCCAATCATGGATGTAGTAATCAATGTACCTTGATCCAGGGTAAACCGAGCTACCTGACCAACAAGGTTGGCTTTCTCATCTTCTCTAAACATTACCTCTGCTTCATTTTCCTTTGGAAGCGTAAATGTACTCAACATGTCTTCAGTAATCGTTGTTCCTAGTGGGATATTTTGTGACGCATAGTACACCTTTACCCCAGTTGTTTCTGTTGCGACGGCCTGCGGGTTCGGGTTAAATAACCCGAGTCCTAGCGCTAAAACAACAACACCAACTATGACAATCAAAATCAGGAATATGAATATTCGTCCGCGACGCATGGGTATTTCTCCTCTCAATATTTCGCCTTAAATCGGCAGAAGATACAATTTCAGAATTATTATAATAGTATACACCTAAAACAATAATAGCAAATTAGTAAGAAATACGAACAGAGACCTGAAATAAATCTCAATTCTGTTATGTTTTTACGAGTTTTTTGATTACTGGTGCCAAAAATAATGGATTAAGAACGGGCTGGCACAGCAAATGAAATGCGCGCGCCTTTTCCAATAGCACTGTCCATTTCAAAGCTTCCACCTAACATTTCAGCCCGTTCACGGATCAGTTTTAACCCGAGGCTGGATCCTTGTTGAACAACATCTGGGTCAAAGCCACGTCCATTATCATCCACACTTACACGGACTCGCTCCTCACCCATATCCAGCATAACTTTCACGACGGTTCCCTGACTATGCCGAGCAGCATTCCCCAACAATTCTTGAATCGCGCGGAATAACATGACTTCCAAATAAGGTTCGAGGCGACGTTCGTTACCAGTGACAGTTACTCCAATATCAATTCCCATCTGCTCTTTGAATGCATCTGAATAGCGGCGGACCGTAGGAACAAGTCCCAAGTCATCAAGCATCATGGGGCGAAGTTCAAATATAAAATTCCGAACTTTTTGAAAAGTACCCATGGCAGATGCTTTTAAACTATTTAGTTCAGCGCGTGCCTGAACAGCATCAACGTCAAACAAGCGCATTGCAATTTCTGTTTGAAGAATAAAATTCGATAAAGCCTGAGCGGGACCATCATGCATTTGCCGTGAAAGACGTTGTCGCTCGGTCTCCTGCGCATTGACCAGCATCTCAACGCTCGCCAAGGGACTTTTTCCTCCACCACCTGCTGAAGAGGCTGAAGCGACGGAACCGCTTGCTGAAACACGCGCCCGCTCAAGGGTCGATTTGAAGCGTTCGAGATGGGATTTCTCAGTCTGTAATTTTTCGAGTTGTCCGCGCATGACGAACAAACGCTGTTGGGCATCCAAAGCGGAATCATAAGCGGATTTGATTTCCTGAGGCGGCATCTTGTCTAATTGACCCATCACTTGTTGGAGGTGCGTGGTGATTGCCGCGTTTCTTTGAGTCAGCTTTGATAACTCGCCCTGACTCTGTTCCATCATCAAGGTGACTTCCCGCAACGATCGTTGGGCTTCATCCAGTTCTTTTTCAAAATCCAACTCGCCGCCGGAGGTTAGCTCGTTTAACATAAATATTTACTCCTGAGACTTAATCGCAGTATCCTGCAGTTTCACCCACCCGCGCCTTAAGGCGTATACGACAGCCTGAGTGCGATCTTCAACACTAAACTTTCTCAATATCGAGGTGACGTGATTTTTTACGGTTTGGTGACTTATCCCCAGTAAACCAGCGATCTCTTTGTTGCTCATTCCACGGACCACACAAGATAAAACTTCCATCTCGCGATCAGAAAGCGGGTGAAAAGGCGCTCCAGGTTCGCTATATGACCTGCGCACGCCGTCCATTTGCTCATCGATCCAACGATCCAGATCGCGACGATTGAAAATATTTCCTGCAACGGCATACTTGCCATCGGCAACTGCGCGAATGGTACGGGCAAGCACGTCGGGTTCAATTTCTTTGGCGCAATAACCGACTGCACCTGCCAGCACAGCATGGATAGCCTGCTCAATATCATCATAGCCGGTCAGCAAAACGACACGCGTTGGCAGATGTTCAGAGGTCACCTGATGAGTAACCTGCTGCCCATTCATGCCTGGCATGTTGATATCAATTACAGCCACCATTGGATTCAATGATCGAATCAGTGCAATGGCTTCATTTCCATCTGCCGCCTGGGCAACAACCCGAAAATCACTTTCTAGTGAAAGCGCTTCTACAACACCCTGGCGAAAAAGTGGGTGATCGTCTGCAACGAGCAGTGTTATCTCTTTCATTAAGCTTATCCCTATATTGGTCTTGACGTGAGTATAGCACAGTAGCGGTATGTGGGCAATTTACACAGCCTGAACTGGCATTTCAATTTCGTAATACAGTTTCGCGCCACAACGCTGGCAACGACTTGGTATTAATAAAATTGATTTTTACATGTAAGTGGACTATTCCATGGCCATTGTTTATATTGTTCAATCGCTCGTTTTCCTTTTCTCAGGCATTGGACCTGCTTAACATGGATTTATTGACGGAACCCGAACTGATCTGCCCAGATCCGCGGCGGACGAATCGCCCACCAACGCATCCAGTACAAGCCGAGCATTGCCAAAACTGGTGGGATGATTTTCAATAAATCAGAATATAGACGCACCTCTGTGAACAATCCCTGGTAATAGTACAAGCCAAAAGAGAACAGAAACACAATCGCCAATAACAAAGCGCTCACCAACATGCGACGTTTCACCCAGCGTTCCCACGCAAGTGCGACGACAAGCACAAAAGCTGGAATAAAAACAACGTGGTTGGATGGAAAGATGGCAAAGCCCAGCATTGGGTTGACTGCCAATGCCAGGAAAGCCGCCCATGCCACGTGACGGAAATGTTCATTTACAGAACGTATGGATTCAAACAAAAGAACGATCCCGACGATCACGGCAATCCAGCGACCTATAGAAAAACTTAGCGCTGGAAATACATAAACCAGAGTTGTCCCAAAGCTGTGCTCTACGCCACGGTTCCAATCGAAAACCACCGCACGGATGTACGATATAACCCAGCCTGAATTCAAGATAAACGAAATAATTAACAAGACCACTAGAGCCATGCCAAAACCTGCCAACACACTCCAGCGCCGATTCGCAAAAACAAAAACGAGAACGAACAGAAAAAACAAAGCGCCCAGTTCCCATTGATAAGCAACAAGGCACAGGAGTACGCCTGCAAGTTCATCCGAAAACGAATGCAGGGCAACTAGAATACACAAGTAAAGAAATGTCAAAAATATGGCTGGTGAGCCGGAAAGAAACGCGTCGATACTGAAGTAGCTGAATAACCCAAATCCGGTCAGAGCAACAACCAACCAGGCAGGAGGCTTCCATTCAGATAAATTTATTGAGAGTAAAACGATACCTATCAATGCCACCTGAGACAACGACATCCAAATACCGTGCACGATCGTGAAATCTGTAAAAAACCACGCAAGCGGCGCATACAAAAGGACAATATACAAGGGATCGTTCAATGCATAGGGATATTCACTGAGGAAAGCTTCGCGCCCATATACAAGCGATTGAACGCGCTGAGCAATTGTAGAACCATAGGGTTCGAGTTGATCAGACAGCGCCGCACGCACACTGCTCCAGCGCAAGAAAAGCCACTCGCCGCCATCCAGCTTTCGCGCAAGATATATATTTAATACAAGTAATGCCCCGAGCAGAATCAAAACACCCAGTACAAAGCCGATATCGGTCACGCTCAGAAACTTGTGGGATTTTCGAATATCCTGAAAAGCCATGGGCTACTCGATCTCAAAGCGAAAAATTGGACGTGTAGGCGTGTGACGCGCCACTTCTTTAAAATCAGCTTGACGAAAGGCGGAAGCCGTGCCGGTGAAAACAAATGGAGCCGGGGAATCTTTTTGTGCATCCACTGGATAAGCTTCCACGATCTTTCCACCCATATGGCTGACGTGGTGAACTGCGGCTTTGATCAACTCGACGGCGATTCCGTTGCGTCTAAATTTCTTTGCAACATAAAAACACGTGATTGACCAAACTTCTTTGTCATCAACAGGTTTGAGCGCACGGGAATGTGCCAACTTTTCATAAGCAGCACGCGGCTCGATGGCGACCCAACCGGCAACTTCACCATGCCAGTAAGCCAGCAGGCCCGTGACCACGCCCGAATCCACAATGGTCTTGTGCATTTGGCGGGTTTCATAGCCCTTGGCTTCCTCATACGCTTTGCCGCGCAGTTTCCAATTCATACACCAGCATCCGCCGCAGGCACCGTTGGGACCGAAAAGTTCTTCCAGATCGGGCCATAGATTTCGCTTGATGGGTTTGAAAGATAAAGAGAGTGATTCAGACATAGTGTGGGCAAGTATACCTAACGCGGTCAAAATTTGCTGTATTTTCCATAAGTGGAGATTGCTTCGCCGCTAAAAAAGAGCGCGCCTCGCAATGACATCAAAGTATTCTATAAAACAAATACCGTTCACTTTGGAATGCTTTTACACAAAGTGAACGGCTTGGATTTTATTGATTCGCAATTATGGCATCAGCATCGGAACCGTCGCCGGGAATATCTTATACTCCAAGTCTGTGATCCAGTGATCGAACAACTCACCATCGGTATGCGCAGGTGAAGGCTTATCAAGATGAATGCTCAAACGCGTACAATTCAGCTCGTGGATACCTTCCATCTCAACCATATTCCCTGCGCCGGGTTTCATGGCATTCGGCAAAACCTGAAACATGCCCATGCGCGTGCTTCGATAGCCGTGGACAAATGTCAACTTCCCGTCAAATGGATCAGCGTGCGGTGTCATAAAAAAGACTCCGCCAGTGCGTTGACCATTGCCAACGGAGACCAACGAGATAGGTCCTTCATATGAACCGCCATCCCATTCCACTTTGGCATTCCAGCTGGGTTGCTCCATGATCGCTTGTACCGCTGCCACCAGGTAGCGCGGAATACCAGAGATCCATTTTATTTTTTCCTGCTTAATGCTGACATACGGTTCCAGCCCAGCCGCGGAGTTATTGAGAAAATACCGTTCATTACATTTGCACAGATCGATCTGACGTGTCTTGCCTTGTTTGATCATTTGGGCGACTGCCGAAAAATCACGGGGAATCCCAATGTTATCGCCAAGATCATTCGCAGTGCCTAATGGCAAAATACCCATGGTGATCGGAAACGGACTGGTTTCATCCCACCCATGTCCATGTGCGGCACCATTGACAACTTCCCCGATCGAACCATCGCCGCCTGCCACGATCAATGTGGTAAAGCCGTCTCTCACAGCTTGAGCCGCAAGTTCCACAAGATGATCTGTGTGCTCGGAAATTGCCAGATCAAATTCCACGCCTGCGGCGTGCAAGGCTGCTTCTGCCTCGGGCCAGCGTTTTTGGGAGTTCCAGCGATTTGAGTAAGGGTTGAGAAGAATCTTTGTTTTCATCTTATAACCATTTTACTGTGTGACCTCTAAACGCGGAGTTGAAAACAAGAATTGCAATGAAAATGATGGACTTGGTCCTTACCTGCCTTCCACCAGGTGATCGTGCTCTATTTTACCTGATGTCCATCCCTTGAATTGCGAAATGAGCACAGCCATAAAGATGATCACGCAGCCGATAATTTGCACGGGGAAGAGAGTCTGCTTGAGGGCGAACCAGGCGGCTAGAACCGCAAAAACAGCTTCCAGCCCAAGAATGAGCGCGGCGTCGGTGGGCGGCGTGTGTTTTTGTCCCCAGACTTGCAGAGTGTATCCGATCCCAATGGACAAAGTCGCACGATAGAGGATGGCACCGATCAAAGGCAAAGCGGATAGGATCGAAACGTCCTCCACAAACAAGCCGATGACAAGGTTGATGAAGCCGCTGATGATGAAATGCCCCGACGCAAAGGAGATGGATTCAAATTTGGAGGCGTATTTGCCCAACACGACAAAGTGCAGCGCCCAAAATAAGGACCCGATCAACTCGATCGAATCACCCGCCTGGATTTGAAACTGCCCACCCGTCGAAAGCATGAACGCCCCGATGCCTGCCAGCGTGACGGCGATGAGATCCACCCAATGCGGACGTTCACGAAAGCCGATCCACAGCAGAAAGGGTGTGAAGACCGCGTAGAGACTGGTGAGAAAGCTGGCGTTGGCAACTTTGGTAAAGAGCAAGCCCACTTGTTGCATGGCGGTCGCGATACAGAGCACTACACCTGCAATGAGCATCCACTTCCATTGTTCAGCGGAAATTGTTATGCCGCCTGCCCCTCTCGGGATGAATGGAATCAGAATCAAGCCCGCGAGCATGAAACTCACGCCGTTGTATAAGTAGGCAATGCCATATTGACCGGCGATGCCTTGCGCGACAAAGGCTGTGCCCCAAATGATGGCAACCATGAAGAGCAGTAGATTGGCTTTGAGGCGCATAGGGAAGAAAGGATAAAATAAAGGATGAAGGCGGAAGGCAGAAGGATGAATAGGTAATAGGTGTGGGTTGTGCCCGGTGATGGGAATCACTGGTGCGGGTTATGTATTGGGTATTATACAGATTTATTTCCCCATCAGCATGCAAATATCATATTCGCGTTGAGCGGAGCGAGCCGTTAGGTGAGCGCAGTCGAAACGCAGGTTTTATGCAAACTTGTCCTTCGACTACGGGACTGCAACAAGCACGCAGTCCCTCCGCTCTGGACGAAGTTAATCTTAGGCGGGTTTACCTTTGTGCAAGGTGAACCCCCAAATATGGACAGGCTGTTTTTTGGTTTTGTGTAAAAGCGGGAATTGGGCAGAGTATATACACAGTATATTCAGAGTATATTCACCCTGGATCGTGACCCTAATGATTTGCGGATTCGGGTAGTCCATATATGGGGACTATGCATCCAAGGTTGCTGTCTTCAAAGCTCTCAACATGCGTCGAAGGCATTTTGATAACTCGTCTTATCCTTCCAGTTCGAGGAATTGCCGATATGCCTTCTGCATTTGATCATTGCTGTCTAATCATCTCCAATCTGCTATAATTCGGGAAAGTTGATGCTGACTTGCTGAAGGGATATTAACCACCAGAGTTTCTTCTGAGAAGTCAAGCCAGAAACGGGTGATCTATGGGTAACACTTCAAGGCCCCAGCCTAATTTGCTTGTTGTAATCATAGTAATCGTTTTTTTTCTCATTATTTTAAGTCTTTTATTTTTTGTTTCTCCACAACAAATTTCTCCAATATTGACTACTAGACCAACTATCACAAGCTTGCCGCCGACAGTTTTTATTTCCCCAACTTCCCCAGCTATCATAATTCCAACAGTCAGTATGACCCCAGTGTCGTTACCCCCATTTCCGTGGCCGGTACCGAAACCTTCTGCTTTGGAAGTTCTAACGCTAGAGTCATTAGGGAAACTCGCTGGAACAGGGGTTACCTTTCGCGATGTTGATGAAAGAATTACCAACGCGCTTTATTCCGCAGGTTATGATGATAAATCTTACTTTGGGGTTCCTGGTGGATTTGCCATTGTAACCCGCTTGGAAAAAATGGACGAATTTGGCAATTCCGATTATTCCAATCGATGGGCATCTGCATTATCACCGATTAGCCTCGTAGATTTTTCCCTTACCAAATACTTAGAAGCCCTTTTTGGGGTTCCCAAAGGTCATTATCGGGTATTTGTCTTCGTTATCTCCTCAGAGATAGTAGTTCAATCAGGGACTCCTGCCGTACAGGAGGATGCCCAAACATGGATCGTAGAAGGTGCGAATAAGCTTCCCAACCAAATGAAAGACTTGCCATATACTCGTGAACACACAACGACAGCTTACATCTATGAGTTCATTCAATCTGGGGTCGGTGAAGCAGCAAGTTACAATATCCCTAGTGACTTCACAGGGAGGCAACATCTTGAAAGAGCAAACCTTTGGAAAAATTTGAATTACGGTTGTCAACCTGATGAGGACGGGATGAAAATTACCTATGGTAGTGTCGTTAAAGCCAAGTTATGCCCCTTATATGAATGGGATGGCTTTCATTTCTCTGGCGTGCGCGGGGACAGGGTCCGCATCATAGTCAAACCCGAAGATGCTACAGCAGAGTTTTGTGTTGGATTATCTAAGCCGGATCAAGATTTTATTGGGACATGGTGTAGACACACTAATGAAGAGGTTTTTACACTAGATCAAACGGGAGACTTTACTATTTGGGTAACAACTCTTTGGAGGGCAGGAGAAGGAGGCAGCTACACACTTGAATTGGAACAAATACCTTAATCCTTTAGTATGGCAATGTTCAACATTTACTTCTTGGGTTCTTGTGTAAAGAAAATCCCCAAAAATACACTTACCACTCCTTGCAAGGGACTCAAGATCAATCCAGAATCTTTGATGACATCCAATGGAGGACGGGCAACCATTGGTTGGATTGCAAAGATCAGACCCATGAAAATCAGGTAGAAAAGAGAGACCGCCAACACTACTCTGTACGTTTTCCTTTCCACCTTTTTCGTACTTGGGGTCTTTTTTCGGGCATTATTTACCCAAACTCCCGTGACCAGGGAAACCGTAGGAATAATCGAGGGCAAGAGCCATGCAATCACATCTTGCCCTTTGTCACCGTAGTGCCCAAATAAGATTTGTACCCAAGCCACAAGCAGTAAACTTGCACCTCCGATCACCCATACAAGCATTAGCGCCATTTGAGATTTTAGCATTGATATTTTCATGGTCATTCCTCCGTCATAGAAGTCCTAGCGATTTTCTCGACAAAAGCAACTAGAGATGAAAAATAATCTATAAGTTTTTCTTTCATATTTTGAACACATAAGATATCGACCCTATTTTATTTTTCTTTGCTTTGGCTTTTTTTCTATTGCTACATTTAACGGTTCGGTGTATTGACGATACAACGCAAACAAAAATTCCAGCCGTTCGAGTTCGGTCTTGAACGGTTCGGGACGATAGCAAAGGTCTACGGCTTTATCGAGGGCGCGGTGAGCATCGACAAGGATTTTCGGCATGGCAGAGGGATCGTACAGATCAGCCAGCGACGAATCGGGAAATTCTTTTCTGGCATCCAACACAGCTTGCGCGGACTTTTCGACACGCTCCTTTTGTTTCTCGCTGACTTCTAACGCCCAGGGGAAGTTGTTGTACACGATGTTGTTGGAATAGCGGTAGTCGCTCTTAATTCTTCCACAAACGGCTCGAACCCATGCCATGTGCATTTGCGAAGTTAATACACCAAAATGATAAAGTGTCGCGTTAGGCAAGCTTATACAAGAATCGCTCGCAATTGATTCTTTTGAGAAAAAAGCAAAGGGAATATAAACTCGATTTTCAGACGAATGGCGCGGAATTAATACATAATTATTTTCTGGTTGCCGAATCTCCATAAATAAATATGGCAAATCAGCATATTTAACTGTAGCTGCTTTAGTGCTTTGTAAGCGGAACTCGCGCACAGCATTTACACGTTTCATCACTTCAGGCAAGACACGCATTTCAGCAGGCGAAACGTCTTTTAACCACAAACACCATCGCTTTTCGTTATGCAAAAATTCATGTGCGCTAATCATCGGGCGAATAAATTTTTCTGCTTTTGGTTCTCTTTGAAGAAAATCTTCTTTTTCTTCATCGGTGAAAAGTAAATTACCACCGTCGGTTGGAGAACTACCCTTAAACATTTCAGGAACATCACTTATTGGTTTATTACGGCTGTCCACAACCACATCATCAGCGGCAACCAAATAGGGATTGATGTTCTTCGCTGTAATTTCCATTGCATCGGCGTCAGGCGAAGCATAATCAAACAAACGCTTTTTACTTACATCCCCCAAACCAAAGCCAACAATCACACAAAACACAGCCGCTTTCCCGCGCGCGTCATTGACCCAGCGAAAGGTGCGGTGGGCAAAGTGAATTTTCACGCCTTGCGCCAGCATCCAATTCCATAACGCGCCCACCTGCTCACCTTGTGTAATCGAGTTGGTGGAAACAAAAGCAACTTTGATATTCGTATCTTTGATGAATTGAACCGCTTTCACGTACCACGCGCTGACGTAATCCAGCACGCCATACGTTTTCAACGGTGCGCAGACCAAATCCATGTCCGCGTTTTGTTCGGCGTTACGCAAATGTTTCCCGATAAAAGGCGGGTTGCCTAAAATAGTCAGGTTTGCTTTCGGCACAAAAGACCAGTCCATTTGCAGGGCGTTGCCGTGTTTGATGTTTGCAGATTTCTTCAACGGCAAACGAATATAGGTTATCCCAAACTCCTGTGAAAGTTCCATATTCATTTGGTGGTCGGTCAGCCAGATCGCCACTTCGGCAATACGCGCGGGGAATTCTTCGAGTTCGATGCCGTAGAGCGAGTCCACGTCAATGCGCGAGAGTTGAGCCGCGTCAATAGTCAATTGAAAAGCATCTTTTCTCTTCGATAGATTGCGCTGTTGTTTCAAAATCTCGATCTCAAGGCGGCGCAGTTCGCGATAGGTAATGATGAGGAAGTTGCCGCATCCGCAGGCGGGGTCAAAGAAACGCATGGAGGCGATCTTGTAGTGCAAAGCGGTCAACTTGCGGGCATCATTTTTTGCAGATTCAAATTCGGCTTGCAAATCATCCAAAAACAAAGGACGCGCCACTTTGAGAATATTCTTCTCCGATGTGTAATGCGCTCCGATCTCACGGCGTTGTTTTGTGTCCATGACGGATTGAAAGAGCGAGCCGAAGATGGCGGGTGAAACCTTGCTCCAATCAAAGGAACAACAGCTAATCAAAACCTGCCGCATTTTTGCATTGAACATGGGAATCGATAAAGCTTCTTCAAACAAACCGCCGTTCACATACGGGAATTGCAGAAGCTCTTCGTCCATGCCGCTTTGACGTTTTTCATTGGGCGTGTTCAGCATTTGAAAGATCAACGCCAGCATCGAGCCGGTGTCAAATCCGTTCGGGTTGGTGCGGTTCTCAAGGAAGTAATGAAAGTGGTCTCTTGGAAAAATGCCGGTATCGTCTGCGAACAGCGTATACACCAAACGCACGAGAAAGACTTCGAGCGCGTGTCCGCTGTAACCACTCTTCAAGAGTTCGTCATGCAGTTCCCCCATCTTTTCCGCCACCCGAATATTGACCGGGTCTTCTTCCTGATACGCGTGTTGTTTGTAGCCGGAGATAAAACCAAACAGATGAATTTTTTCAGGCAGTTCGTTTAATGTGAATTCAAAATCTTCACCCGCATCCAGATTGTATAAACGGAAATCTGTAAAATCTGAAACGAGAACGTATTGCGGTAAATCCTGCTCACTGATGCCGGGGAAATAATCCAATGCCTGTTGGTACGCTTTGGTCAAATCCTTGCCTTTGGATTTATGCTCAACCAGCAAAGTGCCTTTCCAAAGCAAGTCAATTGAACCGCGCGCCTCACCCAATTTCTTCACAGGCTCTTCAAATGAAGCCACACGTCGGCGTGAAAGACCGAAAATATTGAAAAAGTCATTCCAAAACGTCTGTGCTTCGGCGCGTTCCCGTGAAGTATGCTCCCATTCTTTCACGAAAGCATACGCGCGGGATTTGATTTCCTGTTGAGTAAGTGGCATGTTAAATATCCCTTATTGGTCAAGCATACAGGAAAATCTACAATCGGACAAGACTACTGATGTTTCTCGATTTCCTTCCCAAAGAAAATAAACTCAATGAGTTCGGGGTGTTAAAGACCTGACAGGTTTTCGGGACACCTTGCCCAATGGGAATCGTTGTCCGCGCAAGGGTTCTGGTTGACTCGCGTCACGCTAAAACCTGTCAGGTCTACAATGAATAATAAGCAAAACCCTCCCCGAGCTTCGGGGAGGGTTCGTTGAGGGATGAGATGAAACGAGATGACCAGTACGTTTTGAGCTAGTGCCCTACTATATTTTCATATTGTTCGGGCATCAATTATTCTGCCAGACCAGCATATGATTGTTGCCGGGCATGTCGTGTGCGGTTGCCTGAACGTTGGTATCGGCGGTGTTAGCTGCCAAACTGGTGGTGTATTCCCACCACAGCCCGTCTACCTGGTTGGCATCGCCTTCTTCGAGAATGCTGCCACCCGCACTGACAAGTTGAACGTGCACCCTGGCGACGTGCGTGTCATCCTGCGCCTTCACGCGGATGATCTCGCCGACGGCTCCGGTCCAGCGGGTGATGTCAATTTCGAGCACTTCGGGTTGGTTGAACCAATCTGCAACGGCGGCGTTGAAGGCGCTCATGGTTGTGCCCTGCGCTTTGGTGAGGTAGATGTTTTCCTCTTTGGCGCTTTTGGCATAGGCAATCGCATGACGAAATGCCTCTTGCTGTGCCAGTTGAGTGGCGTTGAAAGTCCGCCCGGTGGTGGGCATGGTGGCGACAATGGTCTGCCCGCCCTTGCCCTGACGGATCACGAGTTGATTACCCAGCGAGCCGCTGAGTCCCTGCATAATAATGTTGTTCGATACTTTTGCCATGATAGGCTCCTTTTTAAAATTTTGAGTGATAAAGTCACCTTAGGCACTTTATTCTTGTTAGGCACAAGGGCGACCCGCCCGGCGGGAGCAAATTACTCGATGATCCTGATGGGCCGTCCCTACGGTGCGTAAGGTGAGTGATAAAGTTGAAATACGATAGAAGTTGGTCATCCCAGATTCAACCGAGCGATGTTTCGTGCTGTGCAGCCCTCCTTTCTGATCCGTGCTCGCGAGTCCAGACCGTTCCCCATATCATTAAATGTTGAGCGCGCTGAGCGGGCCCTGCACAGCATGGTAGATGGTGGATATGGACGTGGATAGATATATGGTTCATCGTGCTTTACTTTCCCGCTTGGGCGAGCAAATTACACTAACTGCGCCCGATTTTACATGAGGATTGAAATGAGTCCATTAACAGGATTGTTTGGGTGAATTACATTCTTGAAAAGTGGATTTTGATGGTGTATGATTACGAACATAAGGTGATGAAATGAGTCTAATAGTTTTGATGACGATTGGCATAGTTGTTGTTCTGATCTTAATCATTCTGGTTGTATGGAGGCGAAATCATATTCAGCATGACGACGATCCCCTAGAAGAAAGATTGGCAGAGTTCAGTCAAAGGGAAGAACCTGTTTCACTTGAAGAGCTTGAACTATCCCAGCCATTTATTGAACGGGTTGTTATTCCTTTCCTAAGAAAGTTGAGGGCAGAGGGGCAGTCAAAACCAGGTTCGTTACTTAAACGTATCGAACAGGGACAAAGCGATACCAATTCTGCATCAAGCCTCTCTACCTTGCAAGCGCGTCGGGTTAGCGAGCCTGCACATACCACTTCGGATCTTGAGCTTAAAGTCCGCGTACAAAATAAGTTGCTTGCTAAGATCGACCCAGCCATGGACATTTCCAAAACAGATGAGGTAAACCACGTACTACAATCCCTCTTCGAGAAAATTCTGGTGGATGAAAACATTGTCCTCTCCCGACCAGAACGAGCCCGTTTATTCAAGCAGATTATGGCAGAAATTCTCGGCTTGCATCCCTTTCATATATCCATTTCATGCCCAAGGTCACTCTCGAAAAAATATGAAGCGACTTTCTTGATTCAAATATTCTTGCCAAAAGAGTCCGCTGGCGTTGAATTTAATGTTACGTCGGAATTTCAAAACCAAGAAGTACATCAACTTGTCACTACAAGCGAGTTAAATAGGGGCGATAAAATCAAGGTAAAACTCTTCCATCCAGACTTCCAGTTTTCCGAACCAGTTACAAAGAACTTACACCACTCGTTGAATAAAATTGTTATTCTAGGAAAACCAAAAGATACTTGCGAACCAGGCTTGCGTAAGGTGTTAGTATCGATCCTGGACGCTGAAACCGAGCAAGAATTAGAATCGTTTACATTCACAGCGAATGTTGTTGATTTTGCCTTTGGCAAAATATCGCGCCCATTACTTTCAAGAGTTTCGGCTGTAGTTTTCGGAATTGGCTCCTGTATCATGTTTATGCTTGCGCTTTTAGAGCAAATCGATAAAACGATCGGTCTTACTTCTGGCACGGCGGCTGGCGTTTTGACTTTGGTCATTTCCACAAGTTTTTATAATTCGTATCAACGTATTCGCCCGATTACATCGTGATTGGTTTAGTCAAATATATTGATTTGCAGATGTTACAATTGGGGAGACTACATCCTTCCTTTTAGAATTATCCATGTATAACCTCCAACAGATAGCAACCGAAAAAGATGAAATGCGTGAGGCTGTGTTGAACGCCCGCGCGTAATTGACCCCCTTCCCGTCCTTCCCCCAAATCAAAGATCGGATTTGGGGGAAGGGGAATAGAAATTATTTGTGCGAACGGTAATCACCTCCCTAATCGTGTTAACTCCTCCCCCAATTATGATCTTCAATTGGGGGAGGGCAGGGTGGGGGTGAGATGCATAAACGTACCACACCCAAAATCTTCAAACGCGCTAAAGAGTTGCGCCGCGAGATGACGCCTCACGAACGTAAACTCCTTGCGCATTTACGTGCGCACCGGATGGGCGATATTCATTTCCGCCCGCAACATGCCATTGGCAATTACATCGCGGATTTCTGTGCACCCCGTCGAAAACTTATCGTCGAACTGGATGGCAGTCAACATTTGGAGCAAGATGAATACGACGCAGACCGCACTGCCTTCTTCGAATCGAAAGGTTATCGAGTGCTCCGTTTTTGGAACAACGATGTGACAAACAGCCTTCAGTCCGTTCTAACAGTGATTTGGGATACTTTGAAAGAGCAAGAAGCAAAAAAGCCTAAAACTGGTAAAAAAGAAAAGTAAAGATTATTCATCCATGTACAACCTCTCCCAAATCGCCGAAGAAAAAGAAGAGATGCGCCTAGCTGTGTTAAACGCCCGCGCGTATAAACCCATTTACGTCAAAATCAAAGTCAATTATGGCTGCAATCTCAAGTGTGAGATGTGCAAGCACTGGCGCGAGACGCGCGAGCCGCCCATTTCTATGGGTCGCTTCAAGGAAATCATCACCGAGTTGGGCGAACTTGGTTGTAAGAAAATCCACTTCTCGGGCGGTGAACCGATGCTGAGACCACAACTGCCTGATCTGGTGGAATACGCCACAGGACTTGGCATCCGCGTGACGATGACTACCAATGGCACGCTGATTGACAAAGTCAAAGCCAAGCGGCTGATCGAAGCGGGACTGCGCGGCGTGAATGTTTCCATCGATTCACCCATCCGCAAGATGCACGAGAAAATCCGCGGCGTGGAAGGTTCTTATAAACTAACCACGCGCGCGGTTTCGTTATTTCGCAAGTACGCGCACAAAGGCAAACTCACCGTCCGTATCAACACTGTGGTTGGGCGTTCGAACTACGAAACACTCGCCACGCTCCCCGATGTAGCACATGAACTCGGCGCGGATGGAATCAATTTGATCCCTGTGGATGATCATTGCGGTGAGCATCTCTCCATGCGTAAGAAGGATATTGCGTTATTCAACACTGAGATCGCGCCGATCATCGAACAACGTGCGAATGAATTGGGTTTATCACTTGCAGATGATGATGCATTCCCCTTTGGTAAAGACGAGAACGAAGTCAAGCTGGGACGCGCGGGTCGGTATGCGCTTGGTTATTACAACACGCGTCCATGTTTTGCGCCGTGGACTCACAGCCTGATCGATTTCAACGGCTTGGTCTATGTCTGTTGTATGACGCGCGAACAGATCAAGCCGCTCGGCGATGTGCGCAAACAATCTTTCAAGGAAATTTGGGAGGGCGCGGCATACAGGCAAATCCGCTTGAACATGCATCCGCCCGCGCTCAAGCCCTGTCAGCGTTGTGATGATTTTATTGTGGAGAATAAGAAGATCTGGGAAACGATCGGACCCTACTGAGGCTCCTTGCGGGGCTAAGCCCCGCAAAAGCATTAATGCCGCAAAATCCGATCAATATGTTGGAAGGTCTCGCGTGAATTCATAATGAATGTATGCAGGGCAGGAACGAGGATCACGGCATGTTCCGGGCTTAATTGAGTCTCCTGCACGGTCAAGACACTATCGTTCGCCTCTGGCGCGAGGGGAAACCACTTGCTGCGCGGTCCGCCTGTTCCGGCAATAATAGTTGTAGGAACGTTAGGCTTGGGCAGGCTCTTATAAAACTCAGCCGTGACCACCCGTTGACCGCAATCGTTGGTAAAGTATTTATAGATCGGATTATGTTGCGCCAATGGTGCAAGGCGTGGAGGTCGGCTAGGCGACGCCAGCATGATCAGATGAGCAGGCGCATGTTCAGTCAACGCGGGCAAACTTGCACGAGCAAGCAAGCCTCCCATCGAATGTCCGATCAGTGCATAAGGTTGATCTTGCGGCAAGGCTTTGATGGTCTCGACCAGGCGCTTCACGATCTGGGAAAATTTTTCCCGCCTTGTATAATATCTAAAATAGCGTACTTGATATCCATGCCTGTGCAAGCGAACGCCAAGCAACCGCATGGCATTTGTGGTACGCCCCTGACCGTGGATCAGGAGTACGTTCATTTGTCACTAACTCAGATCAGAGAACATATCCGCGCGGTCATCATCGTCCCACGTGCTCGCACGATTGAAAGTATCAAGGTCGGTGACGGTAAACGCAGCAGCGGCAATCGGCAAAGCGACAGGCATATCCAAACCTTGTTGACAAGCCAGGCACACCCGTCCCTCACGCGTCTGATTCGTATGCTCGTCACAAAATCCACGTCCGCATTTCGTGCACGTTCCCAACGATGGATTGTTACAGCGATGCGGCACCAGATAACCAATAATCATTTCACATTGCTCAGCCATAAGACCTCTGACGTAACACGACATTTATGTCGCCCGGAATTTGCGAGATAATTCTCGCATTACACTTGCCCTATGAAAATCGCATTTCTCTCTGAAAAGTATACACCGGACATCGGCGGATTGGCAATCTCAACAGAACGACTCGCGCGCCTGTTGACCTCTGCTGGACACGCGCACGCGGTCCGCCTCTTTTGTCCCAGCCGCAACCTGCTCCCCTCCGAAAAGCGGACTCTCACCCACAGCGGAGTCAGCGTCACGCGCTTCGGCGCACACAAACGTGTGGACGATACGCTCGTTGATTGGTACGAACTCGTAGTCGCAGAACATAAGCGCGAACCATTTGACGTACTCCACGCCTACTTTCTCACTCAAGCTGGATTCGTCGCAACTTATGCGGGGAAATACTTGAACATCCCAAGCATTGTCTCCATCCGCGGCAATGACATCGAACGCGCCGCGTTTGACCCATCCAGATTCTCACATACGATGTACGCACTCCAAAACGCAAGCGCAGTCACAACGAACGCCAGTGAGTTGGTAAAAAAAGCCAAAGCGTTTATTGACAGAGAGGTTATTTTAATTCCGAACGGGGTGGATACAGAACATTTCAAACCGATGGATAAGAATCATATATTAGCTGAGGCGGTGGGAGTCACAAGAAATGTCATTCTGAGCGAAGCGAAGAATCTCTCCTCCGACATAAGAGACTCTTCGGTCGCGAGTACGCTCCCTCAGAGTGACATGGCGCTCGTGATCGGCTTCGTTGGCGAACTCCGCGAGAAAAAAGGACTCGCGACTCTCCTTAATGCCTACGCGCTAGTCAACAAAAAACAGCCTGTTATATTACTCATCGTCGGCGAACTGCGACAGGGTGAAGATAAAAAAATATTTGATGAATTCCAACAATCGAATCCCAATTCTCAAATGATCGTTACGGGTTATATCTCACCTAAAGATCTGCCAGCATATTATTCATTGATCGATATCTTCGTCCATCCATCGTTACGCGATGGAATGCCGAATGCCGTGCTCGAAGCAATGGCGTGTGAGAAGACTGTCATCGCGACGCCAGTTGGAGGCGTGACGGATGTGATCGAAGATGGAGTTAATGGGATGCTGGTGCAGGTCAACGACGTGAACGGGTTGGCGGAGAAAATCGTTGAGGCGTTGAGTCAGCCTGAAAAACGGGAGCAGTTGGGTCGGTCGGCACGCGAAGCGGTTCTTCGTCAATATACACTTGAAAATGAATTGCAAGCGAATTTGAAAGTCTATGAAAGTCTTGGAGTTAAATAATGAATTATCGAATGGAACATGATCTGTTGGGCGAACGTGAAGTGCCGATGGATGCTTATTATGGCGTGCATACGCTGCGAGCGCTTGAGAATTTTCCGATCAGCGGGATTCCAATCAGCACATATTCAAACATGGTGCGGGCATTGGCGTGTGTGAAGCAAGCTTGTGCGCAAGCCAATCGAGAATTGGGATTACTCGATGAAATACAAGCGAACGCGATCGTGAAGGCTTGCGAAGAAATCCGAGCGGGAGAATACCACTCACAATTTGCAGTGGATGTTATTCAAGGCGGCGCGGGGACTTCAACCAACATGAATGCCAATGAGGTCATCGCCAATCGCGCTTTGGAATTGCTGGGCTTCGCGCGCGGTGACTATCAACAACTGCATCCGCTTGAACACGTCAATATGAGTCAGAGCACGAATGATGTGTATCCAACAGCGATCAAAGTGGCATTGCATTTTGAAATTGACGAGCTGACCAAAGCCATGGAAGTATTAAGACTGGCATTCGCAGACAAGGCGCATGAATTCAAAGATATTCTGAAAATGGGACGCACCCAATTGCAAGACGCCGTGCCCATGACGCTCGGTCAGGAATTCAGCACATATGCAGTCATGCTCGAAGAAGATCAACATCGTCTACATGAAGCAGCCTCGTTGATCCGCGAGATCAATCTCGGTGCGACTGCCATTGGCACGGGCATCAACGCCCACCCCGAATATGCCGCCCTGGCTTGTAAGCATTTGAGTGCAGTCACAGGCATTTCGTATGTGACGGCGGGCAATCTTGTCGAAGCCACGCAGGACGCGGGTGCGTTCGTGCAGCTTTCAGGGGTTTTGAAACGCGTGGCGGTGAAACTTTCAAAGATCTGCAATGACCTGCGTCTCCTTTCGTCTGGACCCCGAGCTGGGCTCGGCGAAATTAACCTGCCTGCCGTTCAAGCGGGTTCCAGCATCATGCCCGGCAAAGTGAATCCCGTCATCCCCGAAGTGGTGAATCAGATCGCGTTTCTGGTCATCGGCAATGATGTGACCGTGTCCTTCGCTGCCGAAAGCGGACAGTTGCAACTCAACGCATTTGAACCCATCATTGCACACAGCCTGTTCGATAATCTCATTTATCTGCGAAACGGCTGTCTCACACTGGCGGAGCGTTGTGTGCGCGGCATCACTGCCAACCGCGAACATTTGGCAGATCTGGTAAACCGCTCGATCGGGATCGTGACCGCACTAAATCCCTTGATTGGCTACGAGAATGCCAGCGCAGTGGCAAAGGAAGCCCACGCTACAGGCAAAGGCGTGGCAGAGATCGTACTTGAAAAAGGCTTGCTCACCAAAGAGCAATTAGATGAAATTCTCAGACCAGAAGTGTTAACTCAACCAAGGTGGTTTAAGGAATAAGAAGATTGGACACCAATTTGAGAGTCATAAGATGATCATTCGACCTGAAAAGCCCAATGACCATGAAGCGATCACGCAAGTGACGCTCGCTGCCTTCACCGGCAAATTTTCAGATCATCCCACCAAGCACTTGATCGTCAAAGGCTTGCGCGAAGCAGGCGCGTTGTCACTTTCACTGGTTGCAGAAATGGATGGGAGAATTGTCGGACACGTCGCTTTTTCAGCAGTGACCATTAATGGAATGGATAAAGGCTGGTACGGACTCGGTCCCATCTCCGTTCAGCCTGATCTGCAAAAACAAGGCATTGGTTCCAAGCTGATTCATGCTGGGCTCGCCAGAATCCGCGAGATGGGCGCAAGAGGCTGTGTGTTGGAAGGTGATCCGAACTACTACAATCGATTTGGGTTCAAATCATATTCACAGCTTATTTACGAAGGTGCGCCCGCTCCACAGTATTTCATGGCGCTTCCGTTCTATGACGAAGTGCCAAGCGGTAAAGTCGAATATCACCCAGCGTTTTATAATCATTAATGAGCAATAACAATATTGTTCAGCTATAATCACATATCGGCTCTTGAGCAGGCAGAAATGAGACAGGACTTCCATGCCGCATCCTGACGGAAAAACGCTCGGACAATATCAAATTATCGAGTCAATCGGCAGTGGGGGTACGGCTCAAATTTATCGTGCTTATCAACCATCAGTTAAGCGGGAAGTAGTTGTCAAAGTTTTATCTCCATCCTTTCAGGATGACCCCGGTTTTGTAAAACAATTCGCGCAGGAGGTGGATGTGATCACCCACCTGCAACATCCGCATATTATCCCGGTCTATGATTTCGGCGAACAGGATGGCGAAGTATATATTGTGATGGCATACATGCGCGGCGGGACTCTCGCCGACCGCATTGACAAATCACAAGGTGGGCTGCCAGAGGCGGAAATCGTTCGCCTTTTCGATTTGATCGCAGATGGCTTGGATTACGCTCATTCAAGAGAGATCGTCCATCGTGACCTGAAACCGAACAACATCCTAATGGATGAAGGGAACAATCCGTATCTTGCAGATTTCGGTCTTGCCAAGTTTACCGAAGGCAAGATCGAACTGACCAACACCATGATGACCGGGACCGCAGCCTATATGGCGCCGGAAATTGCACGGACGGGGAAATCCACGATACGGGCTGACATATATGCCCTCGGTATCATTCTATTCGAGATGTTGACAGGCAAGCTGCCGTACCAGGGCAAGACACCATACAACATTCTGTCTGCGCATGTGAACCAACCCATTCCCAAAATTCATGGATTTCGACCTGACCTCCCCGAAGCCATGCAGGCAGTGATCGATAAAGCCATCGCCAAGGAACCCGAAGATCGGTTTGCATCCGCTACAGAAATGGCGGATGCATTCAAAGCTGCGCTGAAAGCTCCAAGGGCCGATGCGGTTGTTGAAAAACAGGAGCAGCCAAAATCAAAGCATGAAGCGTCTTTCACACGTTGGATTTTGCCTGTTGTTGTCATCCTTGTGCTTGCGGGAGTATTCTTCATCGCATCACGATTCAATGTGGGTGAAGAAACGAATACGACTCAAAATCCAACCGAGCATATCGCCGAGACAGTGACAACATCCGCAGGGAAAACACAATGGACTTTCGGTTGTTTGGGCGACAGCACTACTGCTCTCGCAGATCTGGAGTGTAGGGAAATCAAAGTCGCGGTTGAGAATCGCATCCTTCCATATAACTATATCTTCCTCGAAACGAACCAACCCGGGGGCATGGACTACGACATGTGGTGGGAGATCTGCACGCGCCTGCATTGCCAGCCAGTTTTCATCGAGGAGAAATGGGAAACCATGCTGGAAAAAGTTGGCTTGGGAGAATACGATGCGGCGTCCGAGGGCATCACCATCAGGGATGAACGCAAACAGACTCTTGATTTCTCGATCAGTTACTTGAACATTGAACAACGACTAGTCGTGCGTAAAGGGGAAACTCGCTTTTCCAATATCAGTGAATTTCTGGCAAACAACGAGTTGGTTGTGGGCGCATTGGAAGACTCAACGAATTTCGAGATCGCAAAACAATACATCCCCACAGAACGGATCAGAACCTATAAGGAATATTCTACGATCTTCTATGCATTGACTACTGGTGACATTGACGCTGCCATCGCCGATCAGGTCGAAGGTGAGGTCACGGTCTCAGGCATTGATTTTCAGCAGGCGACCAATCTCGAATTTATTGGCAACTCCTTATCCAGCGATCAGTTTGGAGTTGTCTTCCCGAAAGATGGAGAGCTCGTGGAAGCGGTCAATAAGGCGTTACAGGACATGCGTGCGGACGGTGTGCTGGAAATGCTCATCAAACGTTATTTCGGGAGCGCTTTCAATGTGACCTATAACGATATCGGCTTGGGAGCGTATGGACAATAAACCTGGCACCTCCCCCATAAGGCTAGGAAAGAGAATGATTTCAGTACACATCTAGAGGGGTATACTACGCCATAATTACAGGTGAAAAAATGACAACTCTTTTTGACTCGACGAAAACAGTAAAGACAGAACTCAATAAACAGAAATACATCGCCTCCGACGAGATCGCTACGATCGTTTATCTCGCGCAAAAATTAGGTAAGCCGCTACTGGCGGAGGGTCCCGCAGGCGTAGGCAAGACTGAACTCGCCAAAGCCATCGCATCCGCAACAGGACGCGAGCTGATCCGTTTGCAGTGTTATGAGGGACTCGATGAATCAAAAGCATTATATGAGTGGGAATATTCGAAGCAATTGCTGTACACACAATTGTTGCGTGATAAGTTGAATGATACGCTTGGACAAGCAGGCTCACTTTCCGAAGCAGCCGATAAACTTGCCAAAGAAGAGGATGTTTTCTTTTCTTCTCGTTTCCTGTTGCAGCGGCCATTATTGAAGGCGATCTTGAGTGAACAGCCAACGGTCTTATTGATCGACGAAATTGACCGCGCAGACGCGGAGTTCGAAGCCTTTCTGCTGGAAATCCTGAGCGACTTTCAAGTCAGCGTTCCAGAATTGGGAACCCTTTCTGCAAAGCACAAGCCGTTTGTGATTCTTACATCGAACAATACGCGTGAGCTATCTGAAGCGTTGAAGCGCCGTTGCTTGTATCTCTTCATTGATTATCCAAGCCTGCAGGAAGAACTTGCAGTCGTAAGATTGAAAGTCCCTGACTTGAATCCCAAGCTGGCGCAACAAGCTGTGGAATTTGTACAGAAACTCCGCAAAGCCGACATGCGCAAGTCGCCGTCCATTAGCGAGACGTTGGATTGGGCAAATGCACTTGTGGCATTGAACGCCTCTCATTTAGATAAAGATACGCTGGAAGATACGATATCTGTTTTATTGAAGCATGAGGCAGATCTGCAAAAGGCGAAGCGACAATATATCAATCCCCCACCGCCGCAACAAAAACAGAAGCCGGATGAGTTCGGAAGATTTTCTGGGAATTAATAATTCATGCTGTTGGTCGAGTAGCCCTGAGCGCACATTGCGAAGGGCGTATCGAGACCAACAAGTAAGCAAAAGTACTTTGGTTAGTGGTGGTTTCGATACGCCGCTACGCGGCTACTCAACCACCAGAGTCTTCAAGTAAGAATTTTTTAGAGGTAACGAGAGATGATCCAGCAGGAATCCTATACGCGTCCGACTACCATTTCTGAAATGCTTGAACGCATGCAGAATTTTTCGACGCAAGATGGCTGGCAGCGCGGACTTGACTACAAGCCCGATCCCACTGACGTATTCATCGTGACACCGCCAAAATGCGGCACCACCTGGACGCAACAGATCGTGCATGGATTGCGCACCCGCGGCTCCATGGATTTTGACGAGATCTGCCGCGTGATTCCATGGATCAACATGGCACATGATTGCGGCATCGACATTTACACCCCTCAAGTCGCTCATCCCCGCGCCTTCAAAACACACCTCACTTTGAGTGAAGCTCCGAAAGGCGGCAAATACATTGTTGTTCTGCGCGACCCACATGACGCCTTGATATCACATTATTATTTTTTCGAGGGCTTCTTCTTCGAAAAAGGTTCGATCGATTTGGAAACCTTCGCACGGGAATTCTATATTCCGAGGCGCGCTGTTTTCAATCATATTACAGCAGTATGGGACCGGCGCAAAGATGGGGACGTCCTGCCGCTGTGTTACGAAAATATGAAAACTGATCTACCGCAGACCATTGAACGGATCGCTGAATTTATCGGCATTCCGCTTGACGATGAGCTGCGGGAAATCGTGTTGCGGCAGTCGGATATAAAATTCATGCAGACGCACGAAAACAAATTTGAAGATCACGTCATCCGCAAGGCACGCAGCAAAGCCATGAAACTGCCCTTGGATGGTCAATTATCCAAAGTGCGCGACGGACAGGCCGGTAGTGCCAAATTATTATTACCTGAGCATATTAAGCAAGAATTGGATGAAATCTGGCAAAATGAACTTACCCCGAAGACTGGTTTAAGATCGTATGAGGATTTGAGGAAAGAATTGGTAAATTGAATTTGCGTAGGGGCGAGGTCCTCTCGCCCCGGGCGGGGAGACCCCGCCCCTACAAGGATCGAATTATGGAATCTCGTATCTTACAATTAATTGCAGCGTTGCGCTCAAGCGGAGTGCGCGTCTCTTTGGCGGAATCATCTGAGGCGTTTTCAGCGGTTGATATCATGGGGATTCAAGATCGCGAAGAATTTCGTTTGTCGTTGCGTGCCACGCTCATCAAAGATTTAAAAGACATCCCCACGTTCGATAAATTATTTCCGCTGTTCTTCGGGTCGGGACAGCCGCCAATGATGGGCGGTAATCCATCTGATAATATGACGCCTGAAGAAGCACAGATGTGGGCTGAGGCGATGAAACAGTTCGCGGAGAATCTCCGTCAGCGTATGCAAAGACTGATGAATGGCGAGCAGTTATCTCGTTCGGAGTTGGAAGCGTTGGGTCAGATGGTCGGGCTGAATCAGGCGGACAATCTCAATGCTCAAAATTGGATGGCACAGCGTATGATGCGCGCGTTGGCGTTTCCTGAAGTCCAGAAGGCAATGAAGGAATTGATGGAGCAACTCGCGCAGATGGGTATGAGTCGTGAGCGCGTTCAGCAGATGCGTGAGATGATCCAGCAGAATATGCAAGGCATGCGCGATCAGATCGAGCAGTTTGCAGGCGAACGCATTGCCGAGAATTTGAGCGAGCGACCACGCTCGGAGAGCGTGGACAGTCTGATGAACCGCCCGTTCCATGCGTTGTCTGATGCTGATAAACAACTCTTGCAACATGAAGTGAAAAGACTCGCCGCGATGCTGCGCACCCGAATTGCATTGCGACAGAAGCGCGCCAAGAACGGACAGATGGACCCAAAGGCAACGATCCGCGCGAATTTGAAATATCACGGCGTGCCGATGGAGATCAAGCACAAGGATCGTGTGCGCAAACCGAAGATCGTGGTGATCTGCGATGTGAGCACGTCGATGCGGTTTTGTTCGGAATTGATGCTGAGTTTTCTTTTTGCATTGCAGGGGCAGGTGCGCAAGACGCATGCCTTCGCGTTCATCGATCATCTTGAGTCGATCTCGGAGGATTTTAGCGGCTCGAATGCGGACGAGGCGATCCAGTCCGTTTTGTGGCGCATGCCCAGCGGACATTACAACACCGATCTCGGTTGGGCACTGAACGATTTTCAAACTGAATATATGGATACGCTCAATAGCGGGACGACGCTCCTCATCGTTGGCGATGGACGTAACAACTACTATGATCCACGCCTGGACATTTTCTCCACCATGTCCCGCCGCGCCACGCGGACCATCTGGCTGAATCCTGAACCCCCAGCCTTATGGCACGGCGACAGCGACATGCCCAAGTACGCGCCCTTATGCAGCAATGTGTTGAAGGTCAGCAATTTGAGGGAACTGGCAGAAGCGGTGGACGCGTTACTATCGAATTAAAAATATCAGCAGGAAAGGTGCGCCATGGAATTAGCACAATGGTTTGAGTATCAGCTACGCAGTACGCTTGATGGTTTTATTTGGGCGGTTCACCAAGTGCCGAAAGAGCGCTTGTACACGCTCCCGCCACCTCAACTGGGAGAATGGTCTACGGCTCAACATGTTGCTCACATGCTTGAATACGAAGATAGGTTTGCCCTGCCGACTATGTCCCAATGGCTGGGCGTGCCGCGCGCAATTCCTGAGGAGAGCGAAAAGACCGCGCATCAAAACCCGCCTCCCATTGAAGAAATGCTCGTGCAATTTGAACAGGTCCGCGAGCTAGAGATCAGTATGCTGCCCAAGTTCGAACCGATGGCTTGGGATACAGTAAAGAGAACTACTTTCTGGGGAGATGTGACCCTTTTCTGGCTGATTTGTAAAACGTATCAACATACCGTTGAACATACTCATAACATTCTTTCACTGACACTCTTTTGGGATAGGACCGTCAAGCACGGACACTAATCGCGACGTGCCCAAGTGCAGTAATGTCTTGAAGGGCATTAATTTTGATGATGAGATTGGCGGAAGCAGCGGATTCGTGAGTAGCGGGGTAAAATAAGCTAACTATTACCTCATGGATCGGACGGTATTATGGCAAAGATCATGGTTGTTGACGACGATGAAGATTTCACAAATTTATACAAGACGTCTCTCAGGATGTCAGGCTTTGACACGACTGCTGTGAACCAGAGTACCGCCGCGATCGAGATGGCTTATCTCGTACGACCCGATATCTTTGTCATCGACTTAATGATGCCTGAGCTGGATGGTTTTCAATTGTGCAGATTGATAAGAACAGAGCCCCCCTTTAAGCGTACCCCCATCATTATCATCACTGCGCTTACCGATGAAGACAGTAAACTGGTTGCCATCGGTGCAGGCGCAAACGATTACCTCACCAAGCCCTTCCACATTGATGAACTCAAATCGAGAATAAACGGCTTGCTTGAAGCGGCAAAATAGTTTGAATGTTCGTAGCTTGAGGAAACTGACGGAAGCGGTCACGTCAACAACGTCCAAATTAAGCCAAAAGTTTGGACATTCATCGCAATGAATTTGTTATAACATAAAGGTTACAAGGTGGGGGTTTCTGGCTGCCATGGGGCATATAATTTCCGTATTAGCGGCTCAATATTTTCATTCTCTTACCAATACAGAAGCGCGGAAACCCCATGACAAAAATCCAGATCGTAGACGATGACGTGCAAGCTACCAACTTGATCAGAGAGGTTTTATTGGTCTATGGCTATGAAACCGTCGTGGTCAATGACAGCGGAATGGCAGTTGCAGTGGCAAAACTGGTCCACCCCGATCTCTTTGTGCTGGATCTGATGATGCCGCCACCTGATGGTTTTAAGCTCTGCCGTATGTTGCGCGCCGAGCCCAATTTCAAAGAGACGCCCATCCTCATTGTCACCGCCCTGGGAGATACTGACAGCCGCATCGTTGCCATGGGCGCAGGCGCAAACGATTATCTCGCCAAGCCGTTCGGGATCGAGGACCTTGCTGAAAGAGTCCAAAAACTGCTTGATAAGGCAAAATAAGCCTGTTAACTGCGCAAAGAGCGAGAAGTATCGCAAACTGACTGTCATTCTTTGACAATTTTTCTCCATGGATTTCAAAATATAATCTCAGCAATTAAAATACATTCATCGAAGCATAAACATCCTTAAACAGTCACCGGGAAACCTTATGGCGAAAATCATGGTCGTGGACGACGACAAAGAATTTACAACTTTATACAGGGAATTTCTGACGATGGTGGGGTTTGAAACCGTTAGTGAAAACCAAAGCTCGAAAGCCATGGATCTGGCAAATGCCGTCAGACCTGATCTCTTCATCCTTGATCTGATGATGCCTGAACCTGATGGCTTCAAGCTCTGCCGCATGTTACGGGCAAACATGAACTTCGTACGCACCCCCATCATTATTGTCACGGCGCTCAATGATGAAGACAGCAAAGTGGTCGCGCTCGGTGCCGGCGCCAATGACTACCTTACCAAGCCATTCCATATCGACCAGCTCAAATTGCGAATCGACCTCCTGCTTGAGAAATACAGCCGATAAATCACTGTACATCCCGGAATCTGTAAGGTGATTCGAATCTCGTAGCGCTTGTCAGCTCCTTTCATCTCCTGTAAGATAACGTCATCATACAAAACAAGGAATCATACATGACGAAAATTCTTATCGTTGATGACGACATCACCATCACTGAATTGATGAAAGCCCTGGTCAAGATGGAAGGTCATGAGCCCACCACGGTCAATAACAGTTTACAGGCCATGGAGATCGCAAACTTGGTCAAGCCTGATCTCATCACACTCGACTTGATGATGCCCGGGCTCACTGGTTTCGAACTCTGCAAACTTCTGCACGATGACCCAAATTTTTCAAACACGCCGATCGTTATCGTCAGCGCCAAGGATGACCCCGAGAGCATGGAACAAGCCAAACAAGCCGGCGCCACAGATTATCTAACGAAGCCCTTTGGTCTTGATGATTTTCTCAAGAAAATAAAACCCTTCGTTTCAAAATAAACCTTAAGCTCGATCAACACACAACCCCAGATCACTCATGATTTGGGGTTGTTTATTTATAGTAAACTTGAACCATGCCCAACGCAATTGAAACCCACCAACTGACCAAACGCTTTGGCGATGTGCTCGCCGTCGATGCCATTGACCTGCGCGTGGGCACCGGCGAAATCTACGGCTTCCTCGGTCTCAACGGCGCGGGCAAGACCACCACCATCCGCGCGTTGTTGGGCATGATCCGCCCGAGCGAAGGAAATGTCAAAGTGCTGGGGCAGGCTCTCGGTCCAGATGGACGCGGACCGTGGGCGCAGGTGGGGCATCTCGTCGAAAGTCCATCTGCCTATCCCGAATTATCCGTTCGCGAAAATCTGGATATCGCGCGACGTCTGCATGCTAAACAGGATTCCAAGGTTGTAGATGATGTCATCGAACGACTCGCGCTCGCCTCTTACGCGGACCGAAAAGCTGGTACGCTTTCGATGGGCAATCTCCAACGCCTGGGGCTGGCGCGCGCGTTAATCCATGAACCCGAGCTGTTGATCCTCGACGAACCCGCCAACGGACTCGACCCTGCGGGCGTCGTGGAGATCCGTGAGTTGCTGCGGACACTTGCTCGCGATAAAGGCGTGACCATCTTTATGTCGAGTCACATCCTCACCGAAGTGGACAAGCTCGCCACACGTATCGGCATCATCCACAACGGGAAGTTGATCGAAGAACTCGATACACATAAACTCGAGCGTCTGCGCGGAAAACATTTGGAAGTACAGGCACGCGACCTTTCCGCCGCGCAACTGTGCCTGCAAAGTGCTGGATATAAATTCACGCTGAGACTGGAAACGATCGTGCTCAACGATGCTTATGCCATTGCGCATCCCGATACCATCGCGCATATTCTCGTCAATGCCGGTACGCCGCCAACACGTCTCGCTGTGGAGCAACAGAATCTTGAGGAACACTTTCTGCAACTGACAGGCGGTGCGCAATGACAAACTTTTCATCCGCACTTTGGGTAGAGATACTCAAACTACGCCGCTCCAAAGTTCCGCTTTTTACAGCGATCGGTTTTTCCATTGCACCACTTGTCGGCGGACTCTTTATGATCATCTTGAAAGACCCAGTCAAGGCGCAATCGATGGGGCTCATCAGCACGAAAGCTCAACTTGCGGCGGGCACAGCGGAATGGGCTACCTTGTTCAACATGCTCGCGCAAGCCACCGCAGTTGGCGGAGGCATCATCTTCGCCGTTTTCACAGCCTGGGTCTTCGGTCGTGAATTTTCAGATCACACTGCCAAAGAACTGCTGGCGTTGCCTACTCCCCGCGAAGCCATCATCGGGGCAAAATTCGTTGTTGTCGCCATATGGACAGTATTTCTCACATTGCTTTGTTATGTGCTCGGTCTCATCGTCGGGCAATTGGTAGATATTCCCGGTTGGTCTTCAGAATTATTTCGCTCTGCAACAGTCGATATTCTTGGCGCGGGAATCTTGACGATCATCCTGTTGCCCTTTGTAGCGTTCTTTGCCAGCGCAGGCAAAGGCTACCTGCCATCCTTTGGCTGGATGATTCTCTCGGTAGTCATGGCTCAGATCGCGGCGATCACGGGTTGGGGCGATTGGTTCCCATGGTCAGTCCCAGCCATATTTAGCGGAGCAGTGGGTCCACGCTCAGAGTTTATGGGAGTGCATAGTTATGTCATCATCGCTCTCGCAAGTCTCATCGGTCTTGCCGCAACATTTTACTGGTGGCGCAACGCTGACCAGACGAAATAAAAGGAAACCTCATGAGTGACTCTATCCTTCCCCAACTCCATGAAAATATTCTTGAGATCGCCATCAATCGACCAGAAGCCTACAATGCATTAAATCTCGATGTGATGACAATGTTGAGCGATGCACTGGCATCCGCCGCAACGGACGAGTCTATTAAAGGCATCATGCTCACGGGCAAAGGCAAAGCCTTCTGCTCGGGCGGCGACTTAAAATGGATCAGCCAACAAGTAGCGGATGCAGGCTCCACACTTCATCGACTCGCACCGCAGTTTCATATCGCGATCACCGAAATCCGCCGCATGGGCAAACCCGTTGTGGCAGCGATCAACGGCATCGCAGCGGGTGGAGGTTTTTCACTGGCACTGGCATGTGACTTCCGCGTGATGGCAGAGTCAACAATATTACGCCAAGCCTATACCTCGAGCGGACTCAGCATCGATGGCGGAGGTACGTTTGCTTTACCACGTCTGGTTGGGTTGGCACGCGCGCTGGAAATCGCCGCATTCGATCAGCCGATTTCATCTGCACAGGCTTTGGCATGGGGCTTGGTCACAAAAGTGGTTCCAGACGACAAGGTCGTTGAAGAGAGTCTATCCATGTTGCAGGGCCTGGCAAAGTCCGCGTTACATTCGTTTGCCTGGTCAAAGCGTTTACTGACCGAATCTCTCGACAATACACTCGAAACTCAACTGGAATTGGAACGTCAGGGCATCAGCGACTGCGCCCGTCACCCGAACGGACAAGAGGGCATCCAAGCATTTGTTGAAAAACGCAAACCAATATTCTAAACACCATGTACATCATCATATGGGAATATCAAGTCAAACCAGAAAAACAAGCCGAGTTTGAAAAAATCTATGCAGCAAATGGCGCGTGGGCAGAATTATTCAAAAAAGGTACGGGGTATCTGGGGACTGAATTGCTCCGCTCAACAGAACTTCCTGAGCAGTATGTCACGATTGATCGTTGGGCCTCAGCAGAAGATTACGAGGCATTTCTTTCGCAATGGAATGATGAGTACAAAAAACTCGATTTGATGTGCGAAGGATTGACGAAACATGAAAGTTGCCTGGGTAGATTTACTCCGAGTTCTTCATAAGTCACAGCAAACTTTATTTCTAATCGGGAGCTTAATGCATGGCAAACATCAATACGATCATCATCGGTGCAGGCGCGGCAGGATTAGCGGTAAGCGCCTGCTTAAAACAAGCAGGCATTTCAAGCATCATTCTTGAGCAAAGTAAGCAGGTGGGCGCAACCTGGCGCAAGCATTATGACCGACTGCATTTGCACACCGATAAGAAAAACTCGGAACTGCCATTTGCCCCCATGCCAAAAGAATATCCGCGTTACCCATCTCGTGATCAGGTGGTGGAATATCTTGAGGATTACGCCAAAAGATTCGAATTGGATATTCGCTTCGATCAACAAGTCATGTCAGCGCGACGCGAGAATGGTCAGTGGCAAGTGCAGACTCAGGATACGCTTCATTCTTCGCCGAATCTGGTTGTGGCTTCCGGATACGCCCGTCAACCCCTCATCCCTGAGTGGCAGGGCAAGGAATCTTTCCCAGGCAAGCTCATCCACAGTTCAGAATATAAGAACGGTTCTGAGTTCAAAGGACAAAATGTTCTCGTGGTCGGATTTGGCAACTCAGGCGGCGAGATCGCTGTGGACTTGTACGAACATGGTGCAAAACCAAGCCTCGCAGTGCGGAACGCAGTCAATGTGATCCCGCGCGAGTTGGCTGGGATTCCAATCTTGTCCATTGGCATCGTGCAGAATAAGATACCAGCCTGGTTAGCGGATGCCATGAATGCGCCTATCCTGCGCATGGTCATTGGCGATATTACGAAGTACGGTCTTCGCAAACTCCCCTACGGACCCGCGACCCAGATCCAAAAAGACAAGCGCATCCCGCTCATTGATGTTGGCACCATGAAACTGATTCGCGCGGGACACATCACGGTCTACTCGGGGGTGGAAAAATTTTCAGGAAACCGGATCAGCTTCGAGGACGGTAAAGAGGCGGAGTTCGAGGCAGTCGTGCTGGCGACTGGGTATCGTCCGCGCGTCAACGATTTTATCCAGAATGCATCATCTGCCTTCGATAGGGATGGCACACCCACATCTACAGGCAAAGAGTCGTCTAGTCCGGGGTTATATTTTTGCGGCTACTACGTCTCCCCCACAGGCATGTTACGCGAGATCGCCATTGAAGCACGGCAAATTGGGGCGGCAATCGCCCAAAAATCTGCATATTAAAAGAGTGACGGTTGAAACAAAACGACTGACGTGCCCGTCAATAAGAGTACAATACCAACAATCTGGAACAGACAATCAAGGTAAATTAATATTTGGGAACAGCATATGGCAAAAATCCTGATCGTGGACGATGATATTTTAATAACAGGCTTGATGCAGACATTGGTCACCATGGATAGACATGAAGCCATTATCGTGAATGATAGTAATGAGGCGATGGATGTGGCAGTATCCGAAAATCCAGATCTGATCACACTGGATCTGATGATGCCGGGGCTTTCAGGCTATGACCTTTGCGAGCTTCTGCGGGCTGCCCCCCAATTTAACCAGACCCCGATCGTCGTTATCAGTGCCAAGGAGGATACGCAAAGCAAGGAAAAGGCATTGAGGCTGGGGGCAACCGAATACATTACCAAGCCCTTTGATATCGACCATTTCCTAAAGACAATCTCAAGACTAACTGCCTAGTCCACCTGCGTAAAAGCGCAACAAACAATCTTGAAATGGCATATTCTTTTTTCTTGTCGTTTACAATCTTTCAGCGTATCATTAAGAATATCACAATCGAAAGTACAGGCATAAAGAAAAGCGAATATGACAAAAATCCTCATCGTAGATGATGACAAAGGCGCCACAGATCTCATTGAGGTGATCTTGATGTCATCAGGCTACGAACCCATCACAGTCAACGATAGTTCCAAAGCCATGGAAATGGCTGACAAGATCAAGCCTGACATGATCCTACTTGACTTGATGATGCCAGAACCCACAGGCTTTCAATTATGCCGGATGCTGCGTGCCAATCCCAATTTTAGAACCACGCCCATCATTATCATCACCGCGCTGGATAATACCGACAGCCGGGTGGTTGCGATTGGCGCCGGGGCAAATGGCTTTCTGCGGAAGCCATTCCATGTCAGCGACCTCACTGAAAAAGTTAGAGATTTCCTCAATTAATGGATCAGAGCAAGAATTCAATAATCTTCTGTCAGAAGATTATTTTTATGCATGGTGAACACAGTATGCCGCTTTCCAACATTTACACAAAAACCATAATCATTTCTCCGACCGCCATTGATGAAAACGGTCACGTCAACAACGTGACCTATGTGCAGTGGATGCAGGATATCGCGGTTGAGCATTACACAGCCATCGGAGGCATAGAAGCCCAGGGACCTGAAGCCACCTGGGTCGTGCGTGAGCACAAGATCGAATACCTGCTCCCCGCTTTTGCTGGTGAAGAAATTGAAATCAAGACTTGGGTGGAAAATATCCGCCGTGTGCGCTCGCTGAGAAAGTATGAATTTGTCAGAAAGGCTGATGGGAAGACTCTGGTCAAAGGGGAAACGGATTGGGTGTTTATGGATGTGAAAACGGGCAGTCCGCGTGCGGTGCCTGAGGAAGTGGTAAAGGTCTTCGCTTAAACCTGACAGGTTTTCGAAGAACAATCATATGCATTCATCCAAGTCCACGCATAAGTTCAGTGAGGGTAGGCACGAATAAAACCTGTCAGGTTTTATTCACCAAATTTTCGTAAACCTTCACCAACTTCTTCTGCGATTCGTGCCATGTGAATTTCGTCAATGCGCGCTCGGTGGCAGATTCCGCCAGACGTTTCGATAACTCCACATCCTTCAACAACATCAACACTTTACGCGCCAGATCATCGGGGTCATTGGGCGAGAACAACAATCCATCCATATCTTCGCGAACGAGTTCACGCACGATCGGCATATTCGATGCGATCAACGGGCGTGACGATGCCATATACTCCAACACCTTGATCGGGCACGCGCCCTGCGTCACATTGCGGTCGTTCAACCCCAACGGGGCAATGCATATATCGGATTCAGCGATCAAGGCCGGGACTTCATGATGCGGCACTGCGGGCTGGACTAGCACGCTGCCTTCCACCCCCAGCCTGCGGATGTGTTTCGATAAGATTTTTCTCTGCCTCGAGCGTCCGCGTCCTACAATCTGGAGTCGAACAGCTTGCTGTTCGAGAATTTTCGGCAATGCCTTAATGATGACTTCGAGACCCTGCCAATCGGCGAGCGTGCCGATATAAAGTAAAACAGGAACGCGACCTTCACGTGGTGGTAATGGTGACGCGGAAAAATCTGAAGGGCTGACTCCGTTCGGGATGACCGTGATCAGCTTCCGGCTGAGTCCGAGCGAGGCGATGTAGTCGCGAGTCACATTCGAGGGACAGATGATCGCGTCGCTTAAGTGCAGAGTCGCAATTTCCTGTTCCTTTATTTTTGCCAGCAATTCCTGATCGAGTCCGGGGTAATGATATTTGAGTTCGATGGAAGGCAGTCCATTGACCTCGAACAAGGTTTTATAGCCAAAGCGGTTTTTGTTTTGGGCGATGTGAATACCATCCCAGATATTGCGGTAATGGACAACATCATATTGAGCGGTCGCCAGATGAGCATAAACCATCTTGCCAAAATGAACCGCACGTGCTAAAAAGTTTTGGGTGAGGTCCTGCGAGATGCGTGTGACGCTTGCGCCATCAAGCATGTCTTCAGTTGGAAGCAAGCCATCGTTCGGGGTCATCAGGTGCACATCCAACTGGCTATTGACGAGCCCGCGAATGTTATGCAAAATATGTGTGGAGGCACCCTTTGGGCTTGGTACAATATCAAAGGCAGTATAAAGCACGCGAGTCATAGTCGGATTATACGTCATTGGAAAGCAGCGACAACACAGTGTAGCAAGGAGCATTAATGGATGCATTGATTTGTGTAGGTGGAATACTACTCGTTTTCGTTCTGATCATTTTCTTCTATTTACTTAACACCGCTCGCAAGAAGGTCGCACCCGCGAACACATTAGGCAAAAAAGATTACCTGCCCATTTACATATCATTGGCAGACAAGCCGCAGTCCATCATGCAGGGCATGGATAAATTAAAGGTCGATGTAATCAAAACCGAACAGGCAGGCGATAAGTGGCGCTGGGTGCCCATGATCATTTTCTTTGCCGGGGTGGGCTTGATGTTCATTGATCTATTCCTAATGGTGTTCGGATATACATCATTCATCTTTATCGCAGGTGGCGCTGCGCTGTGGGTCGCTGCGATCGTCATGGCGCGCGGCTTGCGCAAAAGCGACCTGTACGATTTCTCGCCACGCTACAACGGGACAAAAAGTATTCTGCACACTCTGCGCGATGACCTGCGACCCAACACAACCTATCTGGGGCATCTGGATCTCACCGGCTCCCTGCTCCCCACCAAAGTAGCGCGCACTTCAAAAGACACACAGGATCGCACCACGGAATACTTCCGAGATGAATGGTTCGCATTGAAGGCGAAATTGTATGATGGCAACATCCTGCGCGTCTCTGCTATTCAAAAATCAAAGAAACGCAAATCCTATTGGAAGCGTAGTCGCATTAGCGGCAAGATGAAAAGCAAACCCGAAAAATTCAAAGGCACGGAGCATGATCTAAAGGTCCGCATCATTGCAAACCCTGAGGTATATACCATCGCCAGAACAACCCCCAGTTTTAAACAAGGCTTGAACATCGGTAAATTCACGGTCAGTCAATTGAGCACCGAAGGCGGCATCATTTCGTTTGTCGCCAGTTCCCCGTTCGAAGAAGTAGGACATGAAAATATTTTACAAGTCATTCAATCTGCTTATTCCTTGTTGCAAAGAAAGGCTGTCTAAATGAGTCGCAAAATTATTCCGTTTATCGTTGCATTTGTATTGGTTTGTTTGGTTATGGCGGTTTCAGGCGTCTTCGCATTCAGCGGCGCGGTGACTGCCGAAAAATTTGGAGGCAGTGTGACATGGTCTCAACCTTACTCCACTGCTGAAAGTATGAAGGTTATCAACTTGATGGGCGACGACCAGGACGAACTCTTTATTCAAAACACCAGCAACGTCACACTTTTCGATGGCAGTGGCAATACGTTACTGAGTCAGGATTATCAATATCCCAAGACCACGCTCGGGGATGTGAACGGCGATAACAAAGAAGATATCGTCGTCTTTTATCTTGGCGATCTTGGTTATTCTGTGGATGTAATCTCGGATGGCAATATCAAGACGCTCGCACAAAACCTGAGCATCGGACTCCCTGCCCGTGTGATCGTACTCCGCTTCGCTTCGGGACCTCAAATTGTTTTGGGCGATTCTAGCGGCGGACTCTTGTCCTTGAATCTGAGCGGACAACCCGTGTGGGCTTACTCGGTAGGCGGTGAAGAAATCCGTGGCATGGATGATGCGCTCATTGGCGGAAAAATGCATCTCGCGGTGGCATCGCATGATGGCTGGGTCGCAGTGCTTGATAGCGAGGGAAAAGCTGTGTGGAGCACGAATCAGGAAGCCCTGCGTAGGATGCGCGCATTCGACCTCAACTCCGATGGCAACAGTGAGATCATCACCGGCGGCGAGTATGGCGCACACTTCGTCTATAACGCAGTCGATGGAAGTCAGATGTACACGCAAGGCATGGGACAGGCCGTTTCCGAGGTCCGTGTGGTGGAATTGAACGGCGAGCCTTCCTCACGCGAATTTGTGGTCGGCGGAAAAGATGGCGGCGTTTGGGCTTTTTCTTTTGACGGTACAACCGCAAAGCAAATGTGGTCGGGTTCTCTATCGGACAAGGTCACTGAAATCTCAGGCATTGACATTGACGGCGATGGAACTGAAGAAGCCGTCGTTGGTGATGAGAGTGGGAATGTCGCAGTGTTTACCGGCAATGGCACCCGCAATAACCTAGACTCACACTCCACCGGTATCATGCGTATTGACGTTGGCAAATTGAACGGTGAACGCTATGTCGTGATCGCGGATGGTTCAACCGTGGACGTGAATAAAGTCAACTTTAGTTCCATCCCCGGTTTCCAGTATACGCCGTTGGTTGTGGGTGTCATTATTTCGGCAGTGATCCTGATCATCGCGGCGATCCTTGTGTCCATCCCAAAGAAGCCGGAATTGAAGGTTTCATTTCAAGACAAAAGCAAAGAATCGCTGGCGGCTGAACGCCGCATGTTGAAAGAGTCCATTGCAGATGTGGAGCGCTTGCGCAAAGCCGGCGAAGTGACTGGCGACGCGTATCTCGCGCGGCTTAAACGTCTGCGTGGTGATCTGGCTGATAATGAAGCGGCCTTCAAAACAGCAGGCTTCCCGATCAAGGTCGAGACGATCCAATGCCCGAACTGCGGCGGCACGCTTGAACTCGGCATGGACAAATGTGAATACTGCGGACAGGTATTGCTTTCATAAACGCGTACTCTTGCGGTGGCTTAGCCCTGCAAGAGCACGCAACAAAAAACGCGCTCCAGTTGGAGCGCGTTTTTTGTTGCATCAAATTTAATTACTGAACTTCAAACTCAATGGTTTCGACCCAATTGCCGTCGACATAGAGATCGATCTTATAGGTACCCACGGGCCAAGGGTCTGTCCCGCCACCGAGGCTGAAATAATAGGTGTTGTCACTGCCTGTGATCTCGGCTGAATCGATCTCAGAATTGGATTCATAGCCTTCGGCAGAAACCAACGTCCACACACCTTTGACAACCGTGCTTTCCGGCGCGTTGTTCAAGTCAAAGTAGCAGTAGAAGCCCAGGTCTGTGGGAGAATATCCATCTACCCGCTCGGTATCGCTTTCGTCACTTGCCAAATGTGCGTTGGTGATATTCGCAGTTGTGACAGAGAACCCACTATTATCATTCTCATCGGTAGTCGGGGTATCAACAGTATTATCCCCGCCAGAAACCGCGTTGCATGCGAGCGAAGCAAGCAGCAATGCAACTACAGCCAACATAATCACGATCTTGTTCTTCTTCATTTCAATCTCCTTTGGTCTTAGTTATTCGATCTCGATATAAATCCGTTTGTTGATCGCGCCTTTGCTTTTGTAATCAACAACCCGGATCTTACCTACTTCATTGGTATTACGAACATGCGTACCGCCATCGGCTTGCAGGTCCAGCCCAACGATCTCGATGGTCCGAACATGCGGAATTCCTTCAGGCAGAAGGTTGATCTTGGTACGGATCAGATCGGGAATTTGAAATGCTTCTTCGCGCGGCAGAATTTTCACACGGATCTCACGCGCCTCGGCAACTTCCTTATTCACAGCGAGTTCGATCTCACGCACCAGGTCGCCGCGCATGGTTGCAAACTCAAAGTCCATGCGCCCTTTGAGCGGTTCCATATCGCCGCCTGTAACCAGCGCGCCATAATCTCGAAAGACCGTGCCACATAGCACATGCAAAGCGGTATGGGTGCGCATCAGCTTATGTCGCCGCACCCAATCCAAAGTCCCGTGAGAGGCGGAACCAACAGAAGGCAACGGCGAAGTGCCACCGAGGAAGTGCAGAACATCGTCGCCCTGCTTCTTCACTTTATCCACTACATATACAACGCCGCTGAGATTCAACGATCCCAGATCACAAGGCTGTCCACCGCCGCCTGGGTAGAACGCAGTCTTATCAAGGACCACGGCGCGTTCATCTGTCAGCACTGCGGTCACAGCGGCATCAAATTCCTGCAAGTAAGCATCGGTATGATAAAGTAATTCAGTCATAAGATCTCCATGCGGCATAGTGTACAGCAAATGATAAAATCAGCCAATGGACGAATAGGCTATTACCCGGAGGCAATGATGAATCAAAAGCTTATTGTTATTGATGGCAAGACGTATAAAAGTGTGGACGAGATGCCAGAGGACGTGCGCAGGAATTATGAAAGCGCCATGCGAAATCTTGACAACAATCGAAACGGTACACCTGATCTATTCGAGGGCGCGGCTTCTTTTCAAGATACAACTACCAATGTGATCAACGCCGCCAAAATCGTTGTCAACGGTCAGGTCTTTGACGGACTCGACCAATTGCCACCAGAGGTCCGCGCGAAATACGAACAAGCCATGGGCGTCATGGATGCAAACAAAAACGGGATTCCTGATTTTGTGGAGGGCATGCTCGGCACTTCAAATCAGACAAATCCTGTCGCAACCAGTTTCGGGACGGCGACTCCGTCGCGTTCCGCTTCGCGCAAGCCGATACCTGTTGGCTCGACGATAGAACCCGAATCATCTGGAGGCTGGATGCTGGCACTTACAGGCATCTTACTAATAGGCTTGTGTCTGGTCGCCGCGGCAGCCGGCGTATGGTATTTCTACCTCCGCTGAAAATTAGTGTTTGATTAGAAGGTCAAAAGTCGCTTGACTTCGATTTTGAATTTCTGTATAGTAATCTACGGACAGATGTTGGCACGACTACCCTATTCGGCTAGGCGTGCCTTTTGTTTGTCAAAATACCATCCCTATCTCTAAGGAGAGCCAATGATCCAAGTCAATGGTCTCATCAAGGACTATGGCGCGCGTCGCGCCTTACATAGCATCACCTTCGACGCAAATCAGGGAGAAATTGTCGGGTTTCTCGGTCCCAATGGAGCAGGCAAAACGACCACCATGCGAATTCTGACAGGCTACATGCCGCCCACTGATGGCACCGCCATCGTGGCTGGTTATGATATTGTCGAAGAATCGCTGGAAGTCCGCAAGCGTGTTGGCTATTTACCGGAAACTGTGCCGCTCTACACCGACATGACCGCGCTTGAATACCTAAAGTTCATGGCGGACCTGAGACACATCCCCAACTCCGAAACTCGTGCCTATGAAACGCTGGAACAGGTCAATCTCACAGATCGCGCCAATGGCTATATCGGTAACTTTTCAAAAGGTATGCGTCAGCGTGTTGGCTTGGCACAGGCATTGATCCATCGTCCTGAGGTGTTGATTTTGGATGAACCTACCATCGGTCTGGACCCCGCCCAGGTGGTGGAAATCCGCAACGTGATCAAAGAGATCGGTAAGGACCGCACCGTTCTACTTTCCACGCACATCCTTACGGAAGCTCAGAATTTATGCGACCGCGTCCTCATTATCAATAAAGGCAAGATCGTCGCGGAAGATACACCCGAAAATTTGCAGTCTCGCCTCGTGGGTTCACAGCGTGTCGTCTTGCGTGTGCGCGGCGATTCAGATGGCTTGGACACTACGATCAAAAAGGTCAAAGGCACCACCCGCATTGAAACCAAGGACGAGGAAACTGTCGAGTTTGAGTTTTCCTCCGGGCAGGATGTACGTCCGCAGGTTGCCATAGCCGTCATTCAAGCCGGCTATGAGTTGATCGAGATGCGCCCTGTCGGCATGAGCCTGGAAGAGATCTTCCTTGAACTCACGCAGGACACCCCCACGGGCAAGAAATCGTAATTGAGGACTCTATGAGAAATATTTGGACCATTGCAAAAAAAGAATACGATCATTACTTTATCAGTCCGACCGCCTACGTTGTTGCTTTTGCGATCCTACTGGCAATTGGGGTCGTCTTTGGCATCAACTTTTTTTACTTCACACAGAACGCCTATCAAAACTTCGGTGCGGCGCCGGATATTTCACCGGTCACGGGTGTTTTTGTCTTTCTACTGGTACTTTCAACCCCCGCCCTTACCATGCGCCTGATCTCCGATGAAGCTCGCATGGGAACTTTGGAACTCCTGCTCACCGCGCCGCTCAAGGATTCAGAACTTGTTATCGGCAAATGGCTCGGTGGCATGCTTTACATTTTGACCTTGATCGCAGTCACACTGATCTATCCCATCATGTTGAACGGTATCAAGATCGGTTCTTTCACCTTGCTCAACGGGTTCGTATCACCAGGTATTGATATGAACGTAATGCTGACTTCCTATCTCGGCATGATCTTGATCGCAGGAGTTTTCCTGGCATTAGGCACAGGGGTTTCAGCCATGTTCACGAATCAGATCGCAGCCTTTTTCGCCAGCTTTGCCTTGTTTTTCTTTCTGTGGTGGCTGGTGGGTTTCCCCGCCAATGTACTTACCGGCAGCAGCGCGGAATTTTTCCGATATCTGGATATGCAGAGTCATTTCTACGGCGCGCTGAGCAACGGCATCATCAACCTCTCAGACCTCGTCTATTATATTAGCCTGATCGCCCTAGGTCTCTTCACAGGGACAGTGGCAGTCGAAATGCGGAGATGGAGATAATGGCAAAAAAGACCCAATCAACCAAGAGCAGTTATACGTTCATCGCCCTGATCTTTGCAGGGCTAGCGTTCATCAGCACTGCCTTATTTCTGATCACAAAAGGATTGCTTACCATTGGCATGTTCAGCGGCGCGACATCAGAAACACTGAATCGCGGGTTATTGATCAGCATCGGCTTTACCATTCTTGGTCTGGCTGTATATGTTGTCCTGGAACCTGAAAAAACAAGGCAGGCGATCACGGGTAGGCAGGCACGTTATGGAAGCAACGCCTTCATTATGTCAGCGGCATTTTTGGGCATCCTCATTGTCGGCAATGTGCTCACTTTTCAAAACCCAAAAAGCTGGGATGTAACCGAAGACAAGACAAACACCCTTGCTCCTGAAACTCTTGAGGCACTAAAAACGCTCCCGGATTCTGTCAATGCAGTGGCATTTTATTCAAGTGGGCTTTCAACAGAAAGCGCAGACGAATTGCTGGGTAACTTCAAATCCAATAGTAACGGCAAATTTGATTATCAGTTTATCAACCCTGATACTGATCCTGTAGCTGCACGTGAGGCAGGCGTTACGGGCGATGGAAAAATCCTGCTCGTCATGGGCGACCGCAAAGAGATCGCTGGATTTGCGTCCGAAACAGAACTTACCAAAACCCTGATCAGGTTGACAAACCCTGAGCCGCGCACAGTTTATTTCCTTACGGGGCACGGTGAAGCATCACTGGAATCCAGTGACAATAGTTATTCTGTTGCAAAACAAACGCTCGAAAGTAAAAACTATATTGTCAATAGCCTGAATCTGGTGGCTGAAAACAAAATACCTGAGGACGCACTATCCGTTATTATTGCCGGTCCTACCAAACAGGTTTCCCAAGCAGAAGTTCAACTCCTCAAGCAATATATAGACGCAGGTGGTTCACTGATCGTTATGGAAGACCCATTGCTTCTCACAGAGTTTGGAGAGGCAAGCGACCCTCTGGCAAATTATCTGGCAAGCGACTGGGGCATCACCTTGAATAACGATGTGATCATTGATTTGAGCAGTCAACAGCCATTAAACGCCGTATCTTACTCTTACAGCCAGCATCCGATTACTCAGAATCTGAGCGAAAATTATTTGGTGATCATGCCTCAAGCCCGCAGTATCAGTATCACAAATCCCATCGAGGGCATCACCCAGACGCCATTGCTTCAGACCACACCGAATTCATGGGGTGAAGTGAATTTCACCAACCGCCGAGGCACCCAAATCTCACAAGACCCCGAAGATTTACCCGGTCCCCTAACCATGGCTGCCTCCGGAGAAAACACGAACACCAAAGGACGAGTGGTTGTATTTGGCAATGCGATATTTGCCAACGACCAGGGCTTTGATGCGTATGGTAATGGCAATATCTTCGTCAATTCAGTCGATTGGGCCGCAGAGCAGGAAGACTTGATCAACATCACCCCGAACACTCCCACTGAGCGTACCTTCGTACCGCCAAATCAAATTCAACTACTCATCGTCTTGCTTGGGTCGATTATCATCATCCCTGGTTTGGTTGTGTTTGCAGGCATCTCGGCGTGGCTTGCGCGCAAGCGGCAGGGATAGAACAAAATGCGTCGATCGACCGTTATATACCTCCTGTTATTTTTAGGAATGGCAGGCGCCTATTATTATCTTAACAACCTTCCCGAACCGGCGGATATCGCTATCACCGTTGAGCCTGAGGCGGTGGTTGAGTATTTATTCTCAAGTGCAGATGGCGTACCCACCAGCATCCGCATGGAGTCACAGGCGGGTGAAATCGTCGAGTTAGCGCGTAATCCTGAGAATGCCTGGACAGTGATACTGCCCATCGAAGCCGCAGCAGAACAAGGGGTGTCTGAAGCGGCAGCGAGTCAACTCACGACCATTCGCATTAGCGACCGCCTCCCCAACATCAGTCCAAAAGATGTTGGTTTGGATGTGCCTGCCTATACATTGAGCGTGAAATTCACGAATGGCGTGGAACGAATTGCGAAAATCGGTGTTATCACTCCCACAGAGAGCGGATATTATGTAAGCATGGATGGTGAGATCGTTATCGTAAGCAGAAGCGCGATAGATGCATTAATTGGACTCTTGACCACTCCGCCCTATGCTGAGACGCCGACTCCCAGCCCCATCCCTGCCACTGCGACACAAACTCCGCTTCCATCTACGCCTGAACCTGCCACGGCGACGAATGGAACTGCCACGCCTTAGCCGTAACATTTTAGAGTCTGAGACGTCTATAAACAGTAATGAAAGAGTATTGAAATTTACCTCAAAAAAGTGTATTCTGATATAAAAAAGAAAGTAGACATGTAGCGAATGGATGTAGACAAGATATTGATGGTCGACGAAGAAGAGGAATTTCCCGCCATTGCGCGGCTCGTGGAAATGGGCCGCCAAAAGGGATATATTACCCTCGATGATATTCTGCACTTCTTCCCTGAAGCCGAACAGGATGTTGAGCAACTTGAAGAGGCTTTTTCGGCTTTATTAAGTGCAGGCATTCCCTTTGTGGAAGATGCGACCACTGCAGAACCCACCGAGGATGAGCTCGTTGCAGTGGAAGCCATTGAAACTGAGCCTGAAATTGACGCCGCGCTCGATGACTACCTCGCCAATATTGACACAGACGATACTATCGGTTTGTACCTCAAGGAAGTCAGCCGTGTTCCGCTGTTGACAGCCACTGAGGAAGTTGCGCTCGCTCAACGTATCGAGCGTGGACGCATGTCCCGCGAGGAACTTGCAAAAGGTAATGCCAGTCCACGCCGCCGCCTTGAATTACGCAAGTTAATTGAAGATGGCTGGGCAGGACGCGAGCACCTCATCACAGCCAACTCCCGTTTGGTGATCTCAGTCGCCAAGAAATATATGGGACGCGGTGTACCGTTTCTGGATCTGATCCAGGAAGGGAACATCGGTCTCATCCGCGCGACCAAGAAGTTCGATTACCGCCGTGGACATAAATTCTCCACCTACGCAACCTGGTGGATCCGTCAGGCTGTCACCCGCGCCATTGCCGATCAAGGACGCACCATCCGCGTGCCTGTGCATATGGGCGATCAAATCAATAAGCTTTTACGTGTACAACACCAGCTTACCCAACGTCTTGGGCGCGAACCGAGCGTGGAAGAACTGGCTGAAGCACTGGATGTTCCACCCAAGAAAGTGGAAAACATGATCCAGGTGGCGCGCCGTCCGCTTTCACTGGAAACGCCGACTGACGATGAAGAAGATTCGGTGCTGGGCGATTTCATCGAAGACGATGAGGCTCCCCCGCCAGACGATACTGCCACATATAATTTATTGAAGGAACATCTTGGCGAAGTGTTGAACGGGCTGCCGCCGCGTGAAGTCCGCATTCTTCAATTGCGCTATGGTCTCCTCGATGGGCAAGCCTACACGCTTGAAGAAGTGGGCCGCAAAATGGGCGTCACCCGCGAACGTGTGCGCCAGATCGAAGCCCAGGCTTTGAGTAGACTGCGCCACCCGTCCATTCGCCGCAAGTTGCGCGATTATTTGGGCGAATAAACAAGATACTTAGAAAAGCGACACCAACTGGTGTCGCTTTTTGGTTTAAAATCAAAAGATGAAACTGATTCGTTTCCTTCTCCCCCGCATTGAATACATCCTCTTCGCTGCCATCTTTTGGGGCATTGCAGCCACCGGTCCCATTCTCCTCAACTCAGACGGCGACTTGCCGCGTCATCTTCTGGTCGGGAAGTTGATCCGTACCACCCATGAAATACACTTAACTGATATCTTCTCCTATCGAACGGTTGGTTTTCCCAGTATCCCACACGAATGGTTATCACAGGTTATCTTTTCGGTTTTTTATGATTTGCTTGGTTTGGGTGGTGTTGTGTTTCTTACAGTACTCATTGTTACGACAGTATGGGCGATCATTTACTACGATGCTCTACACAGGTCGAATAGTCTGATCGCCGCCTTAGTCTTTACCGGGCTTGGAGTTGGTGCAAGCCTGATCCATGTGTTGCCGCGTCCGCATCTTTTTAGTTACCTATTCACCACACTTTGGATTCTCGTTCTTGAACAAATTCAGAAAGATAAGCTGCACAAGTGGTGGTTACTACCTGCGCTGATGCTTGTATGGGTCAACCTGCACGGTATGTTTGTATTAGGCATAGTGATATGGATTATTTACCTGGTTGGTGATCTGTTTGAAAATACTACCAAGTCCTGGTTCACCAGCCCGAAAACAAAGGCGATGTTGACAGGCGGGGCATTGTCCATCGTTGCGACCTTCTTATCACCCTCCGGTGTTGGCATATGGAAGGCAATTGCATCGTTGGGAGGCAATGCTTACATCAAATCCAGAATCCCTGAATACCAATCAGCTAATTTCCAAATCCCGGAGACCTGGCCCTTTATTCTGATTCTACTCCTGGCGCTTGCAAGTTTTTCCCGATCAACAGCCAAAACCCCATGGCGATATGTGTTTCTCGTTACAGCATTTGCTGGTGTTGCGCTATATTCCAGTCGAATGTTGCCGTTATTCGCGATTGTGTCCGTACCCATCGTCGCTCAGGCATTTGTTGACTGGCTGAAAGAAGATTTCCCTAAAAATCGTATATGGGCAATTGAAACAAACCTCAATACAACTAATCAAACTTCAAACGGCTGGATCTGGGTGTTCACAGTCATTCTTGTGGTTGCCTTCCTCTTCAAACTTAACATTCCCATCGATGCCGGGAATAAAGGCAATGTTTTCAGCTCGCAATTTTTCCCAGTTGAGGCTGTGACCTGGCTTGAGTCAAATCCCCAAAACGGACACGTGTTCAACGAATTTGACTGGGGTGGATACATGTTGCTTAAGCTGTGGCCCGCCCAACCAATCTTCATGGACGGTCATACGCATATCTATGGTGAAAATTTAACCAGAGAATACGAGCAGGTTGTTACGCTGAACAATAATTGGGAATCGATCCTTGATAAATATCAAGTCACGTGGGCTATTGTTCGAACTCAGTCCTCGATAGCTGGGGCGCTTGAAAATGAGGACTGGCAAATCCTATATCAAGATCCGACGGCGATCATTCTTTCAAGACCTTAGCCCAGCTACAGCACCGCATCGATCATGATCGCCAAAAAGATGAATACCAAATACGAGCTGGACCATTTGTACATGCGCCAGGCTAGTTTATTACCGCCATATTTCCAAACTGCCCAGGCGGCATAGAGCAATGCGCCGCCCAATATAAGCGAAGAGGCAAGATAAAAGGTTCCGGCAAGGTTTAGGATGGGGAGCAGCAAAGTGACGATCACCAATTCAACTGTATAAACAAGTATTTGTTTGCGGGTTTCCATTTCACCGCGCACCACCGGCATCATGGGCACACCTGCATTTTCATAATCCTTCATGCGGACAATTGCCAGTGCCCAAAAATGCGGAGGCGTCCACATGAAGATGATGGCAAAGAGGATCCAGGCGGTCCAATCGAGGTGTCCAGTCGCGGCAGCGTAACCAACCATGGGAGGAATTGCCCCTGCCCCACCGCCAATGACGATGTTTTGCACCGTTGCTTTCTTCAACCAAAGACTGTACAGAATCACATAATAAATGATCCCCGCAAGCGAAAGCAAAGCGGCTAGACCATTCACAAAACATGCAAGCAAATAATAGCTCAACAGAGAAAGTCCCAATCCAAAAGCAAGTCCCTCAGCGCTCGTCAAACGCCCATCGGCAAGCGGACGCTTGGCGGTGCGCTGCATATTCTTATCGAGTTCACGATCAATGAATTGATTCAGTGCGCTCGAACCACCAGCCGCCAACGCGCCACCTAACAAAGTCCACATGGTCAAGGTGAAGGACGGCCACGCTTGCGCGCCGATCACAAGTCCGCCGTAGGTCGTGATCAACAGCAACCCAACAATTAATGGCTTGGATAATGCAAAGAAGTCTTTAGCACGCTGACGCCCATTTAGCACAACTGGCTTCGTTTCGTTGGTAACCAAAACCCCGGAAGCATATACCAGCAAACCAAGTGAGACCCACAATGCCACTGTGGTAAGTTTATGCAAAATTACAAGATGCCCCGCATCCAATTGGGTTATTTGAATCGCGCCGACCAATGCCTGCCCAAAAAACATAACAGCCAAAATTGTGGTGAGCGGCAAGATCACACGCTGTTCACGTTGTTCATGCCAGGCTTTACGAAAAACAACCAGCATCAAAATCGAGGCTACGCCCACCAATGACATGTGGACGAGTTTCATCCAGCCTAATGGAGCAGTTGGTGTGCACACAGGCCAGCCCGTGCAATATGCCCAGGCATTGGTCACGGCCACAATACGCCCCGCCACGGTAAGTGCAAACACAGCAAAAAACAAGCCGACCACATAGCGTGAAAACGAAGACTTGAGAGAAAATGTCATTTTGTTTCTGTTTCCTGTTTTCGGATAAAAAATGGATAACCCACAAATAAAATGGTCGCAAACGTGAACCATTGCAAAGCGTACCCAAAATGCGGACCCTCTGTCAACTCAAGTTCAGGCTGAAAGGGAATCGGTGGTTCGGTATCTGAAACATCCGCATTCACTTGAATGTAAACCGGCAAAATCGGATATGGCAACTGGCTGGCGACTTGTGCCACATCGGCATTATTCCAGACCGCAAGCTGTGACCCATCCGCAGGCACCGCATCCGCAACGCCGCCGATAGCTGGTTTGCCCAATCCCAACCGAATCTGCCCGATAACCTTTACCTCCCCAGCTTCATCGTACTTACGCCAATCTTCAGGCGTGGAATTGCTATCAGCGGGAATCCAGCCACGGTCCACCAGAACAGCCGTCGGAGCTTGCCCTGAGCCGGTCGAAGGGTTGGAAAGAAGCGGGGTCAATAGATGGTATCCGTATTGTTCACGGTAATACTGATTGCGGACGGCGATCTGATTCTCAAAGTCATATTCCCCAATAAATTGAACTGGCCGCCATTCCATTGTGTTGATATCTTCCGGCGCTTCCTGATTCAAATCCAAAGCGGATTGCGAACGTGCAGATTCAACTTGCGCATTGAACGCGCGCCGTTGTTCGAGCCTATCCAACTGCCAGATACCCAGGCGTATCAACACAAGCGTTCCAGCAACAACCAATAAGGTGGCAAACCACCATTTTCGGGAAAACATTTTAAGCAGGAGCATTTTCGGTTTTCTTGGCAGGGACTACAAAACTATATAACAAAATCAATATTCCCAGCGGAATGCCCGCATACAAACCGCCATAAATCCTTGTACCCAGCGTGAGTGACTGACGCACATCAAGCCCAAAGTAGTTGCCCGGCTGGAAAGAACATTCAAAAGCCATATTCTGTTCTTCATTCAATGCCAGCCGCGCGGATGAATTCGCAGGAATCCAAAGCTGACCCAGTTTGTGATCAACAAGATCTTCGTTCACGACAACCAGCGTATCACCAATCACAAAGACCATATCCAACGGAATGGAAGGCGGCTGTTCGCCACGTGCCACTTTCTCAGCCGTGCCTGCGGGAATGGTCAGGATCACTTCCTGCGGTGGACGGGCAGTTTCCTGTAAAAAGATAAAAGAAAATTCACTGATCACCACGCCCAACACAATACCGATCAGCATGGATATAACAACACGTTTCATCATCATTCACATCATCTTTCGCGGGAGGGATTTCCCGATGTTTCAATTTGTTATTGTTTTTGTTTCAAGATCAATTTCAGATCATGGACCATGTCTTCCACGGGGGTATCGAATCCAAATGAAATCCGCAAATTGCCCTGCTGATCGATCACAGTTACACGGGCTGTGTGGTCAACGGTATATCCTGCGGCAGAAGTCCCTTGTATGATCTCGCGGTAAACGCCATATGCCTGCCAGATCTTTTCCAGTTCAGCCTGCGACCCGCTCAAACCGACAAACGCCGGGTTGAAGCGATCTACATATTCCTGCACACGCTCAGGCGTATCACGTTCCGGATCCACTGTCACAAACAGGACTTTCACCTGTGCTGCATCCGCTTCGCCAAGTTCTGCCATGGCAAGTTTCAATTCCGCCATGGTTGTAGGACAGACATCCGGACAGGTGGTGTACCCAAAGAAAAGCAATACGACATTGCCCCGCATCTCACTCAACTGGAAACTGCTTCCGTCCGAACGAGTTAATTCAATCTCAGACGCCAAGGGATACGGCTCACCGAAAGTCGTTCCACGAAAGCTGGCAGGTTTTGCAAACACTAGAACCGCAACACCAATTGTCAAAATCAACAAAAAAGAGCTTACGCCCACAAGAAGAGTTTTTCTATCCATGCTTTTCCTGAATCACCAAGATTTTCAAAACGATGTTAATCATACACCCAAAAATCGGAGCGACCTGTGCAGGTCGCTCCGATTTTATATTTCTCTAATCGTCTGCTTATGCTATCGCAGTTGCATTACGCCGCAATTGCTCCGATCAGATACAAAGCCGGGTAGAAGAAAATCCACACCACGTCTACGAAGTGCCAATAAACCGCGGCAGCCTCGACGGGATAATGCTTCTCATCATACAAACCGCGACGGGCATTGTTCAACACAACGAGCAGGAAGATCAAACCGGTCAATACGTGGAAGGCGTGCATGCCGGTCATCATAAAGAACGCGGCGCCTGCCGGACCACTGCCCGGAGTAATACCCTCTGCAATGGCATTAGGCCATTCCACGAATACCACACCGATCAAAAAGCCCAGACCTAATACAAACGTAATCAGGGTGTTGGTGATAAAACCTTTGCGGTCACCATTTGCCATCAAGGTCTCGCCTCGGTTCATAAAGAACGAGGAAACCAGCAACACGCCAGTAACGAGCAATCCCAAGGTCTGATCCAAATGCGGATGAGTAAGACCGAGCAGGTTAATTCTCATCACCATCAAACCGCCAAACACGAACGAGTCTGAAACGAGGAACAACCAGAGCCCGATCCGATTGGTACCGGATTTGTATTCGTAGGAATCTTCATCGCCTTCATGCTCGGCATTGAGCTTATAAATATGCATGTAGTAATAAACCACAAGCACAGCTTTGACCAAAGCGATCGCGACCAGCAATACAGCTGAATTGAAAGTGATCGCGATACCGAACTCGAGCACAGTCAACACCGCCAGGTACACAAAGATGAATACGCCCTGGCTGAGCATGGATGATTTTTCTTGTTTATGTGTCATGAAACCTATCCTCCCCTTTTAGTGTTTCTTGCCCGCAGTGGCAGAAAACTCAACATATTTTGAATCAGCCAAACCGTAATCATACGGCTCACCCACAACTTCGAACGGGATTTCATAGTTATGAGCTGGCATTGGAGATCGGACCTGCCACTCAGGGGAACGCGAGTTCCACACATTGCCTTCGGCTTTTTCGCCATGCTTGATGCTGTAAATGATATTGATGAAGAAAATCAACACCGAGAGGGCAATTCCAAAAGCACAAATGGTCAAGATCAAATGTGTATTGTCGAAACCAAGCGCGGCGTCATAATCCGCGATACGGCGACGCATACCGCGCAGACCAATGAACATCATACCGAATGTCAGCATAAGGAACGAGGGAGTCATCAACCAGAAGTGGACTTTACCCCAGAACTCATTCATTCGGCGTCCTGTCGTTTTGGGGAACCAATAATAGATAGCCGCAAAGAACGGGAAAACAAACCCGCCAAAGATCGTATCATGGAAGTGTCCCACAACCCAATAGGTGTCGTGTAAGTGCAGGTCAAGCGCCACCATGGCATTTGGGGGACCAGTAACACCACCCAACAGGAAGACAACGATCGCGCCCAACACGAACAACATGGGAGTCGGTGTCGAAATCTTGCCGCCCCAGATCGTGGCGATCCATGAGAAGAACTTCACCCCGGTCGGCACAGCGACGAGCATCGTGCTATACATGAATGGCACACGCAGATATTCATTCATACCGGAAGTGAACATATGGTGCGCCCAAACCACAAAACCGACCAAGGCGATACCAAGTGATGACATTGCGATCCAGCGATAACCAAACAACGGCTTGCGGACAAATACCGGTAACAATTCAGAGATCACACCCAAACCGGGGAGCACGAACACGTACACCGCCGGATGCGAGTAGAACCAGAACAGATGCTGGAACAGAACCGGGTTGCCGCCTTTGGCAGGGTCAAAGAAGCCCATCCCAAACAACCGTTGGAAACTAACCATTTGGAAGGAAAGACCGATCAACTGCGTAGCCGTCATCGCAATAATGGATGTGGCGATGGCAGCCCATACAAAGATCGGCATCCGCATGGCGGTCATGCCTTTAGCGCGCATCCGGAGCACGGTCGCGATCACATTCAACGCACCCAGAATGGAAGACCAACCCGCTGTAAAAACGCCCCAAAAGAACATCTGAACACCCACTGGGGCTCGTGAGGAAAGCGGCGGATATCCTGTCCAACCGGTATCAAATCCGCCTAAAATCATACTCATCAGTAAGAGCACTGCTGCAGGGACAGCGACCCAAAACGCAAAAGCGTTCATACGGGGGAAAGCCATATCATGGGCGCCAACCAACAAAGGCACCACATAGTTGATAATGCCGGAGATTCCCAGCAAGATCGAAACGATCATGATCATGCCATGCAGCGACATGAGTGTGTTATAAAATTGCGGACCCGTTTGATTAAACACATTAAATTTTGTGGGGTCTGCGCTTAAGAATTGAAGACCTGATTGCGCCAGCTCGGTACGGAAGATCAACGCGAACAAACCGCCCACTGAGATCAAAACCAAGGCGGTCACGGTATATTGGATACCAATGACCTTATGGTCAAGCGATACGCCAAAATATTTTTCCCAGCCGGGTTTATCTTCGTGATGCTCGGGTGTATCAATACCACGCGCCCACTTCATCCAGTCATCCATCACACCGACACCCGCCAGGAAGGAGATCACACCCACCAACGCGCCAAGCACCCAGGCCGGTTCGCTAAAGAAAAAGGCACCGAACAATTTGTTTCCAGTCATGCCCATGAGTGCCCGAATCCCGGTGACGAACAATCCGCCAAGGAGCGTCCCCACCACTTGCCAAACTAAACCACGGGTGATTCCACGATAACCGTACAGCCCAAAGAAGAAAGCTGAAACAGCGAAAAGGAGCGCAAACGCAGAGGGAACTGACCCGGCTAATTTCGTAGTGCCGCCTGAAATCAGCGCGTCCAGTCCAAACCCGATCCCATACCCCACCACACCTGCGATCAGCAGAAGCAACAAGCCACTTCCAACAGTATTCTTTTTGATCATTTTTGAAATTCCTCCGCCAATTACTTCAGCGTTTTAATATACGCGACAATATCCGCGATTTGCTCATCCGTGAATTGATAGGGTGGCATGTTTTGAGTCTCAAACCCTGCTACGATCTTTGCCTGGGGCACCTTGATCGACTCTGCAAGGAATGCGTCATCTGCTGTTACCGATGTGCCATCCGACAATTGAACTGTGGAACCAAACACATTCAACCAGGTCGGACCGATCCTTGCGGAACCATCAATTGAATGACAAGCCGCACAACCGTTTGCTGTCACCAAAGCCTGCCCTCTTGCTTCAGGCGTATCTAAAGCCGCAGCTTCAGCCTGACGCTCACTAACCCAGGATGCAAATAGATCACCTTCCACCACAACCACCGGCTGTTCCATGGCATAGTGTGAGGTACCGCACAACTCAGCACAACGCACCTGGTATTCCCCAGCCAAAGTTGGCGTGATGCGCAATTCGGTCACACGTCCAGGCACCAGGTCCTGTTTGACACGAAATTCAGGTACCCAAAATGAATGGATGACATCCGTCGATTCCATTCTTAGAAGGATCGGTTTACCTTCGGGCAGGTACAACTCCTGGGTTGTAATACCATACTCAGGATATTCAAACTTCCAGGACCATTGGCTACCCACCACTTTCACAACCATGGCATCTGGATAATTACGAACTGTTCGAGCTAAATTCCCCGCACCCAAATACGCAAAGATCACCACAACGAACAACGGAATAACTGTCCATGTGATCTCAAGCGGCGTGTTGCCCTCAACGTGCTCAGCATCCGTGGTATCGCCTTTTCTACGCCTGAAAACAACCAGACTATAAACCATCGGCACCACGATCAAAGCAAAAAGAAAGGACATGGCAACCAATTGCAGATTCCACATCCAGTCAATTTCGCTTGCTTGCATGCTCGCGTTCACAGGCATTAAATGCGCTACATCCAAGCCTGTATACATGAGAAATGTCACCGCAAGGACTAATATTGCCACAATCACAAAATGTCGCATACGTTCTCTCTCCTCAAACAAAAATGGAACAGGACCCTCCCAGGTCCACAACCGTCCAAATTTACCAAACTTTCCTATATTTGTCACGAATTGTCGCAAACTCAATGCAGACAAAAGCGGACAAATTCGGTCTTATATTCAGCCGAAATCTGCTCCTAATTAATTGGCAACACCCAACGCTGATAGCACTTCCGCGCTATGCTCCGCCGGGCGTACATTCTCAAACACCTTTACGATGTTTCCGTTACCATCTATCAGGAAAGTAGTTCTCAAGACCCCTTCATAAGATTTATCCATAAACTTTTTTGGTCCCCACACTTCATATAGATCACACACTTTATGCTCATCATCTGCCAAAAGCGGAAAAGGCAAATTAAACTTTTTCTTGAACTTCACATGCGACTTAACATCATCCGGGCTGACGCCTAAAACTACGATACCCGCCTTTTCATAAGCAGAATAATCATCACGAAAATTACAAGCTTCCTTTGTACATCCCGGCGTGTCATCGGCAGGATAGAAATACAACACCATATTCTTCCCACGAAAATCAGAAAGTTTCCGCATTACATTGGTATCATCAAGCATTTCAAATTCAGGCGCGGGAATTCCAGCAGAGATTGGCATAAACGTTTTTCCTTAATTATCCACCAATTATACTCTTGTAAGTAAAAATACGACGCTTCTTGATGAAGCGTCGTACTCAAAAGATTTGCTTTACTTTTTTATTTCAAAGTGCGTAGGAATGCAACCACCTGCCAGATCTGTTCTTCGGTAAGGATGCCTTTCCAGGGCACCATGGAGGTACCTTCCTTACCGGTGGTAATTCGCCAGAATAGGTAATCATCACCAGCCTGCGCTTGCAATTCAGCCAAATTCTTTGGGGCAGGGTCAAGCGCTGCACCAGCGGGACCATCACCGAGACCAGTTTCACCATGACAGGCTGCACAATTGGTTTTGAACACGTCAGCGCCAGCGGTTGCCGCATCGGCGCCAAGAGGATTGGTCTTTCCAGCAAAATCAGCAGGCACAGAATCCAACGCAACAACAGTCTCAGCCCCGCCACCGCCACAAGCCGCGAGCACAAGTGCCGCAAGCATTAATACAACAAACCAAACTTTCTTCATTTACAAACCTCCAGTTAATTTTAGTTGGACATCGGCATTATACACACAAAGAAAGAATAGGAGGCGAGACTTAAGTTACATTGTCTTGATGCATCAAAAAACGCGCTCTTGCTGTGAGCGCGTTATTACCTTCATACCTACGAGATTACTACTTCAACATCTTCGCCGTCTTGAACGCATCTTCCATCGCATCGATCGTAGCAGGTTTTATAAGCATTACTGTCGCGCCAAGCTTCATCACCTTCGTACGCGTTTCGGGCTGATCATCCGATGTGATCACAAACACCGGTACAGGTGTCAAGCGCGGCTCACGCTTGAGATATGTGAGAATTTCGGTACCGTCCACACCCGGCATGTTGATATCCAAACAAATAAACTTTGGGGTAAAACCGCTACCCAATATTTCCATTGCTGAGCTTGAGCCATAAGCCACGCGCGCTTTAAACCCCAACACACCCAACATTTGATTCAACGCATCTGCTGTTTGACGATTATCGTCAATAATTAAACCTTCATCCATCTAATCCTCCAAAATGATCGTGCCCATCACGGACACATCGTAACCTGTCAGTTGAGAAACGGCTTTTCGGAATGCTGGATCAGCCAAAAGTCCGAAAAGAGGCGTGAGCAAGTCAGCTTCTGCATATTGTTTGGGAATCACCAGGTCATAGCGCTCTTGAAACAGCGGCACAAAATCCAGATCCAAAGCTTGCGCGGCGGCGGCAATTCCAAGTCCACAATCTGCGCGACCTGAAGCGATCGCCGCGGCAACCCCAAGATGAGTATACTCTTCCTGATTGTAGCCAACAATGGACTCTGGCGATATTGTCATCGAATTCAAATGATAGTCCAATAGGACACGCGTACCAGCACCGCGTTGACGGTTCACAAATTGGACATGAGGCTTGCCGAGGTCTCCCAAACTTTTGATTCTCTTTGGGTTGCCCTTCTTCACCATCAACCCCTGTTCGCGCCCAACCAATGCGACAACTCTGACCGGAATGTTCGGCATGTACTGACGAATATATGAGATGTTATATTCGCCCGTTTCGGGATTCAACAAATGCGACCCGGCAAGATGTGCCTCACCACGTCGCAATGCAACCAGCCCACCCTGTGAACCAACATTCGCAGACACAAGCCGTCTGTTATGTACAGATAAAAACTGTGCGAGCAAATCAAGTGTCAGGTCATGTGAGCCGATACAGAAAATCGTTTTTTCAATTTCTGCCCTGCTGCGATACAACCGCACTTGGATCTTTTCACCGGCTTCAATGCCCTGGGTACCACTTGGGACTAATGCCAACCCATCCGCTTGAACAAGTGATGTGATGACTCCGGCGCCACGTGATAACGGCGCGGCAAGCAATTTTTCGCCAACTCGACCGACAACGACTCGCACAAAATCATCATCGCCAGCCGGTGAGACAAGTTTACGTGTAAGAATGGCAGTTTCTGTGGGGAGTTCAAGTGGTCTGCGCCCAAGCCATTGCGCAATAAGCGGCTCAACGAAAATATCTATGGTCAATGCAGCAGAGACGGGGTAACCGGGAACGCCGACAATTGGTATCAGGTGCGAGGTGTCAGGTTTCTTGATTTTCGATTTTCGATTTTCGCTTGACGCTTGACGATTGATTAAGCCCAAGATGACTGGGTGACCTGGTCTTACAGCTACGCCATGCACAAGCAACTGCCCAAGTTTCTCAACGACCTTTGCAGAAAAATCTTCTGCACCGGCAGAGGAACCTGCGTTGAGCAAAACAAGATCATGGTCTTGCGCGGCTACCAACACGCGTTCGCAGATCAAATCAAAATCATCTTTTGTGATCGGATAACGCGTTGGCTCACCACCCATCACTTTGACTTGTGCCGCAAGGACAAGCGAGTTGTATTCGAGAATATCTCCAGCTTTGAGTTTGCTTCCGATAGGAACCAACTCTGTTCCGGTTGGCAGTATGGCAACTTTTGGCTTGCGTGAAACTTTGATTTCCTGGTGTCCTGAAGCGGCGATAGCGCCCAAGTCCACAGGCTTGAGGATGTGCCCCGCTGGCAAGACCAGTTGTGTCGCAACAATATCCTCCCCCAGCGGACGCACATGACTCCACGGCGCGACAGAAGCGCGAATTCGGATAGAGACAGGCTGACGAATCGCAGATGTGATCTGCCCGGTCGCATCTAGCGATTCCACATTCTCGATCGGGATGACCGCATTCGCCCAATCAGGGAGCGGATCGCCGGTATCCACATATTGCGCTTCCGATCCCATAGACAGGGTCATTGGCGTAGACGGCATCGCTCCAACCGTGGATAACGCCTGCACCGCAAACCCATCCATGGCGGAGGCATGGTAATGCGGCGACGACACCTTCGCCCAGATCGGCTCGGTGGTCACGCGACCAATTGCATTTTCATCGAGGGGAATGGACTCGTCACCCAGCACCCGCCAAAGATCAGCATCTTGCAATGCTTCTCGTAATCGGGCTTGCGCTTGAGAGAGAGGAATATCGTGGAGATAAACTGACATATTGATTTACGATTTTGGATTTACGATTTTAGATTGACAATAGTTCGCACAACCTAAAGCTTGTATAATCTTCAACCTGAAACTTTCCAACTTTCTAACCGATTCCATCCATCGCCGCGCCGAGACGCTTTACGATCTCATCCACTTCTTCTTCATTGATCGAAAGCGGAGGCGCGAACGCCAGCACATTCCCAACTGGGCGAGTGCGCAGGCCACGTTCCTGGGCGGCTTTGAAAATTTTCATCGCCATGGCAGCATCAGCGGCTTTGGTTTCCTTATTGGAGACGATTTCAACGCCGCAGACCAAACCAAGTCCACGCACATCGCCGACGAAGGCAAATTCTTTGAGCGTCTTCAATCCTTCAAGTAATCTTGTACCTAATTCTTTAGCGCGTTTCGGAAATTCTTCGCGTTCCATCAACTCAAGGTTCTTCAATCCAACAGCGCACGCCATGGCATGACCCGAATAAGTATAGCCATGCATATAGGCTTCAGACTCGGGCGCAGACTCCATCGTCTCGCGGATCTCATCCGAGATCTGGATGCCGCCTAATTGGGCGTATCCGCTTGTGATGGCTTTGGCGAACGAAAGAATATCAGGTTTGACATTCCAATGCTTGAGCGCAAACCATTCCCCGGTGCGACCAAAGCCCGTGATGACTTCATCCGCAATAAAGAGCACTTCATACTTATCGCAGATCGCGCGCACCAACGGGAAATAATCATCCGGCGGGACGATCACGCCGCCCACGCCCATAACAGGTTCAGCAATGAACGCTGCGACAGTATCTGCACCTTCGCGCAGAATTGCTTCTTCGAGCGCTCGTGCCGCGGCTTGACCGATCGTCTCACCGGGTTTGACATCACCCTCATAGCGATATGGATTCGGCGCAGGGATGTGCACAAATCCACCAATGGCGGGTCCAAACATCGTTTGATATTTTTCGAGTCCTGTTGCAAATGTCGCCGCGAGCGTCACACCATGATACGAACCTTTGCGCGCAATGACTTTGTACTTACCTGGTTTGCCTTTGCGCTTCCAATAGTAACGCACGGTCTTGAACGCCGAGTCATTTGATTCAGACCCACCCGATGTGAAGAAGGTCGTATTCAAACCTTCATAGGCGAAACCTGCAAGTTTTTCTGCCAATTGAATCGACGGCAGATTCGTCATCCCAGAAAAGTTGGAAGTGAATGCCAACTGCTTCATTTGGTCATAAGCCGCTTTGGCAAGTTCTTCACGTCCATACCCCACGTTGACATTCCACAACCCCGCCATACCATCAAGGATCTTCTGTCCATCAGCAGTGTACAACCACACCCCTTCACCACGCTCGATCACCAATGGATTGGCATGCGACTTCGGATGGTACACCGGATGCAATTGCTTCTTATCTTTCTCAACCCAGTTTGTCATGTGGTTCTCCATTTTCATCTGTGCGCCGGTGGTTGAGTAGGCGGCGTTCGTCCGCCATATCGAAACCACTAGTCAGCAAAAGCAAATCTTGTAACAAGATTACTCTTGAACATAGGTGGTTTCGATATGCCCCGAAGAACACGGGGCTACTCAACCACCCACTACATCATTACGTCAACACCTCAACATCATGCGGACCAGACTCTTTCAATCCCGCGCCGGTCATGCGCACAAAGATCGCCTTTTGCTGGAATTCTTCCAGTGTATGGGCGCCGCTATAACTCATACCCGATTGTAACCCACCCACCAATTGCGTCAGTACCTCACGCGTCTTACCGCGATACGGCACTGCCGCTTCAACGCCCTCGGCTACATATTCTTCGATCTCTTCCTGAGTCAAGTCATTGCCTTCTTTTTGATTGCGTACGATATTCGCCTCACGCGAAGCCATACCACGCGATGCCTTATAACGATGACCCCGACGTGTCATGATCATACCGGGGCTTTCATCGGTCCCCGCAAGCATGGACCCTATCATCACGCTCTGCGCGCCTGCCGCGATCGCCTTCGCCACATCACCAGGCTGACGAATTCCACCATCCGCAATAATGGGAATACCCGCCGACTCAGCCGCTTTCGCACTCTCGATAATCGCCGTCAACTGCGGAACACCCGAGCCTGCGACCTGACGTGTAATACAGATCGAGCCGGGTCCCACGCCAACTTTGACAGCGTCCACCCCGGCATCGATCAATCTTTTTGTACCGTCAGCTGAAGCAACATTTCCACCAATGATCTGTGCCTTTGGAAAATGCCTGCGAATATTTTGGATCATCTCGATCTCAAGGTGCGAATCACCATGCGCAATATCCACCACAATACAATCGGCGCCCGCTCGCAATGCGGCTTCCACACGGCGCACTTCCTTATCACGTACACCCACTGCCGCGCCCACCATCAAACGTCCGCGTGAGTCTTTGGTTGCATTGGGAAATTGCGTGATCTTCATAATATCCTTCAACGTGACCAGCCCCACCACGCGGCCATTCGCATCCACCAACGGCAGTTTCTCGATGCGATTCTCATGCAACAACTTCTCCGCATCCTTCAAGGAAATTTCAGGCGAAGCCGTCACCACTTTCTTTTGCATCACATCGCTCACCGGCTTGGCATCATTGTTTTCGAACAGCAAGTCACGCGTGGTAACAATGCCCACCAGTGCATCGCCGCCGTTCAAGATCAAGATCCCGCCCGTACCAGTTTCATCCATTAACTTTTTCAAGTCGCCCACCGTATGCGCCACCGTCATGGTGATCGGATTATCCACAATAAACGACTCGGCTTTCTTCACACGCTGAATATGCCGCGCCTGTTCATCGATCGACAAAAACCGATGCACAATCCCGATCCCGCCTTCACGCGCCATCGCGATCGCCATTTCACTTTCTGTCACCACATCCATATTCGCAGAAACAATGGGGATCTGCAATGTGATCTGATTCGTCAGCCGCGTTTGGGTCGAGATCATGCGCCGCGAATCCACATCGGAATATTGCGGCACGAGTAAGACATCATCATAAGTTAGGGCAGTTTCTTGCAAAATTTTCATGGGAACTCCTGTTCACTAAAATCAAACCGCCCGAATTATAATGCTTGAGTCGTTCTTTGCATGCGGATGAAGAACACGCTTCGCTTCAACTTTCGAGTTGCTCTTTTCAAAACCGGTTTGATCGGACACTGAGACATAAACCGTACCGCGACACGCTTCGCGATGTCGCCCGCATAAAAGTGACATAAATGTCTCGGTACAAAAAAACCAGCTGAGAAAATGCCCAATGGAAGAAGCAATAACCAGCTGGGAAATGAAGCGTGATGTCGCCAGGAAAATGTTTGGGTGTTGGAATTAAAAAAACTTCGCAATAACCGAGGAGACAACATGACAGTAACAGCAGTAATCGGGTCGCAATGGGGTGATGAAGGCAAAGGTAAAGTGGTGGACTATCTCGCCGAGCAGGTGGATTATGTGGCGCGGTTCAATGGCGGGAATAACGCCGGGCATACCGTCATCAATGAATTTGGGACGTTCAAGATCCACCTGGTGCCATCGGGAATCTTTGCACAGAACACAACGGGGCTGATCGGCGGCGGTGTGGTGATTGACCCGCAAGTGTTGCTCGAAGAAATTGAGATGCTCAACAAAGCCGGTGTAAAAGTGGATGGGCGCTTATGGGTCTCGCCGCGTTCGCATATCATCATGCCGTATCATAAAATTTTGGATGGCTTGTACGAAGAAGCCAAAGGGGCTGGCGCCACCGGGACAACCCGTCGCGGCATTGGACCAGTGTTCGCAGATAAGGTCAGTTACAACGGCATCCGCTGGACGGATTTCACCAGCAGTGCATTCGAGTCGCGGCTGGCAACACAGTTGGAATTAAAGAATAAGATCATCGTCGCATTGGGCGGCGAGGTGTTGAAATACAACGAAATGCGCGATACTTATCGTGCTTATTACGATAAGCTCAAGCCATATATTCGCGAATTATTCTCGCTGGTGCAGGATGGCTTGAAAGCGAACCAACACTTTTTGCTCGAACAAGCGATGGGCACATTTCTGGATACCGATTGGGGCACGTATCCGTTCGTGACCGCTTCAACGACAATTCCATCCGCCGCATCTGCCGGACTTGGTATCCCACCACGCTATATCACCAACGTGGTCGGCGTGACAAAGGCGTACACCACCCGCGTCGGCGCGGGACCGCTGCCCACTGAAATTCTTGATCGGCATAGCACGGCGTATGAACAATTTGGCGAAGTCGCCGCCACGACAGGACGCATCCGCCGCGTAGGTTGGCTGGACTTGGAGATCGTGAAGACCGCTGTATTGTTAAGCGGTGTCACCGAACTGTGCGTCACGAAATTGGATGTGTTGAGCGATCTCGAGGAACTTCAAGTCTGCGTTGGTTATAAGCTCGACGGGAAAGCTGTGGGCTACACCGATGTGGATGCGTATGGCTTGGATAAAGTGGAACTCGTTTATCAAAAGGTCAAAGGTTGGAAGGAAGATATCAGCAAGGTTAGATCGTTTGATGAATTGCCTGCGAATGCCCAGGCTTATATCAAGATGATCGAAGACGCAGCAGGCGCGCCCGTGAAGTGGATCGGGGTCGGTCCGGAGCGCGATGCGACGATTAGAAGATAAATAAAAAATCGGCAGTCACTGTACAGTGACTGCCGATTTTTATTACCGCACTTCTTTACTTCAATCCAAACGAAGCGTTGATCTCAGCGCGGATGGAGATCTGCCCTGCGCTTAGGGGGCCATCATCCAATGTTGGAGCTTCGCCGCCCGATGGGGCTGCATTTTGCACGACATTTTGAGTCATCAGATTTTGATTGGAGTTATAACCATAATAACCGTACCACCACCAACCTCCATTGTAAAAACTGGATTGGGTATTTTCATTGATGGTCAGGACACAACCAACACTTGATCCAGCAGCGCTCGAAAGCGCATCTGCTTTTTCCCTTGCAGCTTTCATCGCCAGTTCGCGCGCCTGATCGCGGTATTTCCGCAGTTCACTGGTGTAAAACTGGACATCCACCACCTGATTGGCGCCTGCCTGAAAAGCGGCGACAATGGCGTCATTGGATTTGCTTACATCGCGCATTGTGATTTCGACAATGTTATAGATGCGATAGCCCTTGATATGAAGTGAGTCATAATCCTCGTAAAGTGGTTCGATGGTGTACCAATCGGTGACAATGTCCTTAGCTTCAATTCCCTGTGATTTCAACGCCTTGACGACCTGATTGATAGTCGCAGAATTCTTCGCCTGCGCTTCCTTTGCAGACCTGCCGTTGGATTGCACCCCCAATTTGATGAGGGCACGGTCAGGCGTCACATTGACAACCGCCACCCCACTGACCTGAATGGAACGAGACGAGTCGCATGTGGCGGTTTGGGACTCAGGGGTTACTTCAACGGTAGGTGTTGTTGCAGCCGCGTAGACATTGAAATTCGGCAAGCCAACACTGAGAAGGATGAAAATCAACGTGCAGGCAAGAATGGTATTGACGACGATGGAAAATTGTTTCATGGGAAGCTCCTATTGTGCAAGTGGTATCTTGCTCAATATCTTATTCCCGCAGCGTGTCAGGGCTGTGTCAGGTTTTAGGCAGTTCGGGATTATTTCGCTCTGTCGGGGGCTAAGCCCCCGACAGAGCTTTGAATCTTCGGCAACCAAAACGTAATCGTTGTCCCCCCGCCTTCGATGCTGTGTGCAGAAATTTTCCCGCTGTGGGCAGCAACGAGTGCGCGCGCAATCGCCAGCCCCAGACCTGTGCCACCGCTGATTCGGTCACGGGATGTTTCGACGCGGTAAAAACGATCAAAGATAAACGGCAGGTTCTTAGCCGGAATACCCCTCCCTTGATCGCTGACCGAACATTCGATTCCATCTTCCATTGGTTTGATCGTGACAATAATAGTTGAGTTTTCTGGTGAATGGCGGATGGCATTATCTAGAAGGTTATCGAGAACTTGGAATAGGCGGTCTGGATCAGCTGAGATGTGATTCGAATCCCCAACTACTTTCAATCCCACATGTTGACGCAAAGCCAAGCGACTCATGTTTTCGCTGCGTATATGCGCCAACTCAGTCAAATCCAAGTCTTGAATATTCAATTGGAGTGCACCTGCATCTGCACGGGTTAGCACAAGTAATTCATTGACCATGCGAATCAGCCGGTCTGTTTCGCGCATCATGGAGGTTAACAGCGAGCCACGTCCTTCAAGGTCGTCTAGCGCGCCATCTTCGAGAGTCTCGATCGTGCCTTTGATGACTGTGAGCGGAGTCCGCAGTTCGTGGGTGACATCAGCAATGAATGCTTTTTTGGCTTCATCGGATTGGCGCAGGCTTTCAGTCATTTCATTGAAAGTTTGGCTGACACTGTGAAGCTCGGAAATATCATTATTCGCAAGCGCCCTCTGTTTGAGGTCACCTTGTGAAATGGCAACTGCCGCTTCGGCTAACACTTCCAGCGGCGTAGTGATCTTGCGCGCCAACACGCTGCCTGCCATACCAGCAAGCAGGACGGCAATCACGATAGCGCCCAGCAGTTGCAAAATTATGTTCACCGGCAAACCACCCGAAGGCAAGGGCGTGGCGATATAAACAATGCCTGTGATCTCACCAGTGGAATTTTGAACGGGCGCGGCAGCGTAAAGGACTTGTTGATTCAGAACAACTCGTCGAGTTGAGGTGGCAGGAATCCCTTTCAGCGCAGATTCGATTTCAGGGCGTTGAAGCAACTCGCGGGGTGAGATCGGAGCGTCCTGTTCCACGAGAGGCAGTTGAATCAATTCATCCGACAAAGGCAATCCGACAACGACTGCGCCGCTGTCGCCGATCAAACGCGTGTGAATGCCTGGCAAAACATTTGAGGTTTGTAGATAAGGTTCGGCAGGTTGAGTCGGGAGGTTTGAATCTTGCAGACCAGCCGCGATGAGTTTTGCCTGCGCTAAAAGATTTTCACGCTGGGTGTCCACATAAAGTTTGCTGACCGCCAGCCAGGCAAGCGCGCCCGCCAGCGACATGCCAAGCAGCAGTACGATGAAATAATTCAGGGAAAGGCGCGTGCGAATGGTTTGCATGTCAGTTGATCCGATAACCCAGCCCGCGCACCGATTCGATGCAATCGGCTTCGGGAGCAACAGTGCGGAGTTTGGCACGCAGACGTTTGACTGCGCTATCCACGGCGCGCGTATCGCCGACATATTCATAGCCCCAGGCTTGTTCCAGCAACCGTTCACGCGTCAGGACTCGCCCAGGGTTGATCAACAAACGATGAAGCAAATCAAACTCGAGGCGGGTCAACTCGACGGATGTTTCGCCGACAACGACGGAGCGTCGCTCGACATCCATCAACAGATTTCCGGGTCCGCGCAATAACGTGGACAGTTCAGCTTCGCCATCTTGTTGTGTACGGCGCAAAACGGCTTTGATGCGCGCCATCAACTCGCGCACACTGAATGGCTTGGTGACGTAATCATCCGCGCCGATCTCCAGCCCGAGCACGCGGTCGAGCTCTTCGCCGCGCGCTGTGATCATAATGATAGGCACCGCACTGGACTTGCGAAGTTCGCGGCAAACATCCAGACCATCCACTTCGGGGATCATTAGATCCAGCAGGATCAGGTTGGGCTTGTATTCGCGGGCAAGACGCAGCGCCTCACGCCCATCTGTCGCCGCCCGCACATCATACAGGGCTTTGCGGAGGTTGTAGGCAATCAGCTCAGTAACGGATGGTTCATCATCTACCACGAGAATGCGATGTGACATATGCCGTAGCATATCATTAATTTGTGGCAGGATTGTGTCAAGAAGACTGATAATTTGGCTTCATTTTATATAAGGTAATCAGAGAGTGGGTTCTGAGAGGGATGCGATGATACGAAGAGTTTAGTTAATGCTTCAGGGCGTCTGTTTCAAATTGACAAGGTATTCCTCTGCTTTGACCTTGTAATTACGAATATATGCTCTGTCCCAATAATTACCAAGGAAGATTTTAAATTCGTTAATTGCCTGAGATCTCATTCCCTTATCCATGTAACACACACCTAAAATATAATGGGACATATTATCCAAACGATTTAATCTAACAGCTTCTTTCGCAGCAGCCAGCGCCTCATCTTTTCGTCCTGACGCTTGATAAGCAAACGCTAATTGCTTATAAGCATGGCTACTATAAGGATTAAGCCGAATAGCTGCTTTTGCCTCAAGAACTGAAAGTGTAATTGTGTTTTGTTCGAAATAAATAAACGCCAGCACTGCGTGAGCGTCTGAATTATTTGGGTCGAGGCGGAGTGCTGCTTGAATTTCGTTCTCTGCCCCTGCCAGATCTTCCTGGTCGATAAGAAGTCCCGCTTTTGCAAGGTGTATATCGAGCTCAGAATGCCCAATCAAACTTGCCTGATGAATAGCGTCCTCTGCCTTATCAAATTCTTTCAAAGAAGAAAGAATATATGCATACCTTAGGCGGCTCCAAGAATCCAAACCAACAGGATAAGAATCCATTGCTAATTCGAGGTACTTTCTAGCTTCTTGATATCTGTTCGTTGATGAAAAAACATTTGCGATACTGATAAATACGTATCCTTGCTTCACCTTGTCTAATTCATCTGCGCGAGATAGCGCATCTTGAAGTAGTTTATCGGCTTCATCTTTTCTGTTCATTTGGTAATATACATAAGAAAGTTGCAGTCTTACTTTTTCGTCTTGTGCAATATATGGCTCCATAACAGAAATCGCTTCTTTATACTTACTCATCTGAATCAAAACAAACGCCTTGCTTGATATCGCATCTACTTTCTTCGAATCAAGCGCAATTGCTTTATTAAAGTAATCCAAGCCATCTTCATACTTATATTTCGCAATACGAACTTCGCCAAGTCCATTCAACGCATCATAATAGTCCGGCTGTATTTTTAGAGCATCCTGAAATGCATCTTCCGCATCTGAATATTTACCCTGTCGCAAATACACAAGACCATTATAGAAGTAAGCACTGCTAAAGCTTGGATTCAACTTCAAAGTTTCGTTCCACAAATCAACAGCATTATCATAATCGTTGGCAATAAAATAGACACTTCCCAAACCAAAGTGGGCATCAGCAGAGTCGGGCGCAACGGCTAGTACGTTCTCAAATTCTTTCTTACTGTTATCTATATCGAATTGGTTTAGATATACCCAGCCCAGACCCAAGTGCCCATTGATATTATTAGGATCAAACCGTAGCACTTCAAGGAATTCCTTGCTAGCAAGATCATATTCACCATCCTGCAAAAAAACTGAACCCAATCCAAAATGCGCATCCAAAAATTCAGGAGACAATCTCAAAGCCTTTTCAAAATTATCTTTTGCGAAAGTTAATTCTCCAGAATAATAATAGCTATATCCGAGACCTAAATAGCCGAGAGGAAAATTCGGCTTCAATTGGACCGCAAGACTGTACTCATCAATGGCTTTTCCAAACTCACCTGAGTTCACATATCCAATTGCCTGACTAGTGTGATCAAAAGCCTCTAATGCATCGATTGAGCTTTTCTGTGGAGTTACAGCAAAAAGAATCACAAAAACAAAAACAACTCCCATCAAACCAATCCAGTTAATAAAGGGAAACATTGACTCGGGCTGACCACCCACACTTCGTAGCGTTATGATTTGCATTTGTTGAGAAGACAATTTTCTTAAATCGGGAACCAGCACTAGAAGCGAAAAAGTAAAGGAAAGGAGCAGCAGAATGGCGAACAGAATATTCACTGTAAAATTACTACTTAAGGAAGCAGGACTAAAAATATAAGAACTTCCCCGTGTTAGCACCGCAACCATCGTGCTCCCAGTTTCTTCCGATAATTCCCGAAAGCCATTAATAAAGTAACTCAAATAGATGCCATAAGTTCCCCCGGCAACAATCCCATTAATAAAAAGAAGTGATGTAATGACACCCATCGCAGACAAAAACAGCACAGAGTAGGTTCTGGTAAAACGAACTGTGACCTGAAAGGCATAATTTACCAAGACTATGCAAAAATATACAAATACTATAAAAGGTACTTGCAATAGAATGAATAGGTAGATCGGAATATCAGAATTCCAAAATGAAGAACTCATCCATCGAACTAGAAAATCAATTAGCCCAATAAAAACACCCAAGCCCGCCACAACAATTGGGATCATGAAATAAGCAAACAGACCAACCAGACCGGAAGAGGTATCTTCGCTATTTCGAGATTGAGATCGATACAAATTACGAAGTTTTTCATTTATCTCAGCATCATCGGAATATAACAGGCTGGCTTCAAAACAACGGATTGCGCCTTGTATATCTCCCTTCTGGTATTTTTCTTCCCCAATCGAATACAATATTCGCCCATTAATATTTCTATCCTGTAACCCTCCTCGCGCAAGTTGCAATAAGCGCAGGGGAGTAAACACAAACCCAAATGGAATTCCTAGCCAACCAAAGATGGAAGTAATGAGGCTTGCAACCAGCCACCTTTGAATACGATGCAAGCGACACCAGCATCCACTGAAAACTCGCTGGAATGTAACGACAAGGATGCTGAAAACATACGGATATACAACAAAACGAACTGTTTCATCTTGACGCCCACAAACCTGACAACTTACAGGGATTTGGTATACCTGTTCAACTGTTTCTTCCATCTCTTCCTCCTAGGTTTAATACGGCTAACCAGATAAAAACAGTATACAAAAAATTCCGTCATAGTTCAAGCGTGATTTCCAATAAACTTTAGCATTTTCCGCCATCCCAATCTCTCATTCTACACTTCCGCGTTGCCTCAATGTAACTCATAATCGTTTTGCCGATGGCAAGTCTCAACCCCATCCGCCGGTACAGCCCTGGATGCTTTGGACATGCTCTACAGCCTACCAGCAGTATAATCAAAACCACATCAGTATCAAAACAAATCCGCAAGGAGCACAACATGAACAAGAATCTAGCCAAAGAACTGGAAATCCAAACGCAGAACTTCACAGCATTGATCACCGATTATTGCCGCTTTGAAAGCGTTGCCGCCCAAAACCGGATGATGCCCGAGACAGCCAACTGGGTGGAAAAGCTTCTCAAAGAAACTGGCTTTGAAACTCGTCAATTGGAAGTGGCGGGGTCGCCCAATTATGTGTACGGGCACATCAAAGGCAAAAGCGATTTCACTTTGCTGCTCTACAACCATTACGATGTCCAGCCAGAAACGCCGATCGAGTTATGGAACAGCTCACCCTTTGAAGTGACCGAGCGCGATGGCAAATTAGTGGCACGTGGTATCTGTGACAACAAAGCCGAATTGATCTCGCGCATCTGTGCCATTCGCGCGATTCAAGCTGCTCAGGGCGAACTCCCGATCAACATCAAGTGGATTATCGAAGGCGAAGAGGAGATCGGAAGTCCGCACTTTGATGCGATGACACGTCAATATGGCGATCTGCTCAAAGCTGATGGCACGTTATGGGAAGGCGGCGGATTCAATGAGAAAGGTCAAGCTGTGGTGGCGTTGGGTTTCCGTGGCATGTTGTATGTGGAATACAGCGTGGAAGTGATGAAGCAGGATGCGCACTCGGGCAACGCGCACGCACTACCTAGCGGAGCCTGGCGTTTGGTGAAAGCGCTGGCAAGCCTCAAAGATGAAAATGGCAAGATTCTCATTCCGGGGTTTTATGCGGATGTCCGCCAGCCGACCGAGATGGAAAAACAAGCCTCACGCGACAATGCGGACCCTGAGCAGGAAACCCGAACGAAGGAAATGTACGGCATCAATTCATTCCTCCACGACCGAAGCGGCTACGATTTGGAATTGTCCGTGTATGAGCCAACCGCCAACATCGCCGGGTTTTTATCGGGCTACACCGAGCCGGGCGTCAAAACCGTGTTACCTGCCAAAGCCATGGCAAAAATGGATTTTCGTCTTGTGCCGAATCAGCGTCCCGATGATATTCTGGAAAAGCTGAAGGCGCACCTCAAGGCACAAGGCTTTGACGATGTGCAGGTCAAGAAACTGGGCAACGGCGATCCGGTGGTCACACCGATCGAAGGCACATTCGTGCAACGTATGATGCACATCTGTAGAACATTCACCGAACAGGAGCCGGAGATCACCCCGCTCGTAGGCGGGACGCTGCCTTTGCTCGGCGCGATGAAGAACAATGTCGGCGTCCTAGGTATCTCCACCTCGGGCAACCCGGCTTACTATGGGAGCGGAGCACACGCCCCGAATGAACACATCCGCGTGAATGATATTCCCCGGGCGATCCAGTTCAATGTGTTTATGTTTACTGAGTTGGGAGCAGTGTAGGCAAGACTGCGCCCATCGTGAAATAGATCGGTAGATCCTGAAAGGGATGCAACGACAAGAAAGTAAAATTCCCACAAATTTCCTATGCTCGACCAAACGATCAAGCCCGGATAAGTGCTATACTGTAATCGTCAACTTAAATCGTCTGGAAAGGTTTTTCAGACAAAACCCTATTTCTCACGGAGGCTAAAATGAACTTTCTAGTATGGATCATCTTTGGTGCCCTTGCTGGCTGGATCGCGAGCATGGTAATGGGGAAAAACAAGCAAATGGGCGCTATTGCCAACATCATAGTTGGCATCATCGGCGCATGGCTTGGGAGCTGGCTCATGGGTCTCTTCGGCGCGCAGGGCGTCACCGGCTTCAACCTTCAAAGTATAGTGGTTGCGATCGTCGGTGCTGTTGTCCTGCTCTTTGTAGTTGGCTTGGTTCGCCGCTGATAAATTGAACAAACAAAGTAAAAGTCCCCGTCAATATGGCGGGGACTTTTACTTACTAACGATTCTCTACTCTCCCCCACACAATCCATACAGCATGATCAGGGCGCATGGTTATAATAGACCCCATGCCCAAACTTCTCCTCCTCACCTCTGAAATAGACGAATACCGCCAACGCATCGCACAAGCGAATTTGGCAAACCTGGAATTTACCGATCAGCCTGCCGAGTGTGACATTGTCCTTGGCGAGCCGCGTTTGATCCGGGATAAAATGCCGCATCTCTCTACGGTGAAGTGGATCCAGTCCATGTATGCGGGGGTCGAAGCTTTGATGGACTCCTCCCTACCCCGCGATTATGTCCTTACCAATGCGCGTGGTGTGTTCGGCGAGTTGATGTCTGAATATGTATTCGGATATTTACTTGCCCACGAAAAGAAGATCTTCGAACGACGACAGGCACAAGCAGCGCATAAATGGGATCGCTTCGAATCAGGCTGGTTGCACGGTAAGACCCTCGGTCTGCTTGGCGTGGGTTCGATCGGGGCACATTTGGCTGGCACAGCCAAACACTTCGGCATGACTGTATATGGCTTTACAAGAGGGAGTGAAACAAGTACACAAGTAGACAGGTATTTCCACCCTTTGGAGTCAGACAGCTTGCTGTTGGCGCAGGAGCAAGCTCCTGCACTCCAGAGTTTCGCAGCAGGCTTGGATTATCTTGTGGTCGTGCTCCCCAGAACCGAAGGCACAAATCAGATCGTGAATGCCGAGCTACTGAATGCCTTGCCATCGCACGCTATCCTCATCAATGTTGGGCGCGGAAACGCCGTGGATGAACCTGCGTTGGTGGATGCACTGAATGCGGGGAAGATTGCGGGGGCTGTATTGGATGTCACTGCGCAAGAGCCGCTTCCCCAAGACCATGCATTTTGGAAGACATCGAATCTGTTGCTGACATTTCACACGTCTGCAGTCAGTTACCCCGATGACATCACAAGATTATTTATTGAGAATTACCAGCTCTATATCGAGGGCAAGCCGTTGAAGTATCAAGTAGATTTTGAGAGAGGCTACTAAAGTCATGCCCCCCACCCTACAAGACATCCAACGAGCCGCAGAACGCATTAAACTGTACGCGCATCGCACACCGGTGTTGACCAATGAAAGCTTGAATCAACAAGTTAACGCGCAGGTGTATTTGAAGTGCGAGAATTTACAAAAGGTCGGCGCATTCAAATTTCGCGGGGCGTGTAATGCGGTCTATTCATTGAGTAACGAGGAAGCCGCGCGTGGGGTCTGCACACACTCATCAGGAAATCATGCCCAGGCATTAGCGCTCGCAACACGGATGCGCGGCATCCCGGCATATATTGTGATGCCGAACAATGCACCGTCCGTGAAGAAAAATGCAGTCGCGGGCTATGGCGGTCAGATCTCTTTCTGTGCCCCCACCCTGGAAGCGCGTGAAGCGACGCTTCGGAGAGTGTATGAAAGCACTGGGGCAAATGTTGTTCACCCGTATAACGATGAACGTGTCATTGCGGGACAGGGAACTGCCGCGTTAGAACTACTGGAAGATGTCCCTGATTTGGATGTCATCATCGCCCCGGTTGGCGGTGGCGGATTGTTGAGTGGCACGGCTATCGCTGCGACGGAAACGAAAAAAGGAATCCGCGTGATCGCCGGTGAACCTGAAATGGCAGATGACGCCTATCGTTCGATGAAAGAAGGCAGGATCATACCATCGGTAAATCCCAAAACAATTGCCGATGGATTGCTCACATCTTTAGGCACATTAACTTTCCCGATCGTACGTGAGCGCGTTGAGCAGGTCGTCACGGTGAGCGAACAGGGCATCATCGACTCGATGAAGTTTGTTTGGGAACGCGCCAAGATCGTGATCGAACCATCTGCCGCCGTGGCAGTGGGCGTGCTATGGGAAAAGAAAATAGATCTGCGCGGATTGAAAGTGGGAGTAATATTAAGCGGCGGTAACGTGGATCTGGAAAAGCTACCCTGGTAATTTCGAAAGGACAGACCATGAACGACGAAACGCCTCTCGACGAAAGACTTCCCTACCAAACCCGCCCGATGTATTTCCCCAATGGCGCCAGCGTGGAGGAATTCATCATCCCCGACGAAGACCGGGAACTGGTGCTGGAACAGATCTATCCGTTCTCACCGATCCCTAAGTTGACCGATGTGATGTACGACATCCATGCTGATAAAAAATTCATGGTCAAAGATTTTCGGGTGACATGGGAACACGGCATGAATTATCTCGTCAGCCCGTATTACCCTGAAAGCGGCGGGACAGTGATAGACTGGTGGGATGAAAACTGGGACGAAGCACTCGATGAGCTTGATGATGACCTGGGTGATGATTTTGAAATTGACCCCACTGACGATGATCTGCCATTTTAGATCGAACAGTGAATTGTTTGACTCTAGAGCTTGCTCATGAAATCTGTGGCGATCATCGGCGCGGGACCAGCGGGGTTGATGGCGGCTGAGGTGTTGAGTCAAGGTGATGTGCAAGTGGATATGTATGATGCCATGCCGTCTGTGGGACGCAAGTTTCTAATGGCGGGTAAGAGTGGCTTGAACCTTACACACTCAGAACCGTTCGAACAATTTGTAGGTCGCTATGGCTCACGCCGCAAATGGATCGAGCCGATGCTCAAGGAATTTGGCGCAGACGAGCTGCGGAACTGGGCACAGGGACTTGGCATCGAGACTTTCGTAGGCACATCGGGGCGTGTGTTTCCGGTGAGCATGAAGGCGAGTCCGCTGTTGCGGGCGTGGTTGAAGAGATTGCAAGATCATGGTGTGACGATCCATACACGTCACAAGTGGGTTGGGTGGAACGAAGACCAAGCGTTGCGCTTCGAAACAGAACAAGGCGAAAAAACTATCAAAGCGGATGCGGTCATTTTGGCATTAGGCGGCGGCAGTTGGCGCAAACTCGGCTCAGATGGCGCATGGGTTGATTGGTTGAAGCAGGCTGGGGTGAAGGTTGAAGCGTTGAAGTCAGCCAATTGCGGATTTGATGTGGCGTGGTCAGAATTTTTCAAAGAGAAATATCAGGGTCAGCCGTTGAAGTCCATTGTTTTATCGTTTGAGACATTTCGCCAACAAGGCGAATTTGTAGTGACAAAACACGGCGTGGAAGGTAGCTTGATCTATGCCTGCTCTGCACTACTACGAGATGCAATTGCAACACGTGGCGCAACAAATATTCAGCTTGATCTTGTGCCCCACCTAACTCGTGAAGATGTAGTGTCGAAGCTTTCAAAGCCACGCGGTTCGAAGACAATGGCAAGCCATCTTGAAAAGACAGTTGGCATCAAAGGCGTGAAGGCAGGCTTGCTGCGTGAGTTTGTAGCGAAAGATAATTTCGGAAATATTGAGAAATTGGCTGACGCGATAAAGGCTTTATCTATTCCGCTGGTTGCACCGCGTCCCATCGACGAAGCCATCAGCAGTGCAGGCGGCGTGATGTTCGAAGAACTTGATGAGCAGTTGATGCTCAAGAAGATCCCCGGTGTGTTCTGCGCGGGTGAGATGCTGGATTGGGAAGCACCAACAGGAGGCTATTTACTCACAGCTTGTTTCGCAAGCGGACGTGTTGCGGGGCGAGGTGCATTGAAATGGTTGAAATAGGATTAATTTTATTTCCGCAAATAATAAGGGACGTCAATGATAACGCGCGGAAATCCACCAACGCGACGGTGATACAGTAACGCAGCTTTGAGCAACCACGCGGTCTGGTTATGCATCAGCGATTGCCACCACTTTGCAGGGACAAATTCCGGCACGATCACTGCGGCTTGTTGTCCATCATTATGGTGAAGGTCAGTCTCATCAAGAAAATCCAATATTGGCTGGATGATAGAACGATATGGTGATTGTACAATGACGAGGGGCACATCGGGCCACAGATTATTCCATTTCTTTTGAACATCCTGAGCATCCCCTGGATCTAATTCCACATATACGGCTGTCACATTACTGGTCATGCCGCGCGCAAAGTCCACCGCGTCAACAATACCGCGATGTACACCTGATATCGGAATAACGACTCGTGTTGTAGATACGGGCTTCAAAGAAGGTGGTAAACCGTGTAGGGAAAGCTCTTTCGCTACTTCCTGATAATGTGCTTTGATCCGATTGAATACGATCACGATCGCGGTAATCAACACAATGGTAAGCCACGCCCCTTCCAGAAACTTGCTATAGCCCACGACCACCAAAGTCACTGATGTCGCCAAGGCACCAAGTCCATTGGCGATAGACTTGAATTGCCACCCCCGGCCACGTTCACGCCACCAATGTACCACCATGCCTGCCTGTGAAAGACTGAATGCAAGGAATACTCCAACCGCAAATAACGGAATCAGCGCGTGACTGTTACCGCCAAAAATAGCGATCAAAAGACCTGTCGCAATCGAAAGCCAAATAATCCCATTCGCGAATACCAAGCGGTCACCTATACCCATGAACTGATGCGGCAAAAATCCATCTTTCGCAAGGATCGCTGCGAGCCGCGGAAACCCCGCAAAACTGGTATTAGCCGCTACAGCCAAGATCAACATCGTACTGATCTGGATTAAATAATAAGCCACGCCATTTCCCAAAAGACGCCGAGCCAGCGCAGATAAGATCGTCTCTTGCGGTCCAGCGATGACACCCAGATATTGGGTCAAACCAATACTGCCCACAAAAAGAATCGCCATCAGTATCGCCATTACGATCAATGTTCTTCCAGCGTTTTTTGATTCGGGTGATTTGAAAGCCGGGACACCATTGCTAATGGCTTCGATACCAGTCAACGCGGTACAGCCTGTTGCGAAGGTATGCAAAATCAGAAATATAGTGAGTGGAGCAGTTGCCCTCGGAGCAACTTCAACCAATGAAGCCGGACCACCTTTTAGAAAAACATATAAACCATAAATCAACATAGGCAAATATGTAAACAAGAATAAATAAACCGGAATAGACATCAACGTCCCTGTTTCACGTAAGCCGCGTAGATTCGCAAGCGTGATAATGACCAACAAAAACAAAGCGATCAAAACACGATATTGCCACAATGCCGGGAAAGCAGATGCAATCGCTTCAACGCCTGCCGAAAGACTGACCGCGGCAGTCAATAGATAATCGATCAATAATGCAGACCCGGCGATCAATCCCATTTTGGTTCCGAGATTATCACGGGCAACTACATACGAGCCGCCGCCAGAGGGATAGCCGTGAATCGTTTGATAGTACGATAGTGCAACAATGACCAACAAACCGGTTATCGCCAACCCAATGGGCCATGCAATCCCCAACCCGACACTGCCCGCAACCACCAAACCAAGATAGATTTCCTGATTAGCATACGCAATGGAAGATAATGCATCAGGCGAGAAAGCCGCGAGCGCGCGAATTTTATTTAATTTCTTTTCACCGAGTTGACGGGTGGGAAGTGGCGGACCGATCAAAAAATCCTTTAGTCGGTTGAACATAATATCCTTTTACACGTGATCATCAAATCAACAATACTTCTACAATTTCGCCTGCGGATAATCCGGTTGCATCGGGATGAATTCGTAAAAGTCCATCAGCGGATGCAAGTGTAAATATCAAGTTACTCTTTCCAAAGATAGGATGTGCTTCATATCTGACCGCTGACGGCTGACCGCTGACGGCTAACTTCACAGGTATCCAATCTTCACGACCGGCCTGCGAAGGCAGGTTGACAGTTAATTGTGCAAGCACAGTTGCTTTTGGTTTTGGCAATGCGTCCAATAATTTTTCAATCACCGGCGCGACGAATAAATATCCATTCACCAACGCACTCACGGGGTTGCCGGGTAATCCGATCACGGCTTTGCCATTGCACACACCCAGGATCGTTGGCTTGCCGGGGCGGGTGTTGATGCCATGCACGAGGACGCCGGGTTCGCCCAACCAGCGGATGACATCGGCAGTCATATCACGCGTGGATGCGGACGAACCTGCCGTGATGACCACCACGTCACATTCGGATAGCGCCTGCGCCGCCGCGTCTTTCAACGCCTGAAGCTGGTCGCTGACGATCCCATAGCGTTTTGCTACGCCTCCACTTTTTTCGACGAGCGCACCAAGCGTGTACGAATTGATATCCCGCACCTGCCCAGGTCGCGGGGATTGACTCGGGGCTATGACTTCATCGCCAGTGGAAATTAATCCAACACAAATTTTCTTCGCCACCTTCACAGATATGATTCCCAACGCGAGCAATCCACCAATCTCAGCGGGGCGAATCAGAGTCCCTTTGAAGAGGACAGTTTGTCCTCGTGCGACATCCTCTCCGATACGGATGTGGTTCTCGCCATCGGCGACCGCGCGGAAGATTTCGATTTCTGCTCTTCCGCTCCCTTCGGGGCTAAGCCCCGAAGGAGCAATGCTCTGGGTATATTCCAACATCACCACCGCATCCGCCCCATTCGGCAACATACCTCCAGTGTGGATCAACGCACATTGACCAGTACCGATCTCAAATGCAGGTGCATCTCCCATGGGCACTTCGCCGATGAGAGTCAAATACGCGGGTAATGAGTCCGTCGCTCCAAACGTATCTCGCGCGCGGACGGCATAACCGTCCACGGTGGTGCGTTGGAAATCGGGCAATGGATGCGGTGCAATGATGTCTTCCGCTAGGACACGACCTAAAGTGGCAGAAACATCCATTGATTCAGAATCAGTTACCGGCTTGGGAAGATGCGAGAGCAACAAGTCCCGCGCTGCATCTGGAGGGAGGAGAGTCAAAAATTCGGGCATTGGTCAAGTATACAAGTAGACGGGTAAACAGGGAAACAAGTTTGTTAGCGAGTCCAGAATGTGAATGTCAAAAAGTAGACGGTGAGACCAAAGACGCCCAGGGCTGTGGCGTTGAGGAGCAGCCAGTTTGGTTTTGTGCCAAGGGCGATGTTGCGGAGTTGGTAGATCTGATAAAGGGCAAACGGAAAGGTGAGGAAAGCAGGCGCAAGCAAATTGAGTGAGATGTTGACAGCAGGCATGGCAAGCATAAAAATATAAGCGAACAACACAAAGATGTGATGAAGCGGCACGACACGTTCCCAGCCGAGGCGCGTGAGAAAGGTCACACGTTGATATTTCTGGTCCTGCGCAAAGGCTTGGAAATCGAGCACGATGAAAAAGGAAAACGCCAAAAACGTGAGTGGCAGTGTGAGCGCCAAAAATGGATGAGTCGTTGTTGTTTGAAGTGTGAACGCGATGGATGGATAAGCGTACGCCAATTGTACAGCCAGCAGAATTTCGCCGAAGCCGCGGTTGATAAGGCGAAATGGTGGAGTGGAGTTAATGAGGATAATAACGAGGGAGAAGATGAGAAAGAAGAAAGAGGAAAGAGGCAGGTGATTGGTATTGAAGAGAATGTAAGCGATCGCGGCAATGGACGCGATCGCCGCCATTGAAATATAAAGGGCATTGTTGCGCAGGGTGATCTTATCAGCACGGGTTTCGTTTTCGAGGAGCGGCTCATTATGCGGACGATAGACTTCAGGTAGGAGATTCATCGCGATTTGCAGGAGGAGAATCATCACAAGACCCAGCCAGAACGAATCTGTACGGAAAGGTTCGCCGAGGTAATCGGCAAGGCTGGCGCCGAAGAAATAAGTCAGCGCGGCGAGAAAGAGGTGGAGAGGACGGGTGAGTTTTAGCAATTTACGATTATGAATGCCATAAATCTTCAATTTCGAAAAAGATATTCTTTCTCGGGACTCGATCTGCATTCACAGTTGCACGAATCATAAATGGTATTGAAGCCAGTGCGAAGACGAACCCCATCCACCAAAAACGATACGAAAACAAATTTAACGTGAACGAAAACACAAAACTACTAAAAAGACAAAATTGAGAAATCACAAATTGTCGCGCTTTTTTGCCTTTCATGATGAGGTTCCAACGCTTATCCAAGGATTGAGTTCTTGCATTACCGGTAACGATGTAATTCACAACAGGAATTACCCCGGCTAAGATCATCCAAACCGCCCAGAAACCCAAACACAGATAACCAAATAGCAGAACTTTATCTTGTGTTAAGGCAGTCATTATGACTGATCCTTTATAAATGCTTTCAAGCGTTCTACTGCCTGCCGAAGGTTCTTTCGTCCCAGCCCAATGCGGAAATGGTTTTTAGAGTCATCGTACATTGTACCGGGAAGAAGCAAAACACCAGCTTTCTTGACCAAGCCATCGCAGAAGTCTTCGACATCACCATTCAAGAGTTTCGGAAATCCCATCGAGCCAGCGGCGGGGCGGACCCATTTGAACAGGTCAGGGTGATTGGTAAAGAGTTCATCAACAACTTCAAGATTGCTTTTGATGATGCCAAGATTGCGGGCGACAAGTTTCTGTCGATTCCGCAAGGCGACTTCAGCGAGAAATTCACTGGGAGCGGAATTGCAGATGGTGGTGTAGTCTTTGAGTGACGCCATGCTTTGATAGATCATTTTATTCTTCGTAGCGATCCAGCCAATGCGCAGACCAGCGAGCCCATAAGTTTTGGAGGTAACACCTAGCGAGACGGTATGTTCGCCCATATCACAGCCAGCGGGGAGACGTTGTTCGGGATCGTATTCTGATTCTCGATAAACTTCATCGCAGAAGAGAAGTAAATTATTTTCTTGTGCAAAACGATTGACGGCTTCAAAATCCACACGGGACATGAGATAGCCAGTTGGGTTGTGGGGTGTATTGAGTATGATGGCTTTGGTATTTAATTGAATCAAATCCTTCAATTCGTTCACATCCAAAGCCCAGCTGTTCTCTTCGCGCGCCGGCCACGCACAAGTCTCACAGCCGATGGATATCGCAACTTCACTTAGAGATTGGTAATGCGGCGTATGCACGATGACGTGATCGTTCTTTTTCAAAACTGCGTGCATGAAAAGATAGATCGCCTCTTCCGCCCCGGTGTGGACGAGAATCTCCTCAGGCTGAATCGTCTCGTAGATATTGGCGATCTCTTTGCGCAGGGCGGGATGCCCCTGCGATTCGGTGTACCCGAGCCAAGTGTTTTGAAATTTCTCGGCAGAGCCCAGCTCCATCGCCAACAAGTCGGCGATGGACATAGCTTCACAGTCTGAAGAACACAATAGGTATTCAGTATTGAATTCGTATTTAGCGAAGTAGCGTTCGAGTTTGAAGGGAGGGAGATTCATTTGGTCTCTTTATAACTTTCGTCTGCATTATCAGTAGTTCTCAAGAATCTATTTATAGTCTTAACACACATCCGACATTCATCAATCGTGAGGTATCTCCCAGTCAAAGGAATTCTTCTGGAATAGCCGTAATCCAATAGTGCTTCATAATAAGCTCTATAGCGTTGTCGACGTCCCATCATTACAACACCCTTCACGTTTGACACCGCAACTATTTTCAATGATGAATTAATCTCAGAGCCAAACAAACCATGCCTCTTGATATACATCGACCCACTTTCTCGATCAACAATAGTGGTTATCGATCGAGAAACAATAAAAGACCATACCATTAACAACACGATACTTATCAAAAAAAGATTTACAAAAACAAGCATTTTGTCTGCGCCAATCAAGAACGACAGTAATGAAAATACTGCCACTATGATTAAACGCGAAGCAACCTCCCATCGTGACAGTGAGTATAAAACTAAGAGTATGTTTGGATTTTCTCTCCTGCTTATAGATATACTACCTGCCATAAACTCCGGTTCAATATCCTCAAAAAGTTTCTTGTAGCTGCTTAAATCTCTCACGACCCTGGCTCCTTAGCAAACTTTACTTCAATACCTTCTTCATGTCACGATAATGGGTCTGATTGTGGATATACAACATCTTGATCATCTCACGGATCGAAGTCATACCCAGAAAAGGATGCTTGCCTTGCTTTTCCAAGTCGAGTTCTGAAAGCGATAACGTCCAGGCAATCGAATCGGCACGGACGGCTTTGTATTGTTCAATTAAATCCTGCGGGGAAAGGTCTTTGGTTTTTTGCTGTTGGGCGGCGTTGTAGCGATCTATCGAAAAATCATCCGGCGAGCCAGCGTCACCCAAACGAATTTTCTCAAAGAGTCGCACCAGTCCACGCTCGGAGGTGACGAAATGCGAAAGCACATTACGCAACGTCCAGGTTTCGCCTTCGGTGTAGACCTCCGCCTGCCATTGATTATCCTTAAGACCGGCAAAGAGCGTAGTAAATTTATCGCCTTCGGTTCTGAGCTTATCTGCAAGTTCGTCGAGTTCGGACATGAGATTCTCCTATAAAGTGCGCTTCGACTGCGCTCACCCATCGGTTCGCTCCGCTCAGCGCGAGTTATATTAGGGAATAACCCCCATCCACGACAATAGTTTGCCCGGTGATGTACTCATTCTTCAATAAAAATTCGAGTGCGGATGTAATTTCTTCGGTTCGCGCTGGACGTTTGAGCGGCACCCGTCCGATCAGCCTGTCCCACTCTTCAGCCGGGACAATGTCCGATTGCAGGACGAAGCCAGGAGCAATAGCATTGACACGAATCTTCGGCGCCAGCGCACGGGCGAGAATCTTGGTTAGCGATTCGAGCGCGGCTTTACTGACGGTATACGACGGATAACGACTCCACGCTTTTTGTGCGCCCACATCCGTGATGTTGATGATGGAACCGCCATCGGTCATCTTTTTGGAGGCTTCCTGTGCAAGCAGAAAAGGTGCACGTAGATTCAAGTCCAGTGCTGTATCCCAATTCTCCATGGATAATGCATTCACATTTCCGCTGGGCATGAAGGCGGCAGAATTCACCAACACGTTAAGGGATTGGAGATTGGATATTAGAGAATTGATTTCGTCTGGTTGGGTTAAGTCGGCTTGAGCGAGGATAACATTTCTCTTTAGCGATTCAATTTCCGCCTGAGTCTGAAGCGCAGCGTCATCCGCAGCATGATAATGGAGGACGATATCATATCCGAGGCGTGCAAGTGTTAACGCGAAGGATTTTCCAAGTCGGTGTGCCGCGCCGGTAACAAGGGCAAGAGGAGCCATGGCGCTATTATAAGCTCAGTGCGGGGCTAAGCCCCGCACTGAGCGATGAGTTATTTACGGAAGAAGTTCGAGACAAAGAACCAGATGTTGGCAGGACGCTCCGCCAGACGGCGCATGAAGTATGGATACCAGTGCGTGCCGAAGGGCACATACACACGGACGGGATAACCCTCTTTTGCTAATTGATCTTGCAGGTCACGGCGGATGCCGTAGAGCATTTGAAACTCAATGGCATTCTTGGGTAAGCCGACTTTTTCAGCGTGTTTTTTTGCAAACTCAATGCGCTTGTCATCGTGCGAGGCAATGGCTGGGATGGGCGGAATGCGTCCATCGTCGCTGAGCGTATTGGATTCGATTTTTAAAGCGCCATCGATGAGAATTTTTGTCAGCAAGTCATAATTCGCATCGACGTCAGCTTTTTTCGGATAAGCCTTATCAGCAGGCTCCATATACGCGCCTTTGACAAGCCGGAAGCGCGTTCCGATCTCAAGCAAACCACGCACATCCGCCTCAGCACGATACAAATAGGACTGTGCCGCCATACCAACTTGCCGTGTTGTGAAACCGCGTTCCAACATAGTTTTGTAGATCAAGATCGTGACGTCGGTGTAAGGCGTATCTTCAATATCAATCCGCACGAAGTTGCCATGCTTTCTTGCCTGTTCGAGAATACGCACCAAATTCTGACGGCATGTTTCTTCATCCAGCCCCATACCAATTTGAGTTAACTTAATGGAAACGTTGGCTTTAACCCCTGCCTTATCTATTTCGTTTAAAACATCGATGATGGCATCGGCGGCGGCGTTCGCTTCTTCTGCCGTAGAGGTATGTTCCCCCAATTGATCGAGCGTTGTGTTGATGCCCTTCGCATTCAGTTCGCGGACTACGCGAATCGCATCTTGTATGTTTTCCCCTGCTATGAACCGGGAAGCTGCCTTCCACGCGAAACTCCAACTCGTTACCAGCTTCTGTGCCCAGCCGGCTTTGGACAGATAGATCAAAAACGAACGTAGCATGTTCCCATCCTGCAATGGAGTTCAACAGAGGTTTCCCACTGTTGGAACGCAACTGGAAAGCGTTGCTTTCCAAAATATTCTAGCACAAACACAAAAAATGAGTGTGTTATACTTTTTTGTGATATTTGTCATGTTTTCGGAGGCAGAGTGAGGAATCGCCGTTCCATTCCAATTTTACGCGGTATCTCTATCGCGATTTTGACCATAGCCCTGGTGCTGACCGTTATTTCGCTGATCGGGTACAGCCGCCAGAGAAATAATTATCCCGCTGGCATGAAGATCGGAGGCGTGCCCGTCGGCGGCGTAGATCCGCAGACCGCGTCGCAACGTGTACTACAAGTCTATTCATCGCCGGTGGAGTTACACTACGGCGAAGCGAGCATTCAGATCGAGCCATCCGTGGTCGGTTTTGAGTTGGATCTCGACAGCATGATTGCCGCTGCAGACCTCGGTCGTACTGGTGGTGCCTTTTGGGGCGGATTCTGGGATTATCTGTGGAATCGCGATCCCGACCCAGTTGAAATTCCATTGAGCTCAACGCTCGCTGAAGAGCGCCTGGTTGCTTATCTTCAAAACGAGATCGCAGCACGTTATGACGAGCCGCCCACATCGGCGCAACCCATTCCAGGTGGCACGTCCTTCACGCCTGGCGAAACGGGGAAAGTCCTCGATATTGAGCGCGCAGTCCGTTTGATCGAAGATACCTTACGCTCCCCCAACAATCGTACGGTTGCGCTTTCCTTTAGTGAGAGCTCTGCTGCCCGTCCCACCATTGGAAATCTTGAGATTCTACTCAAGCAGATCATCACTACATCCGGTTTCGATGGCGTGATCGGGCTATACATGCTCGATCTGCAAACGGGACAGGAAATCCACTTTGCGCTGAATCAGGGACAGGCAATCTCCATTCAGCCCGATGTTTCTTTCACCGCTTCCAGCACGATCAAAATTCCAATTCTGATTTCATATTACATCAAAAACGGTTCCGCGCCCGTGGATGAACAAACACAAGCCATGATCGTGGAAATGATCCGCAAATCAGACAACAACGCGTCTGATGCGATGATGAACCGCATTGACATCAACACTGGTCCATTGATCGTGACACAAAACATGAAAACGATCGGGTTGCAGGATACCTTCCTGGCAGGTTTCTTCTCGCCAGGTTCGCCTCTTCTGCAAAGATTTACAACGCCAGCCAACTCGCGCACCGATGTATTTACAGACCCTGATCTGTACAATCAAACCACTCCCGTGGATATGGGCTCGCTCATGGCAGACCTATATCAGTGCGCCACAGCTGGCGGCGGTGCTTTAATCGCAGCATTCCCCGATAAGATCACCAGCCAGATCTGCCAGCAGATCATCGCCTATTTATCAACAGATAAGATCGGGGTATTGATCGAAGCCGGTGTACCCGAAGGGACCCAGATCGCACACAAACACGGCTGGATCACCGGCTCGGACGGTGTCATCCGCAATTTCAGTGACGCCGCCATCGTCTATTCGGCAGGCGGAAATTTCGTTCTGTCCATTTACGCTTATCATCCCGGGCAAATTGTTTTTGATGACGCCAACATTCTGTTCGCGAACATCGGTGATGCCATCTACAATTTCTACAACCTACCCACTCAATAACCTGACTTTGTATATATCATACTCGCGGTCACAAATTGCGTTTACCGCTAAAGAAAAAAAAACGCAATTTGTGACCGTGACGGGTATAATCAGCCTATGAGCGCAGCAATGGGATTGTATCGGCTTCAGCAAGTGGACAGTCAGATCGACGGGATTCAAGCACGCCAGCAAACGATTCGAGAAACGCTTCAAAACGACTTGAAACTGCAGGCGGCAACCCAAGCTTTTTCCGCCGCTGATAGCAAATATAAAGAAGCCTCCCGCGCACTCAAGCAAACCGAAACCGAAGTTGAAAAACAACGCATCAAGATCGAACAGACCGAATCCAGCCTGTATGGCGGGCGTGTGCAAAACCCCAAAGAATTACAAGACCTGCAAAAAGATGTTGCCTCGCTAAAGAAACATCTTGAGACGCTCGAAGAACGCGAACTCGAAGCGATGGTCCTCGTCGAAACTGCTGAGAATGAACTACAAACTGCCAAAACGGAACTTGACCAAACGCAAGTCAACCTCAACGACCAGTATCGTGACCTCAGCAAGGAAAACGAAGCGCTCGATAAAGAGCTGGAACGACTGGAGCACGAACGCAACGCCATCCTGAGCGATCTTGTAAGTTCAGCGGTGAGCACGTATGAACAAATCCGCAAACAACGCCGCGGCATCGCAGTGACCACCATTAGTGACTCGGCCTGTACAGCCTGCGGCACAACTCTGACTCTTTCACTACAACAAAGCGCACGTTCAGCCACGCAATTATTCACTTGCCCCACCTGCGGACGGATCTTGTATGCCTAGACTTGATGAATTATCTTTTTTCATAGGATTTGCGTTCGGCTTATTTGTGTACTGGTTGGCGGGCCGCGTGCGCCCCTTACTCGAACAAATGCGCGAGAACGCGAAGGAACAACGCGAAGCCGCACAGGTCAGGCGCACCAGCGGGCTGGAAGATAACCACCGCAGGCTCACCTTACGCCGCGCACAGGGGATGCACCTCGCGGCGTCATTATTCTCACTTGATGAAATTTTGCAGGAACCGCAACTGCTTGCCCCGCCCGTGCAAGTGGAACCTGGCGTCGCTGGCATTCAAGAAGATGTGATCTCACAAACACTTCCATATATGCCCATGTGGCCCGAACTCGCTTCCACTTATCGCGCGCCAACCCTCGAACTGTCGGAAGCCATTACAGGCGGTTCCAATGTGGTCATCGTTGGGAAAGCGGGTGCAGGAAAAACTGTCGCATTGGCACACCTTGCTTCGTTGGCTGCCAACCTAAAGGTCCAGCTTGATGTGGGCGGAAATAAAGTGGACGCTGTCCCGTATTTTTATCACGTCGCCGATCTGCAACTGCCGCATGATGCCACCAAAGATCCGCTCAACGTTATCATCAACGCCGCTAGTGAACGTGCACCCGTGTTCGATCTAGGGCGTCTGCCCGGCTTTATACAACAAACCTTCAAATCGGGAAGCGCGTTGGTGTTGATCGATGGCTTCGATGAGCTCGAACCGCAAGGTCAAACACATGTCACTGAATGGTTCAAGGCACTCACACAAGCCTACCCAAATATCCGCATTGTCACCACGGGTTGTGCCAATCAACTTAACGGCTTGGTAGGGCTTGGCTTCTCACCGCTCGCATTGATGAGTTGGGATGCCCGCCGCACTGCGCAATTCATTGAACATTGGGGACAACTTTGGTCGCAGACCGTTGCTCTGGAAGCCTGGTCACAAACCGGACCTGAACAAGTGGACCCGATCCTGCTGAATACCTGGCTTGGATTCGAAAACGCGCATCTGACGCCCCTTGAATTGACTCTCAAAGTCTGGGGCGCTTATGCCGGCGACAGCCTGGGTTCACGTGTGTTGGATGCCATCGCAACCCACATCCGTCGCGTTGCACCAAGTGGCACACCAGTCGCCGCGCTTGAAATGCTCGCCATGCAAGTGGTGCTAACATCTCAGCCGATCTTCGATTCAGGTAAAGCTCGTTCCTGGGTCAGGCAATATGATATCGTGGATGAAAAGCCCGTTGAAAGTGAAAGCGAAGCGATCAGGACTATCACTTCAGAAGTGATCGCGCTTACTGATTCACAAAAGATCAAACTCAAAAAATCAAAAGCTGGTGAAGTACCATCCACTGGCTTGCTCGGTAAATTGGTGGAAAGTGGTTTACTGGTTTCACACGCAAACAGCAAGATGCGCTTCCTGCATCCTGTCTTGAATGGCTATTTGGCTGGTCAGGCAATTGGCGATCACGAAGCAGATGTTACTTTGGCGGCGCAAGCTGATTGGGACGGCAAGACAGTAGCCATGCATTATCTTGCTGCACGTAGTGATGCATCTGCAGTTGCCGATTACATGCTAAAAGAATCGACGCTCCCACTCCACAACTATATCTTCACAGTGGCACGCTGGCTGCGCGATGCGCCCAAACAAGCCGCCTGGCGCGCTAAAGTTTTTGCAAGTTTGCTGAACATTATGCAAGGCGAAGGACAACCCATCAGCTTACGGGCACATGCCATGGCAGCATTTGTGCTCAGCGGCGACCCCGGCGCAGCGACTTTGTTCCGTCAGTTATTAAGTTCGCGTTCGTTCGACGTGATTCCGCTTGCGGCTTTGGGCAGTGGCGCAGTGCGTGATTCTAAAGCGATCGAAATGCTCGAAGAGATCATGCAAGCGCCCGTTGGAGCAGTACGACGCGCGGCATGTTTGGCGTTGGTTGCAATCGGCACGGAAAAATCGTTGGAAGCTGTTGCTCGCGCTTTACTGCAAGGCGACGAAGAACTCCGCCGTGCCGCTGCTGAAGCGATGGCAAATGATCCCGGCGAAGGTTACGCCATGCTCAAAGAAGGCGCCACGCTCGCAGATATTATGCTGCGCCGTGCTGTCGTCCATGGACTGGCACATGTTGGGCAACCCTGGGCAACGGAAATACTTCAACACATGCAAGTGGAAGATGATCAATGGGCTGTGCGTAATCTTGCCAACCAGTATCTTGAACAAATGTCGCACGCTGACCCGCGTATTCCTCATAAACTCATGCCTCCGTCCGAGGCTCCATGGCTGATCGCGTTTGCTGGCAAAGATGGCAAAGGCATTCCACGGGGCAGCGCCGCAACCGATATATTGCTTAGCGCATTCAAAAATGGCAACACAGAGGAACGTCTTGCGGCATTGCCCTACCTCAAACGCATTGCCAACGAAGGCATCATCGGCGCGTTATACAATGGCATGTACGGTGACGATCTCGAAGTGCGCGAAGCCTCGTTCTATGCATTGGAAGAGATCGGCGCAAACGGTTTCAAGCTTCCGCACCCGAATCAATTTGGTTTAGGCTGATATGCTCATCACAAATGCAAAACTTATCACATGGGAATCTGCCGGCAACCAGGTCCTTGATGATCATGCCATCCTGATCGAGAACGACCATATCAAAGAAATCGGCAAATCCAGCGAACTCAAAAAACGTTACCCTGAAATTGAATGGCTGGACGCGCGCGGTCAATACGTGATGCCCGGTAACATTTGCGCGCACACCCATTTTTATGGCGCCTATGCGCGCGGCATGGCAATCCCCGGACCCGCACCCAAAGACTTCCCTGAGATCCTGCAAAAGTTGTGGTGGCCCCTTGATCGGTCGCTTGACGCGGAAAGCATCCAGTATTCGGTTCTGCCCTGTCTCGTCGATGCGATCAAGCACGGAACAACGACACTCTTCGACCATCACGCTTCTCCCAACGCCATTGATGGCTCGCTCGATATTATTGCCAAAGAAGTGGAAATAGCGGGACTACGTGCCGTGCTTTGTTATGAAGTTACCGACCGTGACGGCGAAGAAAAAATGAAAGCCGGGATTCAGGAAAATGTGCGCTTTATCAAAGAGACGAAAAGCCCGCTTCTTGCCGGGACCTTCGGTCTGCACGCCAGCCTGACGCTTTCAGACTCATCTCTAGATTTATGCCGCCAAGCCGTGCCCGATGACGTTGGTTTCCACATCCACACCGCCGAACACGAATCAGACGAGCAAGATAGCTTGAAAAAAACCGGCTTGCGCGTGGTCGAACGCCTGCAAAAACATGGCATCCTCGGACCCAAGACCATCACTGCGCACGGTGTCCACTTCGATGCGCGTGAGATCCAAACCCTGGCTGAAACCAGCACATGGCTTTCACACCAGCCGCGCTCGAACATGAACAATGGCGTCGGCGTGGCACCCATTGAATTGATGATGGCAATTGGCATCAAGGTTTGTTTGGGAAACGATGGTTTCTCGAATGCCATGTGGGAAGAATGGAAAACCGCATATCTGCTTCACAAAGTTCACCATCGTGACCCGCGTCACATGGGCGGAAATGATGTGGCACAAATGGCGATCTACAACAACGCCGCGCTTGCCAATGTCTTCTTCCCCTCTGCAACGATTGGGCAACTTATTCCCGGCGCATTTGCAGATATTATATTTGTAGATTATCAACCCAATACACCATTGACCGCAGGCAACCTGCCATGGCATATTATCTTTGGTGTTCAGCAAAGTATGGTCACAACCACTATCGTCGCTGGAAAGGTCCTGATGAAAGACCGTGAATTGCTTACGCTAGACGAGAAAGAAATCTCAGCCAAGGCGCGCGAGATCGCGCCAAAGGTTTGGGAAAGATATCAAAAAGAAGTTGCCAAGGTGTTATAAATTTCCTGCTTGTTCAGGGGCTAAGCGCTTGGACGAACATAAAAGTTATTGTAGAGGAGAAATTCATGGAAAAAATGCCGTTATTGATGACCATTGCCGTGCTGGGTGGGACGGGAAAAGAAGGCAAAGGTCTTGCCTATCGCTGGGCTAGGGCTGGCTATAAAGTTTTGATCGGATCACGCTCATCTGAAAGGGCCGTAACTGCCGCATCTGAAATTATGGAATTACTGGAAGGCGCATCTTCCGTGGTTGGCACATCCAATCTGGAAGCCGCCCAGCTTGCAGAAATTGTAGTGATCTCTGTGCCTTACGCCGCTCACCGCGAAACGCTCGAAAGCGTGAAGGATGCGCTCAAAGGCAAATTGCTGATCGATGTCACCGCACCGCTTGTACCGCCTAAAGTGACCAAAGTTCAGATGCCCCCCGCAGGCTCAGCCGCACAGGAAGCCAGGGAAATCGTTGGAGAAGGCGTGGAAGTGGTCGCTGCATTCCAAAATATTTCTCACGAACTTTTGTTGACAGACGAAGAAATTGAATGTGACGTACTTGTCACCGGCACAAGTAAAGATGCCCGCGCCGAAGCACTTCGACTCGTCGAAGCGGCCGGGCTCACTGGCTGGGACGCTGGTCCCATTGAGAATTCGGTGGTGGTTGAAGGACTTACCAGCGTACTCATCAATATCAACAAACAATATGGCTCCACACACGCAGGGATCAAGATCACCGGAGCTTCACAAAAATCTTAATTAGTAAAGGTAATTACAATCCATAAATTGCCTTTGTTCAAACATGCCGCTTACCCTAACCCCCTTACAAAATATTCCGCTTATCCGCCGAGACGACAACTTGGCGGATATTGTTGTTAATGTCCTTCAAGAAAACAAGATTTCACTGCAAGATGGCGATATCTTTGTCTTCGCGCAAAAGATCATCTCTAAAGCCGAGGGGCGTGCGGTCAATCTTGCAACCGTCGTACCGTCACAACGTGCAACGGAACTCGCAAAGCAAACTGACAAAGATGCACGAGTTGTTGAGTTGATCCTGCAAGAGAGCAACGAAGTCTTACGCACCCGCGTCGGTGCGATCATCGTGGAACACAAGCTGGGCTTTGTCTGTGCCAATGCCGGAATCGATCACTCGAATGTGGCAGGCATGGGAGATGCGGCTGAAGAGTGGGTATTGCTTCTTCCCGCTGAACCAGACCGATCGGCAGAAAAGATACGCGCCGCGATCAAGACCCAGACTGGAAAACAGGTCGGCATCCTGATCATCGATTCGCACGGACGCGCCTGGCGCAATGGCACAGTCGGTGTTGCTATCGGAGTTGCAGGGCTTCCCGGACTTGAAGACCTGCGAGGCAGACCTGACTTATTTGGCTACACACTCCAAGTGACTCAGGTTGGCGTGGCAGATGAACTCGCCGCCGCCGCATCGCTCATGATGGGACAAGCCGCCGAAGGGACACCGGTTGTCCATGTGCGCGGATTTCCATATTCGCTGCGTGATGGCAAACTCAAAGAATTGATCCGGCCAAAAGAGCAGGATTTGTTTCGATAAGCAAACTCTGGGGTCAAGAAGCTTGCTTCTTGTATTTTTCGACAGCAAGCTGTGAGACTCCAGAGTTAAAACCATATACATGAAAACAGACTCATCCTTCTGGCAAGAGATCGCGCAATTGGCAAAGACCAACCCAATCATCATAGATAGACCAAAACATAGTACACACCCGCGCTACCCGAAGGTTATTTATCCGCTTGATTATGGCTATCTCGAAAATACCACCGCATCAGATGGCGGCGGTATTGATGTATGGTTTGGTTCACTGGAAACAAAAATACTAACAGGAATCTTATGCACATTTGATACACTCAAACGTGATATGGAAATCAAGGTCCTGCTCGGCTGCACGCACGAAGATCTCCAAGTCATCCAAACATTTCACGGGGAAATGTACATGCTATACATTCCAAATCCAGAGGTCAACCCATGAGTTTTCCTGAAGAATATCAAGATCTTGTTAGCGATGACTCGAAAGCATTGCTCTATCTTGCCACGCTGATGCCTGATGGCTCGCCACAGGTTACGCCTGTTTGGTTTAGCACTGACGGCGAACATATACTCATTAACACCAATGAAGGGCGCGCGAAAGATAGGAATATGAAAGCGCGTCCAAAGGTGGCGATGACCATTCAAGACCCAAACAAGATCTATCGCTATTTCGGCATTCGCGGCGAAGTTGTCGGCTACACAACAGAAGGCGCAGTGGAGCACATCAACATGCTTTCGCTCCGCTACGACAACGAACCCTGGGTCGAACGCGCAACTCAAAAGCGGATCATCTTCAAGATCAAGCCGACTCACTTTGACCTCCACAAATAATCTCCACAACTTTTTGCGGACTCGCCGCTCCATCCGCCGCTTCAAATCGGACCTGGTGCCTGATTCGGTTATCGAGAACATTCTCGCCACTGCGGCATTTGCCCCCTCCGCTCATAACCGTCAGCCATGGAGATTCTGTGTCGTGACCGATTTATCCGTCAAAACAAAACTCGCCGATGCAATGGCAATCGAATTCGAGCGCGATCTTGAAAAAGACAAACTTCCCCAAGCCGAAATTCAAAAACGAACTACACGCTCGCGCGAAAGAATTATTTCCGCACCGGTTGTTGTCATTCTTAATTTAGACATGACTGATATGGACGTGTACCCCGATGAAAAAAGAAACAAAGCCGAATATCTGATGGCAGTGCAATCCGTAGCTAATGCAGGAATGCAAATGCTGCTCGCCGCACATGCCGAAGGACTAGGTGGGGTCTGGGTGTGTAGTCCATTGTTTGTGCAAGAGACCGTTCACAATATCTTGGAATTACCAAAATCCTGGGAGCCACAAGCTATGTTCTTTATTGGCTATCCTAAAGATATTCCCGAAGTAAGAGAAAGAAAGCTTTTGGACAGTATCATTATCAGGAGGTAAATATGTGGAAAAAAGAAGACGATTGGTTCTGGGAGGGAAATGTTCAAGACAAATTAGCAAAGCACCTTGAAAATCAAGGTTTTAAAGTAACAGCCACTGACACTTTATCTAAAAGCAGGGGTATTGATATTTCAGCAACTAGAAATTCAGACACACTGCTCATAGAAGTAAAAGGATACCCATCTAATAGATATGCAGACGGAAACAGACAAGGACAATCCAAAAGAACAAAACCGACTCTTCAAGCGCATCATTGGTTTTCTGATGCATTCTTCGCTGTTATCCGAAGAAAAAACAAGTTTCCAAAGAGTAGTGTTGCTATAGGATTTCCAGAATTTCAAAGATATCTTGACTTGATTGATGAAGCTAAGTGGGCACTTGAAAAATTAAATGCGACGATTTTTATTGTTACACAGGAAGGGGAAATATACGAAAAATGAAAATCGTCGCACTTGCAGGCGGGGTCGGTGGTGCAAAACTGGCACACGGACTCGCTCAAATTCTAAAACCCGAAGAACTCACGATTATCGTCAACACCGGCGATGACTTTGAGCATTATGGCTTAACGATTTGTCCCGATCTGGATACGGTCTGCTATACACTGGCTGGACTCGCAAATCCAGAGACAGGCTGGGGGCGTGTGAATGAATCTTGGAATGCCTTCGAGAATTTTTCAAAACTCGGAGGACTAGATTGGTTTCGCCTTGGCGACCAAGATCTGGGAACACATCTTGAACGAACGCGGAGATTGAAAGGAGGCGATTCACTCAGTCAAATTACAAAAGATTTCTGCAAGGCTTGGGATGTTGAACATACTGTCCTGCCGATGTCTGATCAGCCTGTGAGAACGATCGTTGATACGGATGAAGGCGAATTGGCTTTTCAGGAATACTTTGTACATCGCAGGTGCGAGCCACGAGTCAAAGGCTTCAGATTTGAAGGGGCCGATTCGGCAGAAGCAGTTTCGGCGGCGAAAGAGACGATGGAATCCGCTGATGCAGTTGTCATTTGCCCGTCAAATCCGTGGGTAAGCATTGATCCAATCCTGAAAGTTTTCCCAAAAATAGAAAAGCCTGTTTTCGCTGTATCCCCCATCATTGGCGGGGAGACGGTCAAAGGTCCCGCGGCAAAGATGTATAGAGAACTGGGTATTGAACCATCGGCTTTTGCGGTGGCAAATCATTATCGCGGACTGGCAACCGGTTTTGTATTGGATACAATTGATGCGCAACTTAATGAAAGTGTAAGGGGTTTGAATATGCAGGTGCTTGTAACAAATACCCTGATGAAGGGTCATGAATACAGACGGCAATTAGCAAGTGATGTGTTAAACTTTATTGGAGACACAATATGACGCTTTGGGCAATTGTCCCTGTGAAGCCTTTACGACGCGGTAAATCGCGATTGGCTGGAACCTTAACCGAAGATGAACGTACTGAACTCAACCGAGCGCTTTTACAACACACCCTGGAAACACTTTCTGAATTGAAGGAAGTGGACGGTGTGTTGGTTGTGAGCCGTGATCCGAACGCCTTGACCATTGCCCGCAATCACGGGGCGCGCACTGTGCAGGAGGATGGTCAACCAGAATTAAATACTGCATTGAAACGTGCGACCATTGTGGCGCAAGTCTATGCGACCCGCGGGGTTTTGGTATTACCTGCTGACCTGCCTTTGGTCACATGTGAAGATATTCTGACGTTGATCCAGCGGGCTACCGAGCCACCTGTGGTAGTGATCGCACCGGATCGGCACAAAAAAGGCACGAATGCCTTGTTGATCTCACCGCCCGGTTTGATCGAGTATGATTTCGGCGAGAATTCTTTTCAACGCCATTGTGAATTAGTAAAAAAAGCCGGCGCAAGGTTGGAGATCGTGGACCTGCCTACGCTAGGTCTGGATCTGGATGTCCCTGAAGATTTTGAGATCATCAAAGGTCTTGAGAGTACGATATCATTCTGATCACAATAAGGAGAATGCCATGGCTGAACGCGTTGCGCTATATCTACAAGATTCTCATGATTTACGTGATGGTTTGGATTATGTAAGATACGCTGAAGAAAAAGGCTTTGAAGCTGTGTGGCAGGCAGAATCGCGATTGGTACGCGATGCCATTGTTCCCATGGCGGCGTATGCGGCAGTAACGAAGAAGATCAAGGTCGGCTCGGGGGTAATCAACAACTGGACACGGAATATCGGTCTACTTGCTGCTACCCTGCTGACACTTGATGACCTTGCTCCTAATCGTATCATTTGCGGTATCGGTGCCTGGTGGGACCCGCTAGCAAAGAACGTTGGCATCGACAGAAGAAAACCGTTGCTTGCAATGCGTGAAACGATCGAGGTGCTTCGGCGCTTGCTAAATATGGAACGCGTTACTTTCCATGGCGAGTTCCATCATGTGGATGGCATTGAACTGGACGTGGTTCATGGTCGGCGCGAGCCGCGTAATGTTCCGCTTATGATCGGCGCAACTGGCGACCTGATGATGGAGTTGACCGGGGAAATTGCAGATGGTGCTGTATTGAATTATTGTGTCCCCCCAGACTACAACGACAACGCCCTGGAATTATTAGAAAAAGGCTTGAAAAAGTCTGATCGTAAAATGGAAGATTTTGATCGCCCTCAACTCATCGTCTGTTCTGTGGATGAAGACCATGACAAAGCAATTGAGTACACGAAGGAATTGCTCTGCCAATATCTTGCGCAACAACCGCATATTGCCAAAGCCTCCCGCGTATCACAAGGCGTGATCAATGAGATTCAGTTGACACTTGGGTGGCCCGCTACAAAGGAACAGATCAACAAAGCCAAGCATCTTGTACCCGATGATCTAGTTGATCGGATTACTGCATCTGGTACACCGGTTGAGGCAAAAGCTAAAGTCGAAGAATACAAGAAGCGCGGATGTACCTGTCCCATTTTGTACCCCGTAGGTGGAAATTTCAAATTACTGATCGATACATTTGCTCAAGCATAAACAGTAGCGCGAGATAATATCTCGCCCTACGTTTTTAAATTTTCCTGCAAATAATCCAAAAGCATCTGTAATGCCGCATCTGCTGCGGACGATTTGTTATCTTGCCGATTCCCTGAAAAGTGGAATTCTTTTGCCCATTCACCTTCATCAGACACTAATCCGACCCAGGTTGTACCAACTGGCTTTTCAGGTGTTCCTCCACCGGGACCCGCAATCCCACTCACCGAGAGCGCAATATCTCCACCCAATCGGTTTCGCACGCCCTTGGCCATCTGAATGACTGTCGCGCGGCTAACAGCGCCATGTGTGTTCAGTGTTTCCCAAGGTACATCCAACAAAGCTACCTTCACTTCATATGCATAAGCCACGATGCTTCCAAGAAAATATTCTGAAGAACCTGACACATCCGTGATACGGCTGCCGATCAATCCACCCGTACAAGATTCAGCGGCGACCAACATATAGCTGCGCTCGCGCAGTATGCTCCCAACCAAAATTTCAAGTGAATTACTCACATTAACCTCTAATTACAGTTTTACGAGATTATACACGGTGGATATTCATTCTCGGTTATAATTTTATTTATGGCTGACTGGACAGGCAGGAAAATCGGCAAAATCCAAATCGCAGACTTGATCGCCCGCGGGGGCATGGCTGAAGTGTATATCGGCGAACACGAGACCATCGGACAGGTCGCAGTAAAGGTGATGCGTGGATTGCTTGAGAAAGATGCGGGACAACTTGCCCGTTTCAAGCGCGAAGCCGAAGTCATTGGCAATCTCAAACACCCGAACATTGTCCACATGGTGGATTACATAGTAGAAGATGAAACTCCCTGCCTTGTTATGGATTACATTGAGGGTCCGTCGCTTGCCGCATACATGAAGGCGTTACATGAACGCAAGCAGCGTATTCCGATCGCCGTTGTAGCGCAGATCCTCAGAGCTGTCGCGAGTGCGCTTGATTATGCTCACAGCAACGGCATTGTCCATCGTGATATCAAACCTGCCAATGTATTGCTCCGCTCTCCTTCTCAACCCATCACTCTGGAAACACCCCTACCTCTGGACGTAGAGCCCATCCTCACCGACTTTGGATTGGTCCGCCTGGTGGATTCAACCATGCACACGACCACCGGTTCAGTCTCAGGGACGCCTACCTACATGAGCCCCGAACAGTCGCGTGGCGAAAAAGTGGATGTCCGCACTGACATCTACTCTCTCGGCATTATGGTCTACGAAATGCTGGCAGGCGCGGTCCCATTTCAGGCGGATACCACCTTTGGCATGTTGATGAAACACATCAACGAACCGCCCCCGCCCATTAAAGGTCTTTCCAGTGACATGAACTTACTCATTGACCGAGCACTGGCAAAAGATCCATCCATGCGTTACGAAAGCGCTGGGGAACTGGCTAATGAATTCATGGCGCTCTTCAATGGGCAGACCATCTCCCCAGGCACACTTCACATCGCAGAGATGGCACGCAAAGCGGCAGAAGCGAGCAGGGCAAAAGCTCAACAAACAGAGCCGCCTTCACGTTTTCGCTGGGTACGGCTCGGTCTCGAGGTTGCTCTGGCACTGGGGCTGCTGTTTGTTATCTATAGGTTTGTGGGATCCGCCAATACCACCTTGACAGCCACCCCCATTCCCTTTAATCCAGATATCGCCGCAGGTAGAGTGAGGTTTGCTGATTTCAGCGGCGGCGATATATACATGGATCAAATCACGCTCTCATTAAATAATGTTGAATTTCCAGAAGATGGCACGCATTACGAAGGTTGGTTGGTTTCAGACGAAGGCGAATTCCGAAAAATCGGGGCTGTTATTTTGAATGTGGCTGGCATTGGTCAGGCAATATTGAAAGACCCAGATCAAAAAAACCTTTTCCAAAATTACAACCATGTCATTATCACTCAAGAAATAGATGGCGTGGAGGTTAATCAACCTGTAGGCAAGGTGGTTTACTCTTCCATCTATCCTCCCGAAGCTTTAATTCCGGCTCGCAATCTATTTGTCCCCTATGATACTCTGCCTCTTAAAGACCCCTTGATCCAAGGGCTTTGGTACTACAGTGGATCATGGATTTCCATTTCCATTAATGGAGATAAGGATGAAAATATTGTCGGCTTGAGGCAGGCATACGAAAACGGAGACCAGGCAACGGTAGGAATAAGAACCGAGGAGATCATCAATCAAATCGTTGGTAGTCAAAGCGATCAATTTTTGGATTACAACAACGACGGCACCATTGATAATACTCCAGGTGAGCTACCATCAGATGGCTACGGCAGTTTCCCCAATGGCACACAAAATGGCTATATACAGGAAACAATGCTTCAAGCAAAACGGATAGCAGATGCAATTGATTCCACGCCAAACATCAGGGACAATAGTGAATACATGCAAATTTGTGTCAAAAATATGGAAGGGCGCTTGAATCTCATCCTTCAATCAGCACTGAAATTAAACGAAACATCTTTCGGTCCGGAGATGGAGCCAATCATCACAGATCTGGAGACCCTAAGCAAAGTTCTCATCACAGGCAATGATACGGACGGAAACGGACTCGTTGAACCGATCTCTGGCGAGTGTGGCGCAGACGGCGCTTATTCATATGCTTATCTTATGGCAGACATGTTGTTGTATCCTGGTGAAGATCGGATACCACCCTCAGGTAAATAAAAACTCCCGTGCAACTCACGGGAGTTTTTATTTCAAGCAGAAAGCCAAATTTACGGAGTAATGGTTTGATTAATGGAGTTAAATGTCTCACCTACCGCCGCGCCCAGTGAAACCATGACAGCAATCACAACAACGACACAGCAAGCCAAAACCAATCCCGGCAAGAGAACCGACCCCAAAGCCTGCCCCCAGCCAAACTTGTTCACACCTTTCACAGCCATCAATTGCAGCACAAGAGCGTAGAGTCCGAGCAGTACACTTATGCCGCTAATACAGTATCCAACATACTGGATTACACTAAACGGCGTAAGGATGGATGAAACCAATGTAAACGGAACGGTAATAGCTGCCATTGTATAAGCCAATTGGGAGTATGTGCCTGTTCCCTTGAACATCTTTGCGATCCATTGAATCACACCCACGCCAATGGCAAAGCCAAGTGTTCCAAGTGCGCCAGCAACTGGCGAGCTACAAATTGCAATTCCAAGTGTTGCACCAATTCCACGCTGAACATTTCCGCCAAATAGATCACCCAGACCCGGCACTTGGGATGCAACTCCAGCCAATTGCAGAATAGCCTGGAGTATGCCGCTAATTAATGCCGCAATAGTCCCCGCAAGAAAAACCCATATGAACGCACGGTTGTTCGACTGTGCGTCAGGGTGCTCTGCCATTTCAGCAAAAGTCTGTTCGTTCGGTTTGGTTACCGCTGTCATCCAGGTTGAAAACCAACCTGCAAATCCAGGTGTCCCGCTGGGCATTGGAGCATTCGACTGTTCGTTCATAGATTTCTCCTTGATATTAGGTTTTGTACATTATTGCACTTTCAAAGCATCAATACAAGAGCTAGAACACGACTGCAATGCAAACGTTACTCATGCAATACACATAATCCATTCATGCAGTGACAGAATATGATACTGTATGTAAACTCAAAATTTGAGCAAATAAACAGACAAGCGGTAAAATTACGCCAATGGAAATATCAGAAAAAGTACAGGGAATTCTTTCCACCCTCCCATCCAAGCCCGGTTGTTACCTTTATCGCAACAATGAAGGGACGATCATCTACGTCGGCAAGGCGATCAATCTCAAGAATCGTGTGCGCTCGTATTTCCACGCAGATACCAGCCACGATTCAAAGACCCGTCGTCTCGTACGCGATATCTTTGACATAGAGTGGATCCTGGTTGGCTCGGAGCTTGAGGCACTCATCCTTGAGATGAACCTCATTAAGAAACATCGTCCCAAATATAATATCCGCCTCAAGGACGATAAACGCTACCCCTATATCAAGATCCATTGGGCAGAACCATTTCCCAAAGTCACCGTCACGCGCCAAATGGATGATGACGGCTCGCGTTATTTTGGTCCTTATACTTCAGCGTGGGCCGTATATCAGACGCTGGACGTTTTGCGGAAAATCTTTCCCTATTTGACCTGTGACCGCGAGATCACCGGACTGGACAAACGCGCGTGTCTTTACTTTGACATCAAGCTGTGCATTGCCCCCTGTATTGGTGCCGCGTCTCAAGCCGGATACCGCCAAATGATCACCGACCTTATGGATTTCCTAGGCGGACGCAGCGAAGGTATTGTGACACGTCTCGAGGCAGAAATGAAAAAAGCCTCAGAAGAATTGCGCTTTGAAAAAGCCGCTGCTGTGCGCGACCAACTCAAAGCGGTTCATTCCATCGTCGAAAGACAAAAGATCGTTTTCGCCACTGATTACAAAGACTCAGATGTGCTTGCCATGGCACGCAGTGACGGCGAAGCCTGTGTACAAGTCTTCTTTATTCGCGGCGGCAAATTGATCGGGCGCGAATACTTCATTCTCGAAGGCACTGAGGATGCGGCAGATGCCGAAGTGATGGAACAATTCGTCACACAGTTCTATACCGAAGCTGCAACCATCCCACCGCAAGTGATGATGCCGCAGGAGATCGAAGAGGCGAATATCATTGGTCAATGGTTGAGGTCAAAGCGTGGTGGTGAAAAAGTAGAGTTCCTCGTTCCCAAAGAGGGACAGCCTCACGAGTTGGTTCAGATGGCGGCTGAGAACGCCACAGAGACCTTATCAGCATTACGAGCGCAATGGCAGGCTGATACTCACAAACAGGAACAATCATTGGCTGAATTACAGCAAGCTTTGAATTTAGCTACGCCGCCCAACCGCATTGAGTGTTACGATATATCCAACACCCAAGGGACAGCCATCATCGGCGCGATGGTCGTCTTTACCCAGGGCGTGCCGGATAAAAAGCTCTATCGCAAATTTAACATTGAAAGCGTGGTCGGTGCACCAGACGATTTTGCCTCGATGGAGGAAATGCTCACGCGTAGATTCCGTCGGTGGCAGGCGGCTGAAGAAACAATGGATCAGCCTGGGGTTAAGAAGGACGCGTCCTTTTCCTTCCTGCCAGATCTGATCATCATTGACGGCGGCAAGGGTCAGCTGGGACGCGCCGTCCAAGTCCTTGAAAAATATGATTTGATGAGCAAAGTTCCAGTGGTTGGACTTGCGAAACGCGAGGAGGAAATTTTCTTCCCGCATAAATCCGCACCATTGTTATTACCACGCCATTCGCAGGGCTTGTATTTAGTGCAACGCATCCGCGATGAAGCGCATCGCTATGGCATCACCGCGCACCGCAAAAAGCGACAAAAACTGGGCATGGCTTCGCAATTGGATGCGATCCCCGGCATTGGACCGGCGCGCCGGAAAACCCTCTTGAAACATTTCGGTTCTATGGATAAGATTAGAGCCGCTTCGCTGGAAGAATTAAAATCTGTTGTGCCCGAGGATGCGGCACACTCCATAAAGGCGCATTTGGAATGAGAGAAATTTGGATTGTTGATGACGACGAGGAAATGAGTCGCGCGATCGGGTTGATGTTAAAATTGCTCGAATGTAAGGTAACCACGTTCTTCAATGTTCGTTCTGCCGCACAAAATTTTGCATCTGGTAAAAAACCAGACCTGATCATATTGGATCTCAACATGCCGGAGATAACGGGCATTGATATGATCGAGTTTCTGCGACGGCGACCCGACACGAAAAATTTACCGATCGTCATGCTTTCTTCAGAGGCGGCCGACTCAGTTGTGGACAGAGCCCTGGAGTTAGGCGCGGACTCATATGTAATGAAACCCATAACGATCGAAGAACTTGAAAAGGCAATGGCAACCGCCTTTTACAAACATCTTATTATAAACAGCGAGTGAAAAATGGCAAGCAAAAAATCAAACAACAATAAATCAGGCGACATACAGGCAAAAAGGCGCATGCGAGCGATGCAGATCATTTTTGTGATCTTTTCGATCATGCTCGTCCTTTCGATGATACTCTCGGCATTCATCACAACCTAATAAGCATCACACTGCGGTTTGATATAATCGTGCGACGCGGCGGCAAGGTTGCAGCGCATTTATTATGAGTTGTAGCGCGAGATAATATCTCGTGCTACTGAAGGACTGGTATGCTCGACAAACTAAAAGGTATTGAAGACCGCTACGAACAAATTGGCAACGAACTGCTTGAAGTCGGGGCTAACTATCAACGCGCCGCGGAACTGAACAAGGAGCGCGTTGACCTGGAGCCTTTGTATCAGAAGTCGCGCGAATATCGTCAGGCGGTGAAAAGCTACGATGAAGCAAAGAATATTTTAGACACAGAAAAGGATTCGGAACTTGTCGCGCTCGCCAAGGCTGACATGGAAGATCTCGCGCCGAAGATCGAAATCTTCGAAAAACAGATCAAGGGTATGCTGGTTCCCAAAGACCCGCGTGATGACAAAAACGTGTATGTGGAAATTCGCGCCGGTGCAGGCGGCGACGAAGCCGCCATTTTCGCGGCGGACTTATTCCGCATGTATACCCGCTACGCCGAAGATAAAAAATGGAAAACCGAACTGATGTCGGAAAGTTCGATTGGCATTGGTGGATACAAAGAAGTGATTTTTGAGGTCAAAGGCAAAGGCGCCTACTCAAAGTTGAAATACGAGTCGGGTGTACATCGCGTGCAACGCGTGCCTGCCACCGAAGCACAGGGCCGCATTCATACATCCACAGCAACAGTCGTTGTGCTGGCAGAAGTGGATGATGTGGAAGTGGACATTCCCGAAAGTGATTATGAGATCGAAGTGTATCGCTCATCCGGCGCCGGTGGTCAGAACGTGCAGAAGAACTCGACCGCTGTGCGTCTGACCCACAAGCCGACTGGTATGGTTGTGACCTGTCAGGACGAGCGCTCACAATTGCAAAATAAATTACGTGCCTTGAGTATCCTGCGTGCGCGGTTATATGAAATGGAACTTGAAAAGCGTCAGGCTGAATTAGAAGCTGACCGTCGCTCACAAGTAGGCAGCGGCGACCGTTCAGAGAAGATCCGCACGTATAACTACCCACAGAGCCGCGTCACCGACCACCGTATTGGATATTCAAATTACAACCTGCCCGTGGTAATGGATGGCAAGATCGATGAATTCATAGACGAACTTTCCACGCGCGAAGAAGCAGATAAGTTAGCCAGTAGTGGTTTTGACGACGAAGAGTAAGAAAACTATACTGTTGGTCGAGTAGGACGAAGTCCGTATCGAGACCAACAAATAAGCAAAAGTAGTCCTATAACAAGAATTACCTTGTTTAGTGGTGGTCTCGATACATTCCTCGCTGTCGCTCGGAATTACTCGACCACCATTTTTTATTTGAATTGGAGAACACCATGAACGATAACCCCGCTTTCGGCGCTGGGCTGCAACCCTTTATGGGCATCCCCTCCTTCATGCGCCTGCCCGTTTCGCGCGAATTGAAAGACGTTGACGTTGCCATTATGGGCGTGCCGTTTGATAGCGGCACATCCTACCGCAGCGGGACTCGTTTCGGTCCGCGCAAGATCCGCGAAACATCGTTGATGATCTGGGGACATAACTCCACGTTGAATGTGACCCCGCTCAAGAAACTCAAAGTCGTGGACTATGGTGATGTTTCCGTAATTCCCACTTCCATTGAACACACGATGACCGCCATCACGAAAACAGCCAGCGAAATCATCAACACCGGTACAACGCTCATCACGTTGGGCGGCGACCATTCGATTGCGCTTCCACTGTTACGCGCCCATGCCAAAAAACACGGACCTGTTTCGCTCGTCCACATTGACGCACATATCGACACTTGGGAATCGGAATTTGAAGCTGTGCCTTATAGTCATGGCACTCCGTTTCGACATGCACTCAACGAAGGTTTGATCCGCAAAGGCGAATATGTGCAAATCGGGATTCGCGGTCCGCTCAGTGGCACAAATGATTACGCCGATGCCGCAGCACTCGGCGCGCGTACGATCACCATCCATGAAGTAATGGAAAAAGGCGTGCCCGAAATTCTCAAAGAAGTCCATCAACGCATGACGGGACCCACCTATGTGACCGTTGATATCGATTCCGCAGATCCGGCTTTCGCGCCCGGCACCGGCACGCCGGAGGTTGGCGGGCTGACCAGTTATCAATTACTGCAACTCGTGCGCGGCTTGCATGGCCTCAATCTCATCGGCTTCGATCTTGTCGAGGTCTCGCCGCCTTACGATCACGGCGACATCACTGCCATCCTCGCGTCGAATATCGTATTCGAATATTTGTCGCTGCTCGCGATCAAGAACGGATAAAATGCCTTCGCTTCATTCGGACATCACAACTCGTCTCGCTTCGATCAGCGATACTCCAGACCTGGACGCTTCTGTCCTCATTGCACACATCATCCATAAGCCGCGCACTTGGGTCATAGCTCATCCTGAGTTAATACTCACACCCGCACAACAAAATCAACTCAACGAATCGGTAACGCGCCTGGAAAACGGCGAGCCTTTCCCCCACGTATTAGGGCATTGGGAATTCTTCGGTTTGGATTTTGATGTCACACCTGATGTTTTGATTCCGCGCCCTGAAACAGAACTCCTCGTTGAAAAAGCGATTGTGTGGCTGCAAGATTCTCCGGTGCGAAGAACTGTCGCAGATGTTGGCACAGGTTCGGGAGCCATTGCAGTTGCCTTGGCTGTCAATGTGCCTGATGCAGATATTCTTGCAACAGATATTTCCCCACAAACCTTACAAGTCGCAAAACGCAATGCAGAAAAATTGGGCGTCAGTAATAAAATCGAGTTTGTTGAATGTGATCTGCTTCCCAATAAAGACACATTCATAAATCGTCATCTTCCATTTGATCTAATTTGCGCGAACCTGCCTTACATCCCCACCCAAACTCTCAGCCAGCTCTCCGTTTTCGGACGCGAACCCACTGTCGCTTTGGATGGCGGCGCAGATGGTCTCAAATTATTTCGCAGGCTGCTAAACATCGCCCCCGATTGGCTCGCGCCCAACGCACTCATCCTGCTTGAAATCGAAGCCACACTCGGCATTCAGGTTCTTAATCTCGCCTATGATATGTTCGATCAAGCCGAGATCCATTTACATCAAGACCTCACCGGGCTCGATCGTTTGCTGGAGATCCGTTTATGACACTTTTGCTTCCAACCAATGCCGAATCGATTCAAGCCGTGCTAAAGATTTTGCATGCTGGTGGGCTGGTTGCATTTCCAACCGACACCGTCTACGGTGTCGGCGCGTTGGCATTTGACGGTAAAGCCGTTGAATCGATCTACGCGGCAAAAGATCGCCCTATCGAAAAAGCTATTCCAATTTTGATTGCGGATGCGGTGGATATGGAAAAAGTTGGGATGGATATTCCAGATATCGCCTACAAACTCGCCGCCCGCTTCTGGCCCGGACCTTTGACCTGCATCGTCCCCAAACAGCCGAGTCTTCCCGAATCCGTTTCTGCCACGGATACCGTCGGTGTACGTGTGCCTGACCATGAAGTGGCGCGGACCCTGCTCCGCGCGGCGGGACCGATGGCAGTCACCTCGGCAAATATCTCTGGTCAACCCAGCCCATCGACAGCGCAGGAAGTGTTCGCGCAACTTGGCGGAAGAATTGACTTGATTATTGACGGCGGCACAACTCCGGGTGGAGTTCCTTCAACTTTGGTAGATTGCACAGGAGAAGAACTCAAAATCCTGCGTGAAGGACCGATTGGGCTGGAACAGATCAAACGAAAACTCTCATCCCCCATTTAATCTTTATTCAGGTTACCTTTAACTCGGAGAATATAATGAATATTGCATTCTCCTAAACAAACCGCCTACGGCTTGGGCAAGCCGTAGGCGGTTTGGGTTTTAATTTTACGCGCTCTTGCGGGGTCTGAGACCCCGCAAGAGCGCGTTGTTTATGACAACGGCCACGTCGGCTGGACATCCATATCCAACTTGGAGACGTGTCCCATGGCATAGCGGTAATAGCCCGCGGCGGCGATCATGGCGGCGTTATCAGTGCATAATGAAAACGCGGGGATATTTACCTTGAATTCAGTCTGCGCTTGAAATGCATTTCGCAATGCGCGGTTCGCAGAGACGCCGCCCGCAACCAGGATTTCCTTGGCATTGAAATCCCGCGCAGCTTTGATGGTTTTGTTGAAAAGGATATCCACAGCAGTCGCCTGGAATGACGCAGCAAGATCTTCAACTGGCAATGTGTTGCTTTTCTTTTTCAGGGCATTGACTTCGTACAACACAGCCGTCTTGAGTCCACTGAACGAAAAATCGTAGGGATTATCCAACCGCGCACGTGTGAATTTAAAACGATGCGGGTCGCCGGTCTCTGCCGCCTTTTGAATGGATGGTCCGCCAGGGAACGGAAGCCCGAGCAAACGACCCACTTTATCGAAGGCTTCACCAGCCGCATCGTCGAGTGTGGAGCCGAGGCGCTTGTACGTCAAATGATCGGTCATGAGGTTCAATTCAGTGTGTCCGCCTGAGACAAGCAGTGCCATCAATGGGAATTGTGGTTCAGCAGGAATCGATTCGCCAGCATTGTATATCCACGAAGAATAGATGTGACCCTCGAGATGATTCACACCAACGATTGGTAAGCCTGTACCGAGGGCAAGTCCCTTTGCCATGTTCATGCCCACCACCAGTGACCCAGCCAAACCGGGACCACGCGTGACAGCCAGCGCATCAATATCTTTCAAAGTGAGATTTGAGGCGACCAGCGTTTGCTCAACCACCGGGATGATGCTCAAGACATGTTGGCGTGAAGCAACTTCGGGGAATACACCACCATAGCGGGCGTGCAGTTCCATTTGAGAAGCAACCGTGGACGAAAGCAGCGCACGTCCATTTTCTAGTATGGCACAGGCGGTTTCATCACAGGAGGATTCAATGGCAAGAATACGTGCAGAGGGAAGTATTGTCATTTTATTTTTATAAGTTTTTCGTCCTGAGCGGAGGGATTGAGCTCTCGCCGAAATCCCGTAGTCGAAGGACAGACATGAAATCAAACTGCTTTTCGACTGCTCTCGCCTATCGGCTCGTTCCGCTCAACGCGAATGCAATATCTATAAATATCGCAGAAAAGCTTCAGGGTTATTCAAAAACTCTTTCGTTAGATTGACATGCTCAAGGTCGGCATATTGTACCTGCTGAATTCGCCCATCGCGAAAATTCAAAATGGTCGCATCAGGGAATGCCAGAATGATCGGTGAATGGGTCGCAATAATGAATTGTGCATTCTCCTGTATCATTTGTTTGAGCGCAGATATAAAAGTCAACTGGCGATTCGGTGAAAGCGCAGCTTCGGGCTCATCTAAAAGATACAGACCATCCGGCACAAAACGGGATTGGAACAAGGTCAGAAACGATTCGCCGTGCGAGTATTGATCAAGCCCATCGCCATAGCGTCTCTGCATATCCGCAAGTTGACCATGATAAGGCATACTTGCCAGGGCTTCGGCGTATTTGGATCGTCCCTTATATTCTTCCTTGATATTCTCCAGTTCTTCTTGAAATTCTTCTTTGGTTTGTCGCATGGATTTAGCATACCCGAAGAAATCTTCAGCGCGCAGGAAAAATCCCTTGCGCGTGCGCTTCGTCCACGCTAATTTGAAATATTGAGCAAGCTTTCTAACCGGTGCAAGAGTCTTATCAGTTTTCACGCTTTCACTGCCAACCGTAATGGATTCAACTGCACAGGCGATCGCTTCCATGACAGTTGATTTGCCAGAACCATTCTCACCTACAAAGAAAGTGACTGGCGAGGCGAATTGAATCTCACGCAAAGACTTTACGATTTCCAAATTAAATGGAAATGTGTCTTTATCCTGTGAGTTGAATTCACGAACGGTGATGGATTTGAGATGAAGCATAATATGTATATATCATTGCGAGCCGCTGCAATTTGGCGGCGAAACAATCTCCCGTACCGCGAAGGGGATTGCTTCGTCAGCCTTTCAGGCTTCCTCGCAATGACGGGTTAACTCTTCTTCCATTTCTTCATCGGCAGAACAAAATCATACGGGTATTCTGCAAGGAGTTCGATCTTGCCATCTGGGCGCACCCATAACGTATCTTCGATGCGGAAGCCCATGCCTTTTTCAGGATAATACAATCCCGGTTCGGAGGTGATGACCACGCCGGGTGCGAGACGTTGGTCATCACCGGCGGTCAAGGCGCTACCGGGACGTTCATGGATATTGAGTCCCACGCCATGACCCAAACTATGGACGTAACCTTCGATGGGCGCTTTGGTGTTCAATGGAGTTTGGTGACCCTTTGATTCGTAGTATTCACATACCATACGCTGATAATCCTTGAACGGCGCGTTCAAATCAAAGTTCTCTATCACCTTGTTGTAAATTTCATACACTTGATCGTACAACTCCTGCGCTTCGGGAGTAGCGTAACCCAAACTCCACGTACGGGTGAAATCGTAATAATAGCCGCCACCTTTTTCAGCAGGATAAATATCGAATACGATCGTTTGACCCAACCGCATCAAATCTTCAGGCGTACCGCCAGAATGGGGAACGCCCGCATCCCGTCCCTGTGCAAAGATAAAACCAGACGGCAGTTCCGCACCACGCTCTGCCACCCATAAGCGGATCTTCGAATGGACATCGCCCACGGTCAATGGCGCGCCATCCGCTTTTAATAACACTTCATCGTCACGCACATCGCAAGCCGTGAGGAAATCTCGTACCTGCGTCACTACCTCTGTGGTAATCTTCCCCATCTTGCGGATGCGCGCCACTTCGGTTTCATCCTTGGTTTCCATGGCGCGTAGAAAGACGGTATCACCTGTTGGTTCACCGACAAATTCGATATCAGGCATGAGCTTTTGCAAATGCGATAATATGCCAAAAATCATACTCACATCATACGTACCATACACACCGACCCGCCCTGACGTGAGAGCTAAATCCTTGAACATCAATTCATAACGCATGGCATTCGTAAGCAAAACATTTTTGTTCGCCTTCTCACGCAAAGCCTCAAAATCATAACTACTATACGGGATACACTTCAACCCGCTCTTCGCGGCTTCATCGCGTTCCATATCCCCATGAAAGAGCACGGGCTCTTCATTACGTTTCTTGATCAAAGTCGCATGCATGATGTGTCCGCCGCCGGTGAAATAATACATGGGCGGATTATGTTCCCCGTGCCCAAACACCAGCAGGGCATCGAGATCTTTGGCTTGCATGATGGCATCAATATTTGATTTCATTTCTTCTCCGAGGTATTTAGTTTTTCAAACTCACGTGCGATCTCTTCGTTCTCAAAAGTCAATTTTAAAGACTTCTTCTCTTTCGTAAATCTGGCAGAAAGCCCGATCAAGTCTTCTGAGTCGTTGAATAGGCTGAAAACTGTAAGCGGGCGTTTCAATAGCAATTGTCCGTACACCGGGGCAAACATCAATTTTAAAACAAATTCAACTATCGTTCCGCCAACGACTCCAGCGATCAAACCGACAAACGTGCCGACCGTTACGGAAAATCCCAGCGTTTGCGCAGTTGTACCATCCGGGGTGATCAACCAAACTGGAATAAAAACGATCACACATACCAAAAGACCCGCAATGAAAAATGGAAGCAGAGTCACATTCGTGATCCTGCGTTCCTTTTTTTCACACTCCACGCACAACGGCATAGGCAAATCCATCAGCACGCCTTGTCCGCGTTTTTGAACGCCCATGTTCAACTTCATCGGCATGACCACATGCTTTGGCTTGCGGCAATTCGCACATCGCTCGGGAAACTTCAACACTGGTGGTTTCTTTTTATCAGTAATCGGAATCTCAACGGTAAGCATGCAACACCTGTTTCACAACATCCAAGAATAAATCGTCTTGCAACACAGTACGCGGGTCAAACAAAACATGATCGTTTTCAGTCCGCGCGATGACGGGCGGATTTGCCTCGCGCAGTTTCTTCAAAAACTTATCAGGGCTTTTGACACGCAGCGCCAAAACATAAGTAGGCATGGACTCGCCAGGCAAGCTACCCCCGCCCACTGTGGATTCGGACTCAATCACATCACCCTGCCCCAACGCCTCCCGCCACGCCTCAGCTCTCACTTTGACCTGCTCGGGCGTTAAAGACATCATCCTCACGATGGGAATTTCTCGCTCCACTTCATCCTTGAGATAATGCGTAAGCGTGGCAGTGACACTTGCCAGACAAGTCTTATCCGCACGGACCGCGCGCGCCAGCGGATGTTTCTTGATCTTATCGATCAAAGTTTTCTTGCCAACGATGATTCCAGACTGCGGACCGCCCAACAGTTTATCGCCAGAAAAGCAGACCAAGTCTACGCCCGAGGCAAGGGATTCTTGTATGGTCGGTTCGTGGGCGAGTCCATATTTAGCGGTATCAATCAAAGCACCGGAGCCAAGGTCATCTACGACGATGACACCGACTTTATGAGCAAGGTCAACGATCTCTTTGAGTTCTGGCTCTTCGGTAAAGCCCACGATCTTGAAGTTACTGCGATGTGCGCGCATCACGAGTGCAGCATCTGACAATTCATTTTCATAATCAGCCAAACGGACTTTGTTCGTTGCGCCAATCTCAACCAGCTTCGCACCCGATTGCTTCATCACATCGGGCACGCGGAACCCGCCGCCGATCTCCACAAGTTGCGTCCGCGAGATGACCACGCGTTTTTTATTTGCCAAAGCAGAAAGAACAAGTAAAACCGCCGAAGCATTATTATTTACAACAAGCGCGGCTTCAACACCTAACAATTTTTGCAGGATCGCTTCAGCATGAATGAGACGTGAACCACGTTTGCCTGTCCCCAAGTCAAATTCGAGATTGGAATAATTCGCGGCGGCTTCGTTCATTGCGGTGATGGTGGCTGGCGATAACGGTGCACGCCCAAGATTCGTGTGGAGGATGACTCCCGTCGCATTGATGACCGGGAGGAGAGTCGGCTGGGTCCACGTGCGAAGTTGGGATTCGGATTCAGCTAAGATAAGTTCTGTTGAGGGCAGAGCAGTTTCCGGCTGAGTCTTGAAGCGCGCGCGGATGTTATCCAAGGTTGATCGCAAGGCGTCCAGAGTCAAAGGGCGACCAAAGCGCTCGATGAGATGAGTCGCGTTTTTTAATAGTTGTTCAACCGAGGGGAGATTACGAAGTTCACTCATCGGGGTCAACCGGCGGAGTCCAATGCGAACGTTCGCGCAGACGCAGGAAATATTCGATGGCGATCAAACCGCCAGCCAGCCCAAGGATGACATAGACGGTGACGAGACGACCCAGTTGCAGCCAGGCGAGCGTGGCACCATAGATGCCGAACCACAATGCCTGCCGCACAATGACATTGGCATCGGCGGGCGGTTCATCGGGAAAACGGCGGTGAAAAAAATAAACGAGTGGCAGAAGCGTGCCGGTGACCGCCATGAGCACAAGGATGAAGAATCCCCAACGGGACCAAACATATGGACGTGTTTGTGTAATGAGGAGAAATAATCCACCCCAGCCGAGCAGGATCAATACAAGTGAAGAAAGAATATAGGATTTGTAGTTTGGTGATTCCACGAGCTGAATTATAACTCGTGATAGGGTTAAGGGTCGCAAAAGGCTGGAAGTACAGGGAACTCAACAACCCACTAAAAGCCTTAGGCAGGTTGTTGAGTCGATTGAACATTCGAGAAGATTGTTTCAGGATGTGGACTCGTTTGAATTATTAAAAATCTCAATTTGTAACCTTTTGAATGGTTGAATTTCCGACAAAAGGGAGTAAAATAATCATACCTTCCAAAATTGAAAACACATCTGACCCAAAATAACTTACCCGCTGACCCAAAATAACTTACCCGCCCCGCTCTAGTTATCCCGAGGAGGAAATTATGGTTAAAATGATTGGTCGTCAGTTCCATATCATTGTCAGCCTTGCGATTTTGCTATCGCAGGTTGGTATTATGCCGGCCGCCGCGGACGGTAATTTTACCGTCAACAGCACGGTTGACGAAGTGGATGCCAAACCGGGCGACGGTGTGTGTTTAGCAGAATCGGGGGTATGCACTCTACGCGCAGCCATTGATGAAGCAGACGTTCTCGGTGGATCCACCGTAATTAATCTACAACCAGAAGAAACCTATATATTGGGTGCGGCAGATGAAGAGTTCACTGATACCGCGCTGCCCATTTGGGGTAATACGGATGTCACGATCAACGGAAACAATGCAACGATTGAGGCAGCCTTTGACACGGAAGGTCTCTTTTTCCGCATTTTTGAGGTCGTGGGCAACGGTGATTCCCTCACACTCAATAATGTGACGCTTCAGAATGGCTTCGCGTCTCAAGGGAATGGCGGTGCCATTTCTAACTCTGGAACATTGACCGTTAACAATAGTACGTTTACCGAGAATTCTGCCAGCGGTGGTGGCGCGATCTTTAGCGAATCGGAAGCCACAGCCACCATCAACAACAGCAGTTTCTCAGAGAATTCTGCCGGTAACGCTGGTGGTGCTATTCTCAACGAAGGCGATCTGACGGTGTCCGATACCATTTTTTCCGCCAACGAAGCAGGAACGGGTGGTGGTGGTATATCGAACATGGGTACATTGAGTGTAGGTACCAGTACCTTCTCCGGGAATATTGCTCAGGAGTTCGAGGGTGGTGGCATCAGGAATTTCAAGGAACTCATTGTGACCAACAGCCTATTCGTCAATAACTCAGCGCCCGACGGTGGTGGCATTGCTGACATGGATGATCCATGCATTGATGATGTCCCGGCATGTCTCATCAATTCCCTCTCGGTAACGAACAGCACCTTTGTTCAAAACCAGGCGTTCGGCAGAGGTGGTGCCATTTATCACCAGGACGGCGACTCAACGATACTGAACAGCACCTTTCTTGAGAATGGCTGGTTCGATGTGGAATCCGGTGGCAGTGGTGGGCTTTACTCCGACTCCGATACTTGGCAAATCACCAACTCGATTCTCGATAGCAACGTGCCTGCAAACTGTCTAGCAGGTGAAGGTGTCATTAATGATGGTGGTGGAAATCTGAGTAGCGATGAAAGTTGTGAATTTGGTGAGGACAGTCTGAACGACACTGATCCGCTTCTGGGACCTCTGCAAGATAACGGTGGTCCTACCCAGACACTGGCACTGCTGGAAGGCAGCCCTGCAATTGATGCAGCTATAACGGACCTCTGCCCCGACACAGATCAACGTGGTGTGGAGCGTCCACAAGGGGAAGCCTGCGACATTGGTGCATTTGAGTTCGAGCCAGACGCGGTCGTTGGCTTTGTGGTAACTAATACCAGCGAGAGCGGGCCTGGCTCGCTGCGACAGGCCATCCTCGATGCCAATGCCAACCCCAATTCGGAACTGGGCTCCGATGAAATCACGTTTGCCATTGAGTCCGGCGAAGGTGTAGTGACCATAGCGCCCACTTCATCGCTGCCCTCTATCACCGATCCCGTTATTATTGATGGCACGACGCAGCCGGGTGCCAGTTGTGATACCTTGCTGCCTACTTTTCTAATTGAAATAGATGGTGCGAATGCCGGAGTTGACACCAGCGGACTAACTCTCACAGCACCCGGTGGTATCACTGTGCGTGGTCTGATTATTAATAACTTCGGCAACAACGGCATCACCGTAGAATCTGGCAATGACAATACCATTGAATGCAATTCGATCTACAACAACGGAGTCCTAGGCATTGATCTGGCTGGGGATGGCCCAACGGATAATGACCTTGGCGATGGCGATGCAGGGGCAAATGATCAGCAGAACTTCCCGGTCCTCTACGACGCGCCGTTCGTCGGCACCAAGAATTATGTGCGTGGCCTGTTAAGTGGCGGGCCGGACACAACCTACACACTTGACCTATATTCGAATCAACAGTGCGATGTTACCGGCAATGGCGAAGGTCAAACACCTCTTCTAATGACAGAGGTCATTTCTACGAATGGGGATATTACCCAGAGTGAAGATGTCGCTAGCCTGCATGGGTCCGTGATCACCGATAGCGACGGAAAAGGCGCCTTTGTGATCACCCTGGACTCCGCGCCACCTGAAGATCAAATATTCATTACGGCGACTCTGACCGACCCGGCCGGAAATACCTCCGAGTTTTCCAATTGTGTGATTGTCGGACCAGGCAACTATTCCTGGCCGGATGCCCTGGAGCTGGATCTAGAGCCTGCTGGAGCGACCGAACGATCAACCTTCGCCGAGCACTACCTTGACCGGCTGGGTCAACTACGCTGGTACAAGTTCAAGATCCAGCCTGTCAGCTTGGTGACAGTGACGCTCACGAACCTCCCAGAGAACTATGAAGTAGTACTCTTCAAGAACATTCAGGCAACCTACGAGGCCGACTTGAAAGCGCTGGAGGAGCAGGGCGAGCTCTCACGTGAGGATGTCGCCAAGCAGTCAGCGGAAGCGGCAAATGAAGCGACAAGCAACCCCGGTGCATTCACCAACCCCGGCGCCTTTACCAATCCCGGTGCATTCACCAACCCCGGCGCTTTCACGAACCCTGGTGCATTCACCAACCCCGGCGCTTTCACGAATCCCGGCGCGTTTACCAACCCTGGCGCTTTCACGAACCCCGGTGCATTCACCAACCCCGGCGCTTTCACGAACCCTGGTGCGTTTACCAACCCCGGTGCTTTCACGAACCCTGGCGCGTTTACCAACCCCGGTGCTTTCACGAATGAAACCACGGACGATGCGGCCTTTGTCAACGCCCCCTTCCGAAGCATGATCGGTGCCTCGACGCTCGAAGGCAGGGCCGATGAAAGCATTCAGCTTAATAGCTGGTCGAACACAGGTTACTTCTATGTGGCAGTGCTGGGCTACAATGGTGTCTTCAGCACCGAAACCCCGTTCCGCCTTGATGTGCATCTCGAGCAGATGGGCTGCATCCCGCCGGGACCCAACGCGGAACCATCCATCCTTGAGTACCAAGAGGGCGTGGATCCAGATCTGGTAATTCCCAACGGAACTTATCAAACGTTGATCCTTTATGATTCCGGGCCTGATCTCGTGGAGGGTTGGGGCACGCAAGGCACAGCCGTCCTTCGAAAACTTGATCAGCTCAATGCCCGCCCAGAGGTCAACGGTGTGCTGGTTGATGTCAGCACTGATGCCCATGTTCAGGTCGCGCGTGATTGGTCGGACGCAGACAGCAATTACCCCTGTGTGTACGCCAAAAATCTGCTGGCTCAGGAGATCAAGGACATCGTGACGGCCTATCGTCAGAAAATACCGACTCTCGAGTACATCGTGCTGGTTGGTAATGACAAGGCCATTCCGTTCTTCCGGTATCCGGACCCAACATGGATAGATAAGGAATCCAACTACGGCCCGCCGGTCCGCGATGACACCTTCTCTCAGGCCAGCTTGCAGCTTGAGTATGTCCTCAACCAGGACGCCTATGGAGCCTCCCGAGAGACTTCCGACGGGGCCACCACGCTGCCTGTGCCGGAGCTGCCCGTGGGACGCTTGGTGGAGACTGCCAGAGATATTAATACCTATCTGCAGCTTTACCTGAATGCCAATACCAACGGTATCATCCGGCCAAGATCGGCACTGATGACAACCTACGGGCCCCTGTATGATGGCTCGATGGAGACTCGCGATGCACTGAACGAAGGCCTACGAAGGCGCGACCAACTGGCCATCGATGACACTTTGTTCAATGATCCGACCATCGCGCCAACGGATAGAAGAGCCTGGAGTGCGGAAGACCTGCGCCGTCACCTGCTGCAAAGGGGCCGCCATGATCTCATCTACCTGGCCGGGCACTTTAGCGCCGAAGGCGCGGCTGCGGCGAAATGGGAGCCTAGATCCAAGGAATTCATCCTGGCGTCTGAGGTCCTCAATTCCAACGTTGACATGGTAAACAGCATTGTTTTCAGCAGTGGCTGCCACGCCGGATACAATGTCGTGAATGAGCACGAGTATTCGACCATCAATCTGCAACCTGACTGGGCCCAGGCATTTGCCAATAAAGGCGCCGTGTTGGTGGCCGGCACCGGCTTCCAGTATGGCGATACCCAAGGAACTGAGTACGGCGAACGGCTGTATCTGGACTTTGCCAGGCAGCTGCGACAGAGCTCATTTGGCAACCCGGTCAGCGCCGGCGACGCGCTCGTACGCGCCAAGCTTTTGTTCCTAAAAACGGTCCTTAAAAGTACGGATGGCGTCTACAAGAAGCAGTTCCTGGTCTCCACGATCTTCGGCCTGCCGATGTTGAGTGTGGAATTTCCGGGCACGCCACCAGAGTTACCAGAATATACGGATGTGGTAGACGAAACAACTCCAGTGGATGGCGGAGTCGAGATTGATATCGCAGCGAAAATGCCATCGCTGGCTGCGGAGTTGATCATCGACCCAGTGCCCGCGATCAGCCCTCTGGAATATGCAGATGTTACGCTCGCGCCCACACTGCGACTTAATACCGTCCTGTTGCAAAGTACAGCAGATAGTGACACACAATATACAGCCACCTATCTATCAGGTCCAGATGGGGAAACCGCACAGCCCGGAGAACCATATTTGCCACTGGCCATTTATGATGTTACTCCAGACAATCCAGACATGATTTTGCGTGGCGCGGGATTCCGCGGCGGCCAATACAGCGATTTGCTAGACGTCATGCCGTTAACCGGCGTCCCATCTACAGAGTTCGGCAGTGTACATCCGATGTTCATCTCGGAGACGTTATATCCATCACAAACGTGGAAGGTGAGTTACTTTGATCTCCTGAGCAATCAATTCACCGACCAGACGCTCTTCATACTGACCCCCGCCCAGTATCAATCGAGTGCGCCCGACTCCATCACCGGTACGATGCGCCAGTTCAGCCAGATGGACTTCCGCTTTTATTACAGTGGCGAACGCAGCATCGCAGCATTGGCGCAGGCTCCCGGAATTGGATATGTGCTTGCCAACACCGAGGGCGACGATGTCACTTTCCGGGCTAATGTAACTGGACATCCCCAGGTTCCCATCGAGCAGGTCTGGGTGACATATACATCGGTTGATATCAACAGTCCGCTGTACGGGAATTGGCAATCCCTCGACTTGGAACAGGATGATACAGACCCGACGCTCTGGGAAGGTCCCCTGGGACTTGGAGATAACGCGCCGGAAGATATTCGGTACATCGTTCAGGCAGTCAATGGTGTAGGCCTCGTAACGATGCTCACGAACAGCGCCAACTTCTTTATTCCAGATATTGACCCTGGCCGCCCCACTCCGCGCGGACAGGTAACTCAAGCCACTGAGCTCGAGTTCATCTCACCTACACCTGATTCGGGCAAGTATCTGGATACGGTGACGATAAAGGCAAAGCTGACCAGAACTGATAATAATAGTGCTTTGCCAAATCGATTCATCAGGATCAGCTTGGGTGCCCAGCAACAGACCGCCAGGACAAACCACGATGGCGTAGCGGAGATTCAATTCGCTCTGCTGGATCGTCCCAGTTTGTACCAGCTGCAGGCCATGTTTATTGGCGATGCTGAATTCGAAGGTGTGTCTGTTTCCCAGGACTTCGAGCTCATGAAGCAGGACACCGTTATCATCGGTCCACCCTCCGTTACCGCACAACTGGGCACAGATACAGGCTTTATCGTCGGACTGCATGATCGTGCCCAACATCCCAGTCCGGTGCCGAATAAGACTATTATCTTCGTCGTACGCGGTCCGAACGGGAGCTTCGTCAAAAGAGCCACTACGAACTACCTCGGTGAAGTCGGTCTGGGCATGGTACCTTTGCCACCTGGCAATTATTTCATCGACACATACTTTGGCCTGACCGTCCCACTGAATCCACCACTGCACTTGGAGAATCACTATTATCAAGGCTCCAGCCTGCTGGGCGTGCCTCTGACCATTGTAGATAGCAATCGGCTAGCAGTTACTGGCTTCTTGGAAGCTGTCACCTCTAGCGGTCATGTCCTAGCCTGTGGGTCATACTGCCCGATCAGCGTCTTCAGGGGCGGTGCAACCATCGCGGTGAAGTTCCAGGTCAGGGATGAGAATGGGAACGTCGTGAGACTTGCGTCCCCGCCGGTATGGCTCGTACCACAACGCGGCAATCCGATCACCAGCAATACGCCAGGTACGTTCCCGGCCCCTGTAAGCAGTGGCAGTACGTTAAGCCTGGCTGGCCAACACTACAGCTACAATTGGAATACGAGAGGCCTGGCTACTGGCTACTACTGGCGGATTGGTGTCATGCTGGAGGATGGCACGACCTACTACGCGATTATCATCCTACGGTAGATCTCAAACCCCACCCGGTAAGTCGGCAATTGCTTTAAGCTTACCGGGTGGTAAATTATTTAATCAGAAACAGATGCCTTTTTAACGACATCCTGCAATATCTCATTTTAGTAAACCGTGTTATGACAGGAGTATATGGAATCTCTATCCGCCTACATTCCGCAAGACCGTCGTATTGCGCTTGCACATGGTTTGGAGTTACCCGATCGCACTGCAGGGGCGGCATTATTCGCCGACATCTCAGGTTTTACCCCGCTGACAGAAGCGCTTGTTCAGGCACTTGGTCCTCAGCGCAGCGCTGAAGAGTTGTCACGATGGCTTAATCTGATCTATGATGCGCTGATCGCCGAAATCGAGCGGTATCGCGGCAGTGTTCTCATTTTTAGTGGTGATGCAATCACATGCTGGTTTGATAACCAGGGATCGCAAAGTGAAGAGTACCAACCCGATATTGCTTCAGAACAGCTCGGCCCAAGCCACCTGACTCCGGCAGTGCTACGGGCAACTGCTTGCGCATTTGCAATGCAGCAGACCATGCAGCAATTCGCCAAAGTGGCTGTGCAAGGCGTGGGAGCATTTTCCCTTGCGATCAAGATAGCCGTGGCGGCTGGTTCCGTACGCCGCTTCATAGTGGGAGATCCGACGATCCAAACAATCGATGTTTTGGCTGGGAAGACCATTGACCGATTGGCAGTGGGTGAGCATCACGCTGAAAAAGGCGATATCGTGCTGGATGATCAAGCCGTTGCCGCCTTAGGGGATCAGGTGAGCATCGTGGAGTGGCGCACAGATCAAGAAACAAACACACGCTTCGCCGTGACGAACAAACTGAATCGTATTGTAGAGCCGACACCATGGCCGCCGTTGTCAACCGTAACATTGAACGTTGAGCAAATCCAGCCCTGGACATTACCGCCTGTTTATGATCGGCTGACGAGCGGGATGGGTGATTTCCTGACTGAATTACGACCTACCATCGCGCTCTTCCTGCACTTTAGCGGTATTGATTACGATAACGATCCACAAGCCCAATCCAAACTGGATGCCTATATTCGGGCTGTTCAGCGCATTCTGGCTCGCTATAATAGTTATTTACTCAATTTGACAATTGGTGATAAGGGCTCCTATTTGTATGCTTCATTCGGCGCGCCGTTGGCGTATGAAGACGATGCCACTCGCTCAGTTTCCGCAGCATTGGAACTGCGCGATTTGAAAATGGAGTATATTACCAATGTTCAAATCGGTGTCAGCCAGGGACGCGCGCGTACCGGCTCTTATGGCGGTGTCAACCGTCGCACGTATAGCGCACTAGGAGATGACATCAATCTAGCCGCGCGTCTCATGCAAAACGCGCCAGTTGGCGAAGCCCTCATTACTTCAAGGGTTCGAAAAGCCACGATTGCATTCACGTGGGAGGAACTTGCACCAATTCAAGTAAAAGGCAAGACACAGCCCATAACCGTATATCGATTGATTGGTGAGCCGAAGCACCGCACTGTCCATTTTCACGAACCGAAATATGCGCTACCCATGGTCGGACGCGAGGCCGAACTGGCGTTAATAGAGCAAAAGTTTGATGCTGCTTTGGCTGGTCATGGTCAAATATTGGGTATCACTGCCGAGGTAGGGATGGGAAAAACGCGCCTGGTCGTCGAGGTAATTGGTATTGCGCGACGGCGCAGCATGCTTGGCTACAGCGGCGAGTGCCAATCGTATGGAACAAACACCAGCTATCTAGTATGGCAGAATATCTGGCAGGGGTTTTTTGGCCTGGATCCAGCCTGGCCATTGCACCAACAGATTCAAACGCTGGAGGACGAACTAACCCAGATCAACCCTACACTGTTACCGCGCTTACCATTGCTTGGTGCAGTACTCAATCTTCAGATTCCCGATAATGAACTAACCGAAACATTCAGTACCAAACTGCGCAAAGAGTCTCTTGAAGCGTTGCTGGTGGATTGCCTGCGCAGCCGGACACACGAGACGCCGCTCTTGATAGTCCTGGAAGACTGTCAATGGCTCGACCCACTTTCACATGATTTATTGGAGGTGATTAGCAGGGCAGTGGCTGATCTTCCGGTGGTGGTCACGTTCGCTTATCGACCACCTCAACTGAAACAACAAATCACCAGTCACATCAACCAGCTGACTTACTTCACAGAAATTGAACTGGTCAACCTACAAGCTGGGGAGGTTGGTCAGTTAGTGTCTTTAAAGCTCGCACAGATATATGGTGAGAAAATCGAAATGTTGCCCGCACTAAGTGAACGGATCAGTGCGCGCGCCGAAGGTAATCCATTTTATATCGAGGAGCTAATAAATTATTTACACGATCGCAACATTAATCCGCAACAATCTGATGTCCTCGAACAAATTGACTTACCCACCAGCCTTTACAGTCTGGTTCTGAGCCGTATTGACCAGTTGAGCGAGAACCAGAAGACCTTGCTGAAAATGGCCAGTGTTATTGGGCGCTTTTTTCATGTTGCCATGTTGTGGGGTATCTCCAATCAATTCGGGGATGAAGAGCAGGTGCGGAACCATTTGGAGATCCTGAGCAAACTCGAGTTGACGATATTGGACGCGCCTGAACCCGAACTGGCTTATCTATTCAAACATGTTCTGACACAGGAGATCGCCTACGAGACACTCCCGTTCGCAACGCGGGCAGTGCTTCACGAGCAGATTGGGGAATATATTGAAAAGACCTACCAGTCTGTCATCACTCAATACGTATATTTACTGGCGCACCATTTTGGCCATAGCGAGAATAAGGAAAAGATGTGTGATTATCTGCTCAAGGCTGGTGAACAGGCCCAAGCCAATTACGCCAACCGCGATGCTGTCAGCTATTACGAGCGCCTATTGCCAATTCTTACGGATGAAAAGCGGCTCGATGTTCTATTGAAACTGGGGCGGGTGTTGGAATTGGAAGGAAATTGGACAGCCGCTGATGAACAATATCGGCAGTGCCTGAAAATTGCAGAGCAATATGATGACAGACAAAAACAGGGTATGGCCCAGTTTTCAATTGCCGAGTTGTTGCGCAAGCACAGCCGTTATCCGGAAGCAGCCATGTGGTATGAAAAGGGACTGCTCTCTTTTGAGCTGGTCCAGGACCGGGGTGGGGTTGCAAAGATTCTTAACAGCTTTGGAACACTATCTGTCCATCAGGGAAAATATGAGGATGCTCAAAGATATTATCGGAGCGCCCTAGAAATACGTCAGGCACTCAATCACCCTCTTGAAATTGGCAACATCATCAACAACATGAGCCTTTTGGCGCAACTGAAGGGGAATCTCACCGAGGCTCGAGCCTTGCAGGAGGAAAGCCTTAATATACGCCGGGAAATTGGAAATAAATGGGCTATTGCCATTTCACTAAATAACATTGGTTATATCGCACTGGATCAAGGCGAACTTTCTGAAGCCCGCAGTAGGTTGGAGGAGGCCGTTGCCATTCAGCGTGAGATCGGCGATAAATGGGCCATTGCCAATGCTCTGAATAATCTGGGCAATGCCGTGCGCGATCTGGGCGACTATCCAACCAGCTACAAATATTACAAGGAGAGCCTGCGGCTCAATCAAGAATTGGGAGATCAACAAGCTCTGGCTTATGTGCTTGAAGACCTGGGCGGTATGCTTGCATTGCAGGGCGATTACCCTGAACGTGCCCTCAAATTAGTCGCCAGCGCAGCAACGATCCGGAAGTCAATTGGCGCCCCGCTCTCATCAACCGAGCAAACAAAGTTGGATCATATGCTTACTTCAGCGCACAAAGCACTGCCTGACACCGAGGCGACAGCCGCATGGAATGAGGGGCAGTCTATGGATCTCGACGAGGTCGTTCAGCAGGCACTATTGTCCGATTGACCGAATAAACTCCACAAATTAATAATGAAGTACCCATGAATATATCTGAAGCGATTCGCTTAAAAAGCGCTGTTCGCAAGTTTGAAGACAAACCGCTACCTGAAGATGTCGTCCATGCGATTTCAAATGCAGGGCGCAGATCGCAATCATCGAAGAACGAAGAGGGTTTCCTTGTGCTACTATGCAAAATCCATGACACCACCCGTGATTTGCTAAGAAAATTAGGCAGGTATGTGGCGCGACTGGCTTGCTAAATCATTCTGTTAAAAATCAATACACGCCGGTACAATATATGGCGGCGAGAACACACACCCAAAGCGAAAACCATTTTCGAATCTAATGATAATGAATGGTTCGAGTTCACCATACTCCGCGACGGGACGTTGCACAGGCAACACATCTGGATCTGAGCCAATAGTATAACTATATTCACCTTTGGCTTTCTGAATGAACCCAAGCACGGGCTGCAATGGCTTGGGCAATTCATCATAGGATGTAGCTTGAGACTCCATTCCAGATTTGAGCAGGGCATCCATTGTGATCAGTGAACCGCGCGTTTCCTTGGGGAGCAGGGCAAATGACCCAAGGTAGGCGAGAAAAATAAAGGCAAGAAAGACCGGGATGAGCTTACGCACTGGGGCAACGGGTCTCGACGTGGGTTGGTCTATTTTATAGATCAGCCAACGTACCAATCCGCCAAAGGGCATGTAAAAGAACATGCGCGGCATAAAGATCACCACCAGTAAAGTCACTGCCGCAAACTTATTCGATTCGTTCACCAAAATCCAAATGGAGGAAATGATCGAGCCGATCAACCCCGAAAGTATGACGCCCGGCAGCGACTCATCGGGCCAGGCGGCAATCAAACCAAGCAACCCGAACATCAAGGTAGTGACCAGGATTAAAACGAACGTGCCGGGAGGTGGTATATACAGCGGGATGCCCGGCAAAGCCAGGCGATTGACCAGGTTCGTAGTTAGCGAATAACCGATCCCCAACGCCAGTCCGATGGTCAACCCGGTACGCCGTCTATGTAAGTTATAGTCCATTAAATCTCTCTCCTGTAGGAATACGAATAATTATATCAGCGCGTATTTTATGCCCAACGTGATTGGCGATCGTGGGCATTATATAGTCCGAGTCGGTATAATGCAGAGGTTCCAGAGAACTGTTTCAACCCAACCTATTTACGAAGAGGCAACCATGAACGTATCCGACGCCATTCGCTTGAAACGTGCCGTAAGAAAATTTCAGGATAAGCCCTTGCCCGACGATATCGTCCATGCAATCCTGAACGCGGGGCGACGCTCGCAATCCTCCAAGAACGAACAGACGTGGCACTTCATCGCCATCCGTGACAAGACAATTCTCGAGGCTTTATCGAAGTGCGGGCAATGGGCAGGACATCTCGCAGGTGCTGCGTTGGGCGTTGCGATCCTCACGCCCGACCCTACCGCCAAATTCCAGACGATGTTCGACGCTGGTCAAGCTGCGGCGTTCATGCAACTCGCCGCCTGGGAGTTGGGCGTCGGCTCGGTGCCCGCTTCCATCTATGACGCGGAGCTGGCTCGCCAAATTTTAGCTTTTCCGCCCGAATGGCATTTGCGCATCGCGCTCTCGTTCGGGTATCCGCTGGAAGAGGAGAAGATATCCTCTGCACCAAAGAAAGGCGGACGACGGTCGCTGGATGAAGTGGTGCATTGGGATAAATGGTGAGACGATTTCGGATTTGCGATTGACGATTTTGGATTTGCGATTGACGGGAGATGTCCATGGATCAGTATGCCGGGTTGATCTCGATTTTGCAACAACATGCACAGCGCTTCTTTGAGATCTGGAATTTCCAGATCGTGATTTCCGTTGCCGTGTTGGGATTTGTGCTCTCCAACGAGGGACTTGTCGCCCGTGATCGCGTCCGTGTGAACATTACAATCGTGTTCATCTTAATCGCGATCTTTAGTGTATACACACTCTCCATCCATAACGAACACGAGATGTTACTATGGAACGCCATCCAATCCCGTGTGGACTTAAATCCCGAGCAGTTTACCCCTGCAGAAATTCAATATCTTGATTCCGTCAAACCCACGTCTTTTCTACGCAAAGCCATTGCGCTTGTGCTCGCGGATTTTCTCGTAATCTTGATCACATGGATAAGTCCACGCGTGCAGAGGGACGACTTGAAATAGGGGCATGTACACAAAACCGCAGGGCAAATCGAGAAGTCTGAGGAGCACGATGCAAGCAAGGCACTTACACCCTGCGCAAGCCGAGCCAGACCCCGTGCGGCTGTATAGCAAATCAGGGATAGAAATACATTAACGAGGATGAAAGTCACTAGTGAAAGTAGTGTATCGGGGGAGATAATCATTTCACCTTTTATCTATTAATTATTCGCACGACTCAAACTAAGCTAAACGGCCTTATAGGTATTGTCTCAAACGCCTTGCAAGTATAGGAAGGAGAACAATATGGGCCAAAATGAACTGCAACAAACTTCAAGGGACTGGAAATATGTATTAGCTGGTGCTGTAATAGGAGGGATCATTATTTCTTTGGTATTTCGGTCTTTTTTCTGCTTCTACACTTTCCAAGAACCATCAACGAAGTTTTTCTTTGTAGCAATATCAGTACTTCTTGGGGTCTTTAAGAAACAATTAGATCAAATAAAAGATGAGATCATAAAAAATTCAGCCTATTTTCTCATTGGCAGTATTGGCGCAGCCACGATCGTAATGTTCATAACTTTGGCTACAGTAGATTTGACCAGGAACTATTGTGTCAGAGACTTTGAACAACTTAAGACAATGATCGAAATGGAAGGGGAAGCTGTCATAAAGAAAGACATAAATATTATTCACAATATTTACTCGGCGGATGCAGTTATTTCAAAGCAGGATACAAATGAAGCGTTTCAGGCTTACATATATTATTCACAAAAATTTGCAGAGGAAGAGCATTGCAACGTCAACCATTCTGATTATTTGGTAACGGACTATGCTCGCGATCAAGTCACATTGACTACCAGCAGTATGGGGAACTATGGATTAAAGGGTGAAGGCTGCACCCAGGCATACAGCAATCCTCCGGGTTCCGATCTGTGGGTCTTTAGAAAGATCGGCAATGAATGGAAGATCGTTCACTTCGAATTCAATAGGAAAATCGAGTAGGCTATGAAACAAATCACCAGGTCCTTTACCTTGCTTATGGTTATGGTCATCCTCATCGGATGCGGACAAGTTCTTCCAACAGCTACACCAACAGCCACACCAGAGCCATCTGGAACACCTACACAAACCCCAACCATCACTCCCACACCCATCCCGGTATTACAAGGGATCGCATACAGCCCATACCGCGATTGTCAATCGCCAGACAGCACTGAACAACCCAGCCGCGAAGATATCATGCAGGATCTGGAAATCATCAGCCAAATGGCGAATGGCATCCGCACGTATTCCAGCACCGGCATTAACGCGGACGTCCCAGCCCTCGCGCGCGCAAAGGGACTCAGAGTGAGCGTGGGTATCTGGTTGACCAATGACAGGGAAGCCAACGAACGTGAGATCGCCGGGCTGATCACACTGGCTAACACAGTGGACCTTGAATCAGTGATCGTCGGCAACGAGGTTCTGCTACGCAATGACCTGACAGAAAGCGAATTAATCACGTACATCCTGCGCGTAAAGGACGCAGTCAATGTTCCGGTAACCACAGCGGAAATTGGCGGCATTCTTCTACAGCATCCAAAGGTTATGGAAGCCGTTGACTTTCAAATGGTGCATCTCTATCCATTTTGGGATGGCAAGCCGATCGAAGGCGCTGCCCAGGTGGTGGCAAATGATTATCACGCGATCCAAGATCAATCAGGTGGGAAGCGGGTGGTCATCGGTGAAACTGGCTGGCCGGCGGCTGGACCGGTGAACGGGTCAGCTGTCCCCAGCCCTGAGAATCAAGCGCGGTTCGCAAAAGAATTTCTAACAGTCGCAAGCGCTGAAAACATCGAGTTCTATTATTTTGATGCGTTTGATGAAATGTGGAAAACCGAAGGCGGCGTAGGTGCGTATTGGGGTTTGTTATCCGCCGATCGGAATTTCAAATATGACATTCAAAGCGTGACGACATCGTATAACGCCGAGTCGCTGCTCCCTGAGGGAGATACGCAAGTTCTAGCCACACCGCAGGCAACACCACAGTCAACGCCTCAGAACGGCGGGACATCATCCGATGAGTTCTATGTGTATTCCAATTTCGGGAGCGAATCAAATCACTTCGCCCCCGGCGGCTGGATGGGAGACCTGGACAGTATCGGGTACGCTTGTAGTTTGCAAGATCAAACCTGGCCCGAGACTGCGATTCAAATCTCTTATTCTCCAAACGAAAACAATACAAAGGGTTGGGCAGGGATCTACTGGCTGCAACCCGATCATAATTGGGGAACCATCGCCGATGCAGGCTACGATCTCAGTGAATACAAGCAACTCATATTTCAAGCGCGCGCCGAGACACCTGGCACCCAGATCAAATTCTTTGTGGGAGGCGTATCCACGACCGAGGAAGGGATCGCTTTGCCCTATTCCAGTTCAATTAACACGCCGCTGTTTTCACAGGAAGCTGACCCTACGGATGGATTCGTGAATCTGACCGATGCCTGGCAGGACTATCATTTTGACGTGACCGGTCTCGACCTCCAATACGTGATCGATGGCTTTGGCTGGGCGGCGGAACGCGCCCGCACACCCGATGGCGCGATCTTTTATTTGGATAACATCCGCTTCGTACGCGCCGAGCCGGGACCCGCTCCCATCCAACCTGTTCACATCTATAACGGTGAATTCCTGCGCGAGGGATTGTTCATGGGCGTGGACTCTTCAGGCGGTTTGCACGATTGGGTTGAAGATCAAAAAGGCGTAATGAAAATAAGTTATGCTGCATGGCAGGATTGGGCAGTGGTATACATTACCGTTGGACCTTCGGACACACGTTATGGATACCGCAATTCCATTGATCTGAGTAACCACCAAACTCTCAGCGTGGATCTGAAAGGCGAGAGTGGCGGTGAAATTGTTTATATTGGCATCAAAGACCGCAATCAAGTGGACAATGGCGGCGAGCCCAAAATTAAAGTTGAACTAACGAATGAGTGGAAAACATATACTTTTGACTTGCATGATTTTTACCCCGCTGGGACGACATTCCTTGAGCGCATTTACATCCCTATTGAATTTGTTTTTGAGCCTACCATCACCAAGGATGAGGTGATCTATTTCAGGAATGTTCAGTATTTACCGTAGATAATGATCTTACGCTCATCTTGATCGTTCTTAGAGTCTATCCGAAAATTAACGATGTCGTTGCGAGGAGGGTGCTTTCCCCGACGAAGCAATCTCCTAAAGACTAAATATTGCCTAATTGAATAAGGAGATTGCTTCACCGCCAAAGAGCAAAAGCGGCGGTTCGCAACGACATGTCCTGAAGGATAATTGAATTTTAGGATAGGTTCTTATAGCATGAGTCCTTTTGCAACCATGCTATAATGATTTTACGAAACTCTAGTGGTATTTTTGGGGAATAGTTTAAAGGTGTGGTCGTCAGTGTTTCCAATAACATTACATTGTTATATTTTCGTGCTTTCCTCTGGTGAAGATTTTCCCGGAGAAAGAAGAAGCGATGCCAAACCTCACCGGACAATCCATTGGCAGGTACCACATCCTCGAGCAGTTGGGCGAGGGCGGCATGGCGACCGTGTACAAAGCCTATGACACCCGCCTGGAACGGAATGTGGCGGTCAAGGTGTTGCGCACGGATCAATTCATCCCGGCGCAATTGCAAATGGTGCTGCAACGTTTTGAACGTGAAGCCAAGTCACTTGCCAGGCTTTCCAATCCTAATATTGTCAACATTCTTGATTTCGGTGAACACGAGGGGATGCCTTATCTTGTCATGGAATACCTCCCTGGAGGAACGCTCAAACAAAAAATGGGACATGCGCTTCCCTGGCAGCAAGCCATTCACACACTGCTGCCTGTGGCACATGGACTTGCCTACGCCCACCAGCACGGCGTTATCCATCGGGATGTCAAACCAGCCAACATCCTGTTGAGTGAAACGGAGTTGCCCATCCTGACCGATTTCGGGATCGCCAAACTGCTTGAAGCCGGGGAAGGTCACACCCTCACCGGCAGTGGAGTTGGCATTGGCACGCCGGAATACATGGCGCCGGAACAGGGCATCGGGGCGAGCACCATTGACGAACGCGCTGACATTTACTCGCTGGGGATCGTGCTCTATGAAATGGTCACGGGGCGAAAACCCTACATTGCCGATACTCCCATGGCGGTGGTGCTGAAGCAGATGACCGATCCTCTGCCGCGTCCCACCGAATTTGCGCCCGACCTGCCGGAAGGCGTGGAACACATCCTGTTAAAAGCCCTAGCCAAAGAACCTGAGAATCGTTACCCGGATATGAACGCCCTGATCGCGGTCATGGGAAGCGTGTTGGCAGAAGCACAAACGGTGATGGTGCCAGCAGCCAAAGAACAGGTGAGGAAAGAAAACGCGCCGGGTGTCAAATTATCTCCCAAAATGATCATAGCAGTCATTGGAACGCTGGCGGTCATTTTGATCTTCGTCTTTGGCAGACCCTGGGTGCAAAAGAAGTTTTCCACGGCTCCAGTGGTGGATGCGACTTCAACGAAAGCTACAGCTACAGCAAAAGTAACCGCGCCTCCAGCCACGGCAACTGCATTTGAAACGCCAGCCACCTCGGGGACGGCAGATGCGCTTTCAGCATCCGTCCTAGCCTACTTTGCAGGACAATCACCCACGTTCGAGGATGATTTTTCAAAATCCGATATGGTTTGGGGTGGTACAAGTGAAGGGGTTGCTATTTTCTCGCTTGTGGGGAGTGGCGTACTCACGATCACAGACCACGCCGAAGATACGGGGGATGGCGGCATGGAACCTGATCATGCCATTCCAGGCACAACCTTCCCCATCAACGGATTACTTAATGCGGAAGATTTTGCGCTGCAATTCGATCTTAATTTCGAAACCGAGCATCCAGGGAACAGCGTTGCGATGCAATTCCGTTCCCACGAATTCAGCATTGACCGTAGCGGGGCATGGACTCTGTTCGAAATCAGCGGCGCGGAGAAAACCCGCCTCAGAGGCAAAAACGCCACGCTCCAGCCTCAAAAGAATACTTTACTGATCGTTATGTACGGCGAGAATCTGGGGATCTATATCAACAATACCCTGATCTTTTCGGCAAACGATATTCTGACTGGCAACAAGGTCAACAGAATTATCGTAGCGGGCGGACATGGCTCCAGTGTGGATTTTGATAACTTCAAATTCTGGAATTTGGATGGGCAATAATACGGGTGGTTTGCGATCGATATGTCACCCTGAGCGAAGCGAAGGGTCTCTCCTCCCGCTTGAGACTTTATAGGCAAGTCAGAGATGCTTCGCCGCAAAGCGGCTCAGCATGACATCTGGCGTAAATCCATTTCAAGATTGAAAAGCGCCCTAACAAAAATCTAAATTGATTCTGTGTTCCTTTGCGCTACAATGCTCCAGTCTTTAGGAAGATAACCGGTTTCTTCCGAAGGCAAAAAATAATATAAATATAAAGGAATAAAAAAATCATGAGTGTTAAGTTCAATGTGATCGAAAAGGGCAACCCGGCGAACAGCGAAGCCCCGAAGAAGTTTTATCCATCCATCCAGGCAAGCGGACGCATCAGCACACGCGAGTTGGCAGAACGCGCTTCGCAAATGTCCACCCTGAGCACGACCGATATCATGGCGGCAATTGAAAGCTTTTTGACGATTGTCCCCAGTGAATTGGCAAAAGGCAATATCGTGGAGTTGGGTGATTTCGGCAGTTTCTGGCTGAGGACCTCCGCTGAAGGCGTTGAAACCGCCGAAACAGTCCGCGCCAACCAGATCAACGGCGTACTGCCCCGCTTCAACCCCGGCAAGGAATTCAAACGCACGCTCGATAATGTCGAGTTCGTCAAGATTGCCTAAAAAAGAATACCTTTCCAACAATTCATAACGGAGACTGTCTTATTGGGCAGTCTCCGTAAATTTTAAATACCCAACGGGGGAAGTGTTTAGAGTTTACAAACCTCTCAGGTGAGGAATTAAATCCTCTACTGAGAGGTTTTGATTCCTCACCTGAGAAGATTCGAATCTTCTACTGTGAGGTTTTGGAAGGCAGGCAGGTTGTATTTCGAGTGTTTATTTGCTATTAAAATGAAATCAAGCAATCCTTGAAGCCTGTATTGAACCACTGAGACACGGAGACACAGAGAAAAGCTTTTAAAAACTCCGTGACTCAGTGACTCCGTGGTTAAGCTTTGGTGTTTTTTGAGCACTTAACGACAACCTTTGGGACGTTTTTTCTAATTACCGAAAGTGCGTGATGCCACAAATAGAAGATGGTAGAATCAAGCCATCATGAACCTTCGCGACACCACCCGCAAGATCATTTCCCGTTTGGAAGAAAAATCTGGATACCCTGTGCAGATCGTGGAGGATAAGAACCTCCCGGTGTTTGCCTCGTTGAGGGTGGCACGCGGACCCGTGCCCGCGCACATCCTTTCTTTTAACGCCCCCCCCCACGATAGTTCGCTCGATTTCATCATCTGCTGGCAATGCGCCCTCGTTCTGCGTTTGTTCGAACGCGGACATGACGAACGCTTTCAGATCGCCAGTTCCCCCGCCTCCATTCAACAATTCGAAAAGATCCTGTACGCGCCCGATGGCGTGGTCATTAAGTTTGGGTTGGATACGCTTCAGGCAAACACACTGCGCGACCAACTCCTGCAAGGATTGATCACGCACTTGTATTCCGTCGCGGTGGGATTAAGAGTCAGTGACCGGCTCACGCTCGATTATCCCGAATTGCTTGAGTTCGAATCTCAGCATGTGGAACGTGAACTACAAATCAACGCCGAGGGACTTTCTGAGCAGGTACGCGCAAACCTCCCGCATGAAGTATTCGACGCGACACATAAGCTCAATACGGCATACGCGTTGTACTGGTCACAACGTTTGGAAAAGCCTGAGATCGTCAACGCATATCGCACGCGTGGATTTGAACCAGTGGGGAATGAACTGCTCAAAATCCTTGAACGTATAGCAAACGATGCCGCGCATGATTATGAGTTGGCAGATGAATGGGCAAAGGTGTTGAGGATAAGGGATTGGTACACGTGGGTGAAATATGAATAAGACCACTATGTCATTGCGAGGGCGTTCTTTGCCCGAAGCAATCCCCGCGCTAATAACGAGATTGCTTCGTCGCTCACTGTCGTTCGCTCCTCGCAACGACATGATTCAAAGAGGGGCGAAATGAAAAATAATATTTCAATTCAATCCGGTGGTCGAGACGCAAGCAGTCGAGACCACAAATCACAAACAAACCTCCTATTTTATTTTTACCGTTTACTTGGTGGTCTCAATATGCCCCTCGAACAGCGCTCGGGGCTACTCGACCACCAGAGGGTAGAGGGGCTTCAATGAGCCGCGAATATCACTTCAGCACCAGCGGCAGCGCGGATCGGATTCGCGAAGCCTTGAACCTTTTGGATGGTGTGATCCAGACCATGACCACTGAGCCAAACGGGGACATTCAGATCAACTGGAAGCCGACCTCGAAGACCAATCCGTTTGAGAAGATCACGCAGATTTTGCAGTCAGGGAAATCAGACGATGGGATTTTGTTACTCGAATTGTTTATGAGCAATGACCCAAACAACGAAGACGTTTTATACAACCTCGGCATGGCAGTCAGTGACGCGGGCGAGTTGACGCGCGCCATTAACCTGCTCACCCGCCTGGTCAAACAAGCGCCCACCCATACACATGGACACGTCGCCCTCGGCGTGGCTTTACTGCGTTCTAAAAAAACAGCAGAGGGCATTCAGGAATTACAAACCGCCGTCTCACAAAAGCCGGATGATCTTTGGGCACGCAGAAACCTGGGCGCGGGACTCATGCAAGCGGAACGCTTCAACGAAGCGCTGGAGCATTTGCGCCGCGCCACCGAATTAGCCCCCACAGACCAAGCCGCGTGGTTCGGATACGCCCAAGCCTTGCAGTTCAGCGGAGATATGAAAGAAGCCGACAAGGTTTACATCAAAGTCATCGGTATGAATGAGTTCGGCGAGATCGCGGAACTGGCGCGCAAGGCGCGTTCGAAGTTTGCAGAGCAATCCTTTCATAGTGACCCAGAAACCCCGCGCATGGACGCGGTGATGTATTGCCTGAGCGCACTTCAGATGTTTGAGAAGTTAGCGCCCGAGGTCGTGCGCAACATTGGGTTGGAAATTGCCATTCTCGGCACACGCGGACTGGACGTGAACAGCGCGGAACAACAATACACCCTGCGCACGCTGGAAGGCAACTTTAGCGGCTTGCATTTGGTGAGTTTGCAATACGTGGCTTTCAAGCAGATTGCGCCCGAACAGAATATTGGATTTGATCTGAGTGCGGAGTATCAAACCGCGTTGAAGTTGTTTGGGGGAAAGAAATGATTGATTTCACCACCATCCTGCGTGAAGACGAACACGCTTACGTTGTGACCATCTCAATGCAAGCTGTGATTGACTTTCTGATCAGCGGCACACCCACCATCGTGCTGGTAGATGGCGTGCCGATGGAATTTCGATTTGCTCGCGAAGTGATGCTTGAAGCCCAGTATTACTATATCGAGCATTATCCCGAAGAGAGCCGCGCAGCCATAAAAGAACAAGGCTTTGAACCAAAGTTTTAATTGTAAGCAATAGACCCTAAAGGTCTTTCCCGCAAACAAATACTGGGTCAAGCAAAGCAGTCCTACAAATAATCTTCATAGTTAGTCAAAGAGACCTTTAGGGTCTTCAATGTTACGGAGTCTTTTATGTCCTTCAACACCAAACTCATCAACCTCCTCAAAACGGATCACAACTTTGTAGACGATGAAGGCGAATTATTGATTGCCGCTGTGCAAGACCGCGCCTGGAAAATTGACCATGACCTTGTGAAGCTCCTGCTTTCAGACAAAGAAATCAAAGCCAAGTTTTTCGATGAGATCGAGAAACACTGGGTTTTCAATATCAATACCTTCCTCGAATACATTTCCCAAAAGAATTTTCTGGATAACTCTTATACTCGTTTTCGTAACCGCATTGGATTAACGATTGGCGGAAAATATTTGCGCGAGCGCGGCGAGGTGGCTTTAGTTTGGGCGTATAAAGATACTGTTTTGGAAGGCGGGCAAACGAAGGAAGAAGAAAAGCGCAAGGAAATCTTTTTCAATGAAGTACTGGCACAGGATGAAATCAATCGTTTGCTTGACCCAAAGGTCCTGACCAACTTCACGCGCTACACAGCAAAAGGCAAACAACCTGTTAAAGACTTCAAACGCGATGAGAACGGCGTAATTCGTGAAAACTTGATTCTCAAAGGCGACAACCTGCCTGCCTTATATACTCTTAAAACCCAATTTCGCAGACAAGTGAAGTTGATTTATATTGACCCGCCGTATAATACTGGAGGGGATAGTTTTGGGTATAACGACAACTTTAATCATTCGACTTGGTTGACTTTTATGAAAAACCGACTAGAAGTGTCTCGCGAATTGCTGAGTGACGATGGCTTTATTTTTATTTCTTGTGACGATAACGAACAGGCTTATTTGAAAATTCTTTGTGATGAAGTGTTCCAAAGCGAAAACTTTGTATCTCAAATAATTGTTCAATCAAACAAGCGCGGACAAACTTACAAAGAAATAGCAAAAACCCATGAATATTTATTAGTCTACGCCAAGAGTGAATTAGGTGAAATTAATGAATTAGAAAAAACTGGCGGATTTGCTGTCAAAGACAATAAAGGAGGTTATGAATTACGTGAGTTGAGAAATCGGAATCCAAAATTCGGAAGGTTCAATCGTCCTAATCTTTATTACCCGATTTATGTTGACCCAACCAAACCAGATAAAGATGGTCTTTTGCCAATTTCCCTTGAAAGATCAAAAAAATACAGCGTTGAAGTATTGCCATTAAATAGTGTTGGTGCTGAAAGTTGCTGGCGGTGGGGTAAAGATAAAGTTCGCGCAAACAATTATGAAGATACCAGAGTATCAGATTTGGTGGCGAAACTAAAGACAACGTCTGAATATGGAATTTACGAAAAGTATCGTAAAGAAACTTATAAGGCAAAATCTATTTGGGTTGAGAGTGAAGTGATAAGCGAGCAAGGTACTACGGAGTTACGACAGTTGAACTTGTCTGGAGAATTCAACTTTCCAAAACCATCATATCTCATAGAAAAGATTTTACAGCTTGGCTCTAATGAAGATTCCATTGTTCTGGATTTTTGTGCAGGGAGCGGAACAACTGCTCAGGCTGTGCTTGAATTGAACAAGCACGATAACGGAAAGCGAAATTTTATTCTTGTAGAACAACTGGATTATATCGAAAAAGTTACGATTGAAAGAGCGAAGAAGGCAATTGAAAAGGAAACGAATTTTATCTATTGCGAACTGATGAAATACAACGAAGCCTTTATGGAGCGTATTCAAGCAGCGAAGAACAGCAAAGAACTGCTGAAAATCTGGCAGGAAATGGCAGAAGGTTCATTTTTGAATTGGTATGTCAATCCCGAAATGCCCGAAGAAGCCGTCAAGGATTTTGAAGCTCTAGGCAAAGAAGAGCAGGGCTTGGAGAAGCAAAAGAAATTGCTGGCAGAACTGCTCGATAAGAACCAGTTGTATGTCAATCTTTCTGAAATTGACGACGCGCAATTCAAAGTCAGCAAGGAAGATAAGGCATTAAACAAAGCGTTTTATGGTGAGAACGGCGTCGCGTCGGGATAAATCCCTAGCTCAGTACATGGAAGTCGGCTCAAGCCGACTAGCCCGCAGGGCTTCCACGAACTGAGGCAGGACTTTAGTCCGCACCGAGCTATTGGAGAAATCATTTCATGCTCGAAAAATATCTTTACGAACAACTGGTTGAAGAATTCGGCAGGCGCTACCTTGCCGAAATTCAGATTCCCTCCAGCCTGAAAGACAACTTAAATTCAAAATTCGAGTTGCGCCCTTATCAGATTGACGCTTTCCAGCGCTTTATTTGCTATCTGGAAAAGGGCTTTGGTTTCAAGCAACGCCCTGCGCATCTTTTATTCAACATGGCAACCGGCAGCGGCAAAACGCTCATCATGGCAGGGTTGATTCTGTATCTGTACGAGCAAGGCTATCGTAATTTTCTATTCTTTGTCAATTCCACCAACATCATCGAAAAGACCAAAGACAACTTTCTCAATCCCGTTTCCATCAAATATCTTTTTAATCAGGAAATCACGATTGGCAATCGCCGCGTGCGCGTTACGCCTGTTGATAATTTTGAAGGCGTCAACCAAAACGAGATCAATATCTGTTTTACGACGATTCAAAAACTCCATTCTGACCTGACAACCGAAAAAGAAAACTCCATTACGTATGAGGACTTCCGCAAGCATAAAGTTGTCTTGATTGCCGATGAAGCCCATCATATGAACGTGCAGACTAAGTCCGAGATCGAGATGTTCGAGAGTTGGGAAAACACAGTCCAGAAAATCTTCGAGCAGAATATCAACAATCTCTTACTCGAATTCACCGCCACGCACGACTTTGCTACACCCGCGATGGTGAACAAGTACCGCAATAAGGTCATTGTCCGTTACGACTTGCCCGAATTCTGCAACGACCGTTTCTCAAAAGATGTGACACTGGTTTTTTCTGATTTTGATTTAGATGAACGCATACTCCAGGCGTTAATTCTCAGTCAGTACAAACAGGAAGTGGCGGCGAAACACCGCATCAATCTCAAACCTGTGCTCTTATTCAAAGCCCAGAAAACAATTGCCCAATCGCAAGAAAACAAAGCCAACTTTCACAAAATCATTGACGGGCTGAATGCCAAGCAAATCGCCAAAATCCGCAAATCAGATATTCCTATTATTCAACGTGCCTTTCGATTCTTTGAAGAAAACAAAATCAACGACGAACAACTTGCTGAAAGGCTAAAGCGGGAATTCCACGAAGATTTTTGTCTCTCCGTGAATGACGAAGAGGAAAAGGAAAATTATCAAATTCTCGTCAACACATTGGAGGACAGGAATAACCGCATCCGCGCCATCTTTGCCGTTCAAAAACTCAATGAAGGCTGGGATGTGCTGAACCTGTTCGATATTGTCCGCTGTTATGAGCCGCGCGATACAGGCCGGGCGAAAATCGGTTCAAATACTATGGCTGAGGCACAGTTGATCGGGCGCGGGGCAAGGTATTTCCCATTCCAGACTTCGGAAGTCTCCAAGACTTCCGAAGTCTCACGTGACCGCCGCAAATTCGATAACAACCTTGAACATGAACTGCGTGTGATCGAAGAACTGCATTATCACAGCATCAACGACTCACGCTATATTGCTGAAATCCGCCAGGCGCTTGTTGAGCAAGGCATCATGGATGAGAACGAAATCACAAAGGAACTCAAACTCAAAGAGTCATTCAAGAAAACACCATTTTACAAATATGGATTGGTTTACATCAACGAACGGCAGAAAAAAGATTACCGCTATGTCCGATCATTTGCGGACCTGGGCGTGAAGAAAAGGAATTACATGCATGTTATTGCCACAGGGCATGGCGGCGCAAGCACGGTGCTGGCAGAAAAGAAACAAAGCGCGGTGGTTGCTGAGAACGGTCAGGCAGATTTATCCGTCAAAAAAATAGAGATCAACATTATTCAATCCGCCCTGGCACGCAATCCGTTTTATACCTTTGCCTCTCTCAAACGTTACTTCTCGCATTTGGATTCGATGCGCGAGTTCATCGCCTCCGAAAACTATCTCGGCGGATTGGAGATTACCTTTCAAGGCGGCATTTATCAACTCGAAGAGAACAGAGCCGAAAAACTCAATGCCATGCTCGGTTTGCTGGCTCAAATCGAAGCCGAAGTCCGCCAGCAAATTACAGATTATCAAGGCTCCAAGGAATTCCGCCAATCTCGTGTCCATGATGTATTTACAAATAAGCTTCTAAAATTCTCAAAAGAGAATGAACGCGGCAAGGATGATATTCAATTCGAGCACGATGTCGCCGATAAAAATTGGTTCGCCTTCAATACCATTTATGGCACAAGTGAAGAAAAAGCCTTTGTCCATATGTTGGCACGCCAAATGGATAAGCTGAAAACCCAATACGAAGACATTTATCTCCTGCGCAACGAAGGACACTTTGCCATTTACAACTTCCCTGATGGTCAAGCCTTCCAGCCTGATTTTGTACTGTTCCTACAAGAGAAAAACGGCAAAACTTTGACCTATCAACTCTTCATTGAACCAAAGGGCGCGTATCTCAAAGAGCACGACCGTTGGAAAGAGACTTTCCTAAAAGAAATCACAATGGAGTTCCAAAGTAAAACCTTGAAACTCGAAGATAAAAAATATCGCTTGATCGGTGTACCGTTCTACAACAACGAAGATGAAAATCAGTTCAGAGATAGTTTGTATTCAGTGCTGAATTAATAACAACTCACATACTTTAGAAACAATAGTCCCCGCCAATTAGCGGGGACTATTCTCTAATTATCTATTCTCTGTTCTCTACATCTTCTTCTTTGCCAGTTCGACCACTTCAATTACTTCAGGCAAGTCCATGCCAAGTTCATGTAGCTTTTCCACGGTGGGAATGCTGTTCATGTCCCAGCCGCGGCGTTCGTAGACCGCGTCCATCAGCATTTCATATTGTGCTTCGCGATACTTGCGCAGTTCTCGCATCTTCTCTTCTGTGGACATACCCACAGGATCGATCTCAACGAGTCGCTTTAGTTGTTCATCATAACGTTCCTGGCGTGACTCGTATTCCAACACGGTCACAGGTCCCATCGCGCGATAGGGCGGGTAATCGTGCTGGCGTCCGACACGTCCCATGCGCAGGGCAAAAACTTTTTGGAAGTTATAGACGCGTTCTGATTGCGCCAGCAGGTCTTCGACCTTGGTCGGCTTACCGGTCACGCCTTCATGGATCCACGTGTAGTTCTCCACATGCTCTTCCACCTTGGCAGGTTCCTTGGTCTGCTTGTTGTCTGCCGGTGAAATATCATTCCACGGCAGTTTGCATAGTCCATGCAGGCTGAACCACGTCCGCCACATCGGGAAGTAATGCAACGCTTCGGCTTTATCCTGGAACGTGGGCAATAGGTTATGGACTTGATCCATGAAAATCAACCAGGCTTCATCATGTTGCGGGCCTTTGGTCGCGAGTCCATAGCCGCCTTGTTGGGCAAGTGATTCCTTCGTCAGGTATTCCGAGATCTCCATGCCTTTGATCTCCATGCCGATGTCGTGCATGAAGACCGGGTCACCGCCAAATTCGCGCGCGAAATATTCCTTCATATAACGCACGCCCTGACCGACGATGACGCCAAAGCCCTCGCCGCGCGCCATTTGATGCAGCAACTCCAGCGCCGCGGCGCCGTTGCCAAAGTTCAATTCCAGTCCGCCCGTGCGTTCCTTGTTGAGTATGCCTTCTTCGTAACATTCCATCGCGAACGCAATGCAGTTCGCAACCGAGATCGTATCAATGCCATAAGTATCGCAATAGAAGTTGAGTTCGAGAACTTTCTGCGCGTCGAAGTTGCCGATGTTCGAGCCGAGTCCCGCGGCGTTTTCGTATTCAGGTCCATCTACCAGAACGCAAGTGCCAGCATAAGGTCCGGTTTGAATCGGGAAGTGATCCACGCCATGCGAGCAGGACATGGTGCAACCCAACCAGCACCCGTCGGGCAAGCCCTGGGTGAAGGCTTCCTTCCAGACTTTCGAATCAATCTTATGGGTGTCCGGATGCGAACCGAAACGGAAGTTATGCGTCGGCAGCAGGTCAAAGTGATCCATCACGTCCACGATGTTTGCCGTACCGATCTTCCGCATTTGATTTTGCGAATCATCCAGCTTGGTAATTTCCTTGTTGATGCGATACCCCGCCTTGCGGACGAGCGTCATATCCGCCACGCCGTTCTTGTCACCGCCTGTGTCGCTGAAACGGCAGACAATCGCCGCGATCTTCTTATCACGGAAGACGCGCCCTGCGCCGCCACGTCCCGCCTGTTTGAGCCGCGCCTCTTTGCGGCGGATGTCATACCACGAGGAGTTGATCGCGGCAATGCGGGTGTGCTCCGCAGCCTGACCCGTGGACAACACCGCCACGCCGCGTTTACCTTTTTCATCGCCGCCATATTTCGCGGTCAGGATGTTTCCAATGAGATGGGAATCTTCCGCTTCGAAGGCATACGGTTCGATCGTGACCCGGCCTGTATCGCCATCAATGAGGATGACCACATCTTCAGCCGCTTTGCCCTGAATTTCGAGCGCGTCGAAACCGGAGAATTTGAGGAACGGCGCAAAATAACCACCGACGTTACTATCGATCACATTCTCCGTGAGCGGACTCAACGTCACCACCGTGGACTTGCCGCTACCTGGATACGCCGTGATGCCGCAAATAGGACCATTGGCGATCACCAGTGCATTCTCTGGGTCATTCCACTTCGTTTCGGGCGAGACCGCATCCCACAACAACTTGAGCGCAAATCCGCGCCCACCAGTGAACAGGTCTTTCATCTGTTGCGTGACAGGTTTTTCTTTGATGGTCTTGTTGTCCAAATTGATATAGAGCGTGCGGTTGGCATACCCGCGCTCAACGGGGCGCAGTTCGTAGGTGAATTCTGCAAGCAAAGTATTTTCAAGAGGCAGGGTCATGACGAGTCTCCTTGGGTTCAAATAGATGTATCGTCCTGCAGGTTGGCTGATTCAAGCCTGCTCATCAAAGAAACCTGCGGACGGTTAATTGTCATCTTTATTATCCCAATTTTGACCGCGCCTGCCTATTGACTATCATCCCGTTCTGGTAGTGCCAAGCGACAGGCTGATTTATAATGAATAAAGTTCACTTCTTGACCCCCTTCCCGTCCTTCCCCCATTCAAAACCATGAATGGGGGAAGGAGAATAGAAATTTTGAATGCATACTTTTGTCACCGCCCAAGTTAAACTTTCTCCTCCCCCAATTGTGATCGTCAATTGGGGGAGGCCGGGAGGGGGTCTAATTGCATAAACGCACCACACCTAAAATCTTTAAGCGCGCAAAAGAGTTGCGCCGCGACATGACTCCCACCGAGATCAAACTTCACGCACATTTGAGAGCGCATCGGATGGGCGGCGTCCATTTCAGACCACAGCACGCAATCGGAAATTACATCGTTGACTTTTGTGCGCCGCGCACACCTGCCCTGGCGGGCGGTGCCAGGGAAAAACTCATCATTGAACTGGATGGCAGTCAACATTTGGAACAGGAAGAGTACGATGAGGAACGTAGCGCTTTCCTGAAATCCAAGGGTTATCGAATCTTACGCTTCTGGAATAGCGATGTGATGAACAATACTGAATCGGTCTTGACTGTGATTTGGGATACATTGAAGGAACAAAACAAACCAAAGAACCAGAAATAACCCACATGGACTCATCTCTCACTCCCTTCTTCAAACCGCAAGGCGTCGTTGTTATCGGCGCATCTACCTCACCTGAAAAATTAGGCTATGGCGTGGCACGCAACCTTGTCCACAGCGGATATCAGGGCGCGATCCATTTTGTCAGCCAGAAACCGGGCACGCTGTTCGACCGTCCGCTGTACACGGATCTCGCGCAAGTCCCTGACCCGGTGGACCTGGCGATTCTCATCATCCCGCCGCAGTCCACGCCGCAGACGATCGCCGATTGCGCCAGGCGCGGTATCCATGCTGTGACCATTGTCTCTTCGGGTTTTCGCGAAGCGGGCGCGGAGGGCGCAGCGCTCGAACAGGAATGTCTCAACATCGCGCGTGCGCACGGCGTGCGGCTACTAGGTCCCAACTGCATCGGCACGCTCGATACGCATCTGCCTCTCGACACAACTTTCCTCCAACCGCCCATGCCCGCACAAGGTCACATCGGTTTCATTTCCCATTCGGGCGCGTTCTGTGCGGCGATCATTGATTGGGCGCGCGCGCAGGGTTTCGGTTTTTCGCAACTCGTCAGCCTCGGCAATCAGGCGGATGTCAACGAGACGGACATGCTGCCCATGCTTGCGGCTGATGAACAGACACGGGTCATTGTGCTCTACATGGAATCCGTTTCAGATGGACGCAAATTCGTGGCCGAAGGGCTCGCAGTGACTCAGCACAAACCGGTCATTGCGCTCAAAGTCGGCCGCTTCGAATCGGGACAAAAAGCGGCTGCCTCGCATACTGGAGCCTTAGCCGCCTCTGACATCGCTTTCGACGCCGCCTTCGACAAAGCTGGCATCCTTCGCGCCGATTCCGCTGAGCAAATGTTTGATTGGGCGCGGGCGCTGGAAAACTGTCCACTGCCGCGCGGAAAAAATATTGCGGTATTAACCAATGCGGGCGGACCCGGAGTCATCGCCGCCGATGCACTCGAACATCACGGTCTGACTCTTGCCCACTTGCATGAATCTACGCTGAAAGCACTCCTCGCCAATCTGCCATCCGCCGCGAGTGTATTCAATCCAGTAGACATGCTCGCATCCGCTTCACCGGAACAATATGCTTTGTGTTTGAAGTTACTACTCGAAGATGATAACGTAGACGGTGCACTGGTCATTCTCCCGCCGCCACCGATGTTCAAAGCAGAAGATATGGCAGAGAAGATTGTTCAAACTCTGGAGTTGGACAGCAAGCTGTCCGCAAGCGGCAAGCCGCTTGATTCCAGAATAAGAAAACCCGTTGTAATTGCCTTAATGGGTTCAACACTCGTTGAGCAAGCCGCTAAAGCATTTCAACGTTCAAATATTCCCACCTATCCCTTCCCCGAACGCGCGGCATCGGCATTATCTGCTTTGGTGAAACGAGCGGAGTTTCTTGATAACAAACAAACCCTAAAGGTCTCTGAGACCTTTAGGGTCTCGGAACCAAAAGATAATAGTATTGAAGAACTTCTCGCATCATACGAAATCCCAATTGCCCCCATCAAACTCGCTCGCAATGAACACGAAACAGTTGCCATTGCAAAAGAACTCGGCTTCCCTGTTGTGATGAAGATCGCCTCGCCAGATATTTTGCACAAGTCTGATGTTGGTGGCGTAATTCTGAATATCAAAGATGAATCAATACTCTCAAGTGCCTACGCGCAGATGATAAAACGTGTCAAAGAGGCAAAACCAGAGGCACGCATTGACGGAGTCCACTTGCAGAGGCAGATCGCGCAGGGACAGGAAGTCATCGTGGGCATGATACGTGATCCGCAGTTCGGAGCGTTGATGATGTTCGGCTCCGGCGGCGTGGAAGTGGAAGGACTCAAGGATGTAGCATTTGCCCTAGCACCGCTGAATCAAGCCGAGGCTGAGAAAATGATCCGCAAGACATGGGCTGGTAGAAAGCTCAAAGGCTTTCGCAACATCCCCCCTGCTGATGAAGAGTCGGTCATCGATGTCCTTGTCAAATTATCATGGCTGGCTTTTGAAAGCGCAACTATCGAAGAGATCGAGATCAATCCGTTGCGCGTGTTGAGCAAAGGCGCGGTGGCGGTTGATGTTAGAATGCGACGCAAAGGAGAAAACCCATGACAGCTTACGTGATTGTTGATATTGATGTGCACGACCCCGTTGGATATGAGGAATACAAAAAACTCGCGCCCGCCGCGGTGGAGTTATATGGTGGCAAATACATCGCGCGCGGCGGCAAGACCGAAACACTCGAAGGTGATTGGACGCCGAGTCGGTTGGTCATTTTACAGTTTGAAAGCAACGAGCAGGCGAAGAAATGGTTGAACTCACCGGAATACGGTGAAGTCAAAAAGATGCGGCATCAAACAACAAACTCAAAGATGGTTGTGATCGAGGGGTTGTAATACAAGACATCGTCATTGCGAGGGGCGTAGCCCGACGAAGCAATCCCCTACTCGACAAGAAGATTGCTTCGTCGCAAAGAGCGAGAACGCTCCTCGCAATGACACACAGTAATCTATTTCAAAATCTGAAACAAATTGCTGTAATCATCTGTCCAGAGTTTGAGGTTGGTTGTGTATCCGCTCATGTCAACCGCGTGCGATGCAATTCCGGGGATTTCCAATAAGGCAGGGTCGCGCGTCAACAGTAGCCAGTCGGTGGGATAGCCGCCCTGGTCATCTCCAGGATAATTGACACTTACGATCTGTAAATCATAATATTTTGCCAGTTGCCAAAAGACGGGTTGCAAGTCGAGGTGACGGTTGGAGATGTGTGCCGCAATGATACCATCTGGAGCGAGGTGTTTGAGATAAAGATCGAAGGCTTCCTTCGTCACCAGATGCACAGGAATAGAGTCACTGCTGAAAGTGTCTAACACGAGCACGTCAAAATTCTGTGGCTGTCCATCGGCAAGTTCACGCTCGAGCGAGATACGTGCATCACCCAACACAGTCGTGATGTTGGCTTTGCTATCACTCACAAATGAGAAGTAGCCGCCCTGCCCTGCCGCCAGATCGGTAACGATCGAATTGATCTCGTACAAACGATACTGATCACCCGGTTGGCCATAGACCGCCAATGTCCCAACGCCGAGACCAAGCAAGCCCACTTTGAGTCCCTGCCCGGCGCGTGGATGATTAAGCAACGCCACACCTGCACCGCCATCATGGATGTAGTAAGTCGTCGGTACATCGCGCAATTCGGGTTTGATGAATTGGAGTCCGTGCACCGTGATGCCATGCGACATGGCATAAGCAGGCTCGGTTGAATTATCGGGAATCAACTCGCGCACTCGAATTACGCCATAGAAATTACGCTTTGAAAATAAAGTGCCGGTCAAATTACCGACCATACTAAGCGACACTGTAACGATCAGGAAGACCGTCAACATGAAGCGTGCCCAGGCAGAATGATTCTCAACTCGTCCCGCGCGCAGGACAGTCAGCCATAAAGCCAGGGTCATGGCGAGTGCGACCATGAACTCCCAATAACCGTTGAAGATAAAGGGCGCGATCAGGCTGGTGAAGATACCTCCCAATGCTCCGCCAATGGATACCATCAAATAAAAGGATGTGAGATGCTGTGCATCAGGGCGTAACAGATATAACTCGCCATGACAGAGCATACAAGCGGAGAACATCAACAAACAATATGCCAGGATCTGCACATAAACATGCACAGATTCTAAATTGATCAGTACATATAAGATCAATGCTACAGAGAATGCAAACAAAATCAAATACAGTTTTCGGTTATAGCCGCGCTCACCAGAAAAGGTAAGAATGAAAGATAGCAGGTAAAGCGTGAGGGGTAATATCCACAGAAAGGGAATCACTGCGACTTCCTGTGATATCTGGTTCGTGATCGATAACAGAAGCAACGACGCGGTTGCGCTCAAAGCGATCCATAGCGATAACAAGGCTGAGGAGGGACGTCCGCTTGAGGGAGCAGAAGCAGTGACCGGCTGAGCAAGAGGCGCAGCACGTCGATTCTGAAATGCGATGAAGATGATGAGTAGCCCAAAGAGGATGAATCCACTTGACCACAACCAGCCTTGATATTTGAGGGACAAGTTCGGTTCGATCAATGTAGGATAAGCAAGCAAACCAAGCAAAGACCCAAGATTGGAAAGCGCATACAAACGCGCATACGAGCCTTGTGGATAGATATGACTAAACCAGGCTTGCATGAGCGGACCGTTGGAGGCGAGAATAAAATATGGCAAGCCCACGGAAATGACCAACAATTTGAAGATATCAAGAATAGGCGAAGACACGTCGGCAGGCTTTAGGGTTGCAGGCGGCGTGATGGGCGATGTCCAAGTAAATGCCAGCACGGCTACGACCAGCAGCGCAAAAACGGAAAGCGCGATATGGATCACACTTTGGCGATTGCTCTTCACACGCCCGATCAACCAGTAGGCGTAGGCATATCCGCCCGTGAGCAGGACTTGAAAGAACAACATGGTGGTTGACCACACTGCGGGTGTGCCGCCAAACCACGGCAGAATAAATTTACCGATCATGGGTTGGATCTGAAAAAGCAAAAAAGCAGAAAGAAAAATACTAATGGCGAAGATGAACATGCTGAACTCCTACCGCTTGTCTCATTGAAAAGCAAACTTCTTGGGCTACTGTAAGCTGCAATCAAAAATTGAAGTCTACCTGGTTATGCGGCACCGTGTGAATGCTATAATTCTACATGACAACCAGCGGAAATTAAACCAGACGCACAAAATTGTATGTTGGGTTTGATTTCAAAACGGTAATTCATACAAAATCATTTCATCAAAACACGAAGAAGAAGGATACCCATGAACAACTGGCAGGAAATATTACTCTTCCCCGTACGGGATGCAGAAGCGCGCAAACAATTTTTGATCGCCTGTCTCGTCACACTCGCAGGCTTTATCATTCCACTCATCCCAACACTTATCTTGATGGGCTATGGCGTCAGGATCATGCGTCAGGTTATCGTAGAACGAAAAAACCCATCCATGCCTGAGTGGCAGGGCAGTAACTGGTCAGATATGTTGACGGATGGCTTGCGGGTATTTGGCGTGCAGATCATCTTAATGCTGCCGCTGTTGCTCATCATGGGCTGCGGATTCGTTTTTATGATCAGCGGTTCAATCGGATTTGCGGCGCTTGCCGATGAAGGCTCACGCACATTCGCTCCAGTGGGCGGTTTATTCTTCTTCATTGGCATTGGCATGATGATATTATTTACGCTGCTGTCATTTCCGTATGGCATCATCATCACCGCCGCTATCCCACATACAGTGGCGAGCAATTCCTTCGCGGCGGGCTTCAACTTCAAGGAATGGTTCCCCATTTTCCGTAAAGGGTTGGGGAATTTCATTCTCAGCTACGTCTTCGTGATGGTGATTTCATTCGTCTTCATGTTCGTGATCCAATTCGCCATGATCACGATCATCTTGATGTGTATTGTCCCGTTCCTGATGATTCCGTATTCGGCATATCTCACATTGGTCACCAACACGATCTATTCCCAGGCTTATGTTGCTGGACTCGATGCATTACAAATGGAACAACATGCGACCGCTTGAAATTGTCATCCCTGCTTTGCTCAGCACGTATCTGCTCTGGCATCATCCGCGTCCGATCGTGATTCGATTCTTGCCAGCGCTTGCAATCGCGCTGACTTTGATCCATTTTTGGGTCGAAGGTTATCGCTGGCAAATGCTTCCAATTTACGTTTTGACCGCAGTCCTTGTCATCTCAGCCTTGCTCAAGATCCAATCGCCAGCGGACTGGAAACCCCTCGCTTCAACTCTGACCTTTGGTCTGCTCGTTGTTTCGACAGCTTTACCTCTGCTCTTGCCTATCCCCATCATCCCAACTCCCAGCGGACCTTACCAAGTAGGCACGCGCATCTACGAACTCACGGACATTTCCCGCAAAGAAATCTATTCGGGCAAAGATGAAGCCCGTCGGTTCATGATCCAGATCTGGTACCCGGCAGAAGCGGACACATCCACAGAAAAAGCCCGCTGGATGGATGAAGCCGAGATCTATGCTCCGGCGGTTTCCAGTCAAATTGGCATGCCGTCCTTCTTTTTGGACCATCTGGCATTGGTGAAAGTACCGGCTTATATTGAACCAAAAGTGGCGAAGTCTGATCAGGGACATCCCATCATCCTGTTCTCACACGGCTGGAACGGCTTCAACGCCCAGAACACTGGTCAGGCGCTGCAACTTGCCAGCAACGGATTTGTGGTGGTCGGTGTACAACATACGTACGGCGCGGTCACCACAGTTTTCCCAGATGGGACAGTTGCCCCCAACAACCCAGCTGGGTTGGCATCTGATGACACACCGCTCGAAGAATATGAAACCATCGCTCACACACTTGTGGGTCAATGGGCTGGCGATTTGGATTACTCGCTGACTTTCATGGATGAACTTACCAACGACCCTGATAGTGCCTTCTTTCAAAAACTGGATCTCACGCGTGTTGGTGTCTACGGACATTCTACGGGCGGCGGTGCGGCGATCCAGTATTGCGGCACGCATCCAGAGTGTAAAGCTTTACTGGGCATGGACCCCTTCATGCGCCCCGTCTCTTACGAAGTGATCGACAGCGGCGTGACCCAACCTTCGTTCTTCATGTTCAGCCAACGCTGGACAGATGATGTGGATAGCCGCAACAATGCATTGTTCAACAAATTCTTTCCGCATGTAACGGATTCGTTGGGTGTGATCTCAATCGATGGCACCGGTCACTACGATTTCGCCGACCTGCCTTTGCTTTCTCCGCTCGCGCCACAACTCGGGCTCAAAGGTCCCATCAACGGCAAACGCGTGGTGACGATCGTAAACGATTATCTATTGTCGTTTTTCGAAGCCACACTGAATAGCAAAGCGACAACGCTTTTTGACAACCCCAGTCCGTATGCGGAAGTGAAAATCAAGTAGGCGCGACCCGGTCGGCTCATCGAGCAATTTGCCTTGCATTGCGGGTCGCCCAGTATGCGTACAAAATCTCAAAATAGTGCGGTCTATCATCAACACCAGGGCGCCCCGCCCTCACCAACCGCAAATAAATTAAGATTGCGATCATTACTACATAGACATGTCGACAAACCCACATGGATGGGTCGCCCCTACTCTTCAATCAAAAGGAAATAACACTCCATGAAACTAAACAAACGCAATCTAACCACCCTATCGCTCATGCTTGGCATCGTTTTCTTTGCCATAGGTTGGGCAACTGATAACACCATCTTCTCAACCGTGGCAATTCCATTTCTTGTCATTGCACTTTTCCTCGGCGGACGCTGGATGAGACCCAGAAGAAAATAATTATTGGTATTCAAGGAGCAAACATGGACACAAAACCCGCAATCGCAGCAACGCTCGTTCAGGAATTTGTCGGTAAGGCGCACGGCGATCTGGACCGTGTTACTGCATTACTCGCACAGGAGCCCGCCCTGGTCAACGCTACCTGGGATTGGGGTGGTGGTGATTTCGAAACCGCGCTCGGCGCTGCGTCACATATGGGCAGAAAAGATATCGCCAATTTCCTGCTCGAACACGGTGCACGCCTTGATATCTTCGCGGCGGCAATGCTTGGCAAATTGGAGATCGTCAAAGCCGCGCTCACGGCTTATCCCGCTGCACTCAAAACGCCCGGACCACACGGCATCCCTTTGATCGTCCATGCGCAGGCAGGCGGCGAAGATGCGGTCGGTGTGTTGGAATATTTGCAGGGTTGTAAGTAAAAAGTATACAAGTAGACACGTAGACACGTTGTAACTCGTATCTCGTAATATATATCCTTGTCTACTTGTTTCCTTGTGTACCTGTTTACATCCCTCCCAAGGAGAAACCATGTTCAACGCAACCCTCACATCCGCTGTCGAAAATATTGCCCGCCTTATTCTTCCACTCACAGAAAAAGACCTGGAGCGCGAGTGGATATGGAAAGACCACGACGAAGAAGGGATCCGATTCGCCTGTTTTGTGACGCTACAAGAGTTACGTCATCTCGCTGTGACGCTATCTTCGCTTCGTTCCACCCCGACACCTGCCCAGCACATCCTCAGCCAATACCACGCTGCCTACCTGGACTTGCAAGCCGCGGTACTTGGGCTATCCGACGATGACGCTGATAAAATTCCATCAGAAGGTGAATGGCAGGTGCGCAAAGTTTATTCCCATATTCTAGGCACTGAATTCGGATTCACTGCCACAGTCCACTATGCGCTTGAATTGCACCGCGCGGACAAGTGGACAACCGATCGAATCCCCGAAAGTGAATATCCGCGTTTATATGTGTTGAGCGAGAAAGAATTAGATGCCTTGCTGGATGGCTCCCTTTCGAACATGCTGGTATATCATCGTGATTTTCATAAGCAGATCATTCAGGAGTTCAGCAGCATAACTAACGACGAGCTTGATTTACCATCTACATTCTGGGAGGAAACGCGTTTCCCCATTCAACATCGCTTGCATCGCTACGAAGCCCACTTTGTACAACACACCATTCAAATTGACAAAACTCTGATTGCCATCGGGCAGGCTCCCAGCGAAGCAAAACGCCTGGTCCGCAGAATCTACGCCGCCCTCGCCGAAGCGGAAGGACAAATGCTCGGCGCAGAAAAAATCGACGACACAGTTATTCATGCCACTGCATCGTCGATCCAAGAACGCACAAAAGAAATCGAAAAGGTATTGAAATAACAACGATTCGGCGTCTGAGACATCCGAACCGTTTTTTTATTTCTCGTGCTACTTTTGATCTTCTTGCGTCTTATCCCTTGACACTGCTGCTAATCGGTTGGCGTTTTTTGACTTAGCAATACCTACGGATTCATGACTCTCAGTCCCATAATTTGGGTATTATCTCCAAATGAAATTGCAAGTACGTTGTTTGCCTTGTCACAGGCAATTTGATAAGAACTTATTTGTTTCTCAACATCAAACTTTGGAGAAAATTCCACCTTTGAGATTTCCATTCCCGTATATCGATTTATGGCTACTAAATAGCCATCAGGATTCGTGAAATAAATCTTGTCACCCATCATACATAAATTGCTCAACGCATCTCGAGATACTATCCAATTAACCTTTCCTATATATTGGTCGATTGAGTAAATCACAGAAGAACCATTATCTGCTGTTGTAAATATTTCTCCTTCGTCAAAAACAGGATCATAAGCATATCTCGTATCAATATCTACTACCCATAACTCTTTTCCCGAAGATGGCTCTACAGCTTTAATACCTAATGGCGCGTTTGCCATGAATAAGATTCCGTTTAATTCCAAGTATTTATCCAAGTATTTACCAATGGGTTTATTAGAATCGTAAAGGATTTCTCCCTGTTCACTCAAAATAGAAAATCTGCCATTCGTATCATTAACGAAGACCTTATTTTCAGCATAATGCATGTCTGTTGCACTATGTCCCCAGGGCAAGTATCTTGACCAAAGAAATTCGCCGTTTTCAACATCGTGAGCATATATAGTGACCGTGCCAACAGTCCCACGAAATAAGAACTGATCATTAGCAATCATCTCACCCCCATTGTAATCAGGTATTTTCCATAAAATTTCACCACTGTTACTGTCAATTGCTATAATCGCAGAGTCAAAATATGATCCTTTATCAACTCCTTTAATGATTATTTTGCGCGAAACACTAATCACTGAAGGAGTAGAATAGCAACAAAAACTATCCCCTATAACTTTGATGTCAGACATATCCCAAATCATTTCATATTCGCTGTTGGCTTCTATTGTACGCGGTGGCGCAAGGTAATCTTGTTGGGATTCATATATATCCCATGCAATCCCACACGATGACATTGTTAGGGACAATACAGCAAGCATAAGTATCTGGAAAAAATATTTCATCTTATTATTGCGCCAAGTGACGCCCAACTAGGGGTTACGCCACCACGCGCTCTGCGTAACGGACTATGGACGGTCTAGCCACGCCGCAATACGTCCTAAATCGTTTCGGACGTATTGCCGCCAGAGATTAATGAGTGAATTGTAGCATCGCGTCAAGGCGGGTCAACATGCAAAACGTCACTAAACCATCATCAAAGGGTCGTCCATGTTATTTCCCAGCCAGTCGCATTTTCTGCCGTACCAATGCTGACTTGAAAATCCGGTCAAAGAATCCATAATACCCAGCTTTGTCGTACAGGATCATGTAATCCGCCGGACCGTATTCTTCCGGGCGATATAACACACCGCCGTTAGGGTTGATCTCGAGCAGCACCAACTCGCCATTTTCTCGCATCCGCACATCACAGCGACCGTAGCCCGTGCAACCCATCGCCAGATAAAACCTGCGACCAATTTCCTGGAGTCTTTTTACGAGTTCTGCATCCTGCACTTCCCGAAACTCGAACGGGACGGAGTAGTCCCATTTCACGCCGGTATGCCAAAATTCTTCGTTCGGCGGAAATATCAATTCCGTGGGCGGATACACAAATGGATTATTCAGATCATCAGGATTATCCACTACGAACACATTGAACTCACGCCCGACGATGAACTCCTCCACTCGTGCGGCGCCGAACTCTCTGGATACGCGTTCAAATTGAATCTGTAGTTGCTCCGGCGTATCACAGCGCGACTCGCGAAACATTTGGATGCTGCTATAACTCTTGGGGTGCTTGACCATGAGCGGGAATTGCAGTCCGCTGGTTTTTAGCAGCACGTCCTCTCCAGCGTGGACGCGAGTCCCTTGGGCGAATCCAATCTGATGGGCGTCAGCGACCGCCTGCATCTCCTCCCGTGTAGGGTCAAAACATTTGCTATCCGCCCCAGTGAAGGCAAGCTTCAATTCCTCCAGTGTTTGGATCACATCAATACCGGGTGAAAGTCCCTCCAGCGGACCATCGCACAGATTGAAGAAGACATCATATTTACCCGTGTCAGCCAGTTCCTTGATCTTATCGCGCACGGGTCGGCGCAGAATTTGCAACTCCCATTCGCAGGGATATTGATTCAGAAATTCATCGAAGGCGTAATACTCGTCATAAAAAATACAAACGCGCATTCAAGCCTCATGCATAGCGGCAAAACTTATCCATGTTTACCTGTTTACTTGTCTACTTACTAACTTGCGTTCCACCTCATCAACACCGCCCGAAACAGGCGCTCAAAGAAAACTTGATAACCGCCTGCATCATACAAGATCATGAAATCTGCGGGACCATATTCCTCAGGCTTGAGCATGATCGCCGGGTTGGGATTGATCTCCAAAATGAACAACTCACCCTGTGCATTCATGCGAATATCACAGCGACCGTAACTTACCATGCCAATCGCCTTGAACATACGAACGGCAATATCCTGCAATCTGGGAATCAATTCTGTATCAGTGACCCGACCAAAGTTGAATGGCAGAGAGGTATCCCACTTCACCACCGTGTGCCAAAATTCTTCACCTGGTGGAAAAAGTAACTCGGTCGGTGGATATGCGATCGGTTGTGAAAAATCATCGGGGTTATCGACGACCAACACATTGTATTCACTGCCAACGATGAATTCCTCCATGCGGGCGGCGCCGTATTCCTTGCACACTCGTTCAACTTGCGCCAACACCTCATCCAACGAATCGCAACGGGATTCTTTGATCATGCCCATGCTCCCGTAACTCTGTGGATGTTTCACCATCACCGGGAAGCGCAGATCCTTTACAAGCTCTTTCGCCTCTACCGCAGACTTGACGCGATAGCCCTTTGCAAACCCAACGCCATGTGCATCAGCGGCGGCTTGCATTTCCTCCCGGGTCGGGTCAAACAGGCTTGAGTTGGCGCCCGTGAACGGCAGGTTCAATTCTTCAAGCGCTTTCACGACTTCGATGGCTTCGTAACCATTTTCATCTTCATCGTCCATCTCATAGCCTTCACAGACATTGAGATAAATATCAAATTCATTCCGTGCCTTCAATGCCCGCAGCATATCCATTACCGGCTTCCGCATGGTGACAAATTCATAATCAAAGCCCTTCAAATAGGGTGATACATCAAAGTCTTCTTTTTCTTCATCTGATAGAACGCAAATCCGCATGTGCAACCTCATTAGAAATAGAATGATGAATTCATTTTATGACACAGGCTTGTATGTTGGCAATGGTTATGAATATTAAAGTTTTGAAGTGCTGCATGAAACACATTGACCGCAGACCGACGACCGTTGACGATGGTTAATGATTTACGGTAAGTAATGTCATACTGAGCGAAGCGAAGTATCTCTGAGAGACCCTTCGCTCAGGGCGACATGAAGTAACGATCTTCGCAACCTAACCCCGAAGGGGTCAAATGATTATAGATATGGCAAGCTATCAAATTCAACCCCAAAGGGGTGTATAGTCATCAAAATCCATATCACCCCTACGGGGTTTATCTTTGCTTTTATCGAACATCTATAATCATGTCACGCCTTCGGCGTTGATTGGAATATTATCGTCTGCGATCGGCGATCACCTTCCCCCTTGACAAAATCCACCTCCAGCGACTACAATAATTTAGGCAAGCCTAAATTATATTTTTAGCAAGGCAACTTATTTATGGAACTTACAGGAATTCAAATCACAGGTCTTTTGGCAATTCTTGGCGCGATCGTCTACGCCGTTGGGGATGTCCTTTTGCTGGCGAGCAAAGTCTCACTTGATGCTTACCCGAAGCTCAAACCTTTCGCCAAACTGCTTTCCGATGCTGAAAAGATGGTCGTGCTCTCTCCTGCGCGCCTGATGTGGGGCGCCTTGATCGGCGTCTTCGCCACGCCGCTGATATTGCTCGGCTACTGGCAGGTGTATCAAGGCTTGAGCGGCGGAACGGATTGGGTTGTGCTGGCAACTGTCGGGTTGTTTGGAATCGCTTCCGTCATCGGGGCATTCGTGCATGGGACATTCTATTACATGGGCGAATATGTCCAGGCGCTCAATCAAGTCGAAGAAAGCTCACAACCGGTGATCGCGGGTATGGTTGAACGTCACAAAAAGGTTTTGATCATTACGTATACACCCTTGTTGCTGTTCATCATCATTGCATCGGTCATGTTTTCGATTTTGGTGGCATCGGGCAAAACGCTCTTCCCGGTTTGGATGGCAGGCATCAACCCGGTCACAATGACGATCGCATGGCTCGTGATCAAACGCATCCTGCCGCAATTCGTGCGTGATTGGACCGAAGGCGCAGGTTTCAACATTGCTTTCCTGGCTTTCTTTCTGTGCACCACCCTCACACTTTGGAATTGACATGACAAAAAAACTTACGGTATCCATTCAAGATTACTTGAAGCACATTTATGAACTGACCGAGAACGGCGGCAGCGCGAGCACCACGGCACTGGCGGCAAAACTGAAAGTCAGCGCGCCATCGGTGACTGGCATGATCCAAAAACTCGCCACATCGAAACCGGCTTTGGTTGAATATCAAAAACATCAAGGCGTGACCTTGACCAAGGACGGCAGAAAAGCCGCACTTGAAGTGATCCGACATCATCGCTTATTGGAGGCGTGGCTGGTACAAACGCTCGGCTATTCATGGGATGAGGTGCACGAGGAAGCCGAACGCCTCGAACATGTGATCTCAGAGAACTTTGAACAACGCATCGCCGCCGCCATGGGCGACCCTGAACGTGACCCGCACGGCGAGTTGATCCCCACCGTTGACTTGAAAATGCCGCTTGATACTACAACTCCGCTTTCAGCGTTACGCCCCAATCAAAAAGGGATCGTGCAATGTGTCAAAGCCGCGGATACCGAACTGCTTCGTCATCTTGATAGCCTGGGATTGGTTCCAGGCGTGGAGATCGAAGTGAAGGAATATTCGCAGTTCGACCACAACCTAACCGTGATGATCGGCAAAAAATCTTCTGTGCTGGGTTTGAATATTACAAGCAAAATTTTTATTGAAGAAAGTTAACTAGAAAGCATGAACACCATCTTTAGAATTCTTTTACCAACCCTTATCGTTGCCTTTGCCCTGCATCGTGGCTATTATGTGAAATATCACAGCAAGCCTGAAGATGCGACGATGAAAAAACGTGAAGAGGGTATCGTTTCAAAAATTGCGGGGCTGCTGGGCATGGCTGGATTTGTAGCCATGTTGGTGTATGTTATCAACCCAGGCTGGCTGGCGTTTGCAGATCTAGCCTTCCCCATCTGGTTACGCTGGGCTGGCGTTGGAATCGCGCTTATTGGATTTGTCCTCCTGCAATGGGCGCAAGTGACGCTCGCCAACAGTTGGAGTGACACGCCTCGCATGCTGAAGGAACAAACGCTCATCACCAGCGGACCGTATCGCACGATCAGACATCCCATCTATACTGCCTTCATTTTGATCTTGAGCTCAACCCTGTTGATCTCATCGAATTGGTTGATCGGGTTGTGCTGGGCAGGCATGGTGACCCTCGAAGTTTTTTCAAGGATCAGTTTTGAAGAGTCGCTGATGGTCGAATTCTTCGGCGACCAGTATCGTGAGTATATGAAAAAGACGGGACGCTTGCTCCCAAAGATTGTATAAGAAATCCGGTGGTCGAGTAGGGCTAAGCCCGTATCGAGACCACTATGTAAGCAAAATTATTTTAGTTATTGGTGGTTTCGACTGCTTGCGCTCGACCACCAAAGTATTTTAGAAAATTAGAGGTAAAGACGATGAACGAAAACATTTTCCGTATTTTAGCGGCAGTGATTCTTTTCACTGCCATGGGTATCTCAATCTATTTCCGCCGCAAAGCGGATAGAGACGCTGGTGAAAGACTTTCCCGCAAAGTGGACGGCACGCCCATGATGACCGCCATCCGCATCGGCGGGCTAATTCTATGGCTGAGTCCATTTGCGTATTTGATCAACCCGAGCTGGATGGCTTGGTCAAAAATTGGACTGCCCGAATTAGTTCGCTGGCTCGGAGTTGGACTTGGCGTCCTGTGTGTACCAGGAATTTACTGGTTATTCAGTAGTATTGGTACAGGCATCACACCCGTCAGCGCCACACGCAAGGAACACAAACTTGTAACACATGGGATTTATCACTACATTCGGCACCCACTTTACACCCTTGGGTCATCCCTGTTCATTGCTTTTGGGATGATGGCAGATAACTGGTTCATCGCTACGCTGGGCGTCCTGACATTCATATTGATGGCGATCCGCACGCCGAAAGAGGAAGCCAATCTCATCGAGAAATTCGGTGATGAGTATCGCGAATACATGAAACGCACCGGCAGGTTTTTACCAAAGCTTGGCAGATAATCAGCCTGGAAATCCGTAGACACGCAGACAAGGAATCGAAGTATGTATTACGCACTGATGGTTTTGCTTTTGTTGATCGTTACTTTTCTCCCGCGCGTTGGGTTGATTGCGATATATAAAAATTATCAGGCTACACAACAACGCGAACAATTGGAGGACGCTCTCAAGCATCTGCTTGACCGTGAACAACAGGGACGACATGCTTCGCCCGAATCGATCGCTGGGACCTTGGACCTGCCACGTGTGCAAGTTACTCGTCTCGTCACTGACATGGAGTCGCAGGGCTTGCTCGAGACGCATGGCGCACAGTTACATCTCACGACACAAGGCACACGCTGGGCGATGCACATTGTCCGCGCGCACCGGTTGTGGGAACGTTATCTCGTGGATGAAGCGCGCATGCCGTTGAGCAAGATCCATGATCAGGCGCAGAAGCGCGAGCATTCATTTACTGAAGCACAACTCAATGAACTCGATGCAGCGCTTGGATATCCAATCCTTGACCCGCATGGCGATCCCATCCCATCACGTGAGGGGAAAATGCCCACAGTGGAGAGTCAGCCGCTTACGGCGTGGCAGGCTCACGGTCCTGCAAGAATCGTGCATATCGAAGATGAACCGGCAATTGCGTACGATCAGATCCTTGCGGCTGGACTCCGCCTGGGACAAGTCATCCGCATTTTGGAAAGAACTCCGCAACGTATTCTGCTAAGTGACGGCGAAACAGAATATAAGCTGGCTCCAACGGTGGCGGCAAATGTAGGCGTGGCGCCTTTACTGGAAAGTGAAATTGCGAAGGCGAATGCGGTGCCGTTGGCAACGTTGACGCAAAATCAGCGCGGCGAGATCGTTTCGCTTGATGATGCAGTGCAGGGCTTCACACGCCGCCGCTTTCTGGACCTGGGCTTGACTCCCGGCACGCTGATCTACCCCGAGCTTGGAAATTTTTTCGGTGACCCGCGTGCATATCGCATACGTGGCACATTGATCGCGTTGCGGCAGGATCAAGCGGCGCAGATTTGGGTGAAGCCAATTTAAGCCAAACGTCAAAAGTCAAAGGTCATGTGACGTTAGACGTTTGGCGTTTGACGAGAGAAAAAAATATGTCTACAAAACAAATAACACCTCCTACCGAACATTGCGAGGAATGCCCCGCATTTTACAACCTGGAACAAATGGGATTCAAAGTCGGCAACTTTGATCGCGTCGTTGCATTGGCAGGTAACCCAAACACCGGTAAATCAACCGTCTTCAACGCGTTGACCGGACTCAAACAACACACCGGCAACTGGCCCGGCAAGACCGTGACCCGTGCCGAAGGCGGCTATCAATTCAACGGCGTGCGCTACAAACTCGTTGACCTGCCCGGAACATACTCATTGCTCTCTGCTTCACAGGATGAAGAAGTGGCGCGTGATTTTATATTATTTGGTCAACCGGATTGCACCGTCGTTGTCACCGATGCGACTGCGCTTGAACGTAATTTGAATCTCGTGATGCAGGTGATGGAAATTACTGACCGTGTTGTCGTTGCCATTAATCTCATGGATGAAGCCAAACGCAAGGGGCTCGAAGTGGACGCGCGTTCATTGAGCCGCGATCTGGGCATCCCCGCAGTTCCCATTACAGCACGCACCGGCGAAGGGATTCACACATTGCTGGCAACGATCGCAGATCTGATCAACGGCGATATCGTCACCAAGCCTTTGCGCGTGGGTGGCACTCCTGAATTCCAGCGTGCCGTTAATGAACTTGCATCAATGATCGAAGTCATGGTACCCGGCATTCCCAATGCCAGATGGCTAGCCATTCGTTTATTGGACGGCGACTCGAAAGTTCAGCAGGCCTTGGTATCTGGCGACCTCGCTCAACTTGTCCAACGCCAGTCACAGGCGGATGTGCAATTTAGCAAGAAGATGTCTGTGGAAGGCAGACAATAAGGTATTTATGACGGAACAAACTTTAAACCCAAATGATATTCTGGCTAAAGCCGAAGCGTTGCGCGGAACTTTATCAACCGGCTTCCGCGATGAGATCGTCAAGTCACTGTATAGCGAAGCCGAGACCATCGCGAAGCGCGCTGTAAAAACTGCGCTGACCAAAAAATATGATATCGACCAGAAGATAGATCGGCTGGTCACCTCGCCGATCGTCGGTTTGCCAATCATGCTCATCTTGTTGACCATCATCATTTGGCTCACAGTCTCCGGCGCAAACGTGGCATCGGCGGCGATCGCCAACGTCCTCTTCGGCATCGGTGATTGGGGTCGCGCGTTATTCGATCAGATCGGTATGCCGTGGTGGGTCACTGGCTTCATCTGGGATGGCGTCTATCTCGGGCTCGCATGGGTTATCAGTGTGATGCTCCCGCCCATGGCGATCTTCTTCCCGGCATTCACATTCATGGAGGACCTCGGGTATCTTCCCCGCGTTGCCTTCAATCTCGATTGGATGTTCAAGAAAACCGGCGCGCACGGCAAGCAATCCCTGACCATGGCAATGGGCTTTGGATGCAACGCCGCAGGCGTGATCGCGACTCGCATCATCGACTCGCCGCGCGAGCGATTGATCGCGATCCTCACCAACAACTTCGTGCCCTGCAACGGACGCTTCCCAACTTTAATTATGCTTGCTACTGTTTTCGTAGCCGCCGCCTTCCCCCCAGCCTTGACCTCCTTCATCGCCGCCGGGACAGTTGTCGGCGTGGTCCTGATCGGTGTTGGGTTCACATTCCTCGCCTCGTGGATCTTATCCAGGACCATCTTGAAGGGCGAAGCCTCGGCATTTACACTTGAACTGCCTCCCTATCGCAGACCAAACTTCTCACGCATCCTGTATACATCCATCATTGACCGTACCATTTTCGTGTTATGGCGCGCCATGCAAACCGCCGCCCCCGCCGGTGCGATCATCTGGATCCTGGCAAACATTCATACTGGTGACACAAATCTCGCCCGAGCGATTTCAGACTGGCTGAATCCATTCGGCTTGTTGCTCGGACTCGATGGCGTGATCCTGCTTGCCTACATCATCGCCATCCCCGCCAATGAGATCGTTGTACCGACCATGATGATGGTCTACATGGGCACCGGCATGATGGTCAACGGACCCGGAACCAGTGCCGGCATTTTCGACCTGCTCGTCAACGGCAACGGCTGGACGATGCTCACCGCAGTCAACTTGATGTTGTTTGCGCTGTTACATAATCCCTGCGCAACGACGATCATGACGATCTACAAGGAAACCAAGAGTCTCAAGTGGGCAACCGTGAGCGTGGTGATGACACTGGGCACGGCGTTTTTAGTAACTTTCGCCACTGCCAGCATCGCAAAATTGTTTGGCTGGGCATAACTTAACACTGTACCGCGAACGCAGAAACTTTAATCGTTGATCTTTATCTGAAGAAAGAGGCGTTATGAACAACAAATTTTCAAGAAGAGATTTTCTAAAGATCGGCGGGCTTGCCTTCCTGGGTACAGCTGGCGCGACTGCTGTCGCCCAGAACAGCCAACCCACTCATAACAATTCTCACGTTTCGCCAGCACTGCAACAACATGGCGAACATGAGGGCGACTTGCCCAATACGACTGGCGAAGTGGATCACGAAAAGAATGGCTTCAACCCTGATGACATTCTGACCGATTTCGATTACGGCAAGACTTCCACTTTGCCCAACGGGCAAACCCTGCGCGAGTATGAAATTATTGCGTTGAATAAAAACGTCGAAGTCGTTCCCGGCATCGAATATCCAGCCTGGACCTATAACGGACGTATTCCGGGTCCCACGATCAGGGCCACAGAAGGCGATCGCATCCGCATTCATTTTTCCAACGGCAGCAACCATCCACACTCCATGCACTTCCACGGCTTTCATGCCGGCACGATGGACGGCGTCCCCGGCTCGGGACCTGGAGGCATGGTTCAGCCTGGCGAATCATTCGTCTATGAGTTTGACGCGGAACCGTTCGGCTTGCATCTCTATCACTGTCACGTTTTCCCACTTGCACGCCACATCGCCAAAGGACTCTACGGCACTTTTATTGTTGACCCAAAGCAGGGTCGTCCGCCTGTTGACCGCGAAATGGTTATGGTCATGAGCGGCTTTGATGTGGATTTTGATGACGCGAATGATTTTTATGCAGTCAATGCGATTCCTTTTCATTATCAGAACCACCCCATTCAAATCAAGGTCGGCGAAAAGATTCGGGTATATCTTGTGAACATCCTTGAATTTGATTTGGTCAACTCTTTTCATTTGCACGCCAACTTTTTTCACTACTACCCCACCGGCACGAGCCTCACCCCTGCTGAATTCACCGATACGATCATTCAAGGGCAGGCGCAGCGCGGCATCCTCGAATTCACGTACAAATATCCCGGCATGTACATGTTTCACGCCCACGTGACCGAGTTTGCGGAGCTCGGTTGGAATGGCATGTTCGAAGTGACGGAATAGAGAGGCACACCATGACTCAACAACCGACTCAAGCCCCTCGCTTCACTTTTCGGACCTTTATCCTGCTTCTCCTCCCGATCCTGCTCCTCGCTGGCGTGATCGCGCTCTTCCTCTCTACCGGTGGTGGGCTGGACCTCGACTCCGCTGCGCCTGTCGAAAGCCTCGATGTCGAGCGCTATAATCTCGCGCAAAACGTGATCGAACTTCACGTCCGCAACACAGGGCCAGATGAGCTCAATGTTGCCCAGGTAGTGGTCAACGAAGCCATCATGCCTTTTACCATTGCACCAAACACAGGCATCCCGCGTCTTGGGCGTGCTGTGATCCAGATCAACTATCCCTGGTCGTATGGCGAAGCCTATGCAGTTACGATCTTCACCAGCAACGCCATCGCCTTTGGCGTGGATATTCCCGTTGCGTTTGAAACACCGCAACCTGATAGCGCTACATTCTGGGGCTTTACGCTGATCGGCTTATACGTGGGCGTGATCCCGATCTTCCTCGGCATCTTCTGGTTTCCTGCACTCAGACAACTGGGGCGCCGCACCATGACCTTCCTTATGGCGGCAACCGCAGGCTTGCTCATCTTCCTGGGGCTGGATACGATCGCCGAAGCATTGGAGTTTGCGGGCGAAGTCCCTTCTGCCTTTCAAGGCATTGGCTTGATCGGCATTGGTGCAGTTGCCACTTTCATGTTGCTGGATGCGATATCAAAACAACAAACAAACGCTTCAGCGGATGAGACTCAACGCCGTCTCTCGATCGCCTTTATGATCGCGGTTGGCATTGGCTTTCACAATCTCGGCGAAGGGCTTGCCATCGGCGCGGCATACAACGTCGGTGAGATCGCACTCGGCACGTTCCTGGTCGTCGGCTTCATCATCCAGAACATCACTGAAGGACTCGGCATCATCGCCCCTGTTCTTCGCGACAAACCGAGCATCAAAAACCTGGCGGTGATGGGCATTATCGGCGGCGCGCCCGCCATCCTCGGCGCATGGATCGGAGGCTATACACCCTCACCCTTCCTCGCCGTGCTTTTCCTGGCCATCGGCGCTGGCGCGATTTTTGAAGTCATCTACGAGATCGCCAAACTTATCCAAAAAGATACGACCCGCGAACCCATGCCCATGACCGTCTTCAGCGGCGTCCTGGCGGGCATGCTGCTTTTATGGGTTACAGGACTGCTCATCAAATAAACCAGTGATCGAATCTTTATAAGTAATAGGAATGCAACATGAAAAGAATAATTATAAGTATCCATCTTGTGATCCTGCTTTGCCTGAGCGCATGCTCACAAAACGGACCAGCGAACAAGATCAATGTTGAAATGACCGACTTTGCGTTTACGCCAAATCAGTTCACGATCCCAGCCGGCAAGCAGATCACACTGCACGTAACTCACAAGGGACTCGTTGAGCACGATTTCATTATCATGAAACTCGGCACAGATGTTGGACCGCATTTCAACGCAGAAGACCAGCCTAATATCTATTGGCAGATCAAAGTTCAACCGGACGAATCACAAACCATCACATTTACTGCGCCTGCCCAACCTGGCACATACCAGATCGTATGCGGCATGGCAGGCCATGTTGAATCTGGCATGGTCGGGCAGTTGGAAGTTATTGTCCAGTAGTGTAATGAAAAATTCATGACAGAATACGGCTTGACAGGTTATTTTTTACAAGATAATATATGAACACTTGCTCAACTATTCATATATTATGAAACTCACCGAACTCAAAGCCATCCAACTTGCCGAACTCTTCAGCGCCCTTAGCGATGCCAGCCGCGTACGAATTATCTCGTTACTGATCGAAGGCGAGATGAGCGTCAGCGCATTGGCAGAAGGTCTTACAATGACCGAGTCTGCTGTGTCCCATCAACTGCGCGGGCTACGCCAAATGCATCTGGTGCGTGCACGCAAATCAGGCAGGCAGGTATTTTACAGCCTCGATGACGAGCATGTAGCTCGTCTATTCTCGCTTGGGCTTGAACATGTTCAGCATGGATAAATGAAATGAATCAAACTCAAACTATCGAAGTCCCCATTGCAGGCATGGACTGTACCGAATGCACACAAACCGTCCAGCGTGCCATTGCATCATTGAATGGCGTCCAGAAAGCAGATGTATTTCTCTCTTCTGAAAAAGCCATCATCCAGCTCGACCCATCGTTAGTGAAGATGGTTGATATTCGCAAAGCAGTTTCAGGCGCAGGATATTCCGTGCCAACGCAAAACGGGGAAATTGAAGCGCCAAACGCCGCACTCGGCGAATTCTCACGAAAATTATTTACTGCATTAGGGCTTGCGTTCGGCGCGATCATTCTGCTGGTCGTTGCAGGTGAATGGCTTGGACTGCTCGACAACTTGACTCAAGTCATCCCCTTCCCTATTGGCGTGCTGCTTGTATTGATCGGCGGTGCGCCGATATTTCTCAACGTCATCCGCGCAACACTGAAGCGACAAGTTATCTCGCACACACTGATGTCGATTGGCGCGTTCGCCGCATTATTCGTCGGCGAATGGACAACCGCCATGGTCGTGGTCTTCTTCATGCATATCGGCAATTACACCGAGAGGCTCACTGCTGAAGGCGCACGCAAAGCCGTCAAAGATTTAACGGCAATGGCTCCGCAAACTGCGCGTGTCGAAATCAATAATACAGAAAAAGAAATCCCCATCACCGAAGTTCAACTCAATGATATCGTCGTTGTGCGACCTGGCGAAAAAATCCCCGTGGATGGTGAAGTCGTGTCGGGGCAAGGGGCGGTGGATCAATCGTCAGTGACGGGTGAGTCAATGCCCACCGAAGCAGGCGTCGGGTCGCATGTGAACGCGGCAACGCTGCTTAAGCAGGGCACGCTCAAGGTACGCACCCAGGCTGTTGGGGCAGAGTCCACTTTTGGGCGCGTCATCAAAATGGTGGAAGAAGCCGAAGCGCATCGCGCCAACGTGCAGCAATTCGCCGATACATTCAGCACGTATTATTTGCCCGTTGTCATGGGCATTGCTGCGCTCACATTTTTATTCAGCCGCAACCCGCTCGCCACCGCAGCAGTGCTGCTCGTGGCATGTTCGTGCACCATCGCGCTCGCCACGCCCATCGCCATGCTCGCGACGATCGGCGCAAATGCAAAACGCGGCGTGCTCATCAAAGGCGGAAAATATTTGGAGACGCTCGCGCGCGCTGATGTTTTATTGATCGACAAAACCGGGACGTTGACTCTCGGCAAGCCCATCGTGACGGATATCATTGTGTTTCATCGCGCTGAGCGGAGTGATAGCGAAGTCGAAGCGATGGATGAAGTGACGCTGCTTTCCTACGCCGCATCTGCTGACCGTTACTCCGAGCATCCTCTCGCTGACGCTTTGCGCCGCTCCGCGCAGGAACGTGGTTTCGCATTGCAGGAAGCAACGAACTTTGAATCGCTGGCAGGCATGGGCGTGCGCGCAAATGTAAATCAAAAAATAATTTCGGTCGGTCGCCGCTCATTGATGCGTAACACGGAATTTATTCCGCAAGCCCCCGACTTGGAAGCCCAAGGCAAAACGGTTTTATACATTTGGATCAACGATTTACTTGCAGGCTTGATCGCTGCATCAGATACTTTGCGCAGTGAGGTTCCAGAGGCGTTGCAGAAAGCCAAACAACTCGGCATCAAAAAGATCGAGTTGCTCACTGGCGACAATGAACAGGTTGCATCTTCTGTGGGCAACGCATTAGGCATCGCGTATCGCGCAGGCTTGCTGCCGGAAGATAAAATTCGCATCGTGAAAGAATATCAAGCGCAGGGACATATCGTCGTAATGGTTGGTGATGGCATCAACGATGCGCCCGCACTGGCACAGGCAAACATCGGTATTGCCATGAAGGCAGGCACAGATATTGCCATCGAAGCCGCGCACATCACGCTTATGCACGAAGATTGGAATTTAATTCCGCATGTTCTGGCAACCGCCCAACGCACCATGCGCGTGGTAAAGGGCAACCTGGGTTTTACCGCTGCATATAACATTATCGGACTCACGCTTGCAGCATTCGGGTTCCTTCCACCTATGCTCGCTGCCGCATTACAGTCGATTCCTGATCTGGGAATCCTCGGCAACTCAGCCAGACTGTTACGGCAAAAGGGAAATTAATGGCAAACCACTCCCACAATCATTCACACTATGGCGACCTCGCCAATCAAACGACAAAGCGCCTTGCGCTCTCGCTCGTGCTCACACTGGGATTCGTGATCATCGAAGCGATCGCGGGTTTTATTTCCAACAGCCTCGCATTGCTGACTGATGCCGCCCACAACTTCACCGATGTGATCGCGTTGGGATTAAGCTGGTACGCCTTGCAGATCTCGTCCCAACCTGCGCACGCTGGCAAAACGTATGGCTATCACCGTGTGGGGATTTTGGTCGCGTTGGTCAATTCAACAACCTTGATCTTGATCGCGCTGGGGATCTTCTACGAAGCATGGCGCCGCTTCCTTGCGCCACCGATAGTTGACGCACCCATCCTGATCGGGGTCGGCATTGTTGCCTTGATCATCAACGCCGTTACAGCCTGGCTCGTCCACAAAGGCAGTGAACATGACCTGAACTTACGGAGCGCGTTCGTGCATTTGATGGGCGATGTACTATCCACGATCGGGGCGGTGATCGCAGGCGTTGTTATCTTCTTCACGCAATGGAACTGGCTCGACCCGCTCGTTAGCGTGTTGATCGGCGCACTCATTCTCTGGAATGCCTGGGGCATTTTACGACAAACGATCCATATTCTGCTCGAAAGCACCCCCGAAAACATTGACATAAAAAACATGGTGGCCGATCTGCTCACTGTGGAAGGCGTGCGAGGAGTCCATGATCTGCATGTGTGGAGCATCAACGAAAATCTGCGCGTGCTTTCTGCCCATGTGCTGACCGAGGACATCCCAGTCAGCGTAGGCGCGGACATCCAACGCGGTGTCAATGAAATTCTATTCCACAAATACAACATTCAACACGCCACTCTACAATTAGAATGTGTGGGCTGTGATTCAAGCATGTTGTACTGTGATATCACTGAAATCAATCACTTGCGTGAAAAGGTTTAACTAACCTTACGAA
>Ga0210377_10000012_pt1 | contig 190369 bp, 143 predicted proteins | sample PLM4_65_b1redo_FD_155480 | JGI IMG/M metagenome (GOLD analysis project Ga0210377, IMG submission 155480) | Groundwater sediment microbial communities from an aquifer in East River, Colorado, USA - PLM4_65_b1 redo | ecosystem: Environmental > Terrestrial > Soil > Riparian zone | place: USA... | reverse complement strand
AGAACCGCCCCGTTGGGCGAAGGGGGCCGAGCGGGTCGGCGGGCCGTCCGCTGGCCGCTCCGCTCGCTTGCGCTCGCTCCGCAGCCAGCGGAGCTTCATTCGATGCTCTTGTATCCTTGGACATACGTCAACTCCTTTCAGGGGATAGTATCCCCTAAATGTGTGTCCAAGCAAACCCTAGGGCGGAGGACAGGTTCTTTGATTATGTTGGCCAAAACAAGAAAGGGTCTTTCAATGGTATCGAGGAAGGAAAAGATCGACTACGAGGCATACTGGATGTGGCAGATTTTAATACGTATGAAGGGTTGGATGCGTTTATCGCGTCTATTGAGAATAATTTGAACAAAGATAAGCGGCCAGAAGCAAAAGATGAGACCAGACGCACTGTCGAGCAATTGAAAAGAGAAGAGGAGATCATCAATTTCTATGATTTTCTATACTGCCTTGAGTATCTTGAACCCGAATATAATTTGCAGTGGTTTGGTAAGAAACTTCAGCAGTTATCGCCAGGTGAACGGGGTTTGGTATTGCTGATTTTTTATCTCTTTATCGACACAAACGATATTCCGCTGGTTATCGACCAACCGGAAGAGAACCTCGACAACGAGTCAATTTATAAGGTGCTCGTATCGTGCATAAAAGAAGCAAAGAAAAGACGCCAGATTATTATTGTAACACACAATCCAAACTTGGCTGTGGTTTGTGATGCAGAACAGATAATATACTCCGAAATTGACAAAAGAAACGGCAATCGGTTAACTTACACTTGCGGGGCCATTGAGAATCCCACCATCAACAGGAAGCTTATAGATGTACTTGAAGGAACTCGACCTGCATTTGACAATAGGGATCACAAATATTACGTAGAGAGCTTACATGGTTAAATCGGAAATCTGGGGCCACCTTACATGCTTTCGGTTAATGGAAATGGGGCGGGAATACAGCAGAGGGCTATGGGATGCGACGACAGAAACCACGACCGATGCACTATACGACACACAGTCTTCACGATGGGACCATTCTCGCAGCGTATCCGGTGCGCAAGCCCCCTCCTAAGACGATAAAGCGAGACAAGATCAGAATTGACGAAGACGGAGTTTGCCACGAGTATGCTGGCGCAGGGAGGGAGCTGAGCGATGTGTATAATGAAACCAGGATGCGGTTTCAGAACATCATCGCAACACGTCTGAATACGCGTCGGGCGATACGCGAAATGGTTCTTCCCTGTCTCGCGAAGTTGCAGTGTGATGTGGAGGATATTCGTGCCCAGCTTGCTCGCATTCAGGAATTGCTTTCGAGCCAGAGTAATACAACGGAATTGAAAAGCCATCGGATGTGATCGGGGGCCGTTTTTTTTAGCTCCGTGATCGAAGTGGTGCGATTCATCGCACCCTACGCGCTGCGAGGACCGAATTACAGGGAAATTCCGACGTCGTCGAGGATAATGGCGCCTTTTTCGCAGCGGTCGAACAGGAAACGGATGGTGCGGAGCTTGGCCGGATCGAATGAGGCGTTCTCTTCGATAAAGCGCGCCATGGGAATCGCATAGGTCTGAAGGACGCGTTCGGCGGGCTCCGTGTTGAGTGTTTTCTCCAGCCATCCCCACTTGAACAACCTGATCGTCAGGGCCGGATGAATCGGCCCGACGGCGCTGAGCGGAACCCGGCTGACGTTTCCATCCGTGTCGGCCAGCTCGATGGTCAGATCGAGCGGCTCAGCCTGCTGCGGGTCCTCTGCGGCGACGGACAAAGCAAGCTTCGCGCCCCGATTCACGCCCAGATCGCTTACCGCTTCTGTGCTCAGCGTAATCGTGTACGATCCGCTCTTCGTCCGGCCGGACTCGTCCCGGCGCTCATTATCCCATTCCAGAACGGCGGTCCAGTTCTCCTGGCTGGAGCCGCCCGACGTGCGGGAGGGAACTGCCGCTTCCTTCCATGTCACGAGGTTCTCGCCAAGCAGCTCTGCGCCCGGGATCGTGGCGGTGGTAACGTCGAAATCCTCTTCGAAGCCGGCGATGACCTTGAACGTGGAGTCCTGGTACCGGTTGACGTAAATGCCCCCGGGCAGCCAGGCCCCGGCGTTGCGCACGTCTTCGAAGATCGGCAGGTACTTATCCTTGCCGTTCAGCGTCGCTTCAAGAAAGGCGGAAATGAGCACCTTTGCAACCCGGCGCTGTTTGGCAGCGCCCAGGATGGGTTTTTCATTGATAGTCCAGATTGCCGGCGGAGTCACGGCGTCGAGCTTGCCCCAGTCCGTATTGAACCGGCTGTGGTTGGCCTGATAGACGTAAATCGCGGACTTGAAGCGAAAGTCCCCGGCGGTGAATCGCACCCGGTCGAACTGCCCCAGCCCCATAAACGTCCTGACGTCGGAATCGTGCCCGCCCTGGATAACCAGGTAGTTGACGTCCTCCAGCGTGGTCGGATGGCCCGCCGGCTTGTACTGTCCGTCACAGGGTGCAATGGCGACGACCGAGCGGATTGAGAAGCCGTAGTCGAACTGCACTTTGGCGTCATCGGGGTAACGCGTAAGCCGATTAAACGCCGCCGCGTGGACGGCCGCTTCTCCGCCGCGCGAATGTCCGATCATCGCGATTCGGTCCATATCGACCTTACCGTGAAATTCGTGGCCTTCGGTTTCATTCCACCGTCTCCAGACCCTCAGATGCTCCAACAAAAGGAACGCACGGGCGTCATTTTCACCTGCGAAATCCTGATTCAGAAAATTCTCATCGACCGAGACGGTGATAAAGCCCCGGCTGGCCAGCAGCGTGCCTAAATATTCGTAGCCCCCGTCCGAGAAGCGCTTCATGGGGTGGTTGCCGTGCACAATCAGAACCAGAGGAAACGGCCCGGGCCCATCCGGAAACCATACGTGCCCGTTCAGCGGCAGATGCTTGAAGTCGAATCCCCAGTATCGATCAAGCTTATCGAAGAAGCCCATGAACGGTCCCGCATCGACCGGGTCGGTCTTGAAGTCAACGCCTTTGCCGTATTCTTTGCGGTGCTTGTCGTCGCCGCTTCCGTAGAAATAGGTGCGATATGGGTACGGGCCGTCCAGAGAAGGATTCGGCGCCGCGACCGGTGCCGTGCTGTAATCCTGCATATAGGACATATCCACCAAGTGCGCCGCCGTGCCGCAGCCTCCGAGCAGAACCGGCAGCAGAACCACCGGCACGAGCCGGCGGAAGGGGACTTTGCGATTTTCTTTCTTGTTGGACATTTTTACCTCGTTGAGCGGCTGTGTTGCGTTTTAACTCAGAGGGGCAGGTCGCGCCGCGACCATATTACGCCGCCCAGCACCGTCGAGACGGCAAGGAGCGATACGAGCACAAGCATATCTGCGACGGGCCACGCCGATTTCTGGAACATCTCCGGGCCGTGAACGTAATGGAAAATGGTGGTCGGCTCCAGAAATTTCATGCGGGGCCACCACTCGGCGATAATCGAGACGAAATAGTTCACGACCAGATACGCGACCGTCAGCGTCACGGCGGCGCCCCGGCGAAAACATGCGGCCGCTAACAGGGCGATCCCGCCGACCGCACTGGCGAGCAGGCCCCCGACAAACGCTCTCTTAAAGAAAGGATACAGCGGCACGGTCTGGCCGAATTCATACAGACCCGTGGCGGCCACGGTTCCCAGGAACATCACGAGTACCAGGGCGAACATGCCCGTCACGGTGATGAGTCCCGCGCAGATATAGACGTGCGTCTTCGTGGCGGCACGGCTTAGAATCAGCTCCATTGTCCCGCGCTGTACCTCGCCGGCGAGCAGGCCGGTCGGGACCCCTACGGCAAAGAGCATATACAAGGTCAGGACCAGAGGATGGTGATAGCCAATCGCTATCAACCCCGAAAGGTTGCCGGCGCTCAGCGATTCGCCGCCCAGGAGCGTCTTGATGAACGACGGCAGCACATCCAGAAACTGAAGGAAGGTTTTTACACTTTCGTTGTCGTGGACAATCCCGCAGATGGCGATCTGAAATAGAAAGATGATCAGCGCCATGAGGCCCCATACGGGCAGCGTGCGGAGCGTCCAGAATTTCAGCAGCGGCAGGGGGAATCGAACACGATGGTTAACCTTCACGGACGTCCTCCCTGCGGCAGCAGCGGTTGTGCGGCCGCCGCGCGAAGCTCGTGCGGCTTGGGCTTTCCCGCATCGGCGGCATCGTTCGAGCCGATACCAACTATGAGGTCGAACCGCTCGCCGTAGCGGTGTCCGTCCGCCGTCACATCCAGGGCAATGATATGCACAACCGGGGCGGCGTCCATCGACGCTTTCAGTTGAATTGGGAATGCCTTGCGGGATTCCCCGGAAAGCTCCCCCTCAAGCACCGCCGGCTCGGCGGTGATGCCCGGCGGAACGTGGATCTCGATGCGATGCTTCTGGCTGCTCTTGCGGAAGTTGCGCACGTGCACGTTTACCTCGGCGCTTTGACCGAGGCGCAGCATGGTCCGGTACGGCTCGGCGCGCACCCAGAACGGGTCGAACCCGTATCGATAGTCTGCATCGGGACTGAGCGACTGGAAGGCGTCGCGCATTTCGTAAGACCACGTGCGGAATCGCTCGATGAACTGCGCGGGATTGTCCATGACGAAGGAATGGCCGCCCACCATGATGTCCGGCTTCAGGCGATGGAGGTATTCGCCGGCGTAGATGTAGCCCTCTTCGAGGATGGCGCTGTTGTGGGCCACCATGGCCTCGTGGCCGGTCTGATTGGGATCGTCGGGGTCGCCGAACAGGTTGTCGCCGGTAAAGGCGACCTTTCGGCCGTCGATCTGCCCGTGCATGCACAGCGCGAATTCGGTCTGGCCGGGCATCCAGTCGATCGTGAACGTGTAGCCCTCCCACTCGAAGGTCTCGCCGGGCTTGAAGGCGCGATCGACCTTCACGCCGTCAAAGCCGGCGCCGTAAGCCTGGATGGGTGCGGCGTAGTCGAAACGCTCGGGGTGTTCCATCGTGTCCACCATGTTGTCCAGTGCCCAGATTTTCGCGCCCCATTTGTCGCGCAGGTGCGGCCCTTGCAGGAAATGGTCGCCGTGCATGTGGGTGATAATCACCGCGTCGATGGCTTTCAGGCCGAAGTTCTGCCGCAGGCCTTCGAGCGAGGCATCGAGGAATTTCACGTCCAGCAGGCCGCAATCCACGACCAGCGCCCGCCCACTGTCGGCAAGAATCAGCCCGAAATTCGGCCAGAAATCCTTCCGCTTGAATTTGAACAGGTGAGGCGAAATCTGCGCCACGTCTTTGATGACCGTCGGTTTGGAGACTTTGTCCTGGTAGGCATTGGAGGCAGCCTCGACGCCGTAGCCGCGTACGTAGAGCTTTTCCAGCCGGCGCAGCTTCTCGGAGTAATCGCGCAACTGCGGCCCGGGGTCGCGTATGACCGGCCCGTGGGATGGCAGCAGCCATGCAGGGTCCGCATCCGTCAGGAGCGCAACGGACTTCTGCATCGCGTGAATACCCGCGGCGAAGCCGTAGTCCCATTCGGTGTCGAACCACGTGTGCATCTTTGCGCCGTCGAGCATGACGTCACCGCTGAAGGCCAGACGGCGGCCGTTCAACTGGACCTGGTAAGTCATTCCGGCCGGACTATTGCCGGGCGTGTGCAGGCACGCGATATCCAGATCGTACCAGCGGAACGTGTCTCCGGGCTTGAGGGCCCTGTCCCAAAGGATCGGCGCGATGGGCGGCCGAACGTAGCTGGCGCCATGGATGGTGAACGGATCGTTCAGCCGCACCTTCATTCGCCGGAAATCGGTCGGCCGCTCGAACAGCGCCCGCTCGCCCTCGGGCCCGGCGAGTTTCACGCCGGAACCCTTCAGCCGCGGTGCGCCCCGGCATTGCTCACGGTGGTGGTGGGTGAACAGGACCCACTCGAGACGCGTCACGCCGATGTCCTTCAGATGATCGAGCACGCTGCCGTCACCCAGGTCGATAAGCAGGGCCGCGTCACCGCTGCGAAGCACGTAAACGTTGCAGGTGTCCGACCACACGAACAGATCGGGGAAGGTCGCGGCGTCAGGCTGGACGAATCCGGCGGGCGAATCCGCGTTCGATGGGAGCGGCCGGCCTGCCGGCGCTGCCGTGATCACGGTGCCGCAGATGGCGATCTGAAACAGAAAGATGACCAGCGTCCTCAGGCCCCGGACGGGCAGGGGAAATGCAATGCGATGGTCAAGCTTCATGGCCACCCTCCCGGCGGTAGTATTGGATAAAGGCGTCCTCCAGCGACGTCTCGGGCGTGGCGATGCGATCCACGGGGAACTGTGCGAGCCACTTGAGCACGCCGTCGGCGGCGCCCTGGTAGGATAGTTCGAGCGAGATGGCGTTCCGCCGGACCACGTGCACTCCCGGCAGGACATCTGCGGGCGGGGCGGGAATCTGGGCGCCCTTGAGAAACCACACGCGAAGGCGTCTCTGGCCCTGCTGGACGATGCCGGATATCGGGGCCAGCTCGATCAGCCGGCCCTCGCGGAGTATCGCGGCCCGGCCGCACACGGCGGCTACTTCGCTCAGGTCGTGCGAGGACAGCAGCACCGTCGAGCCCGCCTCGGCGGCCTCGCGAATCAGATCGAGCACGACCTGACGCACGAGCGGATCGAGGCCGATGGTCGGCTCATCGAGAATGAGCACCTCCGGCCGATGCTGGAACGCATAAATGACTCCCACCTTCTGGCGATTGCCTTTCGACAGGGCGTCGACCCGCCGATCCAGGTCCAGGTCGAGCCTCTCGGCCAGCTCCGCCCGGCGCTTATCGGTGGCGAGTCCGGCAACATTGCCGGATTGCCCTTGTTCTCTGCCGTCGGCAGGATGCCGACGGGACTCAAGGCCGGGACGGCCTCGCCACTGGCCCAGTCCGGCCAGCAGCTTGAGTGACTTGCGGGCCGAGCGCCCGGACCAGATACGAAACTCGCCGGGCAGATAGCCCACAAGCGCATGCTGTGTCGCGCGGCCCGGCTCGACACGCTGACCCAGCAGGCGGCACTCTCCGCCGCTCGGCCGCAGCAGGCCCATCAGGCAGCGGATGGTCGTCGTTTTGCCCGAGCCGTTCGGGCCCAAGTAGCCGAATATCTCGCCCCGTTCGACACTAAAGGACAAGTCTTCCACCCCTCGGGCCGAGCCGTATCGTTTCGTCAGTCTCTCGACCTCAATCGCCTTCATAAAGCCCTTGCACACAGCGCACTTTGGGACGCATTGTCCCTTCCCGTGCGCCGCCTGTCCAGCAGAAAGTCCAGCGTAATTCTACAGGATAGAACGCGGCAACGGCAGAAGCGTTACACCTGAAAATTCGTTACTTTCTTCGCCGTGGCCGCCTTATAGGGGTAGAGACACAGCGAAAACCGGCAAGTGAATAAAGATAAGGAGTGCTAACCATGAAACGGCTCACAACAATTCTCGCCCTGGTGATACTGACCATGTCCCTGGCCGGCTGCGTCGTGATTGACGGACACCACCATCATTGGCAGGGGCCCCAGGCTGTCATCGTGACGCCGCCGAGGCATGTGCCCGTCCCGCCGCCTCCGCATTTCCCCTACGGCCATCACCACAGAGACTGGCCCGGCCCTCGCGGGTATTAAGGCTTGCATGCTTGAATTGCGAACTTACTTCTCGTATCACGTCGTGCGTGTCGCGTGCTGAGAGCTGCGGTCGTCCGTCGTCCCTCGTCCGTGTTCTGTGTCCTGTCTTCCTACATCCCCAGCTCGGTGAGCTGATTGAGCAGTCGCTCGTAGGAGTAGAACATCAGGTACATGGCCAGGACCGTAACGGCGATGATGATAAGCGTGATGAAGACTTTGGCCAGCGGCTTGTAGCGGGGATTCATCCAGACAAGCGGCAGGGCGAGCGGCCCGAGACACAGCACGGCCAGAACTATACTGCCGGTGGCAAAGTACCATTTCTTCGAGACCGGCGGCGGGGCGGTCCGGCCGCGGCCATCGAGAAACTCGCCGCAGTACCGGCACTTGATCGCCTCGGCCTGTATCGCCTCGGCGCAGAACGGACATTTCTTCATGTCGCCCTGCGGCATCTCGTGCTCCTGCATTGCCTGTTCCGTACTTTCATACGTGACTGATTCCGTCGCCATATTAACAGTTATCGGCTCTTTCGCAAGGCGCCTTTATCGAAAACACGCAGCTTGCATTAACCGCAGATGAACGCCGATACACGCCGTCATTTCGACCGGAGGTCCGCCTCGGCGGACCAGAGTGGAGAAATCTGCTAAAACCAAGTCATTGCGAGGCCCAACGGGCCGTGGCAATCCGGCGAAGCCGTCCTGAGCGCAGTTGAAGGATCTACACCCACCGCCACAGATTTCACGGATTACGCAGATTCTATCGGGTATTATCCTGTTATCCCGTCAGAAATATAGCCACAGAGGACACAGAGAGCACAGAGAAATAGTCAATTTATGACTCAGCCATAGTCAATCCGTTCCGTCTGAAGCCGGATTTTCCAACAAACGAAGTGCCGGACAAGTCGTAAATCGTCAATCGTAAATCGTCAATGCAAGGAATCGCCTTGCTTTTCCCACTCCGGCGTGCTAAATTCGGGTCTTGAGCGGCGTGCATCGCGAAGAGATAATTTGGGAAACGGCGAAATGGCGGAAAAAATGGACGCGGATTAACACCGATTTACACCGTCATTCCGAGCGCAGCGCAGTCGAGAAATCCAGCCTCTTTATGGGTGGCGGGTGATAATTGGCTTTCAAGAACGCCCTTGCTCAATAAACCATACCATATTAAACTATTAGCTATGCAAACCAAGCAAATGAAGGGATTTAGTTTCTATGTTCAGCGTCTTGGCAGGTTGCTTACAAGACTTTTAGAAGAGCCGCATACCAAAGATTGTCGCCGTCTATTAACTCAATCGCTAAATGGTCAGCCGTCTATTGAACTTCGCAATAGTGTTTCTTTAAAGAACCGTAAAGCTGACGGTGTATTTTTCACTGGCTCAAAGTTAGCACATCGTCTTACAAGCGATTTTGTTTGGAATTCTTCTTCATCTGGTGCTATTGCGGATGTTGGGTGTGGAGCCGGCGACCTTCTTCTTGCCTGTGCTAAAAAATTACCCTTAGGTTCAGATCTAAACGAAACTCTGCAGATATGGGGGCAATATTTAATAGGTTTTGATATACATCCCGAACTTATTAATGCGACCAAAATAAGACTTATCTTACTGGCTATCAATCGGGGCGCCCTAATTCGGAATCCATATATACCTACTCTCGACCAAATTTTTCCTATGATACGATACTGCGACTTTCTCTCTAACCCTGAGGAGATTGCAAAAGCATCGCATGTGGTGATGAATCCTCCTTACAATGATTTACAAGCGCCTCCTCAGTGCGAGTGGGCTGGTGGTAAAGTAAATGCTGCGGCTATATTTGTAGATACTTGCCTCTCAAATGCACCCGCAGGAGCAAGAATATCCGCTATCCTGCCGGATGTCCTTCGTTCCGGTTCCAATTACGTTAAATGGAGACGGCGCATAGAGAAATTAGCAAACCGCATAGAGATTACAACATGTGGCCAGTTTGATGATTTTGCTGACATCCATGTGTTTATGCTAAAAGCCCAAAAAGATACTACACCTGAGAAATATAAAACCATCGGATGGATACCTTTAAAAAATCGCCAAAAATATTGTGTCGGGGATCACTTTGAAGTTCACGTTGGGGCTGTCGTACCACATCGGGACCGTCGTAAAGGACCGTGTGCGGCTTATGTTCATGCTAAAGCACTCCCGCCTTGGGAGATATTAAAAAGAATCGCTGAGAATAGACGATTTTCGGGAACTTTGTTTGAACCTCCCTTTGTTCTTGTTCGCCGGACCTCTCGACCCGGAGAAAAACGGGCAATCGCTACAATAGTAACTGGCAAGCGTAAAGTGGCTGCAGAGAATCATCTTATTGTTCTGCTACCCAGAATAAAAGCTATGGACCAGTGCAACCAATTGCTAAAAGTTCTCAAATCACAGCAAACAGACCGATGGCTGGATAAGAGAATCAGATGCAGACATCTCACAGTTGGGGCCTTAAGAGATGTGCCTTGGTGGAGTTTAAAATGAATAGCGATATGCAATTATCACGTCAAAAACTTGGCAGTATTCCTTTTACAGTATCTGCCAGAGTTGCGATGCAATTGGGACGGGAAAGTATATCCAGTTCAATTGTAGCTATAATTGAACTGGTAAAAAATGCCTATGACGCAGACGCTACGAATGTAGATATCAAATTTGTGGGTTTAGATGCAGATTCACCGTCAATTGTCCTTGAAGATAATGGTAGTGGCATGACAAAAGATGAGCTTTTAGATCATTGGATGCTCATTGGAACTTCAAATAAATTAGCAACGAAGAAATCTGCACGAAAAAAACGAGTTCTTATAGGCGAAAAAGGACTGGGCCGATTGGGATTAGACAGATTGTGCCGTAAGACAATTATCCAATCATTTACCCAAGGTGATTCTCACGGCATCGAATTAGAAATAGAATGGGCCAAATATGAAGGCGTTGATGATAGACTTGAGAAAATCAAACATGATTATTATTCGGTCCCAAAAGAAATACCTGATACTTACACCGGCAAACCCAAAAAATACACAAAAGGAACACGCTTGATACTACAGGGCTTAAAAGACGATTGGACGTTGGAATACTTAACGGATCTTAAGCAGGAACTTTCTCTATTGATATCTCCATTTGCAGGAATTAATGACTTTCGTATCAATTTAGAATCTGCTATGGGATGGAAGGATATTGATGGCAACGTCACGTCAACAGACATAGTTGAGGCTGCGGAATGGAGGATTGAGGCAAACATTGATGATGAAGACAGAGTTACATACAAGTTCATATCACCAATTCATAAGAAAAGCCATCAGTTTGCCCCGACTCTTTGGAAAGAATTCTTTAGCAAAGCCGGTTCTTTCCCACGATGTGGCCCGTTATCAATGAAGATTTACTACTACCCAAGAAAAGAAGTCGAATTAGGCAAACTCAAACTTTCGACAAGTCAAATTAGCAATTTTCTGAATTCCAACCAAGGAATAAGAATATATCGTGACAATTTTCGAGTAAGCCCCTATGGTCAACCAAATGGCGAAGGGGATTGGTTAAAACTTAGCTATAGAAGACAGGCAAGCCCTGGCGGAGTTACTCAATCGGGTTACAGAGTCGGTTATAACCAAGTAGTTGGCTCAGTTTTTATTAAAAGAGAAGTCAATAAAACTCTCAATGACCAGACCAATAGGGAAGGGATTCTCGAAGGAGACGGTTTTAATGACCTTAAAACATTCGCAATAAAAATCATCACACAATTCGAATATTTTCGGAAGGATTTTGAGCAAGGGAGAAAACAAGATAAAGATTTCGACAAAGCAAGAGTTGCGGCAGAAAAAACGACTCAGGAATCCCAAAAAGCATTGGATGAATTGCGCAATACACAAAAGAAACTTCAAAAGCTTTTTATTAACGCTAAACAAAAAGGGGGACTCATAGATACAACGAAAATTGATAATTTGTTAGAGAGTGCTATAAGCGAAGTTAGCGCATCCATATCAAAGACCCAGGAGGCACAAAAAGAATTTGTAGACGCGGCTCAAGAAAAAGAAGAGCTTTTGATTCAGGAAAAGAATACACTTGGGAATTTAGCTTCACTGGGGATTCTCACAACAAGCTTTGGCCACGAAACGTTGGCATCTACCAACTTAGTTGCAGTCTGTTCTATGCAACTCAAGAGGGATTTACCTCGCAATCTGTTTATGGTTTCGGAAAACACAAGAAAAGCCATCGTGGAGAATCTGAATACGTTGACAAAAGAATCGCATAAGATTGACACGTTCGCGAATTTTGCTCTTAAAAATATAACCAGGGATAAGCGTAAAAGGAAAAAAATATATATAAATAGAATTGCTAAAGATGTGTTTTCCTTTTTCAAGTTATCATTGGATGAGAAGAATATCAAATACACCCACAATATCGAAGAGGACCTTCCACCTATCTTAGGATTCGAAATTGATTGGGAAAGCATATTTGTAAATTTCATCACAAATTCAATATGGGCTATAGTCGAATCTGATAGGGAAACCAGAGTCATTCACTTAGACATAAGGATTACCAGAGGGTACCTTGAGCTTAGTTTTTCAGACAGCGGGAAAGGGCTTGAAAAAGGAACGGAAGATAAAATATTCGAGCCCGGATTTTCCACCAAGCGAAATCAAAAAGGTGAAGTAATAGGGACAGGGATGGGATTGGCAATAGTAAAAAACTTTGTGGAAGGTTATGATAATTCCTCTATCACTTGCAAATCTCCCTGTAAATTAGGTGGTGCAGAATTTGGCGTTCATATTCCTGTGTTAGCAGAAAGTGGAAAAGATGAAAGATAAGAACATCAATGACAAGGTTATCTGGCTTATAGACGAAAACGAAACTGAGTTAAGAACTTTCCAGCGAGAGCTTGCGGAGAGATTAGGTGGCAATGCAAAGGTAGAAGCTATTCTCCCATATAGTAAAATGCAGGACTACGTTAAAAAAGTTCTGAGCGATGAGAAAACTGTGGCGATCATAATCGATCAGAAGCTTAAAAACACCGGCATAGCACACTATGCCGGGATCGAATTGGCAGAGTATCTGCGCGGGATAAATCCGAAATTGCCGATATATATTCTCACGAATTATTCGGGGGATATAGATTCTGATGAAGAAGTGAACGTCGAATACATACTTGCAAAGTCAGATTTCAAGGACAATGTAAAAGCTAATAGAAATGTAGCAAGAATGCTTCGACATATAGATACTTATACAGATATATTAAGTAAAAGAGGGCAACGATTTAAGCAACTTTTAGAAAAAAGTATGAAGCACAAGTTAGCCAGAGATGAATACGATGAATTAGAACAACTAAAATATATTCGTTTGTCTCCAATACTAGCAAGTGAATTAGAAAAGGCACAAAAACTTGAACAAACAATTTCAGCAAACCAAAAACTTTTAGCACAATTAAAAGGCAAAAAGAAACATGGCCGATAGGATCGATTTGTTTTTCCCAAATTTGCCTCCTCGAAATAATTACAAAAAGAAGCGAAACGGTAATTATTATTCTGATTATAGTGTTTATCGAGAAGCGATACGCATGGATTGTCTAGGCAGATGTGTTTATTGTGACATACACGAAAATGAAAACGGTGGTCAAGCGAACATGCACATAGACCACTTTCGCCCCAAAGAGAAATTCCCCCGACTCCGCAGTAATCCAACCAATCTCCATTGGTCTTGTGCTGAGTGTAACAGTCTAAAGTCAGATTATTGGCCTGCTGAAAGCCCTGATTCGACTATAAATGATGAGCAAGGTTTTATCGATCCTTTCACTGAAAGTCGTAAAGACTATTTTAACGTAGACTCGAATGGCGAACTTGTACCATTAAAAGCTCCTGCGACATATAAAATAGAATTACTGGCTCTCAATAGGGAGTGCAGGAAATCGGCAAGAAAGAATAGATTAGTATCCTTTAATTTGCTTATTAAACTGTGCAAACAAGTAGTCGAAATAGACAATGACTTAAAATATATGGTGCATCTTCCCAAAAAAGAAGTTGCTACCCTTAAGAAACATAAAAGAATATTTAACGCTTCCATTAGACATATAATGGCATCAGCCCTGAATTTCGATTTATTATAAATTTGGGAAAAAGGTCATCTCGCTTTTGCGGGAATTCGGGGGACAGTTTACTTGACTGAACGACACCATCAAAATCATGAAGCAGATCGACGAGACAATCGCCGCCCCCGGCGGGCGTTCGACAAAGCTCACGATTTAAGACTGGCCAATAAAATAGTAATATGAGATACTTAATTTTCTTTCTAATCTTGTTTTGCGCAGGCTGTTCTTCTGTGCCTAAGGTCGGCGGTCTTGACCTTCATTTAGGTAAGCACGAACACGGGCTATGGTACGATTCAGATAGAAAACAATATGATCCGAACGGTTGGGGATTCAAGTTTTGTATACTCTATGGCAAGCTGGTTGACCCTTACGGCAAACCAGGCAAAAGTCCCTGGAATGGTGATAAACCGGTTTTTGTCCTTCGCAGTCCGTTTATCATATTTCCCTATATCTCAATCTCTCTGGGTGAATATGGTCTTTATCTGGGCGTTAAGCCGTATGAGGTCTGGGCGCCGAAACATTTAGCATCTGACAGTTACGGCCCGTGGTGGAATGATGAAGTAGGAACAGAGAATAACCCAGCAGAGTTTTTGTGTTTTACAGCAAGTATGAGACGTACACGCTGGAAATAAAATGAGTACGAAAGCTCTATACAGGCACAAACGAACCGGCGATCTGTTCGCCATTGCTTCTGAAACAAACCGGCTTCTTCGTTCAGGAGTCGCAACGCTCGATTTTTGATGAGACGAACCCAAAGAAGAAACCTCAAAGGAAGAAGCAGAAATAAATTTCCCGCCGCCCCCGGCGGCCGTTCGGCAAGGCCCATGGTCATTTACGATAGCTAAGCCATAAATTTTCGATCCATTCGACTTCGCTCCATTCGGCCCTCGTGCCTAAGGTACGAGCAGTTCGGCCCTGAGCTCACTGCCGAAGGGCTCATGGCCGAGGGCAGGACAAGTTTTTATTTGCGATTTCTTTGGCTATTTCCGCGTCTATCGGCGCTAATCAGCGGTTAAGAAGTGAATTTAGCATTGAGCATAATCCAACGAAAGTTGAGTGCGTATGAGATATGCAGGACTGACCGATGAGCCGGACAGAAGAAAACGGGAGCAGGGCAATCCTCGCGACTTCCGAGTGATGCAGCAATTCACGTCCGAGACGGCTGCCCGGCAATGGGAACGGAGAATGCTGGCCCAGGGCTATGAGGACAATACCAGCGGCAAAGGATGGAAATATGGCTATACCTTTTCCAGCCGGAGTTGAAGGGACAAGTTTGCGATCCGTTCGACCTTGCTCAGGACAGGTTTACGACTTGTCCGGCACTCCGTTTGTTGGAAAATCCGGCTTCAGACGGAACGGATTGACTATTTGAAATGCGATCTCTGTGTTCTCTGTGTGCTCTGTGGCAAGTCTAAGAGTCCGCATTCCCTTAGGGACACTCCCGCAAGGGACGCCTGACGGTGCTTACGGCGGGGCAGCGAAGCTTGCACCATCCTACAAAACGGCGTCGAATCTTGCCAAAAAACGGCTTGCTTTCCCACGCCCCCCGGCGTAGATTAACCCTCTGCAAGCCCGCCTTACGTCCTGCGGGCAAGGCCCCCGGCCCGAAGAGATATTTTTGAGGATATACCGAAATGGCGGAAAAATTGCCGGTCATAATAGAAACCATGGATTCGACAAAGCACGAAAGACAGGTTGTCTCACGAAGGAGAGTTGCCGACCACGGCGAAGTCTACACTTCCAAGCGGGAAGTAAATGCCATGCTGGATTTGGTGAAGTCCGAGACGGAACGGATTGACTCGCGCTTCCTCGAACCGGCCTTGCGGGACGGGCAACTTCTTGACAGAAATCCTCGAACGCAAGCTCCGTGTAGTCGAGGCACGCTACGACAAGAGCCAACTCGATTATGAACGCTATGCCATCCTTGCCGTGTCGTCCATCTACGGCATAGACATCCTCGAAGACAACGTCCAGCAGTGCCGCCAGCGGCTTTTCGGGATATTCGATCTGTACTATCTGCGATTATTTAAGAACAAGATAAATGACAACTGCCGTGAATCCGTCCGGTACATCCTTGAACGGAACATCATCCACGGCGACGCGCTCACCCTGAAGACCGGGGGCGACAACCCGAAGCCGATTGTCTTTTCCGAGTGGTCACCGGTCAATGGCAGTATGTTGAAGCGGCGGGACTTCACGTTCCACGGATTGCTGGAACACGCGGCAATAAAGGAACTGCCGCTCTTTTCCGATCTCGGCGAGGATGTCTTCATCCCGACACCGGAGAAGGAATACCCGCTGAGCCATTTTCTGGAGGTAGGCGATGTTGACAAGCACTAACTACAACCCGGACGTACTGTCCTGCATTGCGAATCTGAGCAGTGACGAGGTGTTCACGCCGCCGCAACTGGTGAATCAGATACTGGATATGCTCCCCAAGGAAATCTGGAGCGACAAGAATGCGCGGTTCCTCGATCCGGGGTGCAAGTCCGGCGTGTTCCTGCGGGAGATCGCCAAACGCCTCGACACGGGGCTGGAGAAACATATCCCCGACCGGCAGAAGCGACTCAACCACATCTTCAAGAATCAACTGTTCGGGCTGGCCATCACGGAGTTGACCTCCCTGCTTTCACGCCGCTCGGTGTACTGCTCCAAAACTGCCAACGGGAAGTATTCCGTCTGTGAGACTTTCGATGAAGCACAGGGCAACATCCGTTTCGGGCGCGTTGAGCACGCTTGGGAAAAGGGCCGTTGCGTGTACTGCGGTGCAAACGAGGAAAACTACAAGCGCGGTGACGCGCTGGAAACTCACGCCTATCAATTCATCCACACCGCAAAACCGGAGGAGGTATTCAATATGAAATTCGATGTCATTGTGGGCAATCCGCCCTATCAATTAAGCGATGGAGGTTTTGGAAGAAGCGCGTCGCCCATTTATCATAGTTTCGTCCAGCAGGCCAAGAAGCTCGCGCCACGCTACCTATCAATGATCATCCCATCTCGCTGGTTTGCTGGAGGGAAAGGATTGAATGAGTTTCGAGCCGAAATGCTGAGCGACAACAGAATCCGCAAGATCGTGGATTTCGAGGATGCGTCCGAAGTATTTCCCGGCGTGGATATTGCAGGCGGTATCTGCTACTTCCTATGGGAACGTGACTCGCGTGGGCCTTGTGAAGTGACAAATGTACATAATGGAGAGCGTGTCGTGTCTGTCAGACCGCTTGATGAGTTCGCCACTTTCATTCGGCACAGCCAGGCGGTGCCGATCATTCGGAAAGTGTTGGCGAAGAATGAAAAGAGCATGAGCGAGCAAGTCACGAGCAGAAAACCTTTTGGCCTGCCCACGAATGCTCGACCCATGAAGCGTGGCGACCTCACATTACGCTGGAACAACGGCGAGGGACCATATAGCCGAAAAGATGTGACTGTTGGCGTTGAAATGATTGATCTCTGGAAGGTCATCACTTCATATGTTGGGTACGACCACGCTGGAAGTCCAGGCAAGGATGGTCGGCGTCGCGTGTTCTCGAAGATTGATATTCTGCCCCCCAAAACGATTTGCACAGAGACATACCTCGTAGTTGGTGCCTACAAGAAGAAGGCGCAAGCCGAGAATTTGGTCCGCTATATGAAGACCCGGTTTTTCAGATTTCTCGTGGCGCAGTTTATGTATTCTCATCACATCACGAAAGACTCGTACTCTTTTGTTCCAATCCTCGACATGGACTCCGAATGGACAGATCAGGCGCTCTACAAAAAATACGGCCTGACGAAGGACGAGATCGCCTTCATCGAATCGAAAATCCGCCCGATGGAGGCGACCAATGAGTAAGAGAAAACTTCATCCGCAGATTGCGTTGAGAAGCGCAGACAAAATCACGAAAAAACATCTGCGTAAATCTGCGTCATCTGCGGATAATCCCTTGTTTGACCGTGTGATCTTGATTCTGGAGCAGGCCAGACAGAATGTTGTTCGCGAGGTCAACACGAACATGGTGCTGGCATATTGGCTGATCGGGCGTGAGATTGTCGAAGAAATCCAGCGTGGCACTGGTCGTGCAACGTATGGGAAGAAGGTCATTGAAGACCTTTCGACACGACTCACGGAACGATATGGACAAGGGTTTTCGGCCACAAATCTCAAGTATTTCAGGATCTTCTATCAGGCATATCCAGATCGGATCAGGTTAATTCGTCACCCAGCGGGTGACGAATCTGCAGGAGCTCCAATTTCCCGCCCGTTGGGCGTGGAATCCGGATCGCGTCAAAATCTCTCCCCAGTGGGAAGAGAATTGACTCGCGTACAAAAAAGCTGCCCGCTGGGTAGCGAATCGTCGCAAAACTTCTCTTCGCAACTTTCCTGGTCCCATTACCGCGCCCTGATGCGGGTGGAGGATCCAGCCGCCCGTGATTTTTACGAGCGCGAGGCGGCGGAATGCGGTTGGTCGAAGAGTCAGCTCGAACGCCAGATACAGACCGCCTATTACCAGCGTATTCTGGCTAACCGTGGCCAGAAAGGGCTGGTCGCCAGTGGGCGAGAACGTCTGCCGGGCGAGCCGGTGGATGCAGTGCAAATGATCAAGGCTCCCTATGTGTTGGAATTCCTTGGTCTGCCGGATGCAAAGGATTTGCATGAAACCGCGATGGAAGAGGCTATCATCAACAACCTGCAGTCTTTTCTGCTGGAGCTGGGGAAAGGATTTTCCTTTGTCGCCCGTCAGAAGCAGATCCGGTTCGATGATGACGATTTCTATGTGGATCTGGTTTTCTACAATTACATCCTCAAGTGCTTCCTGCTGATTGATCTCAAGATGGGCAAGCTGACACATCAGGATGTCGGCCAAATGGATGGTTATGTCCGCCTCTACGAGGACCGATTCAAGGTGCCGGGTGATAATCCCACCATCGGGTTGATCTTGTGTGCCGACAAGAGCGAGGCGGTCGCAAAATATTCGGTCCTGCGCGAAGGCCGCCGGATTTTTGCATCTAAATACCTGCAATTTTTACCCAGCGAGCAGGAACTGAGCCGCGAAATTACCAAGGAACGTCATCTGATTGAGGCCGCCATCCGGGAGCGCCGGGAATTGACGGAGGGCGATCGCGATGAGCGCAGATAAATTCTTCCCGCCTCGCCCTGAATCGCGGCCCACAATTTACGCCTACGAGGACACCAACCCGCAGTATGCCGGATTGCTCAAGGTCGGCTATACCACGGCGGATGCACAGTCACGCGTGGCGCAGCAGTATCCCACGGCGAGACCCGGCAAGCCGCCGTACCGGATCGTCCTCGAAGAATCTGCCATGCGCGGCGATGGGTCTGGTTTTACGGATCATGATGTGCATCGTTACTTGCGGATGATCGGCATCAAGAACCCTGAAGGCGAGTGGTTCCGTTGTTCGGCGGAACAGGTTAAGTCTGCTGTCATTGCGGTTCGGACCGGGCAACTGAACGAAGAAAACCGATCGCTGGATTTCAAGATGCGGCCGGAACAGGAGGCGGCGGTTGAAAAGACCATCGCCTATTTCAAGAGTTGCCGTAGAGAGAGCAAGAGCAAGCCGCCGCATTTTCTTTGGAACGCCAAGATGCGGTTCGGCAAGACCTTTGCCGCCTATCAGTTGGCAAAGAAAATGGGCTGGCGCAAGGTGCTGGTGCTGACCTTCAAGCCGGCGGTACAGAGCGCATGGGAAGAAGATTTGAAGTGTCACGTTGACTTCCCGGGCTGGCAGTTCATCTCCAAAAAACGGCTTGCTTTGCCGTGCCCGCCGGGGTACATTAACACCTTGCAAGCCCGCCTTACGTCCTGCGGGCAAGGCCCCCGGCCCGAAGAGATATGTTTTGAGGAAATACCAAAATGGCGGAAAAATTGCCGGTCATAATTGACAATCGGGGCAATAACAAAGTGCTGCACACACTTCAGAGCATGTAATTCTGTCATCTCGTGGGGAAAAGCCGCGAAAGTGTTTGAAAGGAGTCCTGGCAAAGAGTAACGGTGGGAACTGGCCGATGGGGGTATCATAGACAGGTTGTTCGATTATGTTTATAATCCTCAACAGTGAAACTTGATATAGGCAGTCCAACCGTTGGGGCAAGATCGCCGGAGCTTTTATGAATTCACAGACAAATTTGGAGAAACTGCAAAAGCTGCTGAGGGAGATATTTCAGTTTGACTCGGCAGAGCTCGACTTCGGCATATACCGGATAATGAATTACAAGCGGGACGTGATAGAGAATTTCGTCACGCAGGACCTTGTGAAAGCCATAGAAATGGAGCTTGGCCGGGGAACATTGGCAGAGCAGTCTCAGACGGCAAGAGCCATTGAGGAGCTTCGGAACGAGATTGCCGATTTTGATCCGGAAGCGTTCGACGCCGATGGCAATCTCGCGGAGAAGTACAAGAACACGCCGAGGGGCAAGAAGTACCTTGGCCTGACGGGTAAAGCGGCGGGCGCCAAGCCTCATTCGGCCCTTGAGGCCTTGATTTACAGCCATCTGTACACGTTCTTCAGCCGCTACTACGACAACGGCGATTTCATGTCGAAACGGAGGTACTCTAAAAAGGAACGGTACGCCATTCCGTACAATGGCGAAGAAGTTTACCTGCATTGGGCGAACAGCGATCAGTATTACATAAAGACCGGCGAGTACTTCACTGACTATACTTTCAATTCACAGGGGATCACCGTTCACTTCAAGCTTCAAAGTGCGGACGTCGAGCAGGACAACGTCAAAGGAGAAAACCGGTTTTTCGTGCCGTTACCAAAGAAGGCGGCCTTTGATTCAAAGTCTAAGCAGGTCGTTATCCCGTTTGAATTCAGGCCATTGACCGAAAAGGAGCAGATTAACTACGGCAAGAGGAATCAACAGGAGAAGATAATTGCCGAAACCATGGAAAGCCTGCCGTCGCAGTTTAAGAGTGAGGACAAGGTCATTGCCGCCCTGACGGCTGAAAGAAGAAAGACGGCTGACGGAAAGAGCGTCAGCTTCCTTGAGCATCACTTGCGGCTGTACACACAACGCAACACATCAGATTTCTTCATTCACAAAAATCTGGGGGCTTTCTTAGAGAAGGAGCTCGACTTCTATCTGAAGAACGAGGTGCTGAACCTTGGTGAGCTGGAAGCCGGCGGTGAAGGGCGAGCCGAAGGCTGGTTCCAGATTATGCAGGTGTTACGAAGCATAGGACATACGATCATCCAGTTCCTCGCCCAGGTCGAGGACTTCCAGAAGAAGCTCTTCGAGAAAAAGAAGTTCGTTACTGAGACGAATTACTGCATCACAGTAGGAAACATCCCGGAGGAATTCTACGGGCAGATCGCAGAGAACGAGGCCCAGTGGCAGGAATGGAAGGAGCTATTTCACATTGACGAAGAGCAGCAGAACCTGTTCAATTTTAATGCCAAGAGCAGGAAGGACCGCCGCATCACGTTCCTGAAGGCCCATGCCACACTGGTGCTGGACACCAAACACTTTGACGCCAGCTTTGTGGACAGTCTGCTGGGCAGCTTCGATGACCTGGACGGCGTGACGGATGGCCTGCTTGTCCACAGCGAGAACTTCCAGGCTCTCAGCCTACTGCTGGAGAAGTACCGCCAGCGTGTGCAGTGCATTCACATCGATCCCCCTTATAATACGCAAACCAGCGGGTTCCTGTACAAGAATGACTATCAGCATTCCAGTTGGCTGGCGATGATGCAGAACCGAGTAAGTGCTGGGATTCCGCTGCTGTTAGCCGATGGAGCGTACCTCTGCCACATTGACGAGAATGAGTGTGAAGTGCTGCACATGCTGCTCACACACATCGGCATTCCGGACGCCGGGACGATTATTTGGGACAAGAAGAATCCAATGCTGGGACGCAGCAACATCGCGACGCAGCACGAATATGTCCTGTGGCGAACATTCTCCGAGGCGTCTGTGTATGTCAGACCAACGAATGTTCGCATGATCATTGCGAAGGCGGAATCGCTAGTACGGCAACACGGCGGCGTCAATGATGCAGCCAGGCGCGAGTTCGCTTCCTGGATCGCAAAATGCGAAGGGCTTACTGGCGGTGAGAGAGCTTACCGACTGATCGACGATGACGGGCGGGTCTTTCAGAGCGTGGCAATGGGGGCGCCCGAACCCCGCAAAGACGCGAAGTTCCATGTTCCTCTGATTCATCCTGTAACAAAGAAAGATTGCCCGGTTCCATCCTATGGATGGTCTCGCACGCCGGAAAACCTTCAAGAATTGATGGCAAAGGGGGAGATTATTTTCGGCGAAGATGAGACCGTCCAGCCAAGGAAGAAGGTGTTCTTGACCGACGATTCAAAACGCCAGTTGTCCTCTGTAATAAGCGATGCTTCGAGAGGAAAGATGGATGTGGAAAAACTTGGCCTTGAGTTCCCGTACTGCCATCCCGTGTCACTCTACGAAGAGCTTTTTGGGGCAGCCGCGCCCACCAACGGTGACATGGTTCTCGACTACTTCGCAGGCTCCGGGACGACCGGGCATGCCGTAATCAACCTCAACCGCGAAGACGGTTGTAATCGTAAATTCATTCTTGTCGAGATGGGGAAGTACTTTGACACGGTTCTTCTCCCGCGCATCAAGAAAGTCATATTCACGCCGGAATGGAAGGAGGGCAAGCCTGTGCGCCAGGCGACGGCCGAAGAGGCCAAGCGCAGCCCCCGCATTGTCAAGTACGTCAGACTTGAGAGCTATGAAGACGCATTGAACAACATTTCCTTCACGCTCCCGAAGGGGCAGCAGGTGCTGAAGTTCGACGACTACCTGCTCAACTACATGTTGGGCTTTGAAACAAGAAGAAGTGAAACGCTGTTGAACGTGGAGAAGCTGGAAAGCCCGTTCAGCTACAAGCTTGTCCTGCACGAAGGGCAGGAGACCCGCGACAAGCTCGTGGATATTCCGGAGACGTTCAACTATTTGCTGGGGCTCACCGTCAAGACGCGGCGCGTATATCAGGACAAGGACAGGCGATATCTTGTGTACCGGGGCGCTGTCGATCACAGAGAAGTGGCGGTGATATGGCGGGACACAAAGGGCTGGACGAAGGAGGACCTCGAAAGGGACAAGAAATTCGTCGCCGAACAGAATCTGGCCGATGCTGCCGAGGAGATATTCGTGAACGGCGACAGCTTTGTGCCGCATGCCAAAGCACTCGATCCCGTCTTCAAGCACCGGATGTTTGGAGGGGGGTAAATCATGCCGACGGCGAATAACAGCAGAAGCGAGTACGTCCGGCTGGAGAACCGCCTTGTCCTCCTGGCGTGGCTGAACAGCCTTTTCGGCTACAAGAACAACAAGGAACTGCTGACGGACCTGAAAAGCGTCGGGGAGGGATTCGATCCGTACGGGCGGAGCTATGCGTTTCACCATTTCGCCGGAAGGGGAGACAAGGTCAGTATCCCGGGCCCTATCATGGGGCGATATGACGACAATATCAAGGTGCATCTGGATGCCATGAACAGGCATCGGGCCGAGCCTATCACGCTTCGGTACTTCCAGTACCTTGCGGCGCTTTACGCCGAAATATTCCTTGATATGTACTTCAACAGCCGGGGAAAGCTGCTTCGTGAGTTGAACAATTTCGTTGCTGCCCGGAACAGCACCAAGTCCCCCGGAGAGCCGGGGGACAGCGAGTTCAACGAGAATGACCTGACGAAGCTGGCCTTCTGGATGGCCACGGGCAGCGGCAAGACCCTGATCATGCACTTCAACTACCGGCAATTCCTGCACTATAACCGTAGAGCGTTGGACAACATCCTACTCATTACACCTAACGAAGGGCTTTCCGAGCAGCATATAGAGGAAATGGCTGCATCAGGTATTCCCTGCGCCCGTTTCAGCATGGAGGAGAGCGGGTTAAGCTTGAGCGAGAAGAACACGGTCCGGGTAATCGAGATAACGAAGCTCGTGGAACAGAAACGGGGCGGCGGGCTCAGCGTCCCCGTGGAGGCATTCGAGGGAAATAACCTCATTCTTGTCGATGAGGGCCACAAAGGAAGCGGCGGCGAAGCCTGGAGACGTTTTCGCGACGCCCTGGGCGAGACCGGGTTTACGTTCGAATATAGTGCCACGTTCGGCCAAGCGCTGACTGCTTCCCGGAATGACAAACTGACGGCTGAGTATGGCAAGGCCATCGTCTTTGACTATTCGTATAAGTATTTCCACAGCGACGGGTACGGCAAGGATTTCCACATCCTCAACCTGAGGGAAGAGACCACTGAGGAAAAGACCGATACGCTATTGCTGGGCAACCTTCTGTCCTTCCACGAGCAACAGCGATGCTTCGAAGAGAATCCCGACAAACTCAGGCATTACAACTTTGATCGCCCGCTTTGGGTCTTTGTCGGCAGCACAGTCAATGCAGTATATACCGAGGACAGCAGGAGGCGCTCTGACGTACTGACTGTCGTGCGGTTTCTCCAGCGTTTTCTCGAGAACAAAAGGGCCTGGGCAGTAAAGACAATCGAGAAGGTCGTGGCCGGCAAGACGGGACTCGTTGACGCCGGCGGTGAGGATGTCTTCGCCGGCAATTTCGAGTACCTGCGGGGCTCCCGATTGGATGCTGAGAGCATCTATAGAGACATCCTTGGTCGCGTATTTCATGTTTCCGCCGGCGGATCCGTTCACATGATGGACATCCGCGGAAGTGCGGGGGAGCTTGGCCTCAAAGTCGGCGGTACAGATGATTATTTCGGTCTGATATACATCGGCGACACCGCCGCCTTCAAGAAGCTCGTCGAGGAAGATGATTCCGGGATCGTGCTGGAAGACGATGCGATTTCCGGTTCGCTGTTCGACGGCATTAACGAGCCGGACAGTCAAACAAACGTCCTCATAGGGGCGAAAAAGTTCATGGAGGGCTGGAATAGCTGGCGCGTATCGAACATGGGCCTGCTGAACATCGGCCGGACCGAGGGCTCGGAAATAATCCAGCTATTCGGACGCGGCGTACGGCTTCGCGGTCTGGCTTTGAGTCTGAAGAGGAGTTCGGCTGTTGATGGCGAGCACCCTGAGCATATCAGACTGCTGGAAACGCTTAACATCTTCGCTGTCCGCGCGAATTACATGGCACAGTTTCGTGAGTACCTGGAACGCGAAGGAGTGGAGACAGAGGGCCATGTTGAGCTGCCCCTGGCGATAAAGCCCAACAGGGAGTTTCTCCGGAAAGGCCTGGTCGTGCCGAGAATTCCGGCAGACAGGAGTTTTGTGCAAGAGTGCGATGTCTTGCTCGGAATCGACAACGCTGCCCGCATATCAGTAGATATGTCGCTGAAGGTTCAGTCCATGCGAAGCGGGACCGGCGGGCTGATGACAGCCACCCTGAGAGCAGGACAGGAACAGGTAATTCCGTCCGAGAGCCTTGACCTGCTTGACTGGGAAGGTATTTACCTTGACCTTCTGGAGTACAAGGAGCAGAAGTGTTTCTTCAATCTTGCGATCAGACCTAGCACGCCAAGACAAATTCTCGGTGCCGAGGAGCCGCGTCTCTATAGCTTGGTTGCGGATGAGTCTGTGGTCAGCCCCGGGACATTTTCCGAAGTTGGTATTTTGAGGGAAGCTGTGCTTTCCATTCTCCGTAAGTATGTGGAGAAGTTCTACTATGTCCAGCAAGAGCGCTGGGATTCAAAGCATATGGTTTACCAGCAGCTTGACAAAACTGACCCCAACTTCAGGGACTACACTGTCCGAATCCCAAGGTCCGCTGCTGACCTGATTGCGGCGGTCAATAAGCTTATCACGGAAGGTGAGAAGATATATCGGGAGGAGACAAGAGAGCTTCCAAATGTTCACTTTGACAGGCACCTCTATCAGCCCCTGCTTGTTGAGCGGGGTGACTCTATCAAAACGGATCCGCAGGGCTTGAATCCGAATGAGCTGCGATTCGTGCGGGACCTGCGGGATTATGTCCGGCAGGAGGCTGGTAAGCCACTTGCCTCAACAGAAATATTCTTGCTCCGTAACCTGAGCCGCGGCAAGGGAATTGGGTTCTTTGACAACGAAGGATTCTTTCCAGATTTCATTCTCTGGGTAAAGGAAGGGGGAAAGCAAAGAGTGGTCTTCATAGAACCCCACGGTATGCGGCACGAAAAGACCTACTGGACGAGCGACAAGGTGAGGTTGCACGAACGATTGCGAGAGCTTTCCAATATCTGGGGTGGCAAGGCTGGCATGAACAATGTGATTCTCGATTCATTCATCATTTCGGCAACATCGTATGACGAGTTGCGGGATTACTATGGCGATGGAAAATGGAGCATGCGGCAATTTGCGGACGCCCACATACTTTTCTTCGAACGGACGACAGAACACGATTATGTTAGGGAAATCTTCGAACGAAGCAGATCGACGCAACAATCGCCGCTCACGGCGGCTGGCCAATAAAATGAAAGTAGGAAAAGTATGAAAGTAGAAATTAAAGGAAAAGAATTGATAATCACGGTTGAAATGCAAACGCCTACGCCATCGGCGAGCGGTAAAACTCTGGTCGTCGCCTCAAGCCACGGCAACCAGACGACTACGGCGATAATAGATGGAAAGCCTGTTATCGTTGGATTGAATGCGTATATCAAAAAATAGGTTAAAGCCGGCGGCTGGCCCCTTTGATTTATGATCCGTTCGACTTTGCTCAGGACAAGTTTATGATTTTCGACAGGATGACAGTCCGTCGCGTGTTCCGGCCGGATCCGTCAAAAGACATACCGGACAGGTCTGCGCTGCGCTCCGAGATACCAACCAATCACTAATCCTCTAATTCGCTAATCGTTTGACTTCGTGCCTTCGCGGTGAAAGTCGCTGGATTCCTGCCTTCGCAGGAATGACAATAATCCAGAATCTCCCTATGGGACGCCTGACGGTGCTTACGGCGGAGCATCGAGTATCCGGCAACGACTATTTCTTTTCTCTTGCCTTTCTCTGGAGTTGTCTGAGCTGGTCCGTTCCCTTTTTCCAGTATTCGAGTTGCTGCTTGAATGTCTTTCCCTCAAGCTGTTCGCGAACCAATTCCGCCCCGCGTCTTTTCATCTGAACACAATCAAATGCCTTAGTTTTCATACAGTTGCGACGATACCTTTGGGGGCGATTTTTTGTCAATAAAAAAAGCCCCGCGGTTTCCCACGGGGCTTCATATCAAGAAACAGTTAAGTCATAGCAACGAAAGGCCTGACGTACACCGGCTGTTTGGATCCCCGCTTTCGCGAGGATGACAGCCGAGTTCTAGTAATCCCTAGAAAGGAGGTGATCCAGCCGCAGGTTCCCCTACGGCTACCTTGTTACGACTTAGTGCCAGTCATTGGACTTACCGTCGGCGGCCGCTTCCCTTGCGGGTTAGCAAACCGACTTCGGGTATTCCCAACTCCCATCACTTGACGGGCGGTGTGTACAAGGCTCAGGAACACATTCACCGCGTCGTAGCTGATACGCGATTACTAGCGATTCCAACTTCATGCAGGCGAGTTGCCAGCCTACAATCCGAACTGGGGCGGCTTTTCTGCGATTTGCTCCACCTTGCGGTCTCGCGTCGCTTTGTAGCCGCCATTGTAGCACGTGTGAGGCCCTGGGCATAAAGGCCATGATGACTTGACGTCATCCCCACCTTCCTCCGGTTTAACACCGGCAGTCCCATTAGAGTCCCCGGCATTACCCGCTGGTAACTAATGGCAAGGGTTTCGCTCGTTAAAGGACTTAACCCGACATCTCACGACACGAGCTGACGACAGCCATGCAGCACCTGTGCAAGTTTCACCCCGAAGGGTAACCTAACCTGTTTCTAGGCAGGTATCCAAGCATGTCAAACCCAGGTAAGGTTCTGCGCGTTGCTTCGAATTAATCCACATGCTCCACCGCTTGTGTGAGCCCCCGTCAATTCCTTTGAGTTTTAGCCTTGCGACCGTACTCCCCAGGCGGCCTACTTAACACTTTTGCTTCGGCTGTGCAAGTGTCAGAACTTCCACAACCTAGTAGGCATCGTTTACGGCGTGGACTACCGGGGTATCTAATCCCGTTCGCTCCCCACGCTTTCGTGTCTCAGCGTCAGAACAAGCCCAGTGCACCGTTTTCACCACTGGCGTTCCTCTTGATATCTACGCATTCCACCGCTCCACCAAGAGTTCCATGCACCCCTACTTGCCTCAAGAAAAGCAGTTCGTCACGCAGTTCCCCGGTTAAGCCGGGGGATTTCACAAGACGCTTACTTTTCCGCCTACACACGCTTTAAGCCCAGTGATACCGAACAACGCTTGCCACCTTCGTCTTACCGCGGCTGCTGGCACGAAGTTAGCCGTGACTTCCTCTGGGTGGGATCAATGCGCCGAAGCGCACTTTCTTACCCCTGACAGCGGTTTACATCCCGAAGGACTTCCTCCCGCACGCGGCGTCGCTGGGTCAGGCTTTCGCCCATTGCCCAATATTCGTTACTGCAGCCCTCCGTGGAGGTCCGGGCAGTGTCTCAGTCCCGATGTGGAGGAACAACCTCTCAGTCCCTCTACCCGTCATCGCCTTGGTGAGCCATTACCTCACCAACAAGCTGATAGGAGGCAGGCCGCTCCTGTGCTGATAAATCTTTGATCAGAAGCCTATCGACTTCTGATATCATCCGGTATTACCGCCCCTTTCGGAAAGTAGCCGAAGCTACTGACGCTATCCCGATGCACAGGGTACGTTACCCACCCGTTACTCACCCTTTCGCCACTAACCACTAATAAATTAATGGTCCGTTCGACTTGCATGTCTTAGCCACGCCGCCAGCGTTCGTTCTGAGCCAGGATCAAACCCTTCAATTTTTATCGTCGAATCCGCCTTCGCCAAGGTTTCGGTGGACAAGTCCACCATTCCTTCTGCGTCGGCAGGTTTCGTCGTAAAGGCTCAACACTTTAGCATACGCACCGAAAGTGCTGAATTGTGTTGCGCCGCCGAGAACGCCGAATCCGCGATTGAAAAACATGGTGTCGTTACTATTGCGAACTCTGCGTCCAGTGCGGCTAATTTTAAGCTCGCTCCGGCAGGGCGTATCCCGCCGAAGCTGCTGCACTTTCGCTGCTATTTTGGCTTAACTGTTAACTTGTCAAAGAGCTACTTTTTTCATGCGTCGGTCCAGCCGGAGAAAGATAATACATTCTCTGACCCCTCAAGCGCTTCGCCTATTCTATCCCCAATAATACTATCGTCAAGGGGCAAAAAGGAAAAAATTGAAATTTTTTGAAAATTTTTTTCGACCCGCCGGATGACCTTCCCTGCAACGGATTTAAGTATATATACGCAGCCCAGGCCCGTTTTGTTCGCATTTACCCGAACGTCTCGTCCGTCATCCCGACCGAAGCAGAGGGATCTATTCAAAAAAACCACAAATTTAGCCCATGAGATAGACAAAGTCGCCATCTCACGGGCTGAACACGAATAAACACAATTCTGGATACCAGATGCTCGATTCTCGATGCCGGATTCTTGTCATTCCTGCCCCGTAGGATGGTGCAGCTTCGCTGACTATGCGGGTTCTTATTTGATGGGCCAAACGCCGGGGGCGGTCAGTAGGTACGGAGGTCTATGTGAAGCAAGTCCAACTGAGACTGACGAATTCCACATCGTCAACCCAGTCCCATATATCGACGCTATTCTGAAGCCACTCTCTCGCGATCTCGAATGGTCCGGCCGGGTCCGTGGGCCGGCAAGATGCGCCAGAGCTATCAAGTGCGGATCCTGCTATGGCCGCATCCAATGCCTTTTCGTTGACCTGTCCCTCGGCATCCACGAATACGGGGCAAAAGCGAAATAGACACTCGTCGCCGTCCTCACGCGTGATCCGCTGGCGCACGACAAAGATGAACAGGTAACCCGATTGCCCCGCCAACTCAGGCGATGAGATTTGGCGGATGGCGGTAAGGCCGCCAAAGTCGTACGAACCGACATGCTCCAGCATTGCATTCACAAAGTGGTGGCCAATCGCCATGAAGTGAGCATCCGGGCGTTTGATAGCGGTCTGCCTATCGAATGTGGCGAGCCGATAGCGATCAGGCAGCCCGAAAGGCTTGAGCGAGTCGGGAACAATGAACTCCACCAAATCACCCTTCTTTTGCATCTGACGCCGATTGCACGCAAGGAACTGTTCCGTGAACCTCTGCAGGTCCGCCAAAGTCAGATCGGCAGCCAATTCACGCCGGTAACTATCGAAAGAATAGCTGGACACATCGCGGAACAAGCTTTGCGTTGCTATCTCGTACGCGCGGCGGGCGCGCGACACGGCTTCTTGAATCTCTTTCTGCGTCTCTTCGTTGAGATTGCCTTCGACGAGCGCACGTTGATAGATCTTCGTCGGATCGATTTCGCTTTCTAACTGGCCGTTCAGGCTACCCCTAATGTCTTCCGGATCTTCGCCTGTCACTTTGGCGATAGCTTTGGCGGCGTGGCGCAATCGCTGCTCGAAGTAGGACTGCACCAAATCCTCCACGGTGCCCTTGTTGAAGAAGTTGTAAACCTGCACGACCTTGTCCTGGCCGAAGCGGTAGATGCGTCCGACGCGCTGTTCCACGCGCATCGGGTTCCACGGGAGATCGTAATTGATACATATATGACAGAATTGAAGGTTGATACCCTCGCCACCGGCTTCCGTGGAGACCAGGAAGCGCACTTTCTCATGATCGCGGAAGAGTCGTTGGCTGGTGCGTTTCGTCGTGGGCGCAACCACGGCACCGTACTTTTGGAATGGCTCCCAAATCGAGTCGATCTCCTGCTCATCCTCTTCGCGGCGCTCCAGCTTCATATCGCCGTGGATCACAACGACAGAGCCTTTGCCATATTTCATTTCCAGTTCCTGGACTAAGTGTTGCTGGGTCTGGCGGTACTCTGTAAAAATCAGGACTTTCTCCGCTTCTGCTCGTGGGCTCTCGTGCTCGATATGGTCCACAAGCTTCAATAGCTCGTCGAGCTTCTTGTCTCGCTGTACGTTCATTGTCAGGAGTGTTTCGAGCGTTTCGATTTCGTTTTTCAGGATTCCTTTATCATCCTGGAAAACGTATCGTTCTGCGTGCTCACCCTCGTAACGTTCATCGAAGAACTCTTCTTCTTGATCATGATCGGGGGCTTCCGTCATACTGCATAGCTCGCCCTTGAGCCGACCCATGCGGGCCGATAACGCCCCACGAATGGCCGCCGTCGAACTGGCGTTAAGCTTCTGAAAAGTCGTCAAAAGAAAACCCGCTGCTCGACGACGCATCGGGTCTGTGACCCGTTCCAACATCTGATAGCCATCCCGGATGTACTCGGTCACAGCCTTGTAAAAGCGCGCCTCGTCAGCGTACATCGTGAACGGAAGACGGTGCGTTTGGCGACCCCTGAATACCTTGTGACCCTGTGCATCGGTCACGTCCTTCTTCGGAGTGCGAATCACCAGATCGGTGAACTTCTTGCCGTTGCCCGAAAACAGGCCCATCTCGTCCAGTGCGCTAAAGTCGATATCGTCGTCCAGGAGGGACAGAAGATTCTTGAAGCGACTGTTATTCGGCTCGCCCTGATGGGGCGTGGCTGTCAGCAGCAGCAGCGCCTCGCAGTATTGCTTGTCGCGAATCTCTTCGGCCAGATGATAGCTCTGCGTTTTCTGTACCTTACCCGACCCATAGTCCATCGCGCTCAAACGGTGGGCCTCATCGAAGATGATCAGGTCCCACTTGCGGTTCTCGAGCAAGACCTGCTTGTGCTCTTTGCGCTTCAGTGTGTCAATAGAGGCAATGGCGGCCGCCTTGAGGTCCCAGATGCGCGGATTGACCGCCCAGAAATCCCGCCCAAAGATCTCAAAAGTCGCGCCGAACTTGTCTTGAAACTCTTCTTGCCATTGCGTCGTCAGACCGGCGGGCGTGATGATAAGCGTGCGCTTGGCCTGGCCGCGCTGCATCAGGGCTTGCCAAATCATGCCCGCCTCAATGGTTTTACCGAGACCGACTTCGTCGGCGAGAAGAAAACGCCGCAACGGACTGGCGACTACGCGATGGGCGGCGAAGATCTGGTGCGGCAGGATTTCAGTACGAGCATTGGAAAGCTGACCGCCCTTGTTTCCCGTCAGGAACCTGGCCGCCAGCATTTTGAGCTCGAACCGCCACGGTTCTTCCCAATGGCCAGCCATTGCTCGATCCAATGGCGAATCGACGCGTTGCATTTCAGTAAGCTGGAGAATTTTGTTCTCACTGCGGTACGGCGGTGGCATGAAAACGGAGGGATTGAACTCGACCTTCGCCTGATGTCCCCGGACCTTCTGAATCCGCCCAATGCCATAATGTACGTAGATATCGTTTGTACTACGAACCAGATCGTTGTCGTAGAATGTCAGCTTCCCGATGGAATCAATCTGCGGCATTGTGAGTTACCTCGATGTGCCCGTTGCTTGTCTTGTGGCTTCGCTTAATATGCAGCGCCTTCGTCTCAAAATTGTCGATGTAGTCAACGTGAAGCAATACTCATTCCTCGCCATTGGACTCGCCGCGATCAGCAGCGTGCCCGCGAAATGCCCTGATCGCCTCGTAATAGTCTGCCAGATGACTGTACTCCATCTTCGATATGCCCCAGATTTCGCTGGCAGCCGCAGCCAGCCTCGCCTCACAATCAGCTAGCTTCACCTTGTCGTCCGCATCCGCTGCTTTGTGGCAATCCTTGGAGATGGAAGCAACACGAGCATGTGTAGCCTTCTTAGGGTCGAATCGCGGCAACCGGAGTCTGGATACATCGGTCGGGAAGTATCGCTGTGTCTGGACACCCACCGAGGCGCTGTATAAAGCGGTTCTTCCGGGAACAGAGTTCAGCATCCCTGCCAGGAAAAGAGACTCCTCTTCCGATTGGCAGGTCAGGAACAAGAGCGTATGGTCCGGCACGGCAGGTTTTTCGTCAGGCACCCCCAACGCACTCGGTCCCACAACCGCACACTGGAACACTTCCGTTAAATCTTTGAACACTACCTTGTATTCGGCAAGAGTATAGTTACCGACGTTCCCCAGCACGTAGAACTCAGCTCGTTCCCCATGAAGCTGCTTATAGCCACTTCTTTTCCGTAACAAGTCCTCAAAGTGTCGCAGAAAAGCATGGGTATTCGGCGCCTTCCTCTTGAGTTCACCAACGCTTACAGGCTCACCGAACTTTCCGGGAATGTGAGGCACGAGAATCAGGGCCGACGGCTTGGCGGTCCAGGCGAGAACGTCTCGCCCACGCAACAGCGGATAGAGATAATCTTTCTCCAAGGGACCCGTGACGATCTCAACCTTTGTCCTTCCCGACTCACCCAAGTTCCTGTAGATCGTTGCTCGTGACGTCTTGACCGGCTCGACCCAGTAGACTCCGTTCAGCCAGGTGCATGAACCCGCATACGCGCGATCCATTACGGACGCGTCGCGATCCCCAATGATCTTCGGCATGATCGGGAACGCCTTGGCCGGCGCTGTCAGCCAGGTACTCTCTCGCACGCTCGGCTCGACCGGACCGGCGTACCAGTCCTCAATGATGAAATCCTTGAGTACAACTCGCAGGTCCGCTTCCTGCACAGAGGATCGCGGGTGCTTTGGAATCCACATGCGGTACGGCACTGGGTACTCGGTTCGCTCGCCCTTCTTGGCAAGGAGGATGGCCGTGCGGTTGATGGCATTCTCAAACGGTAGGCATAGCGAGAGGTCCGAGACGCGAATGACGCGGAAGGGCTTGTTCTCTCCGCATGAGAACCGGCGGAAACCCTCGTTCGCCCCCGTCTTGAAGACTGACTGCGTGATGAGAAAGGCAAGTAAACCGCCTGGGGCAAGGTAATGGTCGATACACACATAGACGAACAGAGCGGAGATTTCCTTCTTGACGTTGCCAAGGCGAGCGCCTGGCGTGGCGCGTTCTCTCAGCCGATACTTGTCCCATAACCCTATAGTGCTGTCCCGGTAATCCTCTGGCAGCCTCTCCCAGTTCACCCACGGGGGGTTCCCTGCAACAAAGTCCACCTTGCCTATGAACAGTGGAGCGAAGGCATTCTTGATGATCCTGGCCCATACCCCGTTCTTATTGGCCTTGTCGAGCTTGACAAGTTCCTTGTAGAGATCAGTATGGAGGGTTTCGGCCAAAACCGGCAAGCCTTCTTCCTGGCAGCGCTCGATGAACTCCTTGGGAGAGTATCCGTTCTTGATGCAGGTTTCAAGTTGCCCCGCGTACTTGGTCACGTCGTCTCGGTTGGTCGCTATCTCTGTGGGAATCAGGAACTTGGCGGCTGCCGTCTTGAGTTCCTTCGCCGCGCTAGTCGTTCCGGCGAAGATGCCGCCGTACGTGGAAGGCGTGAGGATGGAGTCGCACAGGTAAATGGGGATTTCAACCTTATCCACGCGGCCGATGAGGTCGCGGATGGCGATGAGGTAGTTGGTCCGTGCTGCCATGACCGCCAGGGGGTTGAGGTCGAAGCCTATGACGTTGGCGAGAATCTTGCGGCACAGGTCATCTTCGCCGAAGCTGCATTTTTCGCGGTTCTTGTCGTACCAGGCGCGGATGCGGTTGATGGCCATTACCAGGAACGTGCCCGATCCGCAGGCGGGATCGAGAATTCGCTTGTCGGGGTCGCCAGCGTAGCCCAGTTCGTTCAGCACGTGCTCGGCCAGCCAGTCGGGCGTGTAGTATTCGCCAAGGTCGTGACGGACGCTCTTGGGGAAAAGCTGCTGGTAGAGTCTCTTCAGGAGGTCGCGGCTGCCGGCTGGGTCTTCCGACAGCGTGCCGGGGTTGTACTCGTCCAGCTTGGCAACCATCGCGCGGACAAGCTTGTCGATTTCTTCCGACCATACGGGGACATACCAGGCGAACAGGTCGCCCTCCAGGAAGTTGGTGATGTTCAGGTGGCGGAAGATTCCGCCGGCCTCCAGTTCCTCCATCTCCCGCTTGAGCTTGGCGCTGGTAACGGCCGTCATCATCCTTTGGAGCGGCCTGGGGAGCTTGTGGAAGAACCCGACGATTTCCGAGGCCATTAGCTTCATGAAGAGGGCGTAGTAGCTGTGGACTGCAAAAAGCAGTTCGGCCGGCTTGAGGCCCTTGAGCGGGACGCCGTAGAAGTCGGCAAGCTTCTTGATCTTGTCGGACGGAGTATCCACATTGTACCCGCACACCTCGCCGAAGAGAATCTTCCATTGGCTGAAGAACGTCTGAGCCTTCGGGTGTGTTGTGGACGTAATGGCTTCATAGAGCGCGTGGATGCCTACCCTTGCAATTGTGTTCCCGCCTTCGGAGCCGAAATCCCCAGCAAGATACTCGGCGGAAAAAGGTTTTCCCTTCTGGCCCAAATTGAACAAGGCCCACAAGAAGCGCTCCGCCGAGTACTTGTTGACCTCCACGGGATCCTGCACCTGCCATTTATCGTCACGGAACCGGATGAAGACAAAATGGTTGCCATCCAAGCCGACGCCGAACAGCGTGTTCAAGGGCTGGTGGAACTGGCTGCGCATATCGTAGAAGCGCCGTTTGATTTGCTCAACGACCTTCATCGTTCCGGGCGAGTCGGCCCTGGGACCAATTCGGTCACCAGCGCTCTTGGGATTCTTGTATTCGATGATGACGCGGTCATAGACCGAATCGATGCGCCCGCTGGCGACGGTGAACTCGTGCCTGCCTTCCAGCTTGACGCCAGCCTCCTTCTCAATGAAAGCAAGCTGTCTTTCCGCCTCGATGCGGATTTCCTCTTCCTTGTCCGCCATGGCCGCCGCCGCCTTGATCTGGTCGGCGAATTCCACGGCCTTCTTCGCAACTAAGGTGTCAAGAGACTGCTGTTCTCGCATTGCAACCCTTTGCTATTCTTGGGCCTCGTGACCCATCCTTTCGAGCCACCAAAGGCTCTTATGATACCATCATCAGGCAACAGGAGGCAACCTGTTTCCGCCATTTCGTCGTTTCCCAAATTATCTCTTCGTGATGCACGCCGCTCAAGGTGCGAATTTAGCACGCCGGAGCAGGAAAAGCAAGGCGATTCCTTGCATTGACGATTTGCGATTGACGATTTTCCGCCCCTGGCGTGGCAAGGCCAAATTGCCGATTTTCGATTTGTTTCTCTGCGGCCTCTGGCCTCGCAATAACCTTTCTTAATAGATTCCTCGGTTACACTCGGAATGACCCCGAAAAGCATTTCTTCGTGTCTTCGTGGTGAGATAATCTGGTGCGAGATATCGCACGCTACCGGCTCAGTTTTCCTTTTTGTCCGGCCGGAGGCAGAAAGTTTTCGCCGGTCACCACCTTCTTGCATCAGTCAGGTATCTTTTCCCGTCCGCAGCGGGTAATTTCAGTTGGTGACAATTTGTCACCGACTGACTGCCTTCTTTTTTGAGCCGTTCTTTGAGTTTATTCCAATATTTCCGTGCCGTCTGATAATCCGGCTGTCCGATCAGCGCCGCGATAATATCGACCACAGAAAAGAACCATGTCTCGGACTTTTCATCATAAGTCCTGCGAATTTCATAATTCTCAAAAACCGCAAGAGCTTGTTCTTTATTCATTGTTTTGTTTCCCGCCATTTCGCTGTTTCCCAAATTATCTGTTCGTGATGCACGCCGCTCAGGTCCTGAATTTAGCACGCCGGAGCAGGAAAAGCAAGGGAAAAAAGCAGGAGACAGGATACAGGAGACAGGAAACAGGAGCCTTGAATCCGTCCAGAGACTGCCGGACAAGTATCGAACACCGAATGTCGAATAATGAAGTTGAAGAATCTGCGTGAATCCGCGTCCATCTGCGGTTAAGTTTTTGACGGGATAACAGGATAACGATAGATCGAATCTGCGTAATCCGTGAAATCCAGTCCAAAAGTTTTCGACAGGATAACAAGATAGACAATGACCTAATCTGTGCTAATCCGGTTAATCCTGTCTAATCCCTGCTTGTGGCGCGCACAGAAACGCAGGTAGTTGGAAACAAAAATAGAAAAATTGAAATATTTTTTTATTCCCTTCACTACAAGCACTTGCGGCCGGAAAGGCCGCCTACAATTTTGTAGATTTTTTAACGATTCGTGCAGGTAGGAGCAATAGTAGGGGGACGAGATCCCTCCGCTCGGCTTCGCCTCGGTCGGGATGACCGGGGGGATTCGTGCAGGTAGGAGCAATTATGGGGGGGCGAATGATTTTCGATCCATTCGACCTTGCTCAGGACAAGTTTATGATTTGCGATTTAGGATTGGCGATGGCTAAGCCATTAACTCAATTCACTAATCGACTAATTCACCTGCTATGCACCCTGATTTCCTGATAACCTGATCCCCTAATTCACTCATTCACTAATCCACCAATTCACTCTTCATCCGGCGGAGGCTGATGACGAAGGTCACGGTGACATTGGAGCTTCCCTTTTGGCTTGTGCGCCTCTCGGTTCGGCTGGTGCTTGTGTATCGGCGGATTCGATACGGGTACGCCTTCCGGCGGATTCCGCTGACCCAGGGCCGCTTCGCGATCGTCGATCCCGCCGACTACCAGAGCCTGAGCCGGCACAAATGGCGGCTCTGCAAGACCAAAGGCAAGAACGTGCTCTACGCCGAACGCACCATCCGCCGGGCCGATGGGAAGTACTCGCGCATCCTCATGCACCGCCAGCTCATCCGGCCGCCTGAGGGCTACGTCATCGACCACGTCAGCGGCTCCGGCCTGGACAATCGCCGGGCCAACCTGCGACTGGCCACCGCCGCTCAGAACGCCTGGAACGCCGGCAGGCGCAGCGGCCACTCAGGCTACAAAGGCGTCTGGCTCGCTAAGGACAAGGGGCTGTGGCGCGCTTCAATCGTCTGCTGCGGCGAGAGAAAACATTTGGGCTATTTCCGCGACAAGCGCCAGGCCGCCAAGGCCTACGACCGCGCCGCGAGAGAGTACCACGGCGAGTTTGCCGTACTGAATTTTCCAAAGGCGCCAAAAGCAAAATACACGGGACATTAAAGGGGTACGGTACATAAACAGGAATCAAGGGAACCGCAAAGAATCGTTTGACATGAAATCAGCGCCCCAGCTAATATGGTCCCTATGAAACAGGCACACAGTCAACTGAAACAAAGGAGACCCCACAGTGAGTAATAGTCCTGCTAAGCTGACCGTTTTCAATTCTGTATGGATAATTTTGTCTCTGGCATCCTGTTCGCACTACCAGCCAAACTCTCCGACCCGGCCACAGGGTGAGAGAGGCCGCACGCACGGTCCTTCGTCTGGCAGCTTCCCCGTTACTATTGACGTCGATGTGTCCAGACCCATTGGCGAATTCCGCCGCATCTGGCGTTTCTTCGGGGCGGACGAATCGAACTATGCCTACATGAAAAACGGCAAGAAGCTCATGAGAGAATTGGGAGAGCTTGCCCCTCAGGATGTCTATTTTCGGGCTCACAATCTGCTGACGTCCGGCGACGGCACGCCGGCACTCAAATGGGGCTCAACGGACGTGTATCATGAAGACGCAAACGGCGCGCCGATTTATGACTGGACCATTCTGGATCGCATCTTCGATACCTACCTGATGCACGGCGTAAGACCCTATGCAGAGATTGGCTTTATGCCTGAGGCACTTTCTATCAAGCCGGAACCTTATCAGCACAAGTGGAATCCGCAGCTAAAGTACCAGGAGATATATACCGGCTGGGCGTATCCTCCCCGCGATTATGACAAATGGGCGGAGCTGGTGTATCAGTGGGTCCGGCATTGCGTGGACCGATACGGCGCTTCGGAGGTTAAGTCCTGGTATTGGCAAACGTGGAATGAGGCGAATATCGCCTACTGGCAAGGAACCCCCGAAGAGTATTCCAAGCTTCATGATTATGCGATTGATGCGGTGCGGCGTGCGCTTCCGGACGCCCGGGTCGGCGGGCCGGATACTGCCGGTCCGGGAGGCCAGTTTATGCGGGACTTCCTCGAACACTGTTTGCGAGGGACAAACTTTGCAAACGGCGAAAAGGGAACTCCACTTGACTTTGTTTCGTTCCATGCCAAAGGCCGCCCGGAGTATGTGGATGGTCACGTGCGAATGGGCATGAACAATCAGCTTCGTGATATCGACAGAGGATTTGAGATTATTGCGTCCTATCCGGAGCTGAACGGAATCCCTGTTGTCATTGGCGAATCCGATCCGGAGGGCTGTGCTGCGTGCCAGGGGGAACATTTAGGCTATCGCAACGGGACAATGTATTCGAGTTACACCGCGGCAAGCTTTGCCAGGAAAATGGATCTGGCGGACAAACACCAGGTCAACCTAAAAGGAGCATTAACCTGGGCCTTCGAGTTTGAAGACCAGCCTTACTTCGCGGGATTTCGCTCGTTGGCTACTAACGGCATTGATAAGCCGGTCCTGAACGTTTTCCGCATGTACAGCAGGATGAGCGGACAGCGCCTGTTCGTCAATAGCAGCGGCGCAGCGGCGCTCGATACGATGCTCAAAGAGGGAGTCCGCGAAAGGCCGGACGTTGCTGCGCTCGCTACCTTGGATAAGGACAGGGTATGTGTGATGCTGTGGCATTACCATGACGAAGATGTTCCCGGTCCTCGGGCGGATGTTGAGCTGATATTAAGCGGCCTGCCTATCCGGTCAGGTGTATTACAGCTTCGGCACTATCGCATTGATCAGGATCATAGCAATGCATACACCTTATGGAAGAAGATGGGTTCTCCCCAGCAGCCGACGGCACAGCAGTATGCCCAGCTCGAAAAGGCCGGACGGCTGGCAGAAATTGATCCGATGCGATCCTGTCGCGTGAAGAACAATAGAATCGTCTTGCAGCTTGACATGCCTCGCCAGGCTGTATCACTGCTCGTCTTCGAGCGGAGCCCCACCGTCTCGCCCTGAAAGCGTTCTGGATGCACAGGTCGAGGCGATCCGCCATGCCCGAACTTGCGAAGGCAGGCGCACGAACTGAGTGGATTAGTGAATGACTCAAACTGACCGTTCTTCGTCACATGACACCATAAGTCTTTCAACGACAAGAACATAACACTATCTGTCATTCCCGCACCTGCTTTCGCAGGTGTAAACTCGTCCCCGCGAAAGCGGGGAGCGGGAATCCACCTACGCTGTTACGTTCCTGGATCCCTGCTTGCGCAGGGATGACAAGCGCGAGTCGGTCAGTTTGAGTGAATTAGTGAATTGGCGAATCAGTGAACGTTGGAATTTACGATTTTCCGCCCTTGGTGCCCTTGGCATGGCGGGGCCACGTGGCAAGGCCAGATTGACTATTGCCGATTTCGCAAGGATGTCCTTCATTCGTCCCTCGTCCCTCGTCCATCGTCCGTCCTCCGTCTTCCGCCATCCGTCGTCCATCATCCCTCGTATTTCGCGGTTTACCCGACGGCGGCTCTGGTCATTCTATCGAGGCCGTCGAGGCATTTTTGCGACCACGTTTCCAGGGTGTCGCGGGTTTCGTGCAGCTCGTCGGCCGTCATGAAGGCCATCTGCGTAATCATCTGCTCGCGCTTGGCGACCTTCGGGGCGGCCAGCTTCCAGCAGTGGACGATTCCGAGATGCACGCTGCCGACCTCGTTCGAGTCGTCGTTGAGCAGGGCGACGACGCAATCGCGGTACGTCGTTTCGATGCAGACTTCCTCGGCCACCTCGCGCTGAACGGCGGTAAGATAATTATCATATAAGTAGGCAAATAAGGGGCTATTATCAGCATCAATCGGATTGATGTGGCCGCCGATGCCGATGGAGCGTTTGGCGACCAGCCGCGTCTCGCCCGCCCGCCGGCCCCGGACGTAGCTGAGATACTTGCCCTGGTGCGTCATGATGACGTAGGGGATGATCTGCTTGAAGGACGGGTCGTGCTCGGCCTGCGCACGCGGCATGAAACGCGGGACGCCCGGCACGAAAATCCGCTCCAGATAGCGGTTCACGTCGAAGGCCAGGCCGTCGAACATGCCGACCTGCTCGATGACTTTTCGCTCGACAACCAGCACCTGCTCTTCCTGCGGCATTCAATCGCTCCCATATAAAACAAAACGGTGGGGCGAGCCCCACCCTTGCGAATCCCCCATGCGGGCAGCATAATCTGCCCATCCGGAGCACTGCTTCTCTCTACTTCTACCCCGCGTATTGTGCAAAAGTCCGCCGGCAAAGGCAAGCAAAAAAGCTGCAAGAACGGCTCGTCGTATTTCGCCGGACACGAGCATATCCTTTTGCCCGCCCGGATATAGCATTCGGCGGACGCAGATTGAGGAATAAGCGCGCTATGCTTCGTCAGCGGATTGCAGATAATAATTATATCTGTGGCTTTCTGCAGAGGGTTGGCCCGGATTTGATTGTTCAACATTTTGGAGGCGACAAACTTTCTTCACCGAAGGGCTGCCGGCATGGAAGCTCGCAGAACATTTCAAGCCCCTGCACCGCTCTCCTTTTTCCGCACGCAGGCAGGGGCTTTTCTTTTGCGCGGGCGCCACTGCGCATTCAGCCGCTGCGGCCGGGATTGCCGGTTGCAAAAGACCGCCGCGTGCGTTACCCTGTCTGCGTTTGATAACGAAACCGCAACGTGAACTGAGTTTGTCGGAGATTGAAAATCGAATTTCGCGCGATACTTTTCGACCTGGACGGCACGCTGCTCGACACGTTAGCCGACATCGCCAATGCGGCCAACGCGGCGCTGAGGCGGCTGAATCTACCCACGCACTCGATTGACAAGTACCGGTACTTCGTCGGCGACGGCGCGGGCTGCCTGGCGCAGCGCGTCATGGGCGAGGCCGGCCGCGATGAAAAGATGCTGGAACGGTGCAGGCAGGCCATCGCCGAGGAATACCAGAAGTGCTGGTCGGAGAATACCCGGCCGTACCGGGGCATCCCGGAGCTGCTGGCCGAGATGAACGCCCGCAGCGTGCCGATGGCCGTGCTGTCGAATAAGCCGCACGACGCCACGATGAGGGTGATTGAGTTTTTCTTCCCCGGCAATCTTTTCCAAATCGTTCGCGGCGCCCGGCCGGGCGTTCCTATCAAGCCGGACCCGACCGCGGCCCTTCAGATCGCCGCCGAGCTGCACGTCGAGCCGCAGCGGCTCATCTACCTCGGCGACACGGACACCGACATGAGAACCGCCGTCGCCGCCGGCATGTTCGCCGCCGGAGCGCTCTGGGGCTTCCGCACCGCCGACGAGCTTTCCGCCGCCGGCGCCCGCGCCCTCCTCAAAACCCCCGCCGAGGTCACGATCCTGCTCGACGGCCGTTAGGGTCAGTCTTTGCCACGAACCTGTCCTGAATGAACCGAAGCCTTGAGCTTAATCGAAGGGGTAGTCGAAGGATTAACACGGTTTCAAATCTCACCACGAAGGAGGCACGAAGAACACCAAGAAATAACCGAAAACCTGTCCGATGCAAAAATTTTTGCATTTTTCTATTGACAAATTAAAGTCGATAATTTAAGTATATAGTTGACATTAACCTGATATAAGGATTCGCCCATGCGAAAACAGAGAAAGGATGCACAGGACACGCGGCAACGTTTATTGGCAGCAGCGGCCGAGGTCTTCGCCCAGAAGGGATTCTGGGAGGCCACCCACGCGGAGATTTGCGAAAAGGCCCAGGCCAATACGGCGGCCGTAAACTACCACTTCGGCAGCAAGGAGAATCTATACGTCGAGGCATGGAAGCATTCCTTTGAAGAATCGATCAATGCCTACCCGCCGGACGGCGGCGTTTCGCCCGACGCCCCGGTGCGGGAGAGACTGTATGCTCGAATCCTGTCTCTGATGCAGTGCATCGCTGATCCGCAGACACACCATATCGATCTCGTGCGAAAAGAAATGGCCAATCCGACGGGCCTGCTCATGGAGACCATGAAGAAAGCCATAGAGCCGATCGAACGAGGCTTCAGAGCGATCGTTCGGGAACTCCTGGGCGATGGGGCGAGTGAGCAACAGGTCGGTCTGTGTCAGATGAGTATCATGACCCAGTGTTTCGATCCGATGATGCGCTCGCGGTTTGCCAAGACAATGCCCAAGCCTCGTCCTCCCGGTCTTCCCTGCAGCGTCGAGGAACTGGCCCGTCATATTACGCAGTTCAGCTTAGCTGGAATCCGGGGTATTCGCGAAGGAGCTCGAAAGGAAAAGAGGGACGGCGAGGCGGGAATGTTTCCAAACGAAGGTGATTATGAACGCGTTATGTAAGACAATCGCAACAAAACGGGTGTTATGCGCGGTCCTGGCGGTGGTCCTGGCCGGGTGTGCCGTGGGGCCTGATTATGTCCCGCCCGAGACTTCCCTGCCCCCGGCCTGGCATAGCGAGCCGGGAGATGGTCTGATTGCAGAACCGACGGATCCCAAGACGCTATCCGCATGGTGGACCACGCTCGATGATCCACAACTGTCCAGCCTGATCGAACGTGCCGTAGCGGGCAATCTGGACCTTAAGACGGCCAGGTCACGTATTCGCGAATCGCGGGCCCGACGGAGTGTCGCCAAAGGCGCATTTTTCCCCACGCTCAATACAACAGGCTCCGCGATATCGAGCCGGACCGACACAAACGTGGGGCCTGACACGCGTGGCGAGGTTTACTCGGCGAGCTTCGATGCAGAATGGGAGCTGGATGTCTTCGGCGGAGTCCGCCGCTCCGTTGAGGCGGCACAAGCCGACCTGGAGGCCAATGATGAGAATCTGCGCGATGTGCTTGTCTCCCTGCTGGCGGAAACGGCCCTGAACTACGTCGAGGTGCGCAGCTTCCAGGCTCGGCTTGCAGCGGCCGAAGCAAGCTTACAGACGCAGGACGAAAGCTACCAGTTGGCCCTGTGGCGATCTGAGGCGGGCCTGGACGACGAGCTTGCCGTGCACCAGGCTCGGTACAATTTAGAGAATACGCGATCCAAGATACCGACCCTCCGCACCGGGCTTCGGGAGGCGATGAATCGCTTGGCCGTGCTGTTGGGAGAAGAGCCGGGCAACCTGCATGCGGAGTTGGAGAAGCCGCAGGCGATACCGGTCCCGCCGGCTGAGGTCGCGGTCGGTGTTCCCGCTGACATGATACGGCGCCGGCCCGATGTGCGGCGCGCAGAGCGTGAGCTTGCGGCCCAGACGGCACGTGTGGGCGTAGCCACGGCGAATCTTTACCCGCAGTTGACGTTGAATGGCTCCATCGGTTTGGAGACGCTGTCTCTGCGCGAGCCGTCTTCCGCATGGACGCGGACCATCAGCGGCGGCCCGCGGATCTCCTGGGCGATCTTCGATCCCGCGGTCCGCCCCAGCATCGAGGTACAGTCCGCGCTGCAGGAACAGGCCCTTATCCAGTATAAAGCCGCCGTTCTTGATTCGCTGGAAGAGGTCGAAAACGCGCTGGTCGCATACGCCCAGGAGCAGCGAAGGAGAGACAACCTGCGGCAGGCGACGGAGGCGGCCCAGGCGGCCGCCGAGCTGGCGCAGTACAAGTACCAGGCAGGCCTGACGGATTTCAGCAACGTCCTGGAGGCGCAGCGGTCGCTCCTGTCGTTCCAGGACCAGTTGCACCAGAGCGATGGGACCGTGACATCGAACCTGATCCGGCTCTACAAGGCGCTCGGAGGCGGGTGGACTTCTCTGGCCGCCGCCCCGCAGCCCACGGCCGTGGAACAGTTTTGAAATTTGGAGAGAAAGAATGAGTACGAAATCGAATACTGAGCCGGATATCGCCCAGACCATCGGTGTCGGCCATGCTGCGGCTCGCGGAAGGCGTCTGAAGCGGTGGTTTGTTGTTATTCTGGTGGTTGTGGTTGCGGCGGCGGTCGTAGTCCTGCACAGGGGCAAGGATCAGTCCGGCGCAATGCAATTCGAGACTCAGGATGCGAAGAAGGGGGACATGGTCGTTCTTGTCACCGCCACCGGCACCCTGCAACCTACCAACGAAGTCGAGGTAGGCAGCGAGATATCGGGCATCGTCAAGAGCGTTGAGGCGGACTACAACGACAAGGTAAAAGTCGGCCAGGTCCTGGCCAGACTCGACACCTCCAAGCTCCAAGCGCAGGAAACACAATTGAAGGCCGCCCTGGAGTCGGCCAAAGCCAGGATCCTGCAGGCCAAGGCGACGCTCAGCGAAACCACCAGCAAGCTCGCCCAGCTTCAGCGGGTGAGGGAGCTGAGCGGCGGGAAGGTGCCGTCGCAATCCGAATTCGATGCGGCACAGGCGGCGTTCGCGCGGGCCCAGGCCGACGAGGCCAGCGCTACGGCGGCCGTCGCCCAGGCCCAGGCTGTTCTCGAAGCGACTCAAACGGACATAGCGAAAGCGGTCATCCGTTCGCCCATCGACGGAGTCGTACTGACCCGCAGCGTGGAGCCGGGCCAAACGGTGGCCGCTGCGTTTCAGGCCCCGGTCCTCTTCACACTGGCCGAGGATTTGACGCAGATGGAGCTGCACGTGGACGTGGACGAAGCGGACATCGGCCAGGTCAAAGAGGGCCAGGAGGCCACGTTCGACGTGGACGCCTACCCGGACCGCACGTTCAAGGCGACGATCACACAGGCCCGCTACGGATCCAAGACCGTAGAGGGTGTCGTAACGTACGAGACCGTGCTGAAGGTGGATAACTCGGATATGTCTCTGCGGCCGGGAATGACCGCCACGGCGGATATCACCGTCAACAGGGTAGAGGGCGCCGTCCTGGTGCCCAGTGCGGCGCTGCGGTTCACCCCGCCAGTTCAGGAGGCCGAGGCGCCTTCCCGCGGCTTGTTAGGCGCATTGCTTCCGCGCCCGCCTATGGGAGCGTCCAAGCCGCGAGAAAATGGGACGGGCAACGGCAAACAGAAGAAGGTCTGGATTCTGAAGGATGGGCAGCCGGTCGCGGTTCCCGTCACCGTCGGGGCGACGGATGGAGTGATGACCGAGGTGGTCAGCGGAAACATCACGCCGGGAACGGCGCTGGTGGTCGATGTCGCCACCACAAAGAAATGAGCACGATGGCCCCCAGTCCAATCAACAAGCGAACCTGTATCGAGCTACACGGTGTGACGAAGGTCTATGGCACCGGCCAGGCGGCTATGTGCGCACTGAGGGGCATTGATCTGGAAATAGAAGAAGGCGATTTCGTTGCGGTGATGGGCCCCAGCGGCTCCGGGAAATCCACGTGTTTGAACATCGTCGGCTGTCTGGACACGCCCACAACGGGAACGTACACGTTCAGAGGCATCGACGTCGGCCGACTGGACCGCAACCAGCGGGCCCGGCTGCGGCGTCATTACCTGGGATTCATATTCCAGGGGTATAACCTGCTGAGCCGGACCTCGGCCACGGAGAACGTCGAGCTTCCTCTGGTCTATCGCGGCGTCCCCCTCCGGCAACGCCGGGCCGAAGCCCGTCGCGCTATCGAGGCGGTGGGTCTCAAGGGATGGGAAAAACACACGCCGAGCGAACTGTCGGGAGGCCAGCAGCAGCGCGTGGCGATTGCCCGCGCAATCGTCACGGAACCCGCCGTGCTGATGGCGGATGAGCCTACGGGGAATCTCGACACGGCCCGAGGCCACGAGATTATGGAGCTGCTCGTCGATCTCAATCGCCGGCAAGGGATCACCATCGTCATGGTCACACACGAACCGGACATGGCGGCCTACGCGAAACGCGTCGTTCATTTTCTGGACGGCTTGGTTGCATCCGACAAGCGAAATGGGAGTATCGTCTAATGCTGTGGGATACGATTTTTCTGGCTCTGCGTGAAATTCGGCGCAACGTCATGCGCTCGTTTCTGACCATCCTGGGCATCGTCATCGGCGTGGCGTCGGTGATCACCATGGTGACATTGGGCGGCGGCGCCACCGTCCAGGTGACCAACCAGATTGCCAGCTTGGGCAGCAACATGTTGATCGTCACCCCGGGCAAACGGATGGGGCCGGGCCAGGCTCCGACGTCCGCACCGTTCCGATCGAAGGATGCCGAAGCCATCGCCAGGGATATCCGATCCATCGCTGCCGTGGCTCCGGCCTCGACCCAGTCCGTCATGGCCATCGTCGGCAGCGAAAACTGGTCCACCGCAGTCACCGGGACCGATAACCAGTACCTGAAAGTGCGGAACTGGGCCATCAAAGAGGGCCGGCAGTTCAGCGACAGCGAACTGCACGCCGGGGCGGCGGTCTGCATCATGGGCAATACCGTGCGCCAGAAACTGTTCGGCGGGCTCGACCCGCTTGGAAGCAGGATTCGCCTCGGGAAACTGTCCTTCCAGGTGATCGGCCTGTTGGAAGCCAAGGGCCAGAGCAGCATGGGCACGGATCAGGATGACATGGTCCTGCTGCCCCTGTGGGCCTTCCAGCGTCGGATCTCGGGCAACCAGTATATTAGCCTGATTATGGTCTCGGTCCGGGACGGCGAATCCACGGAAAAGGCCCAGCGGGACATCGAGCGGCTGATGCGCGAGCGCCGGCGCATCTCGCCCAGCGCAGATGACGACTTCAGTGTGATGGACATGAAGGAGATCACCAAAATGCTCACCAGCACGACGCAGGTGCTTACGGGCCTGCTGGGGGCGGTGGCCGCCGTCAGCCTTCTGGTCGGCGGGATCGGAATCATGAACATCATGCTGGTATCGGTCACCGAGCGAACGCGGGAGATCGGCACGCGGCTTGCCATCGGCGCCCTCGAGCGGGAAGTGCTCATGCAGTTTCTCGTCGAGGCGGTGGTGCTGTCCTCCAGCGGGGGCCTGTTCGGGATTCTGCTGGGCCTAGCCGGCTGCCTCGGCCTTAAGAATGCCCTGAAGGTTCCGTTCGTGTTCAATCCGGGCATCGTCATCATCGCCTTCCTGTTCTCGGCGGTCGTGGGCGTCGTCTTTGGCTACTTCCCGGCCCTCAAAGCCGCCCGTCTCGATCCCATCGAAGCTTTGCGGCACGAGTGATGCCGTTTGCGTTCAGCCGTGGCTGAATTTCTTGACAGGATTACGGGATAACCGGTTCCTAATCATCTAATTCACTGATCCATTGACTCTGTGTCCTCTGTGTGCTCTGTGGCCCAAACCGTGTTAGTCCGCGTTCATTTGCCTTGTTCGAGGAGTTTCTTGTTCTGCGGGGTTTGGAGATAGTTTTGTTTTGAGACGACTCGTTTGCCGGTTCTGGATTCGAGGTCTTTTCTTGCTTTTCCCGCGACATCGCCGCCCTCGTGTGCGGCGTCTTTGCTTTCATGGAAGCCCCGTGCATCTTTATTGCGTGTGATCTCCGTCGTAGCGGCCTCGCCTAACATCGAGAAAATCTGCTCCAGATCGTTCAAATGGTCGCGGAGATTCTCGCGTTTCAATCCCTTGAGTTTCTTGTATTGGCCGGGCGTCAGGCCGAATGTGGCCTTTGATATTTCCGCCGTCAGTATCGCGTATTCCTTGTCTTCCTTGACGCCGCGTTTTTTCCATTCATCCGTTAATTCTTCACGTATGGCGATACCCCGCATACGTTTTTCAATCCAGCCGTCCGAGTAGCCTTTGGCTTTGTACAGCGAGCGGGTTCTCTTCGTGCCAAGCTCGGGGTCTTCGATTTCCTGGACGCGCTCATACCCGACCCTCGCCAGCCAACGCTTGAACGGTTCTGCCTTGGGCGAGGGAATGGACTGGATAATGCGAAAGATACCTTCCGTATTGGCACAGTTCACTTTCTGAGGCCCCCCCTCGGTCTCGACCACAAGGGGGGTGACAATTTGTCCCCACCCTTTGGCAAGCTCTGGGTCTCGTTTCCGCATTTTTTTGATGTAATCGGCACTATTGGGCGTATCTGTCAGCGCCTCCACCACGTCGCCAATCGAGAAACACCACTCGTTGCCGTGGATGGTTTTTCTGATTTGTCTGCCTTTGAAGACCGCTATTTTTGTCGTTTCCATTATCGCTCCACGTTTGTTGTTGCCCCGATGCTCTATAATGACCGGCAATTTTCCCGCCATTTGGCTTTTCCTCAAATATCTCTCTTCGAGCCGCACACTGCTCAGAGTGCGAATTTAGCACTCCAGACAAGCGAAATCAATCCAAAATGGAGCAGATTCTTCATTGACGATTGACTATTGACTATTCCTTCGTGTCAATTCGTGTTCAGCCCGTGAGATTGCGACCTTGTCTATCTCATGGGCTAAATTCGTGGTTAGATCTTTGACCGAATGACAGGATAGACAATCACCAATTCCCTAATTTCCTAATCTTCAGGCTCCGTTCCCTCCGTGGTGAGATATTTCAAATCCCCAGCCAGATCTTTCGACGGAGTTTACCCTGAGCGGAGTCGAAGGGCCTCTCCGCAAGGAGTCCCCAGCTCAAGATGACAAAAGGGGGCAGAAAAATTGACTCCGTCCTCCGTTCTCTGCCGTCTGCTCTCTGTCATCCGTTCTCTGTCTTCCGTGCTCCGTTTTTCGGAATCTTTTTGTTTCCGACGGGGATAATGGGTATAATATGTAACGGCACGCTGGATAGAAAAACAGAATATTGCCATTGCGAAGGAGCCGGAAGATGAAACACAAGGCGTTTACACTCATCGAGCTGCTCGTTGTCATCGCGCTGATTGCCATCCTGATGGCCATTCTCATGCCGGCGTTGAGTCTGGCGAGGGACCAGGGTCGCAAGATGAAATGCGCCGGCAATCTGCGCAGCCTGGCCCTGGCGAACAGCGTGTATGCGGCCAATAACGACGACTGGGGCGTGCCGTGCCGCTATATCACCAGCCGGGGAACGACCCTCTGGACCGGCAATGACGCATTCCGCAAGTACATCGGCTACGAAGGTACGGACCCGGGCCTTTCCACCGTCCAGACGCCCAAAAGATACCGGTGCCCCAGCGACCGGCAGAAGGCCTACGCCCACGCTTACAATGTCGAGCAGGGTACGACGACCGGCACCTTAGTCAGCTACGGCTACAATATCGAAGACTTCTACCCGTCGGTGGGCTCGCCCTCCTGGGACGCCACCATGAAGATGGACGTCCTGGGATACAAGATGGCGACGATCCAGCAGCCGGCGACGAAAATGCAATTCAACGAGGCGCAGGACTGGTGGAGCAAGTGGAAGGGCGCCGATTACATCCACGGCTGGGACGTGCTGGGCCAGGATGGCACCGTCAATCAATACAAGGCGGTCGGCTGCGGCGGCCCGACCATGTACCGCCACAACGAGGGCGCTAACCTGGCCTTTTTTGACGGCCACGTCGAAGGCTGGCACAAGAGCAAGGTCTGGATCGCCGAGCACGCCGAGCAGAAGCCCTATCAGACGGGCATCTGGGTGGTCCGGCGTGACATCTGGGAAAAGAACGGCGGCGGGCGGTAAGATAACTATTTATGATTTTCCGCCCTCGGCGTGGCAAGGCCAGATTGTCGATTGACGATTGACTATTTCCAGCCGGGTGGGGGACATTTTTTCGGCTTTGGGGGTGGAAATCGGCTTGACTTCGGCGGGGGAAGGGATATACTTTATTTTGTGGCCTTTTGGACCTTCTCCAGGAAGCTGGAGGGAGAAAGGAGCGTAGGAAAAGTCATGCAGGTCATTACGCCGCACCGGTGTGCAGTTTCTGCGCCCGTGCCGTTGCTGTGCAGTAGGCGCGCCACGAACATCACCAACCCCGCGAGGAGAGTAGAAATGAAATCACAAGTCCGTAAGGCAAGAGTAAGCAACAACGGGCCGGCAGCGGCCTTACGATGCGTCCTGTTATTATTCGTGGTCTTTATCATCCTGCCGGCGGGCGAGCCGGCCCAGGCCGACCCGGCTCTGGGCGAAATCGTCGATATTCGCCAGCCGGACGGTTCCATAATCCAGGCCAGAGTCTGGGGCGATGAGTTCTATCGGGTGGTCGAGTCGCTGGACGGTTTCACGCTGGTCCGCGATCCGGCCAGCCGGCGGGCGTGTTACGCCGAGCTGTCCGCCGACGGCAGCGAGCTTGTTTCGACCGGCGTCCCGGCGAGCGAGTTGCTGCCCGAGGATATGCAGATCGAGCCTCACGTTCGCATCAAGACTGAAGCCGTACGCGCCCGGCTGGAAGCGGCGCAGGACCGATTCGCCGCGGTGCAATCCGGGCCTCGGTCCGGCCTGCAAGGCGCCCCGGCGTCGCCGCCCACCCTGGGCCAGGTCAGGGGGATATGCCTGCTCGTGGATTTCTCCGACGATCCCCAGCAGATTCCGCCGGCGGACGTGAACGATTACTGCAATAAGCCGGGCTACAACGCCAGCGGCAACAACGGCTCGGTGCGCGACTACTTCTACGACGTTTCGGATGGCCACCTGACCTACACCAACTATGTCCCGCCGGTCTATTACAGGGCCCAAAACCCCAAGAGCTATTACGACGATCCGTTTGCGCAGGAAGGAATCCGGGCCCGGGGGCTGGTGCTGGAGGCTCTGGTCTGGCTGGAGGCCCAGGGCTTCGACTTCAGCCGGTACGACTCGAACGGCGACGGGATCATCGACGCGATCAATTGTTTCTACGCCGGCCGGCGCACCGGTGACGGCGGGCTGTGGCCTCACAGTTGGACGGTGACTTTCGCCGCCGATGGGGTCTCCTCGTACCGTTATCAGATCAGCGACATGGGGACGAGCCTGCAACTGGCGACGTTCTGCCATGAGAACGGCCACCTGGTTTGCGACTGGCCGGACCTGTATGATCGCGACTGGAATGGTTCTTCGTATGATTCAGCGGGCATCGGCGACTATTGCCTGATGTGTTACGGCTCGCGTTTTAAATGGAATCCTTCCGAGCCGTGTGCTTATCTGAAAGACATAGCCGGCTGGGCGACCGTGACGAACCTGGCCGTCCCCCAGGCCGGCCTGACGGCCGAAGCCGGCAAGAACTCGTTCTTCAAATTCCAGCATCCGAAGCTGAGCAACGAGTTTTACATCGTCGAGGTCCGGCATCAATCCGGCCGGGATCTTCTGCTTCCCGATTCGGGACTGGCCGTCTGGCACGTGGATGAATACGGCAACAACGACAACCAGCAGATGACTCCTGAGTCCCATTACATGGTCACGCTTGTTCAGGCGGACGCCAAATGGGACATGGAGAACAATCGAAACAGCGGCGACGAGACGGACCTCTTTGACACTCTCACGCTCACCGAGTTTAATCCCTCCACGATTCCGGACTCGAACTGGTGGACTGGCGGCCGCTCCGGCATGAGTCTCAGTCATATCAGCGCGCCGCGCACCGTCATGTCGTTCGATTTCGACCTTGACGAATCGCCGCCGCTCAGTCTTGCCGGTGCTTTCGGAATTACATCCGGCGAGGCGGCGACGATCCGGGTCAAGGCCACGGATGACTTCTTCCCGAACCCGCCGGGCGATCTGACGTACGTCATCACGTCCCTGCCGGAGCACGGGACGTTGGAGGACCCCGCCGCCGGGCCGATCACCGAGGTCAATACGGCGTTAGCCGGCTTCGGGAACGCCGTGGTTTACCAGCCCCAGGAAGGATACATCGGAACGGACAACTTTGGTTTCAGAGCCTCCGACGGCGGCTCGGCGCCAGGCGGCGGCTATTCTGACGAAGCCATCGTCTCCATCCGCGTTTCTCCGCCGATCTACGTGGACGATAACGCCGGCAGCGACCCGCGCCCGGGTGATCCCGCCGGCAGCGATCCGGGCGAGAACGGCTCGGCCGAGCATCCGTTCGACGCGATACAGGAAGCGATCGGCTTTGCGATTTCCTCGGAGATGATCATTCTTCGGCCGGGGACATACTCCGGCGTGGGCAACCGCGACATCGACTTCAACGGCAAATCCGTCAAGATTCGCAGCCAGGACGGCCCCGCGACCTGCATTATCGACTGCCAGCGCGCCGCGCAGGGCTTCACTTTCCATAGCGGCGAGGCAGCGGACGCTCTGTTGGACGGTCTGACCATCGCCAACGGACAAGCCTTCATGGGCGGCGGCGTCTCCTGCGAGAAGGGCAGCAGCCCGACCATTACTAACTGCACGTTCAGCGGCAACTCCGCATTGCTGTCCGGCGGCGGATTGTACATCGAAGAAAGCAGCCCCACGGTGACTCACTGCACCTTCAGCGGCAATTCCGCGATGTGGGGCGCGGGCATGTCCAACAATTTGGGCAGCAATCCGTCGGTGACGGACTGTAACTTCGCCGGAAACACGGCTACGGACTGGGGCGGTGGAATGGAGAACTTCGTTTTCTGCGCCCCCACGATTACCGGCTGCACGTTCAGCGCAAATACAACGGCCGGCGACGGCGGGGGAATCTTCGACTTGATGGGCGTCGCGACCCTTGAGAGCTGCACATTCACGGATAATAGCGCAACGAACGGCGGCGGTATCAGCGCCGCAGGCAGTTACCCGATCCTGATCGGCTGCACCTTCAGCGGCAACAAGGCGACCGAGCGAGGGGGCGGATTGTACAACGACGGCAGCGATTCGCAGGTCGTCAATTGCCTGTTCAACGCCAATACCTCGCAGCGGTGGGGCGGCGGTTTGTACTGCTATGACAGCAGCCCCGTTTTGACCAACTGCACGATCGCCGACAATCGCGCTACCACCACCGGCGGTGCGATGCGAAACTTCGGCAGCAGCGCCCCGATGCTGACCAACTGCATCGTCTGGGGCAATACTGTCGTACAGATTGATCCCGCCGATAGCGTCGCGGTGACGTACAGCAACGTGGAAAGCCGCCTGCCCCTGCCCGGCCCCGGGAACCTCAACCTCGATCCCCTTTTTGCCGACCAAGCGAACGGCGATTATCATTTGAAATCCCAGGCCGGCCGCTGGAACCCGGCGAGCCAGGCGTGGGCCGTCGATGAGGTCACCAGCCCGTGCATCGACGCCGGCGACCCGGCCAGCCCCTTCGACCTGGAGCCCGCCCCCAACGGCGGCCGAATCAACCTGGGCGCCTACGGCGGAACGCCAGAAGCGAGTATGTCCACGCAGCCGTAAGCAGTAGCGCAGCCGGGGCCATACCAGACTTTATAGGCTCGGTAGGGTGGGGCTCGCCCCACCATTTCTATTCTCCGAAGCCTTCTGCGCTGACGTGCGCAGAAAAATGGTTGCAAGAGCGAGGGAGAACAGCTATCATCCGGTTATGGTTGCTTTCAATGAAATCGAGAAGATCGCTAAGAGAATCGCAGAGCAAACCAACGCCAAGACCGTTGTTCTTTTCGGCTCACACGCCCGAGGTCAGGCCGGAACGGATAGCGACGTGGACCTGCTGGTGATTGCCGAAAGCGACCTGCCGAGGCACAAACGCAGCCGGCAACTGCACCTGATGTTCAAGCCGTATCCTTTTGCGATGGATATTCTGGTCTATACCCCAAAGGAAGTGGAGACCGAGCGCCAATTCGAGCTTTCGTTCATCTCCAGAGTATTGCGGGAAGGCAAAAGGCTGTATGGACAAGCAGTCTGAACACGCCAGGCAATGGATAGAGAAGGCGCGAAGTGACCTGCTCAATGCGGACAACAATCTTGCTGCACGAAAAGTGCCCTACGATACGGTCTGCTTCCACTGCCAACAGGCCGCGGAAAAACTCCTGAAAGGCTTTCTTGTCGCGCGCGGTTGTGAATACCCGATAACGCACAATCTATTTGTCATCCTGGAAAGATTCTCGAATTTGACCCCACGGCTGATTCTTTGCGTGAGACGCTCGCGCTGCTGAATCCATACTCCGTCGAGGTTCGTTACCCCGGTGATGCATGGATGCCCACGCCCGCCGACGCCAGGGAAGCCAGACAGGCCGCACAGGAGGTCTTCGACTGGATGCGATCAGGATTTGAACGTCTCTTTGAGTAGATTCGCTGCCGCCCACAGCGCACGGAATCACCTGCCACCGAATCAAGTTAGCCGGGTAGGGTGGGGCTTGCCCCACCGTTCTTATTCCTCCAAGCCGTCCGTGCTGATGTTAGCGATTTATCTGAAATCGTAGGATGGGTCCGGCAGAATTGCCGGATTGCCCATGCGGATCGGCTGTGGTGACATATCTGGCCGCGGCGTTTCCGTCAGCATCAGAGTTGACTATGACGCACATTTCGGAGAGGATTTTGCCAGAGAATAACAATATCTTAGTCAAAGCGACCGACTCGCGATGTCATCCCTGCGGAAGCAGGGATCCAGGAACGTGACGGCTTTAGTGGATTCCCGCTTTCGCGGGAATGACAGAGGGTGTTATATTCCTGTCGTTGAACGACTTATGGTATCATACGACTGAGAAACGGTCGGTTTGAGTATCTTAGCCATGTTCGTGAAAAGTATCGTGCCCGAAACTTGGGGCAGAAACAACGGCGCTAAACTATGTTGAATACACTATTAGAAAGATTTGCGAAGTTGCTTGTGGTCTGGGTGGTGCTTGCGGCAGTTGTCGGGTTTCTGCTGCCCCAGGTGCTCGTACCGCTTAAACCTTATACCGACTGGCTTTTTGCAATTACCATGTTCGGGATCGGGTGCCTGCTTTCGGTCAAGGACTTCATCCCAATAATTCGCAAACCCAAACTGGTGATCTTGGGCACCCTGGCGCAGTTCATGATTATGCCGCTCCTGGCTTTCGCGATAATCAAGTTCCTGCACTTGCCTCCGGCGTTAGCCGTGGGGCTTATCCTTGCAGCCGCTGTGCCGGATGCGATGGCCGCCGGAGTGATGTCTTATCTTGCAGAAGCTGATGTTGCGTTATCCGTGGCGTTAACTACAGCCACTACGCTTGTTTCACCGGTCATCACGCCTGCTTTGACTCTTCTTTTAGGGCGGGAGTATATCCCGATACAGTTTTGGCCGATGATGCAGAGCATTCTGATGATGGTGATCGTTCCGCTGTTCCTGGGTTTGTGGTTTCAGCATAAATTTAATAAGTTTACTTCAAAGATCAAACCAGTATTTCCTGCGCTCTCGACTTTATTTATTGCTTTTATATGCGGGTTGGTCGTAGCACTAAACAAAAATGCCGTCGGAAAAGCAACCGCGATTGTGTTTGTCGCCGTAATCGCTTTGAACGTCCTGGGCCTTGTTTTCGGGTATCTTGCAGGTAAGGCGTTTGATTTCAGCCTGCCGCAGCGGCGAACGCTTGCTATTAACGTTGGCATGCAAAACGCCGGTATGGGCGCGGTTTTGGCCATCAAGCATATTTCTCCTGAAGCGGCAATTCCAAATGCGCTTTTTGCAACCTGGTGTATTGTAAGCGCCGCGATACTGGCAGGCATCTGGGCGAGAGACAAGAAGCGATGAGGGGAACCTGCAATTTACGATTTATGATTTTCGATTTTCGATTTACTTGGCACGTTTGCCAATTTCAGCCATGCCTATTGCGTAAAGGGCGGGATGTGCGTATAATATGCGGAAAAAGGAACTTTGAAGGGATGAATTTCTATGGAAAACCATCGCATCAGTATCGTCAAGAGGAACCGCAAGAGCGGCTTTCGGGCTCGTATGCAGACCAAGAAGGGACGCCAGACGCTCAGCCGGAAGCGCCGTGTGGGACGCTCGACCAACGTTAAGCGGGGCATGAAATAGTCCCGCCGGAGAGCCTCGTCAGCAATGGGGCGGAAAGGCAAACAATGGCCCGACTGAAGATCGGCTTATTGATTCTGCTGTGCAGTTCTCTGGTCGTGGCGGCCCAGGATAAGCCCGAGCAAAAAGAGCAGCCCGACCGATGGGAAGAGACGATACGCGCCTTCGAGGACTGGGACAGCAAGAATTCATTTCCCTCGGATGCGGTCCTGTTCGTGGGCAGCTCGAGCATTCGGCTGTGGCCGACCCGCGAGTGCTTCAGGGAATTCCCAGTGATCAACCGCGGGTTTGGCGGCTCACAAATCTCGGAGGTCAACTATTACGCCAAACGGATCGTGCTGCCGTACGCGCCGAAGGTGATTGTGTTTTACGCCGGAGACAACGACATCGCCGCCGGCAAGAAGAGTGCCGAGCGCATCCTGGCGGACTATCAGGCGTTCACAAAGCTGGTCCATGCGAGCCTTCCGGCGACCCGGATTATTTTCATCAGCATCAAGCCCAGCCGGAGCCGGTGGCCGCTCTGGCCCGTAATGAGCGAAGCGAACAGGATGATCAGGGATTTCTCCGGCAAGGACAAGCGGTTGTTTTATTTCGACGCCGCCGCGCCGCTGTTGAACGCTGACGGCCTGCCGAAAGACGAATTGTTCCTGCCCGACAAGCTGCACCTGAACGGCAAAGGGTACGAAGTGTGGACCAAACTGCTGCGGCCGATCATCGAAGAGGCCCTCAAGCCGGACAGCAAGTAAGCGATTCGGTTTCCTGCAAATCAATTTCGCTTGACAGCGATAGCGAGGGGGGCGTAGGATTGAGGGTGCGTTTTCCACCGTATTTTTGCTCTCTTGAGGAGCCTTGTCTATGAACGCGATAGCTCAAAAGAAGGTCCTTTTGACGGCGGCGCTGCTTATTGCCTGCTTTGCGGGCGGCTGCCCCGAGCGGCGGCGGTCTGACGGGACTTCGTCAGGCCCGGCCACGGGGGATTTAGGTTCCACGATAGGGTCGGTGGCTACGATACTGGTGCCCGAGCCGTTGCCCGTCGAGGGTTACGGGCTGGTTGGGGGGCTCAACGGAACCGGTTCGGCGGAATGTCCGCCGGCGATCCGGGCCTACCTCGCTCGTCAAGTCCGGCAGCAATTGCCCGCCGGGGCGTCACTGAACGTCGAGGAATTCATCAGCAGTCTCGATACGGCGGCCGTGCTCGTCGAGGGGATTATCCCCGAAATGCCGCAGAAAAACGAGTATTTCGACCTGAAGGTCACGGCTTTAGCCGGCACACAGACGACGTCTCTGGACGGCGGCGGCCTTTTCCCGACCGAGCTGAAGATGCTCGGTCGCTTTGGCGTGGAGACTCGCATCCCGGCCGATGCGATCGGCCCCATCTTTATCGATAAAGTCGGCGACCCCAATGCCGATAGAAGGACCGGATTTGTGCTGGCCGGCGGCAAAGTCCTTAATGATTACGTCGTTGTGCTGGCGCTCCGCGAGGAGAACTTTAAGCTTACCAATACGGTTCGCAATCTGTTGAACGGGCGTTTCGGCGAAACGACGGCCAAAGCGGTCTCGCCCGGACGGATTGAAGTGAGCATACCGGCTCAGTACAAGCATCGCCGGCAGCGGTTCGTTGCGATGGTCAAGGTGACGTTCATGACGCAGGAGCCGCAAAAGACCGCCGAGAGAATCAAGACCCTGGTGCAAAGGCTCGCCGGTACGGAGAACAAATACGAAAGCGAGGTGGCGCTGGAGGCCATAGGCAACCAATGTCTGGGCAACCTGCGGATTTTGCTGGACTCCTCGGACGAGCGGGTCCGGCTGCACGCGGCCCGATGTATGCTCAGCCTGGGCGGCGACGAGGCTCTGGGGACGCTCGGACGGATCGCGATGGACACGGGCTCGGCGCGGCGGCTCGAAGCCCTGGAGGCAGTCGCCGGGACGGCCAAGCGCAACGATGCCGCCACCCTGGCGCGGAAGCTGCTGAATGACGACGATATCCAGGTCCGGCTGGCCGCGTATGAGCACCTGCGGCAGTTGGAAGATGTCGCCGTTGCCCAGGAGTTCATCGGGCGCACGTTCTATCTGGAACGCGTCGCCCAGTCCAGTCACAAGCTGATTTATGTTTCCCGCAGCGGCCAGCCGCGGATCGTGCTGTTCGGCGAGCCGATTTCCTGTCACGACAGTATCTTCGTGGAGTCACCGGGCGGGGACATTACAATCAACGCGGTGGCGGGCCGGAATCAGGCGACGATCATCCGCAAGCATCCCAAACGGCCCGACGTGGTCGCTCAAGCCCAAAGCTCCCTCGATCTGGCCGATGTCATTCGAACGCTCTGCCAGGAGCCGCCGAAGGAAGGGGGCAAGGGGGGCGGACTGGGCGTCTCGTACGCCGCCGCCGCCGTGCTCCTGAAACAGATGTGTGAAAAAGGCGCCGTCGAGGCGGAATTTCACGCAGGACCCCTGCCGAAAATCACCCCAAATATCAAGAAATGACAAACCTTCGGCCGATAACAATAGTGCGTATTTTGCGAAAAAGTACTGTGTGGGCATTATATCAATAGTTACCGGACGTTATCAACAGGACAGCAGATGAGACTTGAAAAGGTTGTGCTTAACGGATTCAAAAGCTTTGCCGACAAGACGGAATTTGTCTTCGATTCACCCATTACGGCCATCGTCGGCCCCAACGGCTGCGGCAAGAGCAACGTGGTCGATGCCGTCAAGTGGGTTCTTGGGGAACAGAGTGTCAAGAGCCTGCGTAGCGGGCAGATGGCGGACGTGATTTTCAGCGGAAGCAGCACCCGAAAACCGCTGGGGGCGGCGGAAGTGACGCTGGTCCTGTCCAATCCCGACCGGGGCGGGTCGCGGGCTCTGCCGATCGAGACCGAGCAGGTCGAGGTCTGCCGCAAAATATACAAGAGCGGCGAGAGCGAATATCGAATCAACGGCAAAGTCTGCCGGCTCAAAGACGTCCGGGAGCTCATCATGGACACCGGCATCGGCGCCCGGGCCTATTCAATTCTCGAACAGGGACACGTGGACCACCTGGTCAGCGCCTCGAAGACGGACCGGCGGTTCATCTTCGAAGAAGCCGCCGGAATCAGCAAGTATAAAGCCCACAAGAAGGAAGCCCTCCGCAAGCTGGAACGAACGGAACAGAATCTGCTTCGGCTGGCGGACATCGTGGGCGAAGTCTCTAAACGGCTTCGCAGCGTCAAGCTCCAGGCGGGCAAGGCGAGAAACTACCTCGAATACACCAAGAGGCTCAAAGAGCTTCAGGTCAATTACTCGCTGGTCGAGTACGACAAGAACCGAACGCAGATCGCCGACCGGCAGGAGGCGCTGGCCCGAATTAACGAGCAGTTCGAGGCCCTGGCGGCGGAAGTCTCCAAAGACGACACGCGGCTCAGCAGGCTGGGCGAAGAGATCATCGAAACCGAGCACAAGCTCAACGGCACGGGCAACAGCCTCGTGACCGTCCAGAGCAAAATCGAGCAGCAGATCCAGCGGATCGACTTTCTGCGGGCCCGAGTGACGGAGCTGGAGCAGCGGAAAGAATCAGCGACGCAGAAAATCGGAAAGCTCCGCGAGCAGATGAGCCTCTTCGAGCAAAGTGCGGCCCAGTCGAGAAACGAGTCGCAGCGGTGCGAAAAGATGCTCGAAGAGAAAGCCCGCCAGGTCGAGCAGACGCAGGCGGCCATCCACAAAATAAACGCCGAATGCGCCTCGCTCGAAGCCCAGCTTGGAGACGAGAAGTCGGGCATCATCGACATCGTCCGCCGGACCGCTCAGCTTCACAACGAGGTCCAGAGCATTTCGGTCTATCGCAGCAATTTGTCCAGCCAGAAGGATCGCTTAGCCGGCCGGGCCCAGACGGCCCGCGCCGAGCTGGAGGTGCTCCTGACCGAAAAAGCACAGCAGAACGCCCGGCTGAACGACATCGAAAAAGTCCTGGTTGAATTGAAAGACAGCCTGGAATCCAAACGCAGGAATCTGGAAGAGGTTGACCAGTCCGCGGTGGCCGACGGCAAGCGGCTCTCGCACGGCAAGGAAACACGCAGCGCGCTGAACAGCGAGATGGTAGTCCTGACGGACATGGAGAAGAGGCGCGAGGGGCTCAAAGCGGGCGTGAAGAACCTTTTGCAGCACCGTTCGACAGAAACAGGTCAGTTCGATTACGTCGAGGGCGTGCTGGCGGATATTATCGAGGCGGACGTCCGATACGCCGCCGCCGTCGAGGCCGCCCTCGAAGGCCAGACCGATACGCTGGTCATTCACAGCACGGAGCGGATGCTGGCCGACCGCGACGCCATCGAGAAGCTCGACGGCCGGGTGAATTTTATATGCCTCGACCGAATCGAGCCGTTCGTGGACAGCCAGGACTTGTCCGAGTTTTCGTGCGTCAAGGGCCGGCTCGTCGAGTTCGTCAAGTTCGACGCTCGCTACGCGCCGCTGGCCTGGAAGCTGCTCGGCAAGACGCTGATCGTCGAATCGCTCAACGAAGCGGTCGAGCTGGCCGGCAGGGGGATAAACGGCTACAGGCTCGTGACGCTCAAAGGCGAGTTCGTCAGCGCCGACGGCAGGGTTCATCTCGGACCCCTCGGCAGGGCCACCGGCCTGATCTCGCGCAAGAGCCGGCTGCGGGAGCTGCACGAGACCATCGCCGAAAGCACCGCGCAGATCGAGGCGATCGAAGAGCAAATCGCCCGGAGCGGCCAGACCAAGGCGCACCTGGACAAGCTGTGCAAGGACCTGCGGACCGCCATCTACGAAGCCAACACGGAGAAGATGCAGGTCGGCTCGAAGCTCAGCGTGATCGAGCAAAACGTCAAGCGGCTCAGGGAAGAAGAGCCGTTGATTGCCGGCGAAATCGACCTGCTGGCCGAGCAGATCGCCCAGTCGGTGCAAAAGGAATACGATTCGAAACAGAAACTGCAGGAGCTGGAGGCGGTGAACAACCAGCGAACCGAGCACATCGCAAAACTCGAAGCCCAGCTCGCCGAGCACCGCGGGCAGCAGCAGGGGTTGGCGGGCACGCTGACCGATTCGAAGATTGCCCTGGGGCAAATGACCGAGCAGAGCAAGGCGCTGGAACGGGTTCTCGCGAGCCTGCAAAGCCAGATGCAGGAAAACAGGATGGCGACGCAGACCGCCGGGCAGGAGATAGGAAGCTGCGACGAGCAACTGACACAGGCCCGCAGGGACATCCTGAGCGGCGAGGCGGCCGTCTCGGACCTGTTCGTCGAAAAAGAGAAAAAACAGGACGAAAGCCGGCTGCTGAAAAGCCGGATCGAACAGTTGGTCGAAGAGAAAAGACAGACGGAAGAGCTTATCCGGCAGAAACGCGCCGAGAAAGGTCAGACCGAGCAGAAAATCAACGAGCTCAAGATCGAACTGAGCCAGTTGGAGGTCCGGCGGCAGGACATGGTCGAGCGGGTTCGCGACGAGCTGCAAATCGATCTGGCCGCGGCGTACGAGGATTACACGCATCAGGAGGTTGACTGGGAGGCGATCAAGGCCGAGATCACCGAGCTGCGGGCCAGGATCGAGCGGCTCGGCAGCGTGAACGTCGAGGCCATCGAGGAGCAGGAGACCCTCGAAAAGCGGCATGAGTTCCTGAGCAGCCAGCTCGAAGACCTCAACAGCAGCAAGGGCCAGCTCCAGCAGCTCATCAACCGTTTGAACACCAAGAGCCGGGAGAAGTTCGTCGAAACGTTCGAACAAATCAGGGTTCATTTCCAGGAAATCTTCCGCAAGCTCTTCGGCGGCGGCCGGGCCGACGTCATGCTGGAGGACGCCGAAGACGTGCTCGAAGCGGGCGTCGAGATCATCGCCAAGCCGCCCGGCAAAGAGCCCCGCAGCATCTCGCTGCTGTCCGGCGGCGAAAAGTCCATGACGGCCCTGGCGCTGCTGTTTGCGGTTTTCAAGACCAAGCCTTCGCCGTTCTGCTTCCTCGACGAGGTGGACGCCGCCCTGGACGAGGCGAACAACGAGCGGTTCAATATGCTCGTGAAGGAATTCCAGAAGGACTCACAGTTCATCGTGATCACGCACACCAAGCGGACGATGAGCATGGCCGACGTGCTGTTCGGCATCACGATGCAGGTGCGCGGCGTCAGCAAGAAGATCAGCGTCCGCTTCGGCGAGTACGAGCCCGAACCCGAGCCCGAACCCGCCGCCGTGGCGTGATTCTTCGCTCGTCGCTCGTGACTCGCGGGTGGGCGAACGCCGTTACTCCTTTGTCATTCCCGCGCAAGCGGAAATCCATTCGCTCGTGGATACCTGCTTGCGCAGGTATGACAAGACGGTAGGGTGTGTCCGGCAGTACTGCCGGATTGCACACGCGGATTCAATCGGATTATTGCATCTCAGCCTGCTGGAATCGAAAGTGAGAGCTTACCACGTGTAATGGACCTTATAGGTAATGGTCTTTTCCTGTCCCGGCTCAAGCCGGGCGAGGAATTCGATGGTCTGGCTGTCGGTCTTGGTGAAATCATCCGTCTTGTTGACAATCTCCCAGGTTAGCCAGCGATACAGATGCTCGACCACTCTGATCTCGACGGCGTCCTTATCCTTGCGATTGCGGACCTTGATTTCGAACGATTCGTCCAGCCAGCCGCTGTTTATATCAATCTGGTAATCCGTTCTCTTCCTCTCGCCGACCAGGTCGAAGGCGTTACCCGTGTAAACACGAATAGCTTCATCTTTCGGCGTATGGTCGATGACGTTCTCGCCCGTGAATTCCAGTTGGCCGTCATCATCACGCCGGTAAAATCGCATCGTTCCGCGCGGAAGAGGGACGCCAAGATTATTCTCTTTGGTGTTCTTGAATTCCCTCATAATCCACACTTTGGGATTGCTCTGCGTGCCGTACTCCCTGTTGTTGCGAATGCTTTCCGGGTCCCAGTTACGATACCGGCCGTCGATTTTCACACCATCATAGACGTACAGGTTTTGACTATTGACGTCTTCCGCCCGCAGGAACTCGACCTGCTTGGTCTCGCGGTCGTGGAGCGTCGTTTTACGGTTCAATGTATAAAGATGATAGTCTGCAAAGGCCTTCTCAGAAACCGCCGCCGGCATGCTCATATCCATAGCGGAACCACCTATGGCATCCATTTCATACGCGGCGTACGGTTCCTGCTGGATTTTACTGACGTCACCGGCCATGAGCTTGATTTTCGCGTCCTCGAACGTCCGGCCGGACTGATTATCGACTGTCACCCAGCCGATGACGTCGATTCGGTTGGAATTATCCCTCGCGAGCATACTGTAGTCCGCCTTCCAGCTCATCCCGCCGGTTACGTAGCTCAGTTCCGCGTCGAGCTTGCCGGCCTTGTCGGTTTCGAGCACCCAGTTGAGCGTTGGCTTTAGGATGGTATCGTCGGCCAGGGCTGGAAACAGCGGCTCGCCCGGCAGGTTGAAGCGCAGCGAGCCCTCCACCTCGATGATCGGCTGGCCGGCCGGCCCGTAGGCCATGGCGCTCTGCTGCATGGTGTACTGCTGGCCGTAGCGCTGCATGCCGGATTGATGGGGCACGTACCCGCTGCGGACGATCCGGCCGCGAACGATCTGATCGTCCTTCCGTTCCATCCCCCGGACGAGAAAATCGATCTCTTTGCCCTCGTATAACGACAGCAGCAGGCCCTGGGAAATCGGGTCGGAGCGGTAGTTTTGTTCGAGGATTTGCAGGGTGTGCTTCCCGGCCGGATCGCGAAGAATCACAGAGTCCGGCTCAAGGTGGGCGGTAATATCCGTCACGCTGATCGTGTTGCCGCCCCGTTTGAGGTTGAGATTCAGCCGTTCACGCACCACGGCAAAATTCTGGTTATAGATAGTCAGGGACGGCTCCGCCGGAGCCGTGCAGCCGACTGCAAACACAACAACAATAACGATTTTCAGGGATTCTCTAACGTTCATTGTTCTTCTCCTTTTTGCATCTTTGCCACAATGTGTCCGCCAGGAACGGTTTTCAACTCTCAAAACAAGTACGTGACAGTACCTGCAAATATAGACGTTCGTTTCAGCTCATCGGTTGACAAGAACTCCTGAAAAAAAGCCCCGCTTACATCAGGACCCATTCTGCCGTGATTCTTCGGACGTGCAAGTAAAAATCGTGTAAAAAAACCAGTGCTCTCTGTTTGCAGCGACACATTTTGCAGAAGCTTCCTTCAAGTCGGGTGCTGAAGGGTATTTTCACGTTGATATCGCACGTCGTGACGCTTATAATCCAGGTTATGGCAGGAAAGTCAGACACAAGCGCCAAACGTAAGAACAAATCCCGGCAGAGGGATCCAATCCGGGCGGCCATTGACTATGGGATTGACGTTTCCATGCTCGCCGACAATCTTCGAAGAAGTGTGACGGATCGAATCAAACGCCACCAAATTGCACTTAATGCGGCGGCGAAACTCAGGAAGGCAAAACGACCGTGAGCGATGATTCTATCAATCTCCTTGAGAGGCTCGTTCATAACGGGGTGGACTTTGTGATCGTGGGGGGATTTGCAGGCGTCGTGCATGGATGTACCTACGTGACCCAGGACATCGATGTCTGCTGTGACTTTTCGCCTGCTAATCTGCTCGCCCTGCAGAAGGCCATCTCGGATTTGGATCCCGTGCACCGGATGACTCCGGGACGCAAGAGGTTTGCCCTGACGGAGCAGGCGTGCGCGCAGTTCAAAAATCTGTATCTCGATACGACAATGGGACAATTGGACTGCCTGAGCGTCATTAGCGGGCTGGGAGATTTCGACCAGGTCAAGCAGTCCAGTGAGCTCATCGAGGTCGGAGGAATAAGAATGCGTGTCCTGAATCTCAATGCTCTGATAAAGGCAAAGAAGGCGATGAACCGTCCGCGGGACAGGCAAACTCTCTTACAGCTTGAAGCGATAAAGAAGCTCAAGGACTCCAAATAGGGCGTTCTGTCACCAAGTCAAGCAGCGCTGCGGCGGACACGTCATGGTTTCTCACTTCGGGCGGTTTGCGGGCATTCAAAAGACGACTTCTTTGGCGTCGAAGACGGGGCCGTGCTCGCAGCACATTTTGTAGATAGTCTCATTCGAGCCGGGCACTTTACATTCGACGGCGCAGCTCTGGCACAGGCCGATGCCGCAGGCCATTCGCTGCTCCATGCTGACCTGGCAGTCGATGTTCCTCTCGATAGCGATTTGAGCCGTCCTGGCCAGCATGGCTTCCGGCCCGCAGGCGCAAATGATCAGCTCGCTGCAAGCGGCGCCGGATTGTTCGAGCCACTCGCAAAGGCAATCGGTGACAAGTCCGCGATAGCCCGCCGAGCCGTCGTCGGTCGCAACAAGCGACTGGACGCCATACTTTGCAAATTCCGGCAGCCAGAATCCTAATCGCCGCGAGATCTCGTCCAGCCGGCCTTCGTAGGGCAACCCTTCAGCGGTCTTGGCGCCGGCCAGTGCGATGACTTCGACGCCGCCTCGCGCCGTTAAGACCTGCGCCAGGTGCTGCAACGGGGGTGTTCCCATCCCACCGCCCACTAAGAGCACCGTTTTCTTTCCGGCCGGAATTTGAAAGCCGCGGCCCAAAGGCCCAATGACGCTGAGCGACTCGCCCGCTGGAAGGCTCGTCATGCGCACCGTGGCCGGCCCGACAACGCAGTACAGAAGCTCGGCGAGCGTCTTGCCGCCCCGGCTCGTTACCTCGGCGAAGCTGAACGGCCGCCGCAGCAGTATCTTTCGGCCGGCGGCGTCGCGCAGGTCATCGGGAATCTTCTCCGCCGGCGGCAGGGCGGTATTGGACAGGTCCAATTGGGCGAATTGCCCCGGCTCGAATCCGGCAAAAGCCTCCGCCCCTTCGCCCGAGAACTCCAGGCCGAGCCGGTGGAAGCCGGGCCCAATTGGCCTGTTGAAACAGACCCTGGCCTCGAACATTCCCTTTGCCGACGATGTGCACTTCTGCGACATGATTTGCGGCCCCTGTTACAAAAGACCTTCAAATACCCTGACCCCGTCCACCACCTTGCACACGTGGACGGCGTATTTCGCGGCGAAGGCGGGGCAGCTCCGCGGATAAGCGGTATCGACGGTGGCCCTCACCGCCTCGACGGATTCGGCTCGAACCAGGGCGCCGGACGCACCCTTGTCGCCGCCGCCCAGCATCCGCTCGCCCAAGACCCCCGGCACCGTCCGGACGATGTCGCACATCGTCTCGAGCTCCGGGCCGGATATGCGGTAATCGTCTCGCAGCCCGATGCCGTCGGCGCGGAATATTCGCCCGACCGTCTCGATGTCCCCGGCCTTCCACGCTCCGAGCATTTCATAGAACCGCTTCTGGGCGTGGAAGATATACTTCAGGCGATTGCACAGGTCGGGGTGTTTTGCGCCGAATGCGCTGATGATCTTGTTATAGAGTGCATCGTCCTTGACGTCCGCAAGGCAGGATAGATCATAGCCGGCTTTTTGCAGGATCGAGACGAGCTTCTCACATTCATCCCGGCGGACTTTGTAGGTGGATTTTTCCAGTCCCGGCCGGTCTGTGCCGGTATCGAGCACGACGATCCGAAAATCGGCCGCCCCGGCTCCAATCGGAACATAACTTATCGAGCGGTCCGCAGGATTATAGTGCGTCGCCATCCCCTCGCGGGCGAACAGGATCATCGTCATGTCCAGTTTTCCGCACGGCGAGCCGATGTAATCGTTCTCGACCGCCTGGGCCATGTCAACGATGTCCGTTTTCTTCTCGACCTCGATGTTATTGGCGTCGAACAGGGACAGGATCAGGTTCAGGCTCAGCGAGGCCGAGCGGCTCATTCCGCCGCCGGGGATGTTGCCGTACAGCACGCCGTCAATGCCCTGCGAGAGCTTGTAGCCATCGCGCCGCAGGATATAGTCAACGCCGTAGGGGAAACGTCCCCACGTCTGAGCGATCTTGGCGGATTTTGGTTCGGGGACTTTTCCCAATTCAAATTCAACGACCCCATCGTTGGAGAAATTCGCGCTGAAGAGCCTGACCTTCTTTGTGCCGTTAGGCTTATAGGCCAGCCAGATGAACCGGTCCGTCCCGACGCCAAATAGCTCCGTGCCGTTATAGTCGCCATGTTCGACACCCAGGCAGAACCGCGACGAGGTCCTTCGAATCCGCCCGCCTCGCACGTCGAGCTTGTACTGCCGGGCCAGCCGCTTGAGTGTATCGGCCGCCTGCCCGTCATTGGTTACGTTCATCGCGTGTCCTTTATCGTGCCAAAACGAGCGGGCTGAAGATGATATACAGCACCAGCGTCAGAGCGATGACAATCACGCCGCCGATGAGGGCGCTCCGGCTGGTGTGCAGCTCGATCGAGGTTTGCCGGTGGAACTCAATCGGCTCCGGCAGGGGCCTGGCCCAGGTCATGCCCGCCATGACCGCCAGGCAGAGACCGAAGCAGATCGCCATGCGGTTGAGGAACTGAATGCCGGGCACATATTGCATGAGGATGCCGTACACGACGATACTGGTCAACAGACTGGCGGCACCGGCCATGCGCGGCCCGCGGCGAACAACCAGCCCGAAGACGAAGGCGGCCAAAATCCCCGGCGAAATGAATCCCTGGCTTTCCTGAATAATGGTGAAGATGCTGTTGCGCAGCTTGGGATTGCCCAGCTTGGGCGCCACCCAAATCGCAACCACGGCGAGCACCACGACGAGAATCCGGCCTACAAACACCACCGTCTTCGAAGAGGCCTTGGGCGCCAGGAGCTTCTTGAAAATATCCATGGCAAAGATCGTCGAGCCGGCGTTGAGCATCGCCGCCAGCGAGCTGACGACCGCCCCCAACAGCGCCGCCAGCACGAATCCGACAAGCCCCACCCGTTGCGGCAGGACGTTGCCCAGCAACTGCCCCAGCGCGGTGTCGTACTTGTAGGCAATCGGTTTTTCCGTCGAGACCGGCTTGCCGGCCGCCTTGGCCGCCGTTTCCATCCCGGCGTTATAGGCGCCGATCTCCTCGGCTAATTGCGGATTGACGCTCTTCCATGACTGGTCGTCCGACCTGAACACGGTAAACTCCGCCGGAGCCGCCGCGTCCACGTCGGCGCGGGTGAGCGGCAGGACAAACGGATTGATCGTTTTAACTTTCTCCATCGCCTCCCGCGTGTCATAGACCGCCAGCATGTACTTGCCCGGCTGCCAGCCGCCGACGGCTTCCTCGGTCGGGGCGCTGACGGCCTGCACGAATTGCGTCTGCGGATTGGCCTTGAGGTACTTGGCCATGATGGGCGCGTTGTCATAGACGGCGGCCTTTTGCATGTCACCGGCAAACAGATTGAACGCGATGATGCCCGGCACCACAATCACGAACGGGATCAGCAGCTTCATGAACGCCGCAAACACGATGCCTTTCTGCCCCTGGGCCAGCGACTTGGAGCCGAGCGTCCGCTGCGTGATGTACTGATTCAGGCCCCAGTAGTAGAAGTTCGGAATCCACAGTCCCAGCAGCAGCGCCGTCCACGGCAAAACCGGGTCCGTGCCCGGCAGAAACATCGTCAGCCTCGGCCGGTTCAGCTCCACGAACCGCTCCAGTGCGCCCGATCCCTGGGCCAGTGCCGTGATTGTCACGGCCCCCGTCTGGACGTTGACGACCTGCGCCGCCTCCGTCGCTCCGCCCAGCCTGGTAAACGCGAACCAGGAGATCACCGCACCGCCGACGATCAGGGCGCTGCCCTGGATCAGGTCGGCCCAGGCGCACGCCTTCAGGCCCCCCGTCGTCACGTAGAGCATCGCGATCACTCCGATCACGAGCGAGCCCTGGGAGAGCTTGATGTTGTAGCCCATCTTGGCCGCCAGCGTGCTGATCGTCAAGGCCCCCGAATAGGTCACCGAGCCCAGCAGGAGCACGTAAATGAAGATGGTGGCCACGGCCATAATCGTCCGCGCTGCGCCGTTATAGCGGTACTCCAGGAACTCCGGCATTGTAAAGATGCCCGCGCGCAGAAAATAGGGCAGGAAGCAGAACGCCACGACGACCAGCGTGATGGCCGCCATCCATTCGTAGCTGGCAATCGCCACGCCCACGTGACTGGCCGCGTTGCCGCTCATGCCCACGAACTGCTCCGTCGAGATATTGGCCGCGATGAGCGAAAAGCCGATCAGCCACCACGACAGCCCGCGACCGGCCAGAAAGTAGTCCTCGTCGGTCTTCTCGTGCCGGCTCTTCAAGAGCCCGGTGGCGACCACCGCAACGACAAATCCCAGAAACACCGCAATATCCAGAAGGCTGAACTCCATGACAAATCCTTTCCTTTTGCCCTTTTTCTGTGCTTAATTTGTCTGCTTCGACCGCGTCTAATCGGCCGCTATTATAGCCGGCCTGCGGCCGGACGCAATAAAATAAGACGGCAAGAGCTGCAACTCAGCTTTTCATGAAGGCGTCACTGAGCGCCCCGATGATGTCGGTGGCTATGAGGCTGACCTGGCCGGTTTTTTGCGAGGCGATGTCACCGGCCAAACCGTGAATGTAAACGCCCAACACCGCGGCGTCAAAATCGCTCAGGCCCTGGCCCATCAGCGCCGTTATCGCGCCGGTCAGGACGTCGCCGGAGCCGGCGGTGGCCATGCCGGGATTGCCCGTCTTGTTGACATAGACTCTTTCGGCGTCGGTCACAACCGTTCCGGCGCCCTTGAGGACTACGATAGCGCCGGTCCGCTGCGCGAATTGCACCGCCTGCTCCTGCCGGTCGGCGGGCAATGGCTCTCGGAGCAGCCCTGGCCAGAGCCGCCTCATCTCGCCCGGGTGCGGCGTGAGAATCAGCTTCGCTTTGAGCCGTGCGGGCCAGCTTGTTATGCCGGCCAGATTATTCAGGCCGTCGGCGTCGATCAAAAGCCGCAGCGTCTCTTGTTCGAGCAGGGCGCCGAGGATCGAGCGAAGGGCGCCGCTGACGCCGACGCCCGGGCCGAACGCCACGGCGTCGTTCTCACTTGCCGCTTCGAGAATGATATTGGTTGCCTTTGCAGAGATTCGGCCCGCGCCGTCTTCCGGCAGGGGGATGGTCGTAAAGCACGGCTCGATAGAAGCGACAATGGGCAAGACGCTCCTGGGCGTCGCCACCCGCACCAGCCCCGCCCCGGCCCGTAGCGCCGCCCGGCCCGCCAGCGCCGCCGCACCGCTCATGCCCATGCTGCCGCCTATAATGAGCACTTTGCCAAAATCGCCCTTATGCGCTTCCGCCGGGCGTGGTCTTAGTCTCGGTATCGTTTCTATCAACTCCATACAAACTCGTTTCGAGCAGTATATTAGAAATAACACGGGATATGGTCAATAGAAGATTTGACTACTGCCCCAGTAAGGGGTCACATCTTAAATATTAACTATTGACATTCGCATTAGCAGGCTTAGGATACGTCTATGGCCAGGCCGTTGCGCATAGAATATCCGGGAGCTTTTTATCACGTGATGAATCGAGGTCATCGCCGGGAGCCTATCGTCACGGATGAGCGGGACAATGAGCGATTCATCTCCTGCCTGGAGAGAATGGCCGGGCAGTTCCACGTAGTGGTTCATGGCTATTGCCTGATGACCAACCACTATCACGTGATTTTGGAAACGCCCGAAGGGAATCTCAGTCGAGCCTTGCAATGGTTGAACGTCAGTTACGCCGCATATTACAACAGCAGACACCATTATGTGGGGCATCTGTTCCAGGGGCGGTTTATGGCCGTGCTGGTGGACGCTGGCGAGTACTTAGACGCCCTGTCACGCTATATTCATCTCAATCCCGTTCGTGCCGGGGTTGAATCATGCGCGTGGGCCTACCGCTGGAGCAGTTGCCGTTACTTCGTGGGGTCTCAGAAGGCCCCAGACTGGCTGGAAACAAATCGTATCCTTGCAGGCTTTGGCCGCAGCAGGGCGGTGGCAAAGCAACGTTATGCGGCCTATTTGTCCGAGGCCGATCAGGCGAACCCCTTCGATAATGTCGTCGGTGGTTCGCTGTTGGGGCCCAAGCACTTCATCGACTGGGTGGGGAGCACGTTCTTGTCGGCCAAAAAGACCGATCGCGAGATTCCACAACTGAAGGAGCTCAAGCCGCACCCTCAGATCGAAGCGATTGTTCAAAAGGTGGCAGAGCATTTCAAAATGACTCCCGAGCGCGTCTTGGCAAGCGGCCGCAAGCGGAACATTGGGCGGGATGCAGCGATTTGCCTGTCACGGGAATTGAGCGGCCTGAGTTGTCAAGCTCTCGGCCGGCATTTTGGAGGGGTCTCCGGAGCCAGTATTACTATGCGATTCAACGCCGTCGCACGCTCTCTGAAAAAGAATCGTAAACTTGCCGAGAGTATCAAACTATTACGACGTGTAATGACCAATAGTTAATATTTAAGATGTGACCCCTTAATCAGTGACCCCTTAATCAAGGGATAATACCGCACTTAGCGCCCGGTGGGTCGTTAGTCTTTGGTCTTGAGTCTGGAGTCCTGCGTCTGCTGACTCCTGTCCCGCTGCAGGCGGGCAAGCTCCCGTGTTTCGTCTTCTATCTTCCTTCGTCTATTTTCCTATTGATCAGTGTGGCGGTGACGGCGGCGGAGAAGCCGTTGTCGATATTGACGGCGGTGACGCCGGAGGTGCAGCTATTGAGCATAGTGAGCAGCGCCGAGAGGCCCTCGAAGGCCGAGCCGTAGCCGACGCTGGTCGGCACGGCGATGACCGGGCAGCTCACGAGGCCGCCGACCACGCTGGCCAGCGCGCCCTCCATGCCCGCCACGACAATGACGACGTTGGCCTGCTGAAGTTTCGGCAGATGTTTGATGAGCCGGTGCAGGCCGGCGACGCCGACGTCGCAGATCAGCTCCGTCCGCTGGCCCATGATCTCGGCGGTGACCTTGGCCTCGGTCGCCACGGGTAAATCGGCGGTGCCGGCGGTTACGATGGGCAGGACACTCCTGGAGGGCGGAAGCTCTTTTTGCTCCAGGACAATCGCGCGAGCCAATTTTTCGTATCGGGCACTGGGGAACTTTCCCGTTTCGGCCAAAGCCTCGAAAACCTCCGGCATGGCGCGGGTCGCCAAGACGTTGTTGCCTTTTGCGGCGAGGCTCTCGAAGATTCTGATAATCTGCTCAGTTGTCTTGCCGAGGCAGAAAATGACCTCCGGGAATCCCTGCCGGATTTGCCGATGATGGTCAACGCAGGCGAAGCCCAATTCCTCGAACGGCAGATGCCGGAGCTTCTCGACCGCCTGGTCGATGTCGATAGAGCCGTTCCTGACCTGCTCCAGTAGTTCTTTTATATGTTCAGCTTGAATATGTCGTCCCTCGTTCAGCCGCTTGCTTTCGGTTCGAGCGTCAGGTCGGCGAAAAGTCCGGCCTTGTACTTATAATACGCCAGAGAGGCTACCATAACGGCGTTGTCCGTGCAATACTGTTTCGGCGCGACCAGCAGCGTCTTGGGCGGCGAGGAAGAGTCGCACATTTCTTTCAGGGCGGCCCGAAGCCGGCTGTTGGCCGCGACTCCGCCGCCCAGGAGGATGGTCCTGGCGCCGATCTTTTTTGCCGCCCGCTGCGTTTTTTTCACGAGGACATCGACCACCGCGGCCTGAAACGACGCGGCGATATCGGCGATTTCCTGCTCGCTCATCGCATCGACCTTGTCCTGGCCTTTCATATCCCCGCCCCGGCAGTGGTACAGCACGGCCGTCTTGATGCCGCTGAAGGAAAAATCCAGCGACCTCGGCCCCAACATCGAGCGCGGGAATCTGACCGCGTCGGGATTGCCGTTGGCCGCCGCCTTTTCGATGCTGGGCCCGCCGGGATACGGCAGCTTCAGGATGCTTGCGACCTTGTCGAAGGCCTCGCCCGCGGCGTCGTCGATGGTCGTGCCCATCAGCTTCGGCTCCAGCGGCGAATGATAATCGTAGAGGCAGGTATGACCGCCCGAGACGATCAGGGCGACGGCGGGCAATTGCAGGGTCTCATCGGACATCATCGCCGACTGCAAGTGGGCGTGCAGGTGATCGACGGCGATAAGCGGTTTCTCCCAGACGAAGCTGAGCGTTTTGGCGGCTGTCACGCCGACTATTAAAGCAATCGCCAGCCCCGGCTGATTCGCCACCGCGACCGCGTCGATATCGTCCTTGCCGACGCCGGCCTGCTCCATCGCCTCGGCGATCACCGGAGCAATCTTCTCGATGTGCGCCCGCGAGGCGATTTCCGGAACGACGCCGCCGTATTTCTCGTGCAGCTTCGTCTGCGAAGCCACGACCGAGGACTTGATGACCTTGCCATCCGCGACCACCGCCGCCGCGGTCTCGTCGCAACTGGTCTCAATCCCCAGGATATTTATCGTCCTTTCCTGCATCGAGCCGGATGATAGCCAACAAGGCAGTAACTGTCAATGTTTCGCAGACGGACCCTTGCCGTCCATAAGGGAGGCATTTCTTCTTGTTGTGGGACCCGTAACATAGTATGCTCTTGCTTTGATTTGTAACTCCGCGAAAAAGGGTGGTATATGAGCGAAGAGCTTGACGTTCTGAAGTTAGTCACCGCTCGCTTGAACCAAGCCGGCATACCCTATATGATCTCCGGTTCTATCGCCGCAAATTATTACACAATACCGCGTATGACAAGAGATATCGACATGGTGATAGAATTGAAGCAGTGCGACGTTGATAAATTCGTCGGCCTTTTCGAAGATGATTTTTACGTGGATAGAGAAATGGTTACAAAAGAGGTTTCTCGACAGGGTATGTTTAATCTAATCCACAATCAGTACGTTATCAAAATAGACTGTATTATTAAGAAATCCTCCCCATATCAGCAAGCCGAATTTTCACGCAGGACACGTGTTCTAATAGAGCAAAGTCCCATGTGGTTTGTTTCTCCCGAAGACCTGGTGATATCCAAACTGATCTGGGCGAAAGACAGTCACTCTGAGATGCAGTTGAAAGATGTAGCAAATCTGATAGGAACAGTGGATAGTCTGAATATGGAGTATGTTGGTCATTGGATTCGAGAGCTGGGTCTTGAACAGATATTCAAAGAGGCAAGCGATGTTCGACACGCATCCTGATGTTGCGATTCGATTTCAGAACTTGATCATGAGCAAATCCGGTGAGCAGCGTTTGCTTATGGGCTGTTCCATGTATGATACGGCCAAAGAGATTGTACAGAGCGCCATTCTCGCTCATCGCCCCGCAATCACACCGCAGGAAATGAAAAAGGCGATTTTCCTGAGATTTTACGGGCAAGACTTCAGCCCGAGCGACATGGAAAAGCTGTTTTTACATTTCGCGTTCTGACAATCGGGAGGGCCTAACCGCCTCCATACGCCGGACCGGCGGTTCTTGCGTCTTCATCGAACGGATATTAGCCGGACAAAACGATTCTGTCAACGTCGGCAGTGTTATCGGAGCACCGCGTACGGCGGGGTGCTTCGAAATTCTCAACTCACTTCCGGGACAAAGGATTTTTCCGAGAGCCGACTTTTTTCAGTTGACTCCCGGATTGCGGGGCGATACACTATTTCCGCATCATTGCTTGGTAGCGAGAGAAGTACATAGAATGAGCAACTGTGGATATGTGTGTTCGTGAATGAACTCCGTGCCATTTGGAGGCCCGGAGGCATCACGGATGCAAGAGATCGAGATATAGTCTGCACACGTTTCGAATCGGCGCAGCAGGGACAATTCGCCGTCGGATTGACCGGTTGAGTTGTGTCCAGGAACAGCGGTGTTCCTGTGGAAAGGAGCGGATGCGGATCACAGGGTAATAACAACCCTGCAGGGCGTGTACGGCGTTCTTGGTTGTCCGGACTTTGCTGCTACTGTTATACCCAGACCGGTGACTGGGACCCAACATAACAAAAGTTCTTGTGTGAGAAAGGAGATTGTCATGAAAAAGTATTGTGTTCTATTGATGGTCATTAGTCTCGCGGGGCTTGCCGGTTGTCATCCGAATTTGGTCGTATCCAAGGTTGATTGTTGCGCCGGCGGTATGATCGCAGTGACGATCGCCAACAGGGGCCTGAAGACCGCTGGGCCGCAACTGACCTATATCGAGATCAACAACGTCGATGCGGCTGACTCCGACAAACCTCAGACACAGTACCAAGCCCGCGTTCCGCAGATCAAACCACTGGGCCGCTGGTCATCGGAAGCCATTTCTTTCGACAAATTCTCAAATCCCTCTGGTATCGACCTGATGACCTTGCCCAGGCTCAATGTGGTCGTGCGCGCCGATGCGAAGAACATGGTGGCGGAGAGCAATGAGAACGACAATGTGTACGATGCGAATCGTTAGCCTGTTTTGGCTCGTCCCGCGTGTAACACCATGGACGAAAGGGCGGCGTAACTGCCCGCCGGTCATTGTGCCCGACCGCAGCGTCCTTTTGCCGCGAGGATCCGTAAAGTGAACACTGCGAACGGGCCGTTCGGGTTCCGTCTCGCCGAAATTGGCCGCAAGTAATACGTGCTTACCGATGCTTTTGCGAGCGACGTGCCTTATTTGCTCACGCCGGCGGCGCGCTTGATTTGGTCGATGTCCAGCTTGCGGATGAAACGGGGCAGGTTCTTCCATATCGGGTGGTGGCCGAAGCCGCCCTGGGTCATTTCCTCGATGGCCTCCTCCTTGCTCCAGCCCTGCACGGCGATGCGGTAAACGGCGCACATCGTGCCGGTGCGGTCGGCCCCGTGATGGCAGTGCACGAAGACGGGGGTGCGATTGGGGTCGGTGACGATCCGCAGGAAGGCAACGGCATCGGCGGCCTCGGCGTGGAACGTCACCATGTTGATATGCTCGTAGGCCAGGGCGGTTCCTTTGAGCTCGTCGCGGTCCGAGAGAAGGAACCGCAGGTTGACGACCGTCTTGACGCCGAGCTTTTCCAACTGCTTCATGCCCTCGGCGGTCGGCTGAGCGCCGCGATACAGTTCGTCGGAAACCTTGTGCAAATTTGGCAGCCCGGGCAGCTCAAGAGGCTCGGCCCATTTCCGGCCGGCGGTCTGCTGCGCTGTGGCCTGGCGCTGCCTGTTGGTCACCGGAGCGTCTGCGTCAACCCCGCACGTCTGCATCAGACACGCGCCGCCCAGAACGGCAATGAACGGCACAACCACGACAAGGTAACGCCGTCTCGCTGGTTTTGCCTTCTTTTGCTCTTTCTGGTCCATAAACTGTCTCTCTATCAATCCGGCCCTTAGACCGGCTTGTTTCTCAGACCGACCGGTACTCTGTTGTATCTACCATAAGTCATTCAACGGCAAGAATATACTCCTCTCTGTCATTCCCGCGGAAGCGGGAATCCACTTCAAGCCGTTACGGTCATGGATCCCTGCTTGCGCAGGGATGACAATGCGAGTCAGTCAGTTTGAGTTATTTCCTTTTTCGGCATATACCGGAGGTTTCTTAATCGCAGCCTTAGCGAGCAGGAGTATCTGTTTACAGATACTCTTGCAGACGTGCAGCAGCGAAAAGCGGATCGGAATCATCTGCGGCAGTTGGAAATCCGTGCAGACGCCCTGCGAGAAATCGTCGCCGGCGGTTGTGATTCGCGCGGGATCGCAGCAGCCGAATCCCATCTGCTTTGCCGTCCTGATGATGGGCAGACTTTCCGGCTCGATGCCGGCCAGCCGGGCGCAGATTGTTTCGCAGGCGATTGGGTCGGTTCCGCCGATGAGCCAGCCGAAGGGCCTGGCCCGGCCGCGGATAGGCCCGGGGCCGTCCATCGCCGTGACCGCGTCGATGATAGTCACGGCCGGATTGAGGAACTGGTAAATGTCGATCAGCAGCCTGCAAAACTCATCGGCGCTGCCGCCTTTTGAGAAGTGCCAGATCGCCTTGCGCTTGCCGGCGACGCAGCCGAACATGTTCTTGACGGCGAATGTCGCCACCAACTGCTGATGCGATTTGAACTTGGGCAGATTGATGATGACATCGGCGTCGAGCGCCACGGAGCTGATACCGACGCGGGTGCCGGCGGCGCCGACCTTGCACCATCTGGGTTTGTCGAGCTGCCTGACGGGTACGGCCATTTTCCGCAGCGGCTCTTCCAGCTCCAGCACTTTCACACAGGCGAACACGTTGGCCCATGCGGGTGAATCCGCGACGAAGGGCCTGGCGCCGAAGTCTTTGAGCAGCCGGGCCATTTCGAGAATGATCGCCGGGTCGGTCTGGGTAGCGTGCCGGCGCGGCCTCGGAGCGATGAAATTGGGCTTGAGCAAAACGCGGTCGCCCGGACGTACGAATTTGCCCAACCCGCCGAGCAGCTCGAATTGCCGTTCGATGGCTTCGGCGATTGCCGGCTCGCTATAATCGCTGCATCGAGTCAGCGTCACGGTCGGGTTGTTTTCGTGCGGGTCAATAATTCATCCCGGTGCAAAGGATCAGGAACACCCTGACGGTGGGTTTGAATTCGGGCGCTTTGGTCTGGCTGAAGAACAGGTTGCCCTTGGGGTTGCTGAAGAACAGGCCGCCCAGAGCGGTCTGGTCGCTGAAGTATTCTTTCGGCCCCAGATAGACAAAATCCCCCGGCCCCATGTTCAGGCCGAAGGCGGCGGTGGTGAAGGGGAACTCCCGCATTTTCGCGCGGGCGTCCAATTCGGGGATGGCCCTTTCTGTGGGCAGGGAAAAGACCGGAAAGGCGGTTACGCTGGCCAGGCCCCGCGAGCCGGGGATGGTCTCGGCCTGTATCCGCAGCCCGAGGACGCCGGGCCCGACATTGGCGGCCTGCCTTGAGCCGTCGGCGGCGGTGAAAAAGACCGACTGCGGGCGGTCCAGTCCGATAACAGCGACGGTCTCGGCTATCGCGTCCGGCAGCATCAGCGAGACATTGGCAATCCGCTGGGCGTCGGCGGCACGCAGCAGGTCCTGGATTTCCTGCCATCTTTCGTTTTGGCCGAACCGAACCAGGAACGAATCGGCGTTGAATGAAGCATAATTCCGCAGCCGCAGCGGCTTGACGTAGAACGTCTTGCGGATTTTGTCGAGCTTCTTGATGTTGTCGGCGGGGACTTCGAAAACGTGCACGGCCAGATCGATAGTTTTGGTGGCCGGCGGCTGCTGGGCCTTGTTGCCGTCGTAGGGGGCCAGGTCGCCGATCTTGACCTGCTCCCAGATAGGGGCCGTGTCTTGTGGCTCGTCGCAGCCGGAAAGGCAAAACGCAAAAGACAGGATACAGAATACAGAAGACAGGAAACAGAAGACGGAAGAAAGACGCTCTGTTTCTGGTTTCACAATATGCAAATCCGATACAGCCGCAATTTGAGAGGCGCGAACCATGCGGACAGACTACCAGAGCAGAAATTGCCTGTCAACAGATTCACCGCTCACATCGGTCGGGTGGTGTTCAAGCCCGGGCTTATTGCAGTAATCCGGAAACAACAAAATCATCCAGATAGGCGTCTCCGGCGTCAAGGCTGGCTTGGTCAGAGCCGCCGCCGAGGCCGACATAGACGGGCGCGTTTCCCCATCGGCCTTTGAGCAGACCAGCGACCGTCCACCAGGCGTTCGACTTGCCATAGCCGGAAAAGCCCAAGTACAGCTCATCCTTGTCGGCACTGAAGGACACGTACAGGGTGCCGTCATCGCTGGAGCGGTCTGAGGTTTCCTCTGTTCTCCAGGTCCCGTCAATGGCCTCATAGAGATAGAACCACTGGTAATCCAGGCAGCCGGCCTCGAAGGTGATGATCCGGCTGATCGGCTGCTCCAGGCTCGGCGCCAGGGCAATCATCACCCAGCTATCGCCGGCGCTTCGCTTGCCGTAGTGGAAATTGACTTTCATCTTGAAGTCGTTCGTGACGTCCAGCCGCCAGCCGTTCGAGACATAGGCCGCGTTGATGTTGTCGGCGGCCTCAGAGGCCCGAACTTCGAGCCTGCCGTTGGTTTCTTCCACCCATATTTTCTGTTCATCCGGCTCATAGGCTTGCCAGAGTGGCGGGGCGACTCCATCTTTGAAATCATCAGCAAGCAGCACCTGTTGCAACGAAATCCGCGGATAGTCCGTGCCCTCGGCGATTTTCCAGATGTCGTCCATGCCGTTGGCCGTTTCGCCGACAAAGTCCCAGCCGGCTTCGAGGAACGTGCCGGCCGTATGCATTTCGTCTGTGGTCTTGCCGATTCCTCCGGTACTGGTTGTCTGGCCGCTGGTTTGAATGTCCCAGAACGAGTCAAGGACGTCTTCGGGGAAACCGGTGCCTACCAGGCCGCCGACTTTGAGTCTCCCGGTAACACCGCCGGTCGAGTAGCAGTTGAAGACCTCGCCAAACTGAAATCCCACCAGGCCGCCCACGAACAAGTCCCCGAACACCTCGCCGGTCGAATAACAGTTCGAAATAAGCCCGTAGCTGCGGCCGACCAGGCCTGCCACGTCGCTGACTCCGGTTGCACGGCCCGTTGAGCTGCAGTTCGAGATTATCCCGAATCCGCAGTCGCCCACCAGACCGCCGACTCTGGAATTTCCCGTCACGTCTCTTGTCGAAGAGCAGCCCGTGACCGTCCCGTCATTCCACCCCAGCAAGCCCCCGACGGACCTTTTTCCCGTGATGCCGCCGGTCGAGGAGCAGCCGGCTATGACGCCGTTGTTATACCCCGCCAGGCCGCCGGCCTCAATTTGCCCGTCAACGGCGGCGGTGGAAAAACAATCGGTTATTATGCCGGTGTTATATGCGACAAGCCCGCCGACCCATTCGTTTCCGGAAACGGTGCCGCCCCGGACGTAGCAGCCTCTCATGCTGCCCTCGTTGAGCCAGTCAACCAGAGGGGCGATGCCTTCTCTGGTCCCGGCTACGTTTGGGTCGATCAGGCCGACGTTCTCGATCCGGCCTTTGACGTTGCCAAAAAGCGCAACACTGTTTACATCGGCCGGGCTGTAGGTGAAATTGGAGATGGTATGGCCGCCGCCGTCGAAGAGGCCGGTGAAATACCGGCCGCCTTTGCGCACCGGCGCGATGATATGGAAATCCGTTCCGCTATAGCCGCCGAGGTCGATATCCGCTATGAGCTTGAAGTGCTTGTCCCAGTCATTCGGCTCGGCGCCGATGGCGTTCATCTGTTCGGGGGTGCCAACCAAATAGGGCGTGTTAGGCTCACCCGTGCCGCCGGCGTATTTGCGCAGCGCAACCGCATTCAGGTCGTAAAAGAACATGTCGGCGCTGTTGGGCGGCGGCGTAGTCGTGCCCGCCAGGCGGGCCGAATCGTCCGTGAGGGTCAGCGTCAGGCGGACGTCGCTGTCCGTGCCGTCGGCGGTCTTGCCTTCGAACTGAATTGTCGCATCGTCGATCACGGTACCGGCAAGTCCGGCCATATTGAAGAGGGCGTCCAGGCTTTGTGCGTATAAGACGCCGTCCTCGCCGGTAAGGGTCGCATCGACCTGGGAGAACGAGGCCGCGCCCGCATCGGAATCGACGGTCAGCCGGAGTTGTCCCTTTACGGAATACCTTCTAACCAGGCCGGCAATCCCGCCGGTCCGCACGACGGTGCTTTCGGCCGGGACGAGCACGTAGGTGCTCGTCCGTGCGGCTGCGGCCTGACTGCTTTGCTCCGCCCTCGCCGACCCGCCGAACAGACAAAAGGCAGGCGGTACGAGCAACAAAAGCATCAGTCCCACGCCTTGCCGGCGCGGGTCTGAAAACCTCCATATCCTGCCAGGATTCTTCACACTGCCCTCCAGAAATCAAGTCGAGACATTGCCCGTTCTTACCTTCATATTCTACCAATTTCCAGACGGATAATCAAGTCTCTACACGGAACGCGTTGACCCGTTCGATTCCACCCCTTCGCCATCACCATCTGCCATGCCGGGTTGTTTTGACGGAATCCACCGTTACTTGCTGACGGTCGGTCAAATAAAGCATTTCGTCCTGGGCTGCAAGGCGGCCACTGAAATCGCCCACAACAAACAGTGCCTGGTTGCCCGTGGGAGGAGCAGTCCGAGAGCGAAAAGCTACCCGGCTGGCGGCGAGGTAAATCGTCCCGCCGGCGGGAATGACCGTGCCGCCGCGAAACATGAAGAGAGGAACGTTGTTAGGCTCTTGCCCGCGGCTCAACGTCCAGCCGGAAATATCTACTGCAAAACCGTTGAGATTTTGCAGTTGGATGTACTGCTCGTCCAGATTACCGCTGGCCGGACTGGTATCAATAGTGCCGAAATTGATAACCGTACCGGCCGGTTGGGCGTATGGTATTTCGCCGGACCCGGAGACCAGCCGGTTGAATAGTAAACGCCGGCGCTCGGGCAGGTAATAGTGCTTTAGCTCATTCACAGCTTCCAACAAGGATTGGGGGCAGCAAGGAGCTGTCGAACCGTTGCCCCATGAGTCTGAGCCCCATTTGGCTGCGTCCAAGGCTGCATCGGGAGCAATCAGGGCCTCCCATATATCAATTTGGGGCTCGAAATACAGTTTTTCCTCCAGTGTGTTCGGCGCCATGAGAAATTCATCCATGAGCGTTCGTATGCGGCGCAGATATATCTGCCGCGTTTCAGGCGTGCCAAAAATGGCGTCCGGCATACGATTGCCCTGACCGACAAATAAGCCTGTATTTGTAACGAGGTTTTCGTTCCAATACGTTTCGGAGGAATTCCACACTCGTCCAAAGCTCAGGTCCACGTCCCACGGCCACATCTGCCATTCATTGGTGAGGCCCGTATCACGGTAAAGGTAGTAGTTCTTGTGGCAGCAATCGACGTCGCCCGTGATTACGCGTACGGCCAGAAAATCGACGACCTGCGCCACGTCCACGTTGTCGTAGAGGTATTGACGTCGTGCATCACCCGAAAGACTCAGGCCGTTAAAAAGTGCCGACAAATCCGCATTGTCCTCGTATTTGCGTGTCTTTTTTTCGGCGCCGGTCGTAGTGTGACTGGCACTGTTAAACATGTTGTACATCTTGTAAAGGGCCCCCTCAGCATTCAGGCCCATTCGAACCAGCCAGTCTTCATCCCCGTTTTCCATCACGTGGGCCGTGCCCCAAAAGGCCCCGTTTTGCTGGACGCGCACGGGAAAAACCCAATGATAGGGGCAATCCGCATCCCGATAGATATCATAGGCCAGGATGTTGCGCATGTGCGCTTTATCCGGGTAGGTCGTCATCAGGTTGATGTCGTCGGCACGGGGCTTTCCCGGCGCCCACTTGAAGTTATGGCCGGGATTGAAGTCGATGTCGTAACTCTTCTTTGGAAAACCCCGGCTGGACTGACCGTGAATGTTGATCCCGACGTTATCGTAAAATTCGCCGTCATAAAAGAGCACACAGCGGGTTCCGGCATCGGAATTGGCTGCTGTCGGGGTTTCGATAAACCAATGCAGGACGGGCAGGGGGTTAACAAGGTTCGGATCCTCAACCACGGTGCCAAAATACTGAGGGGAATTCTGCGGAACAAAAAACGATGGGAATTGGGATGTGCGTCCGGCTGTGTCCGTGGCCGCAACGTACCAGCGCACCATCTGCCCCGCGCTGAAGGCTGCGGCGGGAATCCGTGCCCCATACACCCCGTCAGACGGTTGTCCGTCGCCGCTGTTTCCATCGTCACGGAGCGGAATAGCCACTTCATTGTTGAACATCACGCGATAATTTAGCGCCGCCGTGTCCACGGGATCGAAGGACGGCTTGATTCGGACCGTGACCAGCAGATCATCATTCTCACCTGGAATTTCCGGGTAGTGTTCGCTGTTGGAAATAACCGGCCCCAGCTTTTCGACGCCCATGTTATTCGGCTTGCCGGGAGTCGGAGTCACAAAATACTGCGGCGGCGCGTCGGCATAGACGTGCGTCATCGCCAGAAGTTCGGGGAAGATCAGCAGGCTCGGACTATCCACAAGATAGTTCAATCCCTGTACGGCCAGCACATTTGTGCCCCCGTGGAGGAAATCGAACTGAGGTATGGGATAATCGACCGAATGGACGGCAATCCGGTTGACGCGATAGGCCGGTGCACCGGAATTCCACGCCTCGGCGCCCGGGGCGGGGGCGTTACTCCGCGCCACTTCCTGCCCGTTAATGTAAGCGATCATCCCGTCTTCGTAGCGCATGCGTAAGGTCATGGTGACAATCGCCAAGGGATTATCCACGTCGAAGGGTATCCGGATATAGACGGTCTGATTCACGGAGCGCATGGCGGAGACGTCTAACCCGATCAGCTCCGGATAAGCGTAGCCAACGCCGGTAACACCCGTCTGCCAGCTTGAATCATCCAGGCTTTCCAGCGTCCAGGGACGCAGCTCGCCCGGATACAGTCCGGAAGGTTCCAACGTACCATCCCGGGGGACCAGGGCCCTGGCCGGCGCCCCGGACGGCACCAGCGCCACTTCCTTATCCACAGCGCTAAAGCCATAAGAGACATCGGGCGCCTGGACCGGGTACGCGGGAGAAAATTCCGAAACTACCGTACGCCCATCCGGACGGATCAAACCGAGATACTCACCGCTGCCGTTCAGTTTGAAATTGGTATGCAGTACTTGCGAGGGTTCTCTGCGATTCTTTCCGGATGCGAAGACAATCAAATAAGCATCGGACGCGAGCGTCACCTTCGGAAATGCCCATTTCGTCAGGGTATCGGCGTCATCCGTCAGATACCAGCCTTCCAGGTCAACCGTATCGCCTCCGGTATTGTGGATCTCAATCCAGTCCTCCTCATGGCGATCTTCGTCGTCAAGGCCGTTCTCGTTGTCGGCCATGAACTCGCTTATCCGGACGGATTCCTGCGCCGAGACCGTAGTGAAGGGCCGGAGCCCGCAAGTCAATACAACGAGAAGAACAAGGGTCCTCGAATGTCTCATAGTCATGGCATTCATCCCTTCTTCGGGCTGGCAAACCGCAAATCGCCGCTGCCGACAGCCCGTACGTCCTATAACGACACAAGATAGTATAACATACCAAGCCCTATTCGGCAAGAGTACCCCCCTTAGATAATCATCCCAACTCTTGAATCTGCGCATCGCCTTGCCGCGGACCTTGTACGTTAGCCCGTTGCCCTTTGTCGCCGTCCCGAACCAGGGGGGGAGTGGCAATTTGCTTGACCGGACCGGCGGTTTGGTTTTTAATAGCACGCCGAGTCGTCAGGAAACGTCTGTAACATCATCAGCGATACGACAAAAACTGGAATAAGAAAGGTTCAAGACAGATGAAAATCAGTAAACGAGCCCAGGATGTGCCGGCCTCGGCCACCATCGCGGTGACTTCGCGTGCACAGGAGCTCAAGGCCCAGGGCGTGGACGTCGTCGGTTTCGGCGCGGGCGCCCCGGATTTCGATACGCCCGACTATATCAAAGACGCCGCCATCGAGGCGCTCAAAGGCGGCAAAACAAAATACACGTCCGCCGCGGGCATCATCGAGCTGCGAAAAGCCATTGCCGACAAACTCAAGAAGGAAAATGGTCTCGAATACAAGCCGGAGCAGATCGTTGTCAACATCGGCGGCAAACATTCCGTTTATGAGGCCATGCAGGCGGTGCTCGACCCGGGCGACGAGGTCATTCTGCCTGCGCCATACTGGGTCACCTATCCGGAGACCATCAAGCTGGCCGGAGCCACGGCCAGGATTGTTGCGGCCGACGCGAGCACCGGCTACAAGATCACCCCGTCGCAGTTGCGTGACGCCATCACGGAAAAGACCGCCATGCTGGTGATCAACTCGCCCAATAATCCCGGCGGATTCACCTATACCCCCAAAGAGCTCAAAGCCCTCGCCAAAGTTCTCGAAGGGACGAACGTCTGCGTGCTTTCCGATGAGATCTACGAGAAGCTTATCTTTGGCGATACCAAATTCGTGAGTTTCGCCTCATTGAGCAAAGACGCCTATAGCCGGACTTTGACGCTGAACGGATTCAGCAAGACTTTCAGCATGACGGGCTGGCGCCTCGGATATGCGGCGGGACCCCTGGACGTCATCAAGGCTATGGCCCGTCTTCAGGACCACATGACCTCGAACGCCGTGACGTTCGCTCAGTACGCAGCCGTCGCGGCCCTGGGCGAGCCGGCGGCCGAAACGATCGAACGCATGAGAAAGGAGTTCGAGCGGCGGGGGCAGTACATGGCCCAGCGGCTCAACGCCATCAAAGGCGTCGTATGTCCCGAACCCACCGGCGCTTTCTACTGTTTCCCTGATGTTTCCAGCCATTATGGCCGAAATATGAATGGGGTGAAGATTGCCGGCAGTATGGACTTTGCCAAGGCGCTTCTGGAGCAGGCCAACGTTGCCCTCGTCCCGGGCCTGCCGTTTGGCTGCGATAAAAATGTGCGGCTGAGTTTTGCCTGTTCGCTCGAACAGATTACCAAGGGATTAGATAGACTCGAAGAATGGTTAAGCCAGTAAAGAAAGGCAAACACCGTACCGGGTCCGCTCCAAGGGTGGACGATTTGTCCGTCTCCGAACAAGCCGCGCAGGTGGCTGGGCCCCGCGCCCTGGCGGGCTGGCCCATGGTCATCGGCTGGGCGGCCATGCTGATTTTCGCCCTTCACACGTGCACGCACATGGTCGCCGCCGGCGATACGTGGGTGGCGATGGCGTGCGGGCGACATTTTGTCAACCACGGCGTCGATACCGTCGAGCCGTTCAGCAGCAACTCGCACAAGCCGGGCCCGACGCCGGAAGAGATTAAAACCTGGCCCGGCTGGGCGCAGTGGATTGCCGATAAAGTCGGCCTCAAGGTTGTCAAAGCCTGCCATCCGACCGGCTGGATCAACCAGAACTGGCTGACGCATGTGATGTTTTATCTGCTGGTTCCCCAATCTTCTTACGCCGACGGTGTCAGTTTTACGTCCAACGCCCTGGTCTATTGGAAGTTTGCCGTTTACATATTGACCATCATCTGCGTTTATTACACGGGCCGGCTGTTAGGAGTGAATCCGGCGCTCTGCGCCGTCTTTGCCTGCTTTGCCTTGTTCGCGGGCCGTTCGTTTATCGACATCCGCCCGCAGGGCTTCTCGAATCTGTTAGTCGCCGTCTTTCTGCTTATCCTGGCCCTGGTGACCTATCGGAACATCCTCTTTATATGGCTGATCGTCCCAATGACAGTTTTCTGGTGCAACGTCCACGGCGGATATATCTACGTCTTTATTATGCTCGTTCCGTTCGTGGGGCTTCACCTGCTGACGGCCCTCTCCAGGAAAACGTTCCGCTCCATCGGACTCAAAGGCGTCTATCACACCGTTGCCGCGGGCGTGGTCACTTTTCTGGCCGTGGTTCTGTTCAACCCGTTTCACCTGACGAACCTCACTCACACGTTCGTCATCAGCACCAGCAAGCACGCCGAGCGCTGGCGGGCCATCCACGAATGGTGGTCAGCTTTTGACTGGGGCAACAAAGTCGGCACGGCTTTTCCATTCCTGGTGCTGTTCATTCTAAGTATCGGTCTGCTCATCCTGTGGGTGCTTTCCCGGTTTCTGGTGCCCAGTTTCCTGAAGGCGCCCCGGAACGAGATGGAAGCCCAGAGCAGGCGATACACAATGCTCTCGACGGTTTTCAGCCTGGCCGCGTGCGTACTCGGCGCCTGGGTGACATTTATCAGTTTTTCCTTTCTCGGCCTTGATGCCGGCAGCTTCTTTGTCTGCGCCCTGTTCGTGCTCATCCTGGTAGCGAGCATCTACCGGAACATTCACTTCATTTACATAGTTATTCCGTTGGTTCTGCTGGCCCTGTGGTCCGGGGAGTCTCTGCCCGGCTATAACGGCAGGTATATTTATCCCTTTGTCATCGTACCCGCATACGTCGCGCTCCATATCGTGACTTCGCGCATCTCGAAAACGGTCCGGTATGAGCTTAAGAACATTCTCTTGGTTGCCGCGACGGCGGTTGTTTGCCTGCTCTTGATGACGCTGATCTTCAATCCATTCAAGTTTGACAAGCCCATCTGGTACGTGCAGCAGTTCTTTGGCCTGCAGCGGTTAACGCGTCCGACTTACGAACGCAACGTCGGATTGGGCTATGCGTACCTGTTCGACGGGCTTTACGTAATCAATCTTCTTGCCATCCTCATCTGGCTGGCAATCCCGTATTTGAGAACACTTTTCGCTCGGCTGGTGAAGCAGATCGACGAATCGCCGGCGGAGAGGACCTTCCAACCGCCCAAAATTGACTTGGCGCTTATGGTTGTGAGTGCCCTGACGATTTACATGGCGGTTCGCTCCCGGCGGTTCATTCCGATCTCTGCGATTGCGGCCTGCCCGGTTGTCGCGATGCTCCTGGAGCAGATTATCCACGCGTTTTCGGCCTCGCGGAACTTCCACCGCCAGAATCGCCTGACGGTTCCCGGAATGCCGCGCAGCGTACAGTGGTTCTTGACCGCCGCCGGTGCCGCAACGGTCCTGTTCTTCGCTGTGGTGTGGGGCCTGAAGTTTAAGTCCGTCTATCTCGATCCGTGGCCTTCCGATCCGAAGCTCAACTCTGTTTTCATACGAATGACGGCCTCGGACGCCAAGCCGTTCCACGCCATGAAATTCATTAAGGACAATAAGCTGGCCGGCCAGATGTTTAACTACTGGACCGAAGGCGGCTTCATCGCCTGGGGCCAGGAGCCTGATCCGAACACCGGGCGAACGCCGCTGCAGCTCTTCATGGACGGCAGGGCCCAGGCGGCCTACAACCGCGATATCTTTGACCTCTGGTCCGATATCATGGCTGGAGGTCAGATCACCGGCCAGAAGCTTGGGCTCGCCAAAGCCCGGGAGCAAGCGCTGACGGCTTCCGATTACGCCGAAATCGGTCAGTGGATGGACGAGCAGATGAAAGAACATAACATTTGGGTCGTCCTGATGCCGGCGGAGGTCTTTAATGACCCATACGAGGACACCAAATACCACGCCATCAAGGGTCTCGAATACAATCTCAACTGGAGACTCGTCTTCCTCGACGGCGAGCAGAAACTGTTCGTTGACGTCACCACGCCGCGGGGCAGGGAACTTTTCGAAGGTATATTTACCGGCCAAAACATCTACCCGGACGAATTCCGCAAAAACCTGATCCTGGCCCACAGCTACTACTTATACATGCCGGAATTGGCCGACAGGAAGAAGGGGTTCGACTGTGCCGTGGCGGCCTTCAATCTGGAGCCATCGGTGACCCCCATGCTTGAAATCATGGCATACGGTGCGAAATATCTGGAGTTGAAACCCCCGGTCGATAAAGTCTGCGAAACGTACTGGCAGGAATTCACGCAGAACAAGAAAGAGTGGGCCCGGCAGGACGGTTTCCGTAACAGGGTCGAGGCGGCGAGGCTGGCGTGCTACCATCTGAAGATGGCCGCACGCACGAGAAGAGAAACGGACGCGGCGAACCGCTACGCCGTCGGAGAAGACGAATGTCTGAATGAGCTGGGCAGGTTGTCTGCGAGCAAGAGGTGGTAATGGTTTCCGTCAGCGTTTTCTTTCCCTGCTACAACGAGCAGGAGAATGTTGGCCGAACCGTCGAAAACGCCTTGTCGGTCATGGAGAAGCTCGACGCCGATTTTGAGGTCATTATCGTGGACGACGGCAGCGCCGACGATACGGGGCGAATCGCCGACGAGCTCGCCCGCCGGGACCGAAGGATCAAAGTCGTGCGTCACCCGCACAATCTTGGGTACGGAGCGGCGCTGCAATCCGGGTTCAGGGCGGCAACCAAAGAGCTTGTTTTCTACACGGACGGCGACGGTCAGTTCGACATGAAGGAAATGCCGCCCTTGTTAGGATTGATGGAGCATTACGATATTGTGAGCGGCTATCGGCTGGACCGCCGGGACCCTTTTGTGCGTAAGATCAACGGCTGGGCGTGGACGAAGCTGGTCTGTCTGCTGTTCGGCCTGAAAATCCGCGACATTGACTGTGCGTTCAAGCTATACAAGAGGGCGATTTTTGACCACATCGAAATGGCCAGCACGGGGGCGCTGATCTCCGCCGAGATCCTGGCCCGAGCCGCCCGAAAGGGGTACCGGATCACGCAGAAAGGCGTGCATCATTACCCGCGCACGGCGGGCGTGCAAACGGGTGCAAACTTCCACGTGATTCTTCGCGCGTTCAAGGAGCTTTTTAAGCTGCATCACCGCATTCGCAGCGGAGACTGATAGAGTATGAGTGAGGAGAAATTTAATCTATTCGTCTATGGCTCGCTGCGCGACAGCAGAATTTTCGAGTCGGTTTGTGGTTTACGGTTCACCCGAAAGGCCTCGAAGATTGACGCCGAGACCCTTTTCGCCGAGCCGGCCCTGCTGCCTCATTACCGCAGCGTCAGCCCCGACAACGTCTATTACTACGCCGTCGCCGCGCCTTCTTCGAGAATCGAAGGACTGGTCATCCGTGACGTCCCCGCCGGCGCCATGGCTGAAATCGACCGGTACGAAGGCAAGCGCTACGACCGAGAAACGGTTCGCGTGAACACGGCCGGCGGTTTCGTCGAGGCCCAGGCCTACCTGGTCTCTCACGACGCCATGAAAAAACATTTCGGGGACCGGTTCCACGTCAACCTGATCCACGAGCTTTGGCTGCGGAAACGCATCGAGAAATTCATCAAGCGGCACATTCGCCCCGGCGAGCGGACGGTCGATGCCGAATCGGAGCGCCGAGCCGACCGCGAGTTGCTGGCCACCACCGAGCGTGACCTGGTCATGAGCCATTATCGGATGGACGCCGTCAGCGATTACTACCTCGAGCACGAGCTGGACCGTCCCCGGCCGACCATCAGGCATCTGTACGACGATCTGCAGGCCCAGCCGTTTATCAATAAATACCTGGCCCTGGTCATCCGGCAGGTCCTGCTCAATCAGCTTGACGAGCACGTCCAGTCCGAATACCGGTTCGAGATCGAGCGTCTCCGCACGTCCGAGAGGTACTTCATCCGCTCGGTCAGCCTGCTGGTGGCCTTGCGAATGATCAATGCCAACAGCGGGGCGGTCGATCTGGTTGTCAGGAAATGCCTCCAGGCGATGCCCTGCAAGAAAAACGATCTGATTGACTACGTGAAGTACGCCGTGCGTGCGGCCAAGAGCATGTTCGATGCCCGTGTTGCCGTAGCCAACCTGAACCGCATCCGGTCGAGTCTTCATCCCGGGCTGGTTCCGCTCGGCATGGAGATCGAGCTGAGCAATCTCGGTCCGGCCGCTGTCGAGCCGCAGCGAAGCCTCCAAAAAGCGTCCGATCCCGTCTATGACGGATTCAAATACTTCTACGATTTTCAACTGGACGTTTTGTCCTGGAAGCTTGGCGGATACGTGGACGACCACACCGGCGACACCGACCTGGGACGAAGGAGCGGCTTCCTGGAGCTGGCCCCGGGCCGGCTCAATATCGCCGGAGAGCTCTCCCGCCCGGCGACCGCCGACCCCTGGGTGCTCAGCCAACTGATCCATGAGATCGCTAATTTCTACGACGTGTGCCCGCACAGCCTGCATCTTTCTCTGCAGCTTCGAAGAAGGCAGATCGGCAAGCAGAAGATTCTGCCGCTGGGTTTTGTCAAATGCCTGCTGGCCCTCGGCGGCGGTCCGGAGCGAAGGAGCAACGGAAAAATGTGTATATCGAGAATGGCTAACGACGAGATCAAACAGTACCAGTACGGTGAAGAGCTGGTCTTTGCCCGGACCAGCAAGCGACGGTGGTATCTCGGCGGCGACGACGTGGCGAACAAACCCCCGGCCCAGGCCACGACGCACGTCCAGCAGTACAAATTTATCCGGCTGGATAAGGGGGCCAATTATGAGCCGCTCATCGTAGGTCTCAAAGGCCTGCAACTGGCCTACAACCCCGCCGAATACCTGACCGCCGACCAGTTGAAAAAAGAGCCCGCATTGCAGGAGCAATACGAGCAGTTGAAGAAATGGGCCGGCGATCCCACCCAAATCAGCCGTCAGACAATCGACAGGTTTATCAAGACGGTTCAGATGGGCCTGATGAACGAAGGGCACCGCCAGCCGGTTCACCAATTGCACTACATAGACTGGGTCCTCAACGCTCTCGATGCTCAACTGCGGACGTTCAACAAGCAGCTCAAGCAGACCTCCTGACGCCCGCGTCGGCAAGGGTCTCACTTTTCGGGCATTTCGTTAAGCTTTTCTTTTATCAGCTTGCCCGTATGCATCGCGGCCGCTTTGCCCAGATCGAGGCACTTGTGCATTCCGGCGTTGAAGGATTCGACAAATTCTTCCCGTGTGATGGGTTTACCCTGCTGCGAGCGCGAGGGCAGCAGCGACCCAAGGGCGAATGGCTTGCTGTTTCCGGGCGCAGGCGCCAGCGCGTAGATGGCCGTCGCAAACCCGGCAAAATAGACGATCAGCAGGAAAATAAATTTGGATCTCCAGCCGCTCACGATGTTTCCCCCTTCCCAAAGGAACATTGTTTCCTCGGCTGGTTCCCCCCCAGCCGGTCTCCCATTGTCCTCTCTATAATATGTAGTAAACGAAACCCCGCCTGCCAAACGAGAAGGTCATTTACAGGTCGGAAAACTAATCTCTTAGCTCTTTATCGAGAATTCCACTTAGTGTTTTGCAGACGGTGGCAACATTGTCTTTGGTCAGGTGATTGTGGAAGGGCAGGGCGATGGTGCGCTGGCTGGCGGATTCGGCGGCGGGAAAGTCGCCCGGCCCGTAGCCGAGTGGACCGGCGATGAAGGGCATCAGATGGACGGGCGGAAAATAATTGCCGACCTCGATATTCCGCTTTCTCATCTGCCCGAGGATGCGGTCCCGCTGCTGCCCAGTGAAGTCTTCCGCGAGCCGCACGACAAAAACAAACCAGCTCAGCTCGCAGCCCTTAGGCTCGGCGGGCACAATCAGCCGGCCGTCACCCGCCAACATCTCCCGGTACCATTCTGCAACTTGCCTGCGTTTGGCCTTGATTTCGTCGATTCTTGAAAGCTGCACGATGCCCAGCGCGCAGTTTATATCGCTGAGCCGGTAGTTGTAACCCAATCTTTCATGCCCCAGCCAGCCGCCGCCCTTGGCCCTTCCCTGGTTGCGAAGTGACACGCACATCTCGGCCAGAGAATCCTCGTCCGTCAGGATCATGCCGCCTTCGCCCGTAGTGATTTGCTTGTTAGGGTAAAAGCCGAACACGCTCATCGTGCCGAATGTGCCTGCCTTCTTTCCGTTGAGCGCCGAACCCAGGGCCTCGCAGCTATCTTCAATTATCGGCAGGTTGTGCTTGTGCGCGATCTCACAGACTCGGTCCAGGCCGGCGGGATTACCGAAAATCTCGACCGGCAGAACGGCTTTTGTCTTTTGGGTGATCGCGGCCTCAATTTTAGCCGGGTCCATGTTCAGGCTGGCCGGGTCGATGTCCGCAAAAACCGGCCTGGCTCCGGCCATCATAATCGACGTCGCCGAAGCAACGAACGTAAACGGCGTAGTGATAACCTCGTCACCCGGCCCAATCCCCAGCGCCAACGCACACAGGAACAGGCCGCTGGTTCCGCTGTTGACCGCGACGGCGCGCCGCGTGCCGATGTAGTCGGCGAAGGCTCGCTCAAACTCCGCCAGCTTCGGACCCAGCGACAGATGGGGGCTGCGCATCACGCCGCAGACGGCTTCGATTTCTCTTTCCGTAATGTCCGGCCGGGACAAATGTATCTCCATAACGCGGTCTCCTGATGGTTCAAGCGGACAAGGACAACGCACGAATTCTACTGCTTCATAGACGTAAATCCAAAACATTTTCAACGCTCAGGGTTCCGACGGGTGCATGTCACAAATGTAGGTGCAACCATCCCCAAAGCCTGCGGCTTTGAGGCTGCCACCCGTTTTCCACCAATCCTGATTGGGTGGCAGCCTCATCCCGATTGTCGTTATCGGGATGGGGATGGCTCTTTCTGTTCTTTACCTACAAAGATGACATGCACCCGGTTCCGACAGCGGCCAAGCCTTCTTGCCTGGAGGCATGGATTCTCTCCGAACAGACCAGACAGACTTATAGGACCTCACCGGGGGCAAACCCGCATTATTTGCACTTCGCATGGGAATTGCCGGTCCGTGCTAAACAATCGCCTGTTAAAAACCGAAAATAGCTACGGTTTAGATATTTTGTTGCGGGAATCCAGAAATGGCAAAAGGCAAAAATGTACTGACAACGGGCGACGTGGCCAGAATTTGCCATGTTGCTCCTCGGACCGTCTCGAAGTGGTTTGATAACGGCCAGTTGAAGGGCTATCGCATTCCCGGCAGCAAAGACCGGCGCATACCCCTCAGCGAGCTGATTCGCTTCATGAAGGTGCACAACATGCCGACGATGGACCTGGCGGTCGGCAAAATCCGGATACTCGTCGCGGACAACAATGACCAGACGGCTTCGGCTTTGGCCGAGACTCTGAAGGCCAGGGCCGACTACGAAGTGCAAACCGCCCGGAGCAGCTTCGAGACCGGAGCGGCCGTCCGGACGTTTGCCCCGCACGTTCTGCTGGTCAGCTTCTTAGCCGACGGCATCGACGCGATGGGCGTCTGCAAGGGAATTCGCGAGAACGAGGACCTGCGAACCATCAAGATCATCGCGATAGCGAACGAGTTGAGCGAATCCGAAGTGACGGCTCTGCTGCAAAAAGGCTTCGACGGCTACGTATCCTGCTCCGCGGACCCCAGAGAGGTCATCAAGAAGATCGAAGAAGCCATAGCGATCATCTATTAATCAGTAATCTTTGAAGTGCCTCATCCACTGGGGCCAGTCTTCAGAGTGAGCCATGCCAGCTTTAGTCCACGGCCCCGAGGTGTTGAAGCTGCGATGCCATTTGAGCGTCCACAGCTCTTTGAGTCCGACCTTTCGCGTGGTCCAATCCATAAACAGGACGTTGACCGCCCCGTCATGGCGATTGATGCAGAAAATGCGCATTTCCTCCCCGCCCGTCCCCACGCCCGTGCGAGGCTCGCCGTCGTACGCCGGAGGCCTGTCGGTCGGGAAGGGCTGGCCGTCGGAACGCCACGCGCCGTCGGCCATGACCGGCGCATTGCTCAAGCCTTTGTTGTTCGTGTTTCTCCAGTAATCTTCTAACTTTCGGCCGCCGCTGTTATCGTCGCTGTCATAAATCCACTCGTTGAGGGTATAGCTGCCGCGGCGTCTGCCGCCGTCTTCGATGACGGAATAACGGACGGGCGCGCCCTCAGAGACGCTTTTTGTAGCCATCGGGCAGTAGAGCAGCTTTTCGCTGTTGGAGTAGTAATCGACCAGGATTCGCATCCAGTCGGGGCCGAGATAGTCGGGGAACTTGGCGTTGTTCTCGTCGGTGTACATGGCCCAGACCAGGCCCCACTCCTTGAGATTGGCCTGACAAAGGATCGTCTTGGCTTGTTTCCTGACCCGCTGCAGGGCCGGCATGAGAATCGCCATCAGCAGCGCGATAATCGCGATGACTACCAGAAGCTCGATTAACGTAAACCCGCCATACGTGTGGCGGGTAAATCCACGTCGCGTGTTCACGATGACGCCCCTAAGAAACAAGCAGAACCTTTGCTCGCCCACCACCGGCAACCGGTGTTTCCTATCCGGCGGCGTTCTGTTAGAAATCTTTGAAGTGTCGCAGCCACACGGGCCAGTCTTCCGGGCGCACGCCGCCGGCCTTCGTCCAGGGGCCCGTGGTGTTGTATGCACGATGCCACTTGAGCGTCCAGAGCTCTTTGAGCCCGACGCGCCTGGCGGAGAAGTCCATAAACGACATGCCCGCAAAACCATCGTGGCGGTTGATGGCGAAGTGGTTCAACTCGCCACTTGTGCCCCGGTCGCCGATTCCGAACGCATCCATGGTCTGGGCCGGGGCATCGGTGTCTCTTGGCCAGGCATCATACCACGTGGAGTCGCCGAAGACCGGTATGGTATTCGTGCTCACCGGCCTGCCGAGAACGGTTCGAGTGCCCGGCGCGACCGTCGTGTTGTTATTCACACTTTTCCAGAACCATTCCACGCGACGGTCGCCGCGATCCGCCGCATTGTTGTCGGTCCAGGAATTGTTGCCGTAGCTAAAGACATCGGAGTCAAGCGAAGCGGCCTTGAACGTGCCCCAGTCGGCGCTGCTTTCCATAAGCTTCGTAGCCGTCGGGCACAGAAGCATCTGCCGATTATTGTTGTAGTAGGGTCGCAGGGCGGACATCCATAATGCTTGTTCTCTTCTAACGAAATAGCCGTTGTTGTCGTCGGTATAGAGCTTGAACACCAGGCCCCATTCTTTGAGTCTCGCCAGGCACGATACAGCCTTGGCCTGGTTCTTGACCCGCTGCAGGGCCGGCATGAGAATCGCCATCAGCAGCGCGATAATCGCGATGACCACCAGAAGCTCTATCAACGTAAACCCGCGTCGTCTGTTCACTACAATACTCTGCCAAAAAAACTGGGCTTTTGAGAGCCGACCTCAAAGGACCGGCCTTGTTTGTTCGGGGGCTTTCTCTTAGAAATCCTTAAAGCGTCTAAGCCAGACGGGCCAGTCTTCCGGTCGGGCGCCGCCGGCTTGGGTCCAGGAGCCCATTGTATTATATGCACGATGCCACTTGAGCGTCCAGAGCTCCTTGAGCCCGACGCGACGGGCGGAGCAGTCCATGAGCAGCATTCCCGCAAAACCATCGTGGCGGTTGATGGCGAAGTGGTTCAACTCACCACTTGTGCCTCGGTCGCCGATTCCAAACGCATCCATCGTCTGCGCCGGAGTGTCTGTATCTCGCGGCCAGGCATCGTGCCACGTGGAGTCGCCTAAGACCGGTATGGTATTTGTGCTGACCGGCCTGCCAAGGATAGTCCGGCTGCCGGGCGCCACAGTCGTGTTGTTATTCACGCTCTTCCAGAACCACTCCTGCATACGGTCACCACGGTCGGCGTGCATGTAGTCCGTCCATGAATTGTTGCCGTAGCTGAAGATATAGCGGTATGAACCGCCTCTGGAAGTCGCCAGCGTGCGAAAAGCGGCCTTGAACGTACCCCAGTCATTGCTGTTTTCCATCTCTTTGGTGGCCGTGGGGCACAAAAGCATGTCCCAGTTGTCCTTGTAGTAGTCCCGCAGAGAATTGAGCCATAGCGTTGTCTCATTCTTGCCCCAGCCTTCAGGGAAATAGCCGTTGTAGTCGTCTGTGTACAGCTTGTAAATCAGGCCCCACTCTCTCAGCCTGGCTATGCACGCTACCGACTTGGCCTGGTTCTTGACGCGCTGCAGAGCCGGCATCAATATCGCCATCAGTAGCGCAATGATGGCGATCACAACCAACAGTTCGATCAGGGTAAACCCTCTTCGCTTGTTCATGTAAGTACTCCTAACTACTATAGTACCCCGGTGCGATTCCTCAACAAACCGCGCCTGTTCCTGGTATTTTACCACGCGTCAGGGTGCGGTTCAAGTGATAAATTGCTGTTCCGGGCATTCGGAATGCCCTTATTTGGCTTTTCTTTGCAGCATTCGGGCCAGCAGCTCGACCAGCTCCTCGGAATCAACCTCTCTCTCCCGGCCATCGACAAACGTGATCATATAGTTGCCGTTGGATAACCTATGGTGCATGAGCAGGGCCAGGCCGTCTTTGCGGTCGACGGATTCGCCATACCACCTCACGTCTTCGCCCCGGGCAAGCAGATGCTCATATTTGGACCTGAGAACCGAAACGTCATTTTCTGTAGCGCCTCCCCAGTATTTGACCAGAAGGACGCTGTCCTGGAGGATTCCGCGGACCGATGAATCCCGGCCCCCGAACAGGTTCAACAGCAGAATCATTGCCAGGACGATAGCCGCTGCGGCGACCGATTTGCTCAGCCTTAAATCGATGATGATGTTGACCGTCTCCCAGCCGATTTTGTGCCGGGAGAGCCGGTGCGGGATGCGCTGCTTTATCTCCTCGCCGAGGGCGGGGCGGACCGGCTCAGTCCATCGCCGGCCCAGCTCGGTCAGCAGCCCGTGTATTTTTTTCTCGTCCATCGCGACTCTCTTTCAATGGGCCCAAAGGCAATCCTGCATGGAAGTCTCTTTATGCCATGCTCTCTTTCAGAGCCCTCAACGCTCGATTCAATCTGCTTTTGAACGTCCCTTGCCTGACGCCTGCGGCCTCGGCGGCCTCGGCAATCGTCAACTGCTGCATATAATGCAGGACGATTGTCTGCCTCAGATTCGCGGACAGGCGGGCCACGGCGTCCCTGACCTGCCCTAACTGCTCGCGGCGCCCGGCCGCATCAGGCCCGGCTTCGCCACTGTCCGCTACGTCAATCTGCTCGATGCCGACGGTCTCCTGGTGCCTGTGCCGGCGCCAGTGCAGCCTTGAAACGTTGGCGGCGATCCGATACAGCCAGCCGTTCAACGCCTTGTCATCTTTCAACTGTCCTATATGATGCCAGGCGCTGAAAAAAGTCTCCTGGGTCAGGTCTTCGGCGGCATGGCGGTCGTGGCCAAGCCTTCGCATGAACAGATAAATCTGTTCATAATACTTATCCACGAGCTCGGTGGCCACAGCCCGGTCGCCGGCTCTGAGTCGAGCGGAAAGCGAGTCCTGACTCTGATGCAAAAGCTCCCTGCTGACGCCAAGATTCCGCTGCTCACCCGTAAGATACGCCGGGTTGGCTTTCTGTTCCGCCAATTTTGACTTTTCGTTCATTATTTTCCTTATCAGGCCAAAGTGTACCGGTAAGGCGATTTTGCCGCAACCTTAAATAAAGTATTGATAAGCCGCCCAGGTTTTGAAATAATACGTTGCTCTATGAGCACGTGGATGAAAAAACTGCTGATTGGGGTTGGATTCGTTTTTTGCCTGGGCCACCTTGCGAGCGCGGATCTGGCCGAACAGATTGACGGTATTATCAGCCCGTCTGTGGCCAAGAGGGTCCAATTCTCCGTTCGTATCGTGGCGGCGGCGTCCGGCCGGACGCTCTATGACCACGACGCAAGAGAGTTGATGGTACCGGCCTCGAATATGAAGATAATCACCAGCGCCGCCGCCCTGAGATACCTCGGGCCTGATTATCAGTTCAAAACGAGGGTCGGGCTGCTTGGCAATGCCCTGGTCGTGGTCGGAAGCGGCGATCCGCTGCTGGGCGACGAGAAAACCGACGCCAGGTACGGCCGGGAGCCGGGATGGATATTCAAGGACATCGCAAACGCGCTGAAGTCCAAAGGCATAGGAACCATCGAAGACATTATCATTGACAGCAGCGTGTTCGATAACCAGCCCGTCCACCCGAATTGGCCGGCCAACGATCTGAACAAGTGGTACGCCGCCGAAGTGAGCGGACTGAATTTTAACGGCAATTGTGTGAGAATCACAACCAAAAACGTTAACGGAAAAATTGCTGTTTTCATCGAGCCGCAAACGGCCTTTGTCACCTTTACCAACAAGGTCGAGCCGATATCGAAGGGCGCCGGCGCGGTGGGAACCTATCGCAATCGTCAGCCGAACAACCTGACCGTTTTCGGCAAGTGCAGAGACACCATCGGCCCGTTCGACGTGGCGATTGAAAAACCGGCGGCGTTCTTCGGTTTTCTGCTGTTTGAACACCTCGCCAAGGCCGACATTGACGTGAAGGGTCATCTGGTGGAAAGAACGCTGGACGACTACAGCAGCATCCGGCCGCTCGTCGAATACAGCACGCCGCTCGCCGACTGCCTGGCGCGATGCAACAAAAACAGCCTGGGCCTGGCCGCCGAATCGCTGTTCAAAAAGATCGCTGCTGTGGGCAACCCGGACGGGAAAAACGGAAGCTGGGAGAGGGGCCAATCGCTCGTCGGCAAGTACCTGGCGGAGCTTGGTCTGGACGAAAGCCAGTACTATATCGACGACGGCAGCGGCCTGAGCCGGCAAAACGAGCTGACCGCGTACACCATAACGACGGTTTTACTGGACATCTACAAAGGCCCGAACTGGGAATTCTACAGGAATTCGCTGGCCGTAGGGGGCGAAGATGGAACCGTCGAGAGGTATTTTAAGGAAGAGAAGTACGCCGGAAGGATTCTGGGCAAGACGGGGTATATCAACGGCGTCAAGTCCTTCTCAGGGATATGCAGTACCGCGGCTGGCGATGTGATATTCTCCATCCTCTCGAACAACACAAACGGCGAGACCCGCGCCGTCGTCAACGGCATCGCCCAGGCGATCATCGATGACGCCGAAAGCCGCACCGTGGACGATACGCCTGATGACGATTAACCTCGACTGGCATCCTCATCCCTTAGGGATGGGGATGGCTGATACTCTCATTCCATTGCTTCGGGTGGCAGCCTCAAAGCCGAAGGCTTTGGGGATGGCTGATACCTATTCCGTTGCGACCATGGCGATCTCATAGACGTGCACCTGCGGCACGCGGAATATGATCAGGTCGTCTTGCTCCTGAAAGCTCACTTCGAGGTCGTTTTCCTGCTCAGGGCTGACAAGGGTGACAGCTTTTACGCTGTGTCCGGGGGGCAAACGCAACTGGACCGAAATATCTTTAGCAGGATTGCCGAGTTGGTAGTTCACCAAATGAATGAGGCGTCTGCCGGGCTGCTCGGTCAGCTCGGCGCAGAGTCCGGAGCCGGCCTGGATCGAGACAGAAAATCTATCGCCACAGGCCCGGCGGACCGCACCGACGATATCGTCTTTTTCCTCGACGCGAACCACGTCCGCCGCCGGCAGGTCATCCAGCGCCGGTTTTTCCCGTGGAAGCAGCCACTCGTTGTACGTTGCGGCCGGACCGATGACGCACAGACGCCCGCCGGACCTGACGTATCGCCTGATTTGCTCTATCTGACCATCGGACAGAGCCACGCAGCCGGCGAGAATCAGGGCACGATAGCGGCTCAAGTCGTTCAGGTGGTCATCATATATGATCTGGAAACAGACCCGGTTTTCGATAAGGGCCTGCTCGACGCGGTACGTGAGCCCGGCGTATTTCGAATCCGCGAAGACCTGCGAGGGGAAGCTGCGAAGAACCGCCACGTCGGCGACGGCCTCGGCGCCGCGCAGCAGATCGCGGCGGCTGTGAAAGAAACGAATGAATGGGGCAAGGGCCTCGGAAACAGGCTCGTTCGAGCCGGGTTTGGCGACGAGCTTAGCGTACTCGAACCAGCAGATGCAGCCGAGGCAATCGCGGTTGAACGCCATGGACTCGGCCATCTCAAGGGGCGTGGTCGAGTAGGCAAACGCGACGTTGTCCATCCGCCTGGCGACTTTGTACGTGCGTATGCGGCTGCGCAGTTGCCCGCCGCTGTAGCCGGGCGATTGGCCTTCGTCCCAGAATGCCTCGCCGCCCCCAAGAAGGCGCCCGTGGTCCACCGGGGGACGAATCCGGTTTTCCGGACCGCCGGGATTACATTCGATGAGGATGTCCTTGCGAAGCGTGCGGGCGTACCGGCTCATGTCGTGGTAGGAATCAGCAAGCGACCGGCAGGAAAAATCCAGCCACGCCCGGCCCAGGATAGTTTGCGGCCCATCGGCCGAGGGCGGACGCACATCGTTGCAGTCATTGACGCCCATTTCCTTTAACTGCCCGGCGGTGAAGGTCTTACTGAGATAATCTCTGAATCGCTGGACGGAGTTGGCGTCATGGCCCGGGCCATAGCCGTAATTGTCGAAGTGCAGCAGGTCGGCCCTGATGTCTTCGACGGCGAATCGAACGAGCTGCCGGTAGAACGCCTCCGCGCCGGCGTGGTTGCGGTTCCAGCGGTAGCGGTACGCGGCGCTGCCGCCGTACGTGAGCGGCCGGCCGTCCCCGCCGAGCAGGACCCAGTCTCTGGCCTGCGGCGTCTCTGCAAACAACGGCTCCCAGAGAAAGGCCCCGCTGTAGTTATATACGCCCACGCGCAGGCCCGCATCGCGGCACAGTTTTGCGAACTTGGCCGCATCGGCCATGCTCTGTCGCTCGGCTTCGAGACCGGCCCCTTTGTAGCAGTGCATCATAATGAAATTGACGCCGAGGGCTTTCAATTCGGCAATCATCTCGGGGCTGTGCTCCCGCTCGTAGGCGGCTCGCTGCTCGGCGGTCGGCGTATAGCCGTCGCCGCCGTCGCGCCGAACGCGAAACAGCAGCGGCTCCCAACTGCCCGCCATGACGATCCCGTCCCGCTGGAGCCATTCGGGACGCTGCTCTATCGGCAGCGTCAGCGGCTCGCCTTGCGCCAGGCAGGCGAGAAGAAAAACAAACACGATCACCCGCCGGACGGGCGCGAACGACTTTCCGCGGAATGGCCGGGCCGATAGTTCTTCAAATAGCTTCTTCATCTTCATCGCAAGTTGTTCGCAATCGCCAGCAGGTTACCCAGCCAAACCTCGCAATCATCCGTGCTGTAAAACTTCGGCCCCATGCCGCACGGCAGCGTCAATAAGTCACCTTCCTGAAAATCTCTGACGTTCTCTCTGGCTTTGATTCCCCAGGCAATCCTCTTGCCGTTTCGGTACGCGGGATATTTGGTGATGTCGTATTGCGAGGCGTCGAAGCTGATAATCTCGACGCGGGAATTGAATAATTCGTCCCAGTTCATATTGCCGCAGACGTGCACGCCGGGCGTCACGTTAAAGCTCTCGAAAAGCGGCGCCCACAGCCGGTGAAAATCGAATCCAGCCTGTCCCAGCGCAGGCTCATCCAAAAAGAGAATAACGTTCCCCGCGTTCAGGCCGTCGAGCACCGCTTCGATGTGCTGGCAGGTCCTGCTGATCGCTTCGTCCTCGCTGTATCCCGCCAGGATCAGCGTCGCGGGACCCACGCACTGCACCTTGACGGTCTCGCGGCCCTCGGTTTTTTTCTTGAATGTCTCCAGGCAGCTCAAGCGGCCGGGATTCTTGATGTACTCCATCATCGCGTCGCCCAGCTTCGGAAGCTCCGGCAGGAACGGCACGTCGTACCGCAGGCTGTACGCGACGGCTTTTTCGACGTCATCGTACGGCAATGATCCAACTTGTGTCACAATTCCTTTTTTGTTCATATCATGTTCTCATTCTTCAAACTTGATATCGCTTCGCGATAGACTTTCTAATAGATTTCTCGGCTCCGCTTCGCTGCGCTCGAAATGACAACGCAACACCGTCATTTCGACTGGAGTCCCCATGGGACGTAATGGAGAAATCTGCTTGTATGTCGGTGGGCATGGGTAGGGTGGGCAAATTCCATCTTTGCCCACGCGGATCAGGCTGACATGCAATAACCCGATCGAATCCGCGTGTGCAACAAGTTGCACACCCTACAATCTCAACCTTATCTACAAACATGCTGTACACCCTGATGTGGTCAGGGCCGAAAGTATGCTCTGACGACATCTTCACAAAACGCGTTCTGATAGATATTCTTGTCCCAGTCGGACTTGACGACTGATTCGAGGATGGGCTGTTCGAGGCGTTGCATTTCCACGCCGAGCACGACAGCCGAAGGGGGGCTTTTTTCCAGCAATTCCAACAGGCTTTTCGGGCCTGCCGTGTGCGTTACCCGGCGCTCGTCGGGCGAGAGAGAATCGGCAATTCGATAGATGATGGCTCCGGCGGATAATTCCGTATAAATCTCGCCGCCGCCTTCGAGAGCGAGCAGGGGGGCGAAGGTCAATATCCGCTTAGGTTCCTTTGTCTTCTCAACAATATCCTGCGAAACCTTGTGCATCTCTATCGGCGCCCATTTCTCCGGCGCAAGGGCAAAGGGCGTCCTGTACAGCACAGCCGGATACGACAGGACCGCCACAAGGGCGCAAAGGGCCATCGAAACCGCCGCAATTCGAAAGTGCCGGACCGTTTTGGCTTTGCCGGAGAGCTTTTGCATATACCAGAGCGGAAAAGCCAGACCGAGGACCAGGAATGGAACCGGGACCGCAAGGTACTGCTGCCACATCGTCGGCGGAATCAGCGCGACGATGAAGAATATCAGCGGCAGCAGGGCGGCGAGTCCGGCACTTCCCGCCCCGGCGGGAAATGACGGACCGTTTTCTATCTTCAATCTGTTGCGAACAAACAGAAAAACCGCCCAAAGATAAAACGTCAGCAGGATGAGCACAGCATAGCCCGGCGTGGTCAGGCAGGCGTATGTCAGCTCGAACTTGTCGTAAACCATGCCGATCTCGTGCAGCCATTGGCCATAGAGCATCGGTATCTTGACCATGTTCAGATAGAAAGCACGTGGCGCCTGGACGATGACCCATACGGGCCAAATCAACACCAGAACCGATGCAACCAGAAATGGCTGGGCGGTCCGTAGTCTTTGTTTTATTGACATGGCCGGCATGCTCAGCAGGACCACAAAGAATAGTAGCTCCGCCAAAGCCGTCGTGATGCGCATACAGGTGGCGAACGTCAGCAGCGCGCCGATGGCTGCGATGCGCCAATATTTCGATTTCTGCTGAAAATCAGCCCCCACAAACAGCCAAAAGGACAGTACGACGCAAAGAATAACGACGTCGTGGTTCCAGGCGTAACCGTTGGCATAATCGACGAGCGGATTGAATACGTACAGGACGGCCGCCGCCAGGCCCAAAAGCATACCGGCCGTTGCAGAAGGTTTGAAAATGTGCCGGTATATGCCGACGATGCACACCATCACGAGAATATCGCACACGCACGAGAACAATCTGACAACCAGCAAATAATAAGTGGTGTTAAACAGTCTAAATAGCGCCGCGCACAGCAATGGGTGGTAGGGCATCTGGGCCGCGTATGAAAAGTCCCTGTAAATCATCTTGCCCTGGGCCAGGCAGACGGCCCCGGTGCAGTACATTTGTTCATCCCGGCCGACGGGCTTGGTCATGCTGTTGGCCAAAATGGCAAGCGCCAAGACGAGAAGTATCAGCACAACAACGATATGAACCGCCCCCGGCGATATTCGTGTATCCAACTTCAAGCTCTCAAAAAGATGAACCCTGAGCCGCCGTCAACAATGAGGCGACCGTGGCTGGGGCAGTGTTATCTTGAAACGGCTGCCCTGGCCGGGAGTGGATTCTACCGAAATGCAGCCGTCGTGTCCATCGACGATCATTTTGCAGAAGGCCAGACCCAGGCCGGCCCCCGAATGTGGCATGGCCATCCTGGCCATGTCTTTGGATTCCTGAACGTCATCGTTCGCGTTTGGGTTCTCTTTCACGGGCTGGAAGCCCGTGCCACAGCGGGCTGGGCCTTTGTCCTTTTTCGTGGTGAAGAACGCATCGAAGATGTGGGCCATGTCCGCCGGTACGATTCCGCTGCCCGTATCGGCGACCGTTATCTCAACCGAATCGGTCCTTTCCGCGGCCTTGACGGCCAGAACGCCGCCTCGCGGCAGCATGGCGTCGCGGGCGTTGAGAATCAGATTCATCAGGACCTGCTGGATTTGAACGGGTACGCACTGGATGGTCAGCTCCTCGGGAATCTCGATGTTCACCGTGATCCCGTCCTTGGCAAAGTCCCGGCACAGGCAGGTAAAGACCTCCTCGACGAGCCCGCGCAGCCGGGTGGTTTTGCTTTCCTGCGTCTTGCCGTCGCCCAGGGCGAGCATGCTTTCCATGATTTTCGAGGCCCGCTCGGCATTTGTGACGGCCTTTTGAAGCGCCTTTTCGACCAGCGCCTGATCGCTCAGGTTGCTCAGGGCCAGGGTCGCGTAGCTTCTCATGGGCGTCAGCAGATTGTTCATTTCGTGGGCGATCATGTAGCTGATTGTGCCCATGTTGGCAAGATGCTGAAGCTGGGCAAGCTGGGATTTGAGGCCCTGAGTCTCGTGATGCTGGACTTCCAGACGCTTGTGCAGTGAAAGGCGTTTATCCGTAATGCTTGCCAACGGTCTGCTCCTGCTATAAAATTCAATTCATATTGAGGTATATCGACGTATAATCCGTTTTTTCTTGAACCGCGGCGGACACAAAATACTGGGCAGGCGATGAACGAGCAGACGATCTTACAGGAGCTTGTGGCGCTGCTGGAGGCCAGCGGCGTGACCATTCGCAGCGAGCCGTTAGGCGGCAACGGCGGGGGACTTTGCACGGTCAAGGGCAAGCATATTTTCTTTCTCGATACGGAGGCGCCGTCCATCGTTGCGGCGGTGCTGTGCGCCGAGGCCGTGCCCAAAGTGGCGGACATTGAGCAGATATACATCAAGCCGCAGGTCCGCCAGTTTATCGAAGATCACAGCAACCAGAAAACGTGAAAGGCGACGCCATGATAAAGAACAAAGGGCCGGCCGTGACACTCATTTGCCTAACAGCGGGATTGTGTTTTTCGGCGCAAAGGCCGCAGGTTTCTGTCAACTCAATCGGTATGGGATTTGTCCGTATCGAGCCGGGTTCCTTTTTCATGGGCCAGCAGCAGGGCGGCGACTGGGATGAGCGGCCCGTGCATCGGGTGACGATTACGAAGCCTTTTTACATGGCTGCAACCGAGGTCACCAATGCGCAGTACGAACAGTTCGATCCTGAGCACCGCCGGCTTCGGGGTAAGCTCGGGTTTTCCGAAAAGGATGACGAGGCGGTTATTTTTGTAAGCTGGAACGAGGCGGCAAAATTCTGCGAATGGCTCTCGAAGAAGGAGGGCAAGCCATACCGCCTGCCGACCGAGGCCGAGTGGGAGTACACCTGCCGCGCGGGCACGACGACCGCCTACCATACCGGCAAGAGCCTTCCGGACGAATTTCACAAGAACGCCAAAGCGACGTGGTTTCCGGACCCGGCCCGGCAAAAAAAGGACGATGAGCCGGTGCCGCTCGTCGTCGCACAGACCCCGCCGAACGCGTGGGGCCTTTACGACGTGCACGGCAACGTGGAGGAATGGTGCTCCGACTGGTACGGGCCGTACGAGCAGGCCGAGCAAACCGATCCGGTGGGTCGGGCCGGCGGCGATTTCAAGGTCACTCGCGGCGGCAGCCACAGCACGGACATTTCGTTCCTTCGCTCGGCGAACCGGTCCGGGACGCTGCCGGAAGATAAGAGCTGGCTGATCGGTTTTCGCGTGGTCATCGGGGAGCTGCCGACGACCGAGCCGCTTGCAGGCCCGCAGCCGGCGTTGAACGCACGCGATGTGGTTCAGCACGTGCAGCCCGACTTGTGGAGCAGCATCGACGCCAACGGACCCTATTTCGCCGAGCCTCGCGAATACGTCAAAGTCCCGCCGGGCTCCGACGGCCCGATGTACTCCGAGCACAACCACGATCCGGCCATTGTCGATTGTCCCAACGGCGACCTGCTGGCTATCTGGTATTCGTGCCGGAATGAGCCGGGCCGTGAGCTGTGTATGCTGGCCAGCCGGCTGCGCCACGGCTCGCCGCAGTGGGAGCCGGCCTCGCTCTTCTGGGACGCGCCGGACCGCAACGACCATGCTCCCGCTCTCTGGTTCGACGGCCGCGACACCCTCTATCATTTCAACGGCCTCTCGGCGGCGGCCACGTGGGGCAACCTCGCCCTGGTGATGCGAACCTCAACCGACAACGGCGCCACGTGGTCGAAGGCGAGGCTCATCAATCCCGAGCACGGTCTTCGCAACCAGCCCGTCGAATCGGTGTTTCGCACGCGCGAGGGCTTTATTGTCCTGCCGTGCGACGCCGTAACGGGCGGCAACGGCGGAACCGCCGTGCACGTCAGCCGCGACGGCGGCGCGACGTGGACCGACCCCGGAGCGGGCCGGCCTGCCCCGACGTTCGACTCCGGAAAAACCGGCGCATGGATCGCGGGCATTCACGGCGGCGTTACACAACTCAAAGACGGCAGGCTCATGGCACTCGGACGCGGCAACACCATCGACGGCCGCATGCCCATGAGCATCTCGAAAGACATGGGTGAAAACTGGACGTATTCGGCCAGCGAATTCCCGCCGCTGGGCAGTGGACAACGGCTCATCCTGATGCGGCTGCACGAGGGACCGATCCTGGTCGTGAGCTTCGCCGACCGCAAAGAGGGCATGGTTCTTTCTGCACCATCCCCAAAGCCTGCGGCTTTGAGGATGCCACCCGAACGCCGAGTATTCGGCATGTTCGCGGCGCTGTCCTTCGATGAGGGCAAGACCTGGCCCGTTAAAAAGCTGCTCACCGACGGCGGGCCCGCCAGAGAGCTTGACGGCGGCGGCAACACGGGCAAGTTCGTGATGGACGCCACCCACGCCGAGCCGAGAGGGTACCTGTCGGCAACCCAGACTCCGGACGGCCTCATCCACCTGATCAGCAGCAAGCAGCACTACGTTTTTAACATCCCCTGGCTCCAGCAGGGCACGGCAGCGGCGAAGATAGAGCGTTCCGGCAAGCTCGATCACTCGCAGGCGCCCGGCGTAGTCATCGATCACAGCCCCGCCGAGAGCGGCAAGTACATCGGCTCGCCGAGCATCGCGGTACTACCTGACGGCTCATACGTCGCTTCACACGATTATTTCGGCCCGTCCACGAACGAAAATCGCACGGCGATCTTCCGCTGCGACGCCGCCGGCAAGACGTGGCGAAGACTGACCGAATTCGACGGCCAGTTCTGGTCCTCGCTCTTCGTTCACGAGGGAGCCCTGTACATCATGGGCACGGGCGGCCAGTACGGCGGCGCCGTCATCCGGCGGTCCACCGACGGCGGCCTTACCTGGACCACGCCGAAGGACGGCCGCACCGGGCTGCTGTTCGCCGAGGGCCAGTATCATTGTGCGCCGGTCCCCGTCGTCGTGCATAACGGACGGATATGGCGGGCGATGGAGGATAGATACCCGCCGGAAGGGTGGGGCAGCAACTTTCGCTCTTTTGTAATGAGCGCCCCTGTGGAAGCGGACCTGCTGGACGCCGACAGTTGGACTTCCAGCAACCGCCTGCGATTCGACCCGGCCTGGCGCGGCAGGGCGTGGCTCGAAGGAAATATCGTCGTCACGCCGGACGGCAAGCTCGTAAACATTCTGCGGGTCGAAAACAAGGAGCAGGAATTGGCGGCTGTGGTTCGAGTCTCCGGCGACGGCAAGTCGGTTTCCTTCGATCCGGAAAAAGACTTCATACACTTTTACGGCGGCACGAACAAGTTCACCATTCGTTACGACCCTGCGACCAAACGCTATTGGTCGCTTGTCAATAAGCAGAAGGACCCGGAAGCTTATCGCAACGTCCTGACTCTCGTGTCGTCTTCGGATCTGCGGGACTGGCGCGTCGAATCCGTCATCCTGCGGCACCCGGACGGCGAGAAACACGCCTTTCAGTACGTCGATTGGCTTTTTGAGGGTAACGACATCGTCGCCGTCTCCCGGACGGCTTATGACGATGGTTTAGGCGGGGCCCACCGCGCGCACGACGCCAATTACATGACCTTCCACCGGATCGCCGATTTCCGGCAATTACGGCAGCAGTAAAAAGGAGCAGCAAAAGATGCCAGCGAAAAAGATTGCGATTATGGTTGACGAAATGTACCAGGTCCTTGAGGTCTGGTATCCGTACTATCGGTTCCGCGAGGCCGGGCTGAAAGTCAATTTTGTTGCGGCCGAGGCAAAAAAGGAATACCATTCCAAAGAGGGCTATCCGTGTGTTTCCGAAATTGCCGCGGTCGAGGCGCACGCCGGTGATTACGACTGTATGCTGGTGCCGGGCGGGTTCGCGCCCGATTTCATGCGCCGAAGCGCCGAGGTCATCCGGTTTGCCAATGAGATGGTCAACGCCGGCAAGGTGATCGCGGCGATTTGCCACGGCGGATGGCTCTTGTGCAGCACAAAGGCATACAAGGGCAGGAAGGCCACGTGTTTCATGGCGATTAAAGACGACATCATCAACGCCGGCGCCGAATACCTCGACGCCGAATGCGTCGTGGACGGAAATTTGATCACGGCGAGAAAGCCGGATGATTTGCCCGCGTTTTGTAAGGCGGTTTTGGCTGCGTTGAAAAAGTAACGCACTCGATTTCTTGGAACAGGAGCATTTTTCTCATGGGCAAGGCTAAAGATAAGAACGAACGGGAGAAGGCACCGGTCGTGCTGGTCGTTGACGATAATCAGCAGAATCGTGAGCTGCTGCAGGCGTATCTTGAGGACGTGGACTGCCGGGCCGTCCCCGCTCACGATGGGCTGGAGGCGTTGAATATCATCGCCAAGGACCCGCCCGACCTGATTCTGCTCGACGTGATGATGCCCAAAATGAGCGGCTTCGAGGTCTGCAAGAGAATCAAGAACGACCCCAAAACCAGCGATATTCCCGTCATCATGGTGACCGCCCTGAACGAATTCGGTGACATCGAGCGCGGCATCGACTCCGGGACGGACGATTTTCTCAGCAAGCCCATCAATAAGCTCGAGCTTCTGACGCGGGTCAGAACGATGCTGAAGCTCAAACACCTGACCGACAAGCTGGACCGCACACTGAGCTATTTACGCGAGATAGAAAAACAGGCACAAATGGCAAAGTCCGACTCAGAAACAGCCGGCTGAGCGGCAACAGGTCCTCATAAAATAGAATCCGGCGGGGGGATTTGACGATTTTGCCGCCGGGGTTGAGGGTTCCCGGTGGATTTCATGCCTCCTGCGCAAACCGCGGCGGACCCCTCGTCTCGGCGGCGGAATGCTCCTGCATCCATGAGGCGATTTGGATTGCCGTAAGAGCGATTCTTATAGGTCAGTGTCCCCGGCGGAGCGCCACGTTCTAAAGTCGTAACAGTCGGCACATCAGGCACAATCGGCCCGGCGAAAAAGAAAAACCGCGTTTCCGGCGGCTAATTGCCGAACCCGCAGTAAATCCACCCTCGCGGATAGTCGATACTTTAACGGTGTTTCACAGCGGACAGAGGGTGATTCACTAAGCTACAATCACGATTGCAAGCCCGGAATCGAAAACAGGATGGAGAGGTGTATGAGTCGGCTACTTGAAATTCTCGGCAGGGCGATCACGGTCGATACCGCCGATTTGATATGGCACTGGCTGAATACGGTCGGACTGCCGGTCAACGATAACGAGTCCGTTCGACGCGAGCAGCTCAACAGGACGATTGAGCTGATCAGCCAGATGAAGCTGGATGCGGCGGCCGAGCAGCTCCGAATGTACCTGTTCGAGAACCCTTCCTGCACACACGGCCGGCTGGCGGCTGCGGCCATCTGCATGCACAACGGCCAGCTCGACGAAGCCATCAGGGAGCTCAACTCGGTCTATATGCGCCAGCCCAACAATACGATGGCCCTTTATGCGCTCGGGTATTGTTATGAGCGGCTCGGCAAAGAGGCCCAGGCCATCGAATTCTATCAGGATTGCCTGAAGTTCAAGAACTACCTGCAGCTTCCCGCCCAGCGATTGGCGGCCATCTACTTCAAAAACGGCCAGGTGGAGAAAACCATACAGCAGTACGAGCTTCTCAGGAGCGAGTACCCCGGCGACATCTCGAACCTGGTTACGCTCGGACACCTCTACGTGGCCGCCGGCAGATGCGACCGGGCCATCGAAACGTTCAATACCGCCATTCTGATCCACCCGGACAACTTCAATGGTCCGAACGACGACGCGGGCCAGCTCATCGCCGACGGGCAGTTTGATGAGGCGCTCGAGCTGATTGAGGACCTGCTTGCGACCGAGCCGGACCGTCTCGACCTGCTCCTGAAGCGGGCCGACGTTCTTCGCTCGCTGGGCGCCACCACGGATGCCGTCGAACAATATGAGGAGGCCCTTCGTCTGTGCCCCGACTTTCTCGAAGCCACGATCAAGCTCGGAACACAATACCTTCAGTTGGACCAGGAGGAGCTCGCGGCCCAGCAATTCAACAAGGCCGTAGAACTCAATGACAACATCGTCGAGGCCTATATCGGACTGGCCATCGCCCAGAAAGTCGCCGGCCGGATCCCCGACGCCCTGGGCACGCTGTCTTTGGCGGCGGCCATCGCGCCCAACAGCTCATTGCTGTTCACCGAAACGGCGATCCTTCAGTTTAAGGCCAGGCTCTGCGGCAATCCGCTCTACGAGGACGTGGACGACTCGGCCGGCCTGACCGACGCCGTAATCGCCGCTCACTGCCAGCAAATCCAGCTTCACCCGCAGAACCCCGATTTGCATTACAGGCTCGGCATTCTGCTGATGAACGTCGGACGAGTAACCCACGCCGTCAGCTCGTTCCAAACGGCGCTACAGCTCAATCCGTCGCACACCCGGGCCGGGACCAAGCTGGCGGTCTGCCTGTTTGAGGCCGGCCGCAAAGATGAAGCACTCGAGCAGTTGGCCGGCCGCGATTGTCCCGATAAAGACACGCTCGAACTTCACTACAAAACAGCCTTACTGTATTGCGACAAGGTCAAATTCGCCTCGTCTCTGCTGAACCTCGAACAGCACCTTGAAAGGAATTTCTCCTCACCCGACGCTACGGTCAACATCTCGATCATTCTACAGAACCTGGGTCTGCTGGACAGAGAAACGGTGACCTGGGACAATCTTGCAGATACAGCCGACCAGGCCGTTAATACGAACTATCCATTTTCGCCTTAGAACGGCAAATCCCACCCAAAAGTCCCAAAACCGCAAACCGCAAGGGCTGGCCCTTAAATATGCCTGAATGAAACATAACATTCATTATAGGACGTTAAATGTGGTGTGTTTTCAAAGGCTCAAACAAGATCACACACAGCAGATTCTGCACGAGGTAGATTGCACACGCGGCTGGAGTCAGCCGTTTGTCTTTAAGAGGCTCAAAGCCCTATGGCTGACCCGCCGGGTTCTCGCAGCGACAAAGGCCTGCCCAGGATTTCGTAATGCAGGATTGCTTTTCTGAGCTGGTCGGAATCGGCATAATCCGCCAACAACTCAGTCAGGTATTCTTGCGGCGGCTGTTCGGGCGTGCCTGGAGCCGGCTGATATTCCGGCGTGATAGACGGTTTGGAGGCAAACTGTGGACTTTCGCTCACATAGGCAGCAACAAACCCGGTTCTGGGCTTCGGCAATACTTGCGGCGGTTCCGGCGCCGGCTCTGCTGTTTGAGCGCGGAAAGCCTGCTCGGCCTCCTCAGCGAATTTTCGGGCGGCGGCGCGCCACTCGGCGAGCTTTGTGCGTGCCTCCTGTACGCCGGGACGATATGGCTGGCGTTCCACTCGGCCGGCGGGACGATGCTCTTTGACCAATTGTTCCGCCAATCCGCTGCGCGGCACCGGCGGTCTGCGGACGGGTTTGCGGGCTAATTGTTCCTTTTGCCGGCTCTGAGCGATTTTTCTGGCTTTGATAATGCCGCCCAGCGCCCAGAAAACTGCCAGCACCACGACGACCAGGATGTTCATCCAGCTTTCAACATCCTCGTTCCGGGCAATCAGAATTGTTTGTACCAGTAAGTTGTTCATAGGCCATTCTTGCCCAGATGCCAGCTATTCTTTCTTCTTGGGCTTCGAGATGGAATCCCGCATCGACGTATCGGCCATGATATTCTTCATTCTGTAGTAGTCCATAATACCGAGATTGCCCTTCTTGAAGGCATCGGCCATTGCCAGAGGCACTTCCGCCTCGGCGAGAACCACTTTAGCACGGTTTTCCTGCACCAGAGCGGTCATTTCCTGCTCACGTGCGACGGCCATGGCCCGGCGTCCCTCGGCCTCCGCCTGGCGCATCCGCTTGTCTGCTTCGGCTCGTTCGGTCTCGAGCTTGGCGCCGACGTTGGCCACCTCCAGGTCCTTAGTGCTTACTCCGGCAACACTTACGTCGGCAATATCAATGGAGACGATCTCGTAGGCCGTCTGCGCATCCAGGCCGCTGTCGAGCACCTTCCGCGAAATCCGGTCCGGATGTTCCAGCACGTCCTTATACGTCTCCGCCGAGCCGATGGCGCTGACAATACCCTGACCGACGCGGGCAATGATGGTCTCGTCGGTGGCCCCTCGAACCAACTGGTTGATATTGGACCGGACGGTCACTCGGGCGCGGACCAGCATCCGGATGCCGTCTTTGGCGACCGCATCGAGCAGCGAAGATTTATCCAGCGGGCAGTCGATGATTTTGGGCGTCACGGTGGTCTCGACCGCTCGCAGTATGTCCCGCCCCGCCAGGTCGATGGCACGAGCGACGTCAAAGCTCAGAGGTATCTTGGCCCGATTCGCCGCAATCATGGACTGAACCACGTCGATCACGTAGCCGCCGGCAAAATGGTGCGCCTGCAACTGGGCGAAGGTGACCGGCAGCTCGGCCTTGCGGGCGATAATAAGGGCGTTGACGCAGGTCATTACGTCACCCTGGTACGACGTCCAGAAGCGTTTCTCACGCTCGTTTCTCTCTTCCATCCACCGTTCAAGAACCGGCGCGGCGGCGTCGCGGTCGGATCTATCCTTGCGCGGAAATCGGTTCCTCGCCACCAGCCATACGCTCTCGAGCTGCGGCGTGTCGAGGTCGGTGATTCCCGACTGGACGACGGCGATCTTGGCGCGGACGATTTCTTCACGTGGAACGCCGCGAAGAGCCATCCCGATCAGGTCGAAGAAGCCCACGTGCGCCCCGCTGAAGAAGGCTTTAATCCAGGTGTTGATGAATGATATGAAAACAATGAAAAAAGCGATGACGATTATGCCCGTTACAATCGCCAATACCGTTAGAACCACGTGTCCCTGAGCTAATAAGATCGTTGTCATCATTTGTGCACCCCTGTATGGATAAACTAACAAAGCATCGTTTTGTTCCGCGGCAACAATTATACTTTTTTCTTTCTTACGATTATATTGTTGCCCTCAACTTCCTTGACGATTATTTCAACGGACGGATTAATCATTTCGCCTTCGGAGACCACACTGTATCTTTTACCATTTATTTCAGCGATGCCTGAGGGCCGCAGCTCGGTAACCGTCACGCCGCTTTTATTTTTAAGCGGGCTGAAATTCTCATCGCTGATCTCGACCTTTCCGCCCACGGGGTCGAGCTTCTTGTTTGGCTCGGCCAATATCATCCGGCGACCGAACGGCGTTTTGGGCAGGATATTGAGCCCCAGTAAAATCAATACCGGGACACAAACAAGAGTGGCAAGCAGGATAATCCAGCCGGCCGGCTCGCCGTGCATGAAGCCGATGACGACGGCCCCGATCAGCGACGCCGCAGCAAGAAAACCGAGCAGGCCTCCCGACGGCAGGATCGTCTCGAGAAACGCCAGTAATATCCCCACCGCCAGCAATATGATCGCGTAGGTCAAAATAGGCTGCTCCTTAATAGTGTTTGTTTACTTGGCATCTTTCGGTTCAGGTATTTCCCTGACCACTATACGGTTTCCCTCGACGAATTCAACTACAATCTTCCTGCTGGCCTCGATAAGCTCGCCGCCCGAAACGACGTCGAGTCGCAGGCCGCCGAATTCGGCCTTTCCGGCCGGGCGCAGTTGACTGAGGCTTATCCCCTTCTGTCCGGCCTGAACAGGGGTTTCCGCAGAAGTATCTGCCGCTGCCACGCCGGCGCCCATCCCAAACTCCACCGCCCCCTGCGGAGTGGCCAGCACCAGACGCCTGGCTACCGGGATTTTCGGAAGATACCGCGCGAGAATGGGCAGCCCAATGAGAAAAGCAGCGATTCCACCTAACAGGCCGTACACGTTCCTCTCAAAAAGCTCCCAGTCAGGGGACGTATGCGGCCACGGCAATTCACCCGGCGCGTTCCTGATGAGCATGCCGAACAAGCCGAACACCATAAATATGACGCCCAAAATGCCCGCGACCCCGAAGCCGGGCAGGACAAAAATCTCCACCAGCAGCAGGAGCACCCCCACAACGAACAGCACCACTTCCACCCAGTTCGCCATCCCCACCAGGTACTTACTGCCGATGATAACCGCAAAGCATATCAGCGCCACCAGTCCGGGCAGTCCGACGCCCGGCGCGTTGAATTCGATATAGACGCCCAACAAAGCGAGCAAAACAAGCACGGCCATCACCGCCGGTGAGTTCAGCCAGCGCACCATCTCCTCCGACCAGTTGGTCTTGAGCACCATCGGCTCGCCGGCAAACGTCACGCCGTCACGCTGGGCCAGGAACGCCAGGGCCCCCGCCCGGTCCTTGACCTGCGCCCTGGCGATGCCGTATTCGTAAGCCTTCGCCGCGGTCAGCGTCAGAATCTCATTATCTTTGACAACGAGCTCTTTGCCGGCCAGGTCGTATGAATTCGGGTCTTCGGCCAGCCGCTCCTCTTCAAGAAACTCGTACTGGCCGGTTTGCAGGTTTCTTACTTCGTAAATTTTCGTTCCCATCGTGACCATGGCCTTGAGCAGCACGGCCGGATAGCCGTTTGCTTCGGCGGCTCGCACGAAGGCGGCACGAGTGAAACTCTCGGCCTTTTCCCGCTCGACGCCTTCGAGCTTCATGCCGATGGCGATCGGCGCGCAATCGCCAATCGTTGTGTTCTCCAGCATGATGATGTCTTTACACGAGACGCTGATCATCGCCCCGGCTGAGATCGCCTCGGTCGTGATATACGCCACCGTGTGGGCCTTCTTGCCTATATCGAGGATGAAGTACTTGGAGATGTCGTCGGCCGACTGAAGCAGGCCCCCATACGTGCCGATCTCATAAATCAGGTATTTCACGTCCGCGGCGAGGGCGAGCTGCGTCCTGCGCTGGATGGATTTGTACAGCCCATCGTCGATCAGGCCCTTGCAGACGATGACCGCCGCCTTGACGGCGGGCGCATCTGCGCCAGGCTCGTTTCGCTCAACCGGCGCACCGGGCCCGGCGAGCATTAACAAACACAGCACACCAACTGCAACTATCCGAGATGGACTCTCCATAACGCGAATTATACGTTCCGACCGTTTAGTTGGCAATGGCTTTTTTATTCACGCCAGGCTGCAAAGAATCTCCACGCCCCGCCGGATTTTTTCATCGCTGGTCGCGTAGCTTATCCGAAAATGCGTGTCTTTTTCGCTAAAGACGTTGCCCGGTATGACCAGGACGTTATTCTTGATGGCCTTTTCGACGAATTCGGTCGCCGTCCGCCCGCCGGGCGCCTTGACGAAGGCGTAGAACGCCCCGCCCGGCCTGACTAATTCAAAAGTGCCTTTAAGCCCCTCGTAGAGCAGGTCGCGTTTCCTGCGGTACTCATCGACGTAATCGCTCACGTCGTAGTCCATCGCCGCGATGGCCGCCACCTGGAACGGCGTCGGAGCGCAGACGAACGTGTATTGCTGAATCTTGGTCATCTGCTCGATGACCTCTTTGAGCGATTCGTGGGCCGCGACGTAGCCCAGCCGCCAGCCGGTCATGGCGTATGGCTTGCTGAAGCCGCGCAGCAGAAGGCTCTTTTCGTAATACGTGGCGATACTCGGGCACGGGCCGTCGTAGCAGAACTTCTCGTATATCTCATCGGTCAGAACGAGGATGTCGCGCTCTGCGGCGACGCGGGCCAGCACCTCTATCTGCTGCTGCGAATAAACCGCCCCACTCGGATTGCAGGGCGAATTCAGGACAATCATCTTGGTCTTGTCCGTGATGGCCGCGGCGATCTTCTCCACCGGCAGCTCGAAACTGGGGTAGCTATCGACAAAGACGCACCTGCCGCCTAAGAGGTTCACCAAATGCTTGTACATGACGAAGTACGGGTCGGGGATAATGACCTCGTCGCCGGGATTGACCAGAGCCATGAAGGCCAGCAGCAGCCCCCCGCTGACGCCGCTGGAGACCAGCACGGCGGGATTCGCCCAGCCGAACTCGGCCTTCACCTGGTCGGCGATTTTCATCTTCAGCGTCTCGTCGCCGGCCGTCTGCGAATACTTGTTCTGCCCCGCCCGGATGGCCCGTATCGCTTCTTCCTTCAGCGCCTCGGGCACATCGAAGTCCGGCTGACCTATCGAAAAATTCACCGGGTCCTTCAGCGTCGCACCCAATGCAAAGACTTTTCGAATACCACTCGCGTCAACGAGTCTTGCTCTATTTGAGATTACATCCTTCATCCAAGTGCTGTCGGTCAGCCCCAAAATAGTCAATAATCATTCGTCAATAGTCAATTGGAAATGCCTTCCGTATCCCGCTGGCGTCGATCAGCCTTGCCCTGTTTGAGATTATCTCTTTCATTTGCTCTTTCTACGCAGAATCGACCTAATATCTTCTCCACAAAGAAAATCTACAGTTATGCCCGCTTCGAGTAGAGGTTCTTTCATCTGCCACCATTTCGTATCAACAGCCTGTAGAATTGGAGGTCTGTCAGGGTGCGCCGCAGCAACCGCAACGAATTTCCTATCTGTCGGATCGAAATCGTGGAGTGCGGGATCCGATGGGAATTCCTCAAAGTCGGTTTCCCCTGAATTTCTTGGAGTAATTGCAACTTGTTCACAGAGTTTCGGATTACACCGGTTCGTGAGCACCCATTTCAAGAAAACGTCACCGACACCCGGCTGACCGGAAGGGCTGAGATTTGCCATATACTCTTTGAGAATCAGCCACTTGTCGTCTAACACCAATTGGCCCTTTTGGGTCAGCTCCCCCAGACGAACAGCACAAGCCTTTACACACTCGGGTGACGCCTGTTTAGAACTGCCATTCGCAACAACAGGAACATTGGTGTCAACAACACTCTTCATCAATCACCTTGTGCCTGTCGTTCCATTGCTGCCTTGGCCCGGGCGACCGTTTCTCCCATTTCGTCACCGAAGAAGTCCTTGGGCCAATTTTTGATGTCACCACATAAATCAACGTCAAGCCTTTCCGCGTGAGAGGCGGAATTCTTCATTTCAAAGAAATACAAAGCCGTTTTCTCCGGCGGTATTTTTTTTTCTGCGATCCGGAGCTGTAGTCTCCTTACAAAATGCTCACTGTGACTTTCTACTATGACCTGCACGTTCCGATTTTCTACAACGTCAATGAATATATCCGCCAGCCATGATTGAGCGCTTGGATGCAAATGAAGCTCCGGCTGTTCCAGCAAGAGGACTGAACCTTCCGGAACATAATAGCACAATACAAGAACCGGAAGGACCTGCGATAATCCAAACCCAACGTCTGTTATCAACACTTCGGGACTTTGCTTGGTTTTCTGTACCAAGACTTCATAATCTTTACGGTTTTCACCGATCTGTTTCACAGAAAACGAGTCAATTATTCCCATTTCTCTGAGCCATTTCGCTACCGTTTCTTCCAGACCTCGCCTTTTCTTATGTTGCCCAGGCGATATATACCTTCCCCGTTCTCTCGCTGCGAGAATCGCTGGGACAGCAAGTTCGCCCTTCCGGTCGACATCAGGAGCCTCGCCCGCCCAGGTATATATTCGTTTAGGATATTCCCGCAAAGGACCAAGGTATTTTATTCGACCAAACAGACCCACCAATTCTAAGACAATCTCTGAAAGGAAACCCACGTTCTTAAAATAAGCGCCTACTTCATCGGGAAATCCGTAGAATTTTATCGGCGGAGGCAATGGCCATGCCCTGCCTGGTTGTTGCCGTTTTTGAGGATACGCTCCCGACACCAAATCATACTCTCCTCTCTTTCCCTTCTTTGCCTCCGGTTTCATGCCAAAAACATTATTGTCGAAAGAGTATGAAAACTCTCTGACAATGGGAGTGCCAGACTCTTCTCCGATTTCCACGTCGAATTTTAGACCCTTAATTTCAAAGAGATTCTTGTCCTTTTGTTCCGGGTCTTTTATTTTTAGCGTCTTTAACAAATTCCACGAAATTGATACCTGCAGAGCGCCGTCGGTTTTGTGGCAATGAATCAAATTAGAGAAGGTTCCTAAATCAACGATAGAAAAGTTGTCCCCAGTATGCAATACACGTTTTCGGTCTGATGACTCGACGGTTTGCTTCAACATGAGAAAGAGTTGGAGGATGCTCGTTTTTCCGGAGCTATTCGTACCGAAAAATCCGGTGAGCGGTGCAAACCGCAGAGGTCCGGTATCTTCCCATGATTTAAAGGACTTGACCTGTAATTCCGTAATCATTTGTACCTTACCTTTCCGCTTCGAGCTTAGCCGATCCGGTCGCCGGATGCGATTTTGCCGCCCTGTTCCCAATTATCTTTCGTTAGCGAATTATCATACCCCCCCGGCCCCGATAAGCCAAGCGAAAAACGCGCATCAATCGTCAATAGCAAATAGTCAATGGCGAGGATAACGACCGATTCACGTTGTTCATAATTCATTTCTCTGTGTCCTCTGTGTTCTCTGTGGCTAAGAATCAAATACATTCACTCTGCGGCTCATTTTTTTGTGTCTTAGTGTCTTCGTGGCTAATTGCCGGGCGGATTTTGGCGGTTGACATCGGCCTGGGCGGCGGATAAAATGCGGTTTTTGTAAGTTTCTGGAGCAGTGAAGATGATTGATGTGACCTTAATAACCGGCGACGGCGTCGGGCCGGAGATTGCCGAGGCGGCGCGGCGGTGCATCGACGCCACCGGCGCCGGCATCAACTGGATAGTGGCCGAGGCGGGCGTGGAGGTGATGGAGCGGCTGGGAACCCCCCTGCCGGACGCGACCGTCGAAGCCATTAAAAGAACCGGCATTGCCCTCAAGGCGCCGATCACCACGCCCGTCGGAACGGGCTTTCGCAGTATCAACGTGCATCTTCGCCAGTCGCTCGACCTGTATGCGTGCCTGCGGCCGTGCAAGAGCTACAAAGGCGTGCGGAGCCGCTATAGCGATATCGACCTGGTCCTCGTGCGCGAGAATACCGAAGATTGCTACGCCGGCGTCGAGTTTCAACGCACCAAGGACGACACGGTCGAGCTGATAAGCTGGATCAACAAGCACAGCGAGAAGAAGGTCCGGGCCAATTCCGGCATCACCATCAAAGCCATCTCGGCCGAGGGCACGGAGCGCATCGTCAGGTTTGCCTTCGATTACGCCCGCCAAATGGGCCGCAAGAAGGTCACGAGCGTTCACAAGGCCAACATCATGAAGTTCACGGACGGCTTGTGGCTGGATATCAGCCGGCAGGTCGCCAAGAAATATCCCGACATCGAGTTCGAGGACCGCATCGTCGATAATATGTGCATGCAGCTCATCCAGAAGCCCGAGCTGTACGACGTGCTGGTGTTGCCCAACCTGTACGGCGACATCGTGAGCGACCTGTGTGCCGGCCTGGTCGGCGGGCTCGGCGTCGCGCCCGGCGCGAACATCGGCGAAAAAGGAGCGATCTTCGAGGCGACCCACGGCAGCGCGCCGAAATACAAAGGCCAGAACAAGGTCAACCCGACGGCGCTGATCCTCAGCGGCGTGCTGATGCTGCGGCACCTCGGCAAAAAAGCCGAGGCCGACAAGCTCGAAAAGGCCGTCGCCGCCGTCATTGCCGAGGGCAAGAGCGTCACCTACGATATGAAGCCGAACCGCGACGACCCCACCGCCGTCGGCACCAGCCAAATGGCCGACGCCATCATCAAGAAGATGAAGTAATACTCGATGCTCGGTGCTGGATACTCGATGCCCGATGCTCGGCCGGATGGCATGCTCAAACTTGTTTGGGCATGGTCTGCTGCGGGAATGGTAAGCTGTGATATAATAATCAGCCGGTCTGTTCAATTTTTAGCGTCAGCCGTTACAGGGAGCGCTACAAATGGAAAAATACAATCCATACCTCCAGGGGGTGATATTTGAGGTTATTGACAATCAGATGGCAGCGGGAAAACCACCTGAGACAAAGGAAACGTTCCAGCGGCTTCTTCGGGAGGGTTTCTCGGAAGTGGACGCCAAGAAGCTGATTGGCCAGGCGATCTGCGTCGAGATTTACCGCATCGGCAAGTACCAAGAGGAATTCAATAGGGAACGCTACGTGAAGAATCTTCGCAATCTTCCCGCAGAGCCGCAGGAGTAACTTCGACACAGCAAAATGAGGATTCTGTAGTTGAATCAGGAAGTTTATCGCAAATTGATTTCGGGGCAGAGCGCCGGCGCCGCGGCGGCTTTACTGCGGGGTCTGCTAAGAGTCGCGGCGATTGGCTATGCGGCGATTGTTTGGGTGCGGAATTTTCTTTATTCTTCCGGATGGCTCAGGGCGCATCGCGTCGATGCGGCGGTGATCAGCGTCGGCAACGTCACGGCCGGTGGGACGGGCAAGACGCCGCTGGTCGTCTGGGTGTGCAGGCAGATAATCTCAAATTTCAGATCTCAGATTTCAGATCTCAGACCTCAGATCTCAGATTTCAAATCTCAGATTTCAGATTCTCAATGTGCGATCCTCACGCGGGGGTACAAGGCCAAAAAAGACCAAGTACCCGGGACTCAAAACTACGCCGATGAAGTGGCGATTCTCGCAGAGAGCTGTCCGGGGGCGAAGGTGATTGTCAATCCGGACCGGGTCGCCGGGGCGGCCGAAGCCATCGGCCGGTTCGGGGCGAAGGTCCTCATCCTGGACGACGGATTTCAGCACCGCCGGCTGGCCAGAGACCTCGACATCGTGGCGGTCGATGCGACGCAGCCGTTCGGCTATGGCAAGATGCTGCCGGCCGGGCTGCTTCGGGAACCTCTCTCGTCGCTGAAGCGTGCACAGGCCGCCGTGATAACCCGGTGCGACCAGGTCGCTGAAGCTGAATTGGTCGAACTTGAGAAAAAGCTGCGCGCCGTCAATCCGCAGATGGTTGTCGCAAGGTCAATCCATGAACCGGTCCGTGTAGAATATCCGCCGTCTGTCATTCCCGCGAACGCGGGAATCCAGAAAGATAGTGAGAAAATGGATTCCTGCTTGCGCAGGAATGACAGTATCGAGCAGTTAAAAGGCATGAGGGTATTCGCCTTCTGCGGCATCGGGAATCCGGAGGCTTTCTTAGGCACTCTGGAGGCTCTTGGATGCAGGCTGGCCGGCTCTGAAGTTTACGACGACCATTATCAGTACACGGAAGGCTCGTTGGCCGACATTTACGGCCGGGCCGGCCGTCTCGGCGCGGATTTGATCCTGACCACACAGAAGGACTGGACGAAAATCGCCGGCCTGGCGGCGGGCCGCAAAGGCATTCCCCTTGGCTATCTGTGCATTGAGATAAAATTCCTGGCCGGGCAGGACCAATTAACATCCTTGATTGAAAAGACGCTGGCGGGTAAAATCCTGCAAGGCGGTTGACGATTGCTTTTTGTTCCCGTGTTGTTTTGCACTTAGGCTGTTATATATGAGAAGCTGTTATAGAGAATATCGAGATGCGAGCGGCAAGATATATGCGGCCGATTCGCTGCTCGGCGAGCTTGAGAGAGACCGCAAGCAGAACAAGACCATCGTCTTTACGAACGGCTGCTTCGACGTGCTGCACCGGGGGCACGTGGAATATCTTCAATTCTGCCGGCGGCAGGGAGACGTGGTCGTGGTGGGCCTCAACAGCGACCGTTCGGTCAAGACCATCAAGGGTCCCGACCGGCCGATTAACGGCCAGCAGGACCGGGCGGCGATTTTAGCGGCCCTGGAAGCGGTGGACTACGTCACGATTTTCGATGAGCCGACGCCGCTGAACCTGATCATGAAGGTCCGGCCGGACGTGCTGGTCAAGGGCGAAGACTGGGCGCAAAAAGGCGTCGTGGGCCGTGAGTTTGTCGAGTCGTACGGCGGCACCGTCGCCCTGGCCCCCCTCGTGTCGGGCAGAAGCTCGACCTCAACAATCGAAAAGATACAATCGCTGGAAGTAGAATCCTGATGAACGAGGATGCGCGAAAACACGTTGCCGAGGCTGTCGCAACGCACAAGAAGATGGTCGCGGAATTCGAGCAGCGAGGCGTTGAGACGATTGCCGCCATTGCGGAGGCCCTTGCAGAGGTCCTGGAACGGGGCGGCACGCTCTATCTGTGCGGCAACGGAGGCTCGGCGGCGGACGCCCAGCACGTTGCCGGCGAGTTCGTGGGCCGATTCTGCCGGCAGCGCAGGGCGTTGCCCGCCGTGGCTCTCACGACCGACACCTCCGTCCTGACGTGCATTGCCAACGATTATGCGTATGAGAACGTTTTCGCCCGGCAGGCCGAGGCGCTGGTCCGCAGGGGCGATATTCTGTGGGCGTTCTCGACCAGCGGAACGTCGGCCAACGTGATCGCCGCCGCCCGGGTCGCCCGGGAAAAGGGCGCCCGCGTCGTGGCGTTCACCGGCAAGGCAGGCAGCCCGCTGGAGCGCGTTGCGGACATTTGTTTTTGCGCCGACGCCGAATCCACCGCGCGCAGCCAGGAGATTCATCAGCTTGCCTACCATATTATTTGCGATCTCGTTGAGCGTCGTTTTGCGAACAGTTGAACAGGAAACGGATTTCATAAAATATGTCTGACAAAGCGATTTTTTTTGACCGTGACGATACGCTGATTGAGGACCCGGGCTACATCAACAGCCCGGACCAGGTCAAGCTGCTGGACGGGGTTGCCGAAGCGCTGAACGAGCTGAAGACCCTCGGGTATAAGCTGGTTGTTGTCACGAACCAGTCGGCCGTCGCACGCGGGATTGTCACCGAAAAAGTGCTCGGCGAGATTCACGACCGCCTCAAGCAGATACTGGCCGAGAAGAACGCCTTTCTGGACGGCATTTATTACTGCCCTTTCCATCCGGAGGGTGTCGTGCCGAAATACCGCAAGGAAAGCGACTGCCGAAAGCCCAATCCGGGGATGCTGCACAAAGCGGCCGCGGAGCTGGACATCGACCTTCGTCAATCCTGGTGCATCGGCAACAGCGGCCGCGACGTGGAGGCGGGCCGCCGGGCCGGCTGCAGGACGATACTGATCGACAAACCGGCCCATCACAAGGGGGCCGCCTCAGCCCTCGCGATGGCGGCCGTCGCCGCCGACCACAGGGCGGTCAACATCAAGGAAGCGGTCAACATCATCAAGAAACACCTGCGTTCGTCCGCCCGGCTGCAGGTCCAGGCGCCCCCCGCCGCCGAAGCCGTATCGGCTCCGCAGACTGCTCAGGAGGTTGCCGAGATTGCTGAACCGGCGCCCCAGGTTGAGGAATTCGAGCCGGAGCCGGAGATTCAAGAGCCGCAAGTCCAGCCTGCAGAAGCTGAGCCTGAGCCTGAGCCTGAGCCTCAACCCCCTGCTGCCGAGCTTGAAGCGCCGCCCGCCGAGAAGGAAAAACCGCACGTCGCCGAACCGCAAGCACGACCGCGGCCGGCCGAGCCCAGGGCAAGACGCATTGAGTTCAAAGCTGAGCCGACGGAGCCGGAGACTCCAGCCGATACGACCCGCGAGTTGCTGAACAGCATTTTAGGACAGCTCAAAACCATGCAGCGGGAGGAGATGTTCGGCGAATTTTCCGTCATGCGACTGATAGCCGGAGTGGTGCAGATTATCGTCTTTTTCTGCCTGCTCGTGACGCTTTGGCTCCTGATGAGCCCGCAGAGGCAGGATAATTCGCTTCTGATCGCGCTGGGCTTTGCCGCCGTTTTTCAGCTTATGGCGCTGACCTTCTATGTGATGCACGGCAGAAAATGAACGTCCTTCCAAGACATCTTGACACGCTTGTTATCTATTGCCCCAGTTGGGTAGGCGATATCGTCATGGCCACGCCCCTGCTGGATTGCTTTCGGGAGAACTTTCCCAATACAAAAATTGTCGGCCTCCTGAAGAAGAGCGCTCAGGGCATCGTCAGGGACGGGCCCTGGTTCGATGAGTTCATTGACGGCCAGAACAAATCATGGGGCGGCTTCACGGACACGGTAAGGCAGGTGCGCCGGCACAAGCCCGACGTAGCCGTTCTGCTGCCGAACTCTCTTCGCTCGGCACTGACGATGCGCTTGAGTGGAGCGAAAAAAGTCTATGGCTATCGCCACAACCTCAGAGGAGCATTTCTGAGCGGCGGTCCCGAGCCTGTTCGAAGTGATTTTCAGATTGTCCCGGTTCCCATGACTCAGTATTACCTGGAGATCTGCCGCTGGCTGGGCATGGACTTGCCTCGCAGCGCCAAGCCGAGGCTCTTTATTAACGAGAACCTGCTTGAACGAGGGCAGACGCTCATTCGCAAGTACGGCATTGAGGCCCAGGACCTTGTAATCGGCCTGAATCCGGGCGCAAGTTTCGGCGCATCCAAGTGCTGGCCGGCCGAGCGTTTTGCCGAGCTGGCCGAGCTGTTCCAGAGGCGGCTGAATGCAAAACTCCTGCTTTTTTCCGGGCCGGGAGAAGAAGCCATCGCAGAGGCTCTTATGTCCCGGAGCCAGGCGACGATCATCGATACCCGCCGCGACAACGTTGACCTTGAGCTGCTCAAACCGCTGGTCCGGCGATGCAATCTGCTGGTCACCAATGACACGGGTCCCCGGCACTACGCCGTGGCCTTCGACGTTCCGGTGGTTGTCATCATGGGCTCGACCGATCCGCGCTATACCGCCTCCAATCTGGATAAGACCATCGTGATCAGAAAAGAGCTGGATTGCTCGCCCTGCCACAAGAAAGTCTGCCCATCCGACCACGAGTGCATGACCCGGATAACGCCCGAGGAAGTCTTTGCGGCGGCGGTAAAACTGCTGAAGGAACGCGGCTGATATGGAACCTTCTGTTTACCGGGAAAAATGGCTGGCTTTGAAAGGCGCGTCCGCGTCGCCCGACGAGCTGTCGCAACTGGCGCGGCGGGTCGCGTATTCTTTTATTGACCGGTATTATCAGAACGGGCTGTACAGGGCGGAGTATATCGAGCTGCTGTGCGAAATGGCCACGTCGTTCGCCGATGCGGAGCTTAATAACAGGGCGTCCTCGGCGCTCTTTGGAATTGTCGTGGAAGAGCTATGCGACGATTACGAGGAGATGCCCGTGGAGACCTACAGCCGGGTCATGTCCGAGGTGATTTCGTACTGCCGAAAGCTGCCCGAAGGAGCGTCGCTGGACCGGCGGCTGACCGATTTTGGAATCTCCGGCTTCGAGGAGCTTTACCATCGCGCCAACCTCGTGCACGGCCGCAAGTACGTTTACGACGCCGGCAAGCCCCCGGCCAAAATCATCCTGCTGTCCCGTGTGACTATCGGGGCCGACGTGGCGATTCTCAGTGTCATGATACAACGGCTTATGAAAATCTTCCCGGACGCCGAGATCGTGGTCATCGGAGACGCCAGGCTGGAAGGCATCTTTGGAGGCCACCCGAGCATCCGCGTATGCCGGCTGGCCTACGCCCGCTGCGGGGGCCTCTTCGAGCGGTTCTCGAGCTGGCACGCCGCGTTGGACATCATCTTGAAAGAAATGCCCCCGCGGACCGAACGGGACGTCCTGCTCATAGACCCCGACTCCCGCGTCTCACAGCTCGGCGTGCTGCCCTTCACTCACAGTGACAATTATCTGTTCTTCAATAGCCGCCGGTGCGACTCGCCGTCGAAGAATCTCTGCATGGCGGAATTGGCGAACGGCTGGATGAACGACGTCTTCGGGACGTCCGGTTTCTGCTATCCGACGATCTGGCCGCAGGGTCCCGTCCGCCTCAGGGCCCGCGCCATTACAGGTGCGCTGCGTGCCGCCGGATGCCGCCGGATTGTCGCGGTGAACTTCGGGGTCGGCACAAATCCGCGAAAAAGACTGGGCGACGATTTCGAGGCAAAGCTGTTGGCGGCGGTGCTCAAGTCTCCCGGAACCGTCGTGCTCCTGGACAGGGGTTTCGGTCCGCAAGAGCTGTCGCGCACCGCGGCCCTGCTTGACGCCCTGGCAGACAGAGGCTTGCACGCATCGAGCGCCGGCTTTCGGGACGTCGAGCCGCCCCGGATACCCCACGGCATCGTCGGCATGGACTGTGCGATTGGCGAGGTGGCGGCCCTCATCGCGGAATGCGACGAATTCATCGGCTACGATTCCGCGTGCCAGCACATCGCGGCGGCGGCGAAAGTGCCCACGTTGACGATCTTCGCGGGCAGCAACAATATGCAATTCATCCGCCGGTGGAGCGCCTGCGGAGACGCGCCGTGCAGGATCGTGCACGTCAACACGCTGACGGATCCGGCGCACATCGACACCGACGCGGTCGTACTACGAATCATGGAAGAGCGTGCCTCGGTCCCCACGGCCGTGGAACCGGCGCGGAGAATCCTCGATATAAAGGCACGGGACCGCGCGGGCGAGCGGGCCCCAAAAACTATGGATGGTTTTATTGGACAGTAAATACGCTTAGCCAAAATCATAGACGTCATGAAAGTACTTTTCATCTACCCCTCGGCGGACTCGCAATTGGGCTTCAACTATGGAGTCGCCCACATGGCCTCGGCGCTCAAGCAAGCCGGGCACGAGGTCGGGTTCTGGCAGCTTTGCGAAGAGATTGAGCCGCTCCCCTCGCGGGAGCAGTTCCTTGCCCGGATCGCCGCCGAGAAGCCCGATATACTTGCCTTTTCGGTCGTGACCAACCAGTGGCCGTACACGCAAACGCTGGCCTCCTGGGCCCGTAAGGAATATTCCATCCCCTTCGTTATCGGCGGGGTCCACACGCTGGCCGGCGTGAAGGAAATCCTGCAGACGGGCCTGTTCGATTACGTTTTCCGCGGCGAATGTGAGGAGGCCTTTGGGGAATTTGTGCAGAGGCTCCAGCAGGGCCGGCCCGTGGACGACGTGCGAAATCTCGCGCTCATTCATGACGGCCAGGTGAAGATCAATCCTGTACGGCCGCTGCCGGACCTGGTGAAGCTGCCCCCGAAAGACTACCAGAGCATGGACTTTCAGAGAATGATCGACGCCAAGAAGGGCTGGGTGGGCCTGATGGCCTCGCGAGGCTGTCCTTTTTCGTGCACCTACTGTTTCAATCACGTGATGGTCAAGACCTACAGGGACGACCTGCAATGCAGCTTCAAGCAGCTCAACTACGTGCGCCGGTTCAGCGTCCGGCAGATGATCGAGGAAATCGAATACCTGCTGAAAAACTACCGCAACATCAACACGTTTATCTTCGACGATGATTTGTTCACGTCTGACCGGGCCTACGTGAAGGAATTTTGCGAGGCGTACAAAAAGGTTTGCAGCATTCCGTTCGTAGTCAACGGACACGTCGGCTTTTTCGACCGGCAATGCGCCGAATCGCTCGCCGGGGCCGGCTGCAAAATCGTCAAGTTCGGCGTCGAGTCGGGCAGCCCGAAAATACGCGGCAGCATTCTCAACCGCCACATGAGCAACGAGGAAATCATCGAGGCGATCCGAATCGTCGGCGAGGCCGGCATGCACAGCTCTGTCTTTCTGATCATCGGCTTTCCGCACGAGACACGCGACGACGTGTTCCAGACCATCGAGCTGATGGGCAAGGCCAGGCCGGGCCGGTTCCGCTGGACGTACTTCTTTCCCTTCCCGGGGACGCAGGCCCATCAGATCAGTCTCGACGGCGGCTATATCAACGCCGAGAAAATGAGCCGTCTGAAAAACTTTACCGACCAGTCGTGCCTGGAATTCGGCACTGAGCACGACCTGCTGCTGCGGAAAGTCGGCCGGATCATGCCGTGGTTTGTCAACGCCCATTCGGATCTGCCGGTAGCCGATTTTTACGCCGAGAAAACGCAGGAGATTCTGGCGATGGACGAGGATGAATGGAATAGCGTCTCGCCCGGCCTGCTCGAACGGGACGGCGAGTATTCCCGGCGTTTCTCGCAGGAGGGGCTGTCGCATTACGCCGTCAAGTATAACCGGTTCATGGGAGTTCTCTCGGATTACTTCCTGAGCGAAGTGGAATAACAGGCGGCAATACATGCCGGAACGCGGACTTACAGAAATCTCGAAATCATTCTTCGTCGATCCCGACTACCGGGCGGCGCTGGACAAGTCGGGCTTGACGTCGCTCGATGCGGTTTTTTCTTTCGATGCGGCCAAGAATCTGGGTAAGAAGAATCTGGCCTCCTTCCGCAGCCGGCTGCAATTTGACATCGACGCGCCGGACTCGCCGCAGCCCACAACCGTGTTTCTGAAGCGATATGATTCGCCGCCGGCGGTGACCCAGCTTCGGAACTGGCTGGCCGCTCGCGGCAGGAAGAGCTGCGCCATGCACGAATACGCCTCAATGAGCGCGCTGGCCGCCGCGGGGATCGGGACGCCCAGGCCGATCTGCTGCGGCGAGCAATGGGGCCTCCTGCTCGAAAAGAGGAGCTTTATCATCACGGAGAAAATTCCGGACGCCGAGGCCCTGGAGCGAAAACTGCCCGACTGCTTCGGCGGGCCGGCAAACGCCGAGAGCCTCAGACGCAGAAGGGATTTCGTCGCTCGATTGGCGCGCTTCATAAAGAAATTTCACGAGACGGGATACCGCCATCGAGACCTGTACTTTTCGCACATCTTCTACGGCGATAAGGACCGTTTCTTTCTGATTGACCTGGCTCGCGTCTTCAGGCCCCTTGTATTAGGCCGTCGGTTTCAGATAAAAGACCTCGCGCAGGTTTGTTATTCAGCGCCCGGCCGGCACTTCTCGCGGACGGACCGGCTGCGCTTTTACCTGGCTTACGCCGGCCGAAGCAAACTCACGCAAGAGGATAAAGGATTTATCCGTGAAGTGCTTGCTAAAGCAAAGCGCATAGCCCGGCGGGAAAAAAAGCACGGCAGGCAGGTTCCTTTTGAAAACTAATAACTTAAACCGACTCTTTTTTGTTAGTATGATACGGCAAGTCCTTCAACGACAGGACCGCAACACCATCTGTCATTCCCGCGAAAGCGGGAATCCATTGAAGGCATCGCGTTCCTGGATCCCTGCTTGCGCAGGGATGACAGTGCAAGGATGAAGAAGAGAGTCGCGATTATCACGGAACGGGCAAACATCGCCCTCGGGGGCGCTGAGCGGTCGGTGCTCGAGCTGGCGGCCGCCCTTTCGGGGGTCGGCCTCGACGTGGAGATTCTCGCCGCAACGGGCCAGGCGGACAGCCGGAACGTACGTATTCTCTGCCGGGACGAGCGAAGCCGGCGCGTCGGCTTCGCGACGTTCGAGCAGGCCCTCAAGAAACATCTCTCAGAGAATAAATACGACATCATTCATAGCGTTTTGCCGTTCGCCTTTGCCGACGTGTATCAGCCCCGCGGGGGCACGTACGCCGAGTCCGTTTTGCGCCACGCGGCCAGCCACCCGAACAAACTCGTCGCAGCGTGGAAAAGGCTCACGGCCTTTACCAATCTTCGCCGCACAGCGCTTCTGCACGCCGAGCGAGAGATGTCGCGCGGCCCCGATGGGCCGGTCATCGCCGCCCTTTCGCGCTACGTCGCCGACCAGTTCCAGCGGCACTATGGCGCCGAGCCGCAGCGTATCGTCGTCATACCGAACGGCGTCAAGATCGACCGGCAGGTCAACAAGGACCAGGCCGACCGGCTCCGCAGCCAGATTCTCGCCCGGGCGGGGCTCAAAGAGGCGGATAATCCCGTCCTGTTTCTGTTCGCGGCTAACAACTTCAGGCTCAAGGGGCTCGCTCCTCTGATCCGGGCCATCTCGGCGGCAGCCCGGCACGATACCCCGCGCAAATGTTGTTTGGTCGTGGTCGGAAAAGATGGAACGTACACGTACCGCCGGCTCGCGAAACGGCTTGGCCTGTGGGCGGCGGGTCAGAGGATCGTTTTCTTAGGTTCCGTCGGCCACATTCAAAGCGCCCTGTCGATAGCGGACGTCGCGGTCCTGCCGACTTTCTACGACCCGGCCAGCCGGTTCATTCTCGAAGCGCTAGCCGCCGGCCGGCCGGTCATCACCACCCGGTTCAACGGTGCGGCCGACCTGTTCGTCGATGGCCGGCACGGCAAGGTCATCGACGCGCCCGACAACATCGAGGCGCTCGCCGAGGCTGTTCGCTTCTTCTGCCATACGGACAATATCGAGAAAGCGTCGAAGGCAATCACAGAAGACAACCTCAAAGACAATATTTCTGTCAGCCGGGCGGCCAAGGAATTGATGGGGCTCTACGAATCCATCTGGCAAAAGAAAGGGCGGCCATGACGTACGGGATTTTCGCACTGGCTGTCGCGGCGGCGTATTTGCTCGGCTCGATACCCTTCGGCCTGATCATCGCCAAAGCGCACGGCAAAGACCTGCGCTCGATCGGCTCGGGCAATATCGGCGCGACCAACGTCGCCCGCGCGCTCGGCAGGAAATGGGCCTACGTGTGTTTCGCCCTCGACGTCCTCAAGGGCCTGGTTCCGATGCTGGCGGCCTCGATCCTCGATCCTCGATCCTCGATTCTCGACGAACATCAACTTCTGCTCTGGCTGTGGTTAGCCGTGGGCTGTGCGGCCATCCTCGGGCACATCTTTCCCGTGTACCTCAAGTTCAAAGGCGGCAAAGGCGTCGCGACCAGCTTCGGAGTGGCGCTGGGCGTCTGGCCGTACTATACGATGAGCGCCGCCGTCGCCGGCGCCGTGTGGGTCGTGGTCGTCCTGATCTGGCGATACGTCTCGCTGGCGTCCATTGCCGCCGCTGTCGCCTTTGCCGTTTCTCTGTTTGCATCGGTCATCCTGATCCCCGCCTGGGATGCGAGTACTCTGTGGCCCCTGCTGATCGTAGCAACACTCATCCCGCCGATGGTGATTATCCGCCACCGCGAAAATATAAAACGGCTGATCGCAGGAACCGAGAGCAAGATCGGGCAAAAAAAGAAACTATAGCGTGGTTTAAGACACATTTTTTCACTCTGCTTCCTATTCTCACAACGCTACATGTGTTTAGCCAAAGGAAAGCCATCCCCATCCCGATAACGACGATCGGGATGAGGCTGCCACCCACTAAGATTGATTGAAAAACGGGTGGCAGCCTCAAAGCCGAAGGCTTTGGGGATGGTCAATAGGCTGGAAGCCGTGCGCAATCCATTCGATTTTGCTTGGGGGGGTGCGGCACTTGAGGCGGTCGTGAGCATCAGACGGTTGCTCTTGGGCACGGAAAGCAAAATCCTCAGAGGCAAGAAGTCCTAATCCAGGAGCTTTCCCACCTGTTTATACGTAGCTCTACGTATTTTTATCTTTTTTCAGTTCGGAGCCGGTTCTTTCTTGCTTTTTCCAGCAGCGGCGACCACAATAAATAGCGACGTAGCGGGATTGTAGAGCGGCGATATGCAGTGCTCTGGGCCTAAAGGGGTCTTTCTGTAAAGAAAGGGCCGGCTCATGTGCCGTATGAAACGACATACCGGGGCGGAAGCACGGATTCGCAGTGGGCCGCCGGAGCAGAGCCTTCCTTGTCACCCCGAGCAAGGCCGAGGGGTCTGGCATCGAATGAGAGGCACATTTCTTTCGCGGCCGGATGTTTCGGCTGTTTGTTACTGCGTTCAGAAAAAAAAACAGAATCTGCGTGTGCAACTAAAAAAAGATCGAGTGTTACGGAACAACAGACCGTTTTCGCGCATCTGGTCTGTTGAGATGTAAAAGCGAAATCAATCTGCAAAAGGGTATTATGCGTAGATCAAGAGCTTTCACGCTGATCGAGCTTCTGGTGGTCATTGCCATCATCGCGCTGCTTCTGGCGCTTTTGTTGCCCGCATTGCAGAAAGCCAGAAACCAGGCCAGAGCGGCCGTCTGTCAGGCGAACCTCAAGCAATGGGGAGCAGTATTCGCTTTTTACACCCAGGACAACGACGGGCTTTTCCCCGGAAGTCCTGGACGAGCTCTATGGCTTATACGCGGAACAAGCCTCCTCGATGGAGATCCGAACAAGCCCCCCGTTTACCACCATGTTAGGACGAAGAGTATCGCCTGCTGCCCCATGGCCGTCAAAACCGCTGATGATGATAACGCGCCAGGACACTTCACAGCTACTGGTGGGGCATCGTACCGGATTGAGGGTAAGGACGGATCAACGTTTGAAGCCTGGGAGATTACAAACCCACTTCCACGGTTTCGTGGCAGCTATGGATTCAATCACTACTTGTTCAGCAGGACGGAATTTGATACTTCTGTTCCTCTCGATTATAGCATCCATTGGGCCGGCCTGGACATTTTCCCGATTAGGGACAGGGCCAGAATCCCTTTGTTCCTCGATGCCAGAAGTTTCGACGTTTTTTTCAGGTCAGACTATCCCCCGCCGGTATCAAGCGCCTGCATAAACCGTCACAATGGATGCGTCAATGGCCTTTTCCTGGATTGGTCAGTGTGCAAGATCGGTCTCAAGGAGCTCTGGACACTCAAGTGGCATATGCAGTACGACACAGCCGGTCCCTGGACCATAGCCGGCGGGGTCAAGCCGGAGGACTGGCCGCAGTGGATGAGAAGATTTAAGGATTATTGATACGTATTATGAATCATTCTTGCACGCAGGTTGTCATCCTGAACGAAGCGAAGCGCAGTGAAGGATCTGGCCTTCGAATGGGACGCCCCCTTCGCGGCCCAGATTCTTCGGTTGCGCCTCAGAATGACAAAGGCAGCGCTGAGAAAGGACGGAGCACGATGCGCAGAGAAAAAGGATTCACGCTGATTGAGCTGTTGGTGGTCATCGCCATCATCGCGCTGCTGCTGGCATTGCTTTTTCCGGTGCTGCGCAGCGCCCGAGAAGCGGGCCATCGGGCGGTTTGCCTTAGCAATCTGCGCCAGCTTACCTTAGCGTGGACTGCCTACGCCACGGAATACGATAGCAAGCTCGTCTTAGGCGACGCATTCGGTAGGTATAGCCGGATGCAGGGTGGGATATACATTACGGTGCAAAAGGGCTGGGCGGGCACGACCTTTCACCCTGATGAGCCTCGCGGGGGCCGTGCCTTATTGCCGGTGCCGCGTGAGAAAGGCGCCCTGTGGCCTTATATCCAGGACGTCCATGTTTACCGCTGTCCGCGAGGCCGCAAGGGCTACGCGCTGACATACACCATAGTTGCCTCGGCAAACGCCAACGACGAAGTGGAAGGGACCTACGTGCCGCGTACCGGTGGTGACGAGTGGTCGCGGCTCGGCAAACGCGTCGGCCCTACCGTGTTGCTGCTGAGGAAACTCACGGATATTGTCAGTCCTGGTGCAGGCCAGCGTGCGGTCTTCACCGATACCGGCCAGGTGGACAATCAGTTCCATGTCTATTATCTTTATCCCATGTGGAGGATCAATCTCCCGCCGAAACATCATCGCGACGGGGTGACGCTTTCGATGGCAGACGGCCATGCCGAATACTGGAAGTGGAAAGGCACGGAAACCCTGAAGATACCCATCAAGCGTTTTCCTTTCCGTGACAATCCGAATCTGTTCCATGAAGTGATAGACGGACCCGGTGCGGCGCAATACGAGCCACAGACCGAGGACGGCTTGTACGACCTGCAAAGGTTGCAAAAGGCCACCTGGGGCAGATTGGGGTATTAGGTGGTGAAAGCGCAGAGTCGCTTGGCAGACTTCGTCTATGTCATTGCGAGGAGCGCAGCGACGAAGCAATCTCAACTGCCAGCGTGAGAGATTGCTTCGCTTCGCCCGCAATGACATACAGGGCAGTGGTCTTTGCGATTGCGCTAAGGATCATAATCGGGATTCAGTTCTGTGGGGACCGGGGCGTTGAGGGCTTTGCGCCAGGTGAGCATCAGTTTGTGAAGCTCCTCCGTTTTCTCCGGGATACTATCGACGAGGTTCTTCTGCTCGCCGATGTCGTCTTTGAGGTTGTAAAGCTCCAGGGCGCCGTCCTCGAAATACTCGATGAGCTTCCAGTCGCCCGCACGCATGGCGGCGGCGGGCCGCGTCCGGAAACGCGCATCTCTCGCTCCTTCGGCCTTGCCCTCCAGATAAGCGGGAAAATGCCAGAAGATAGCCTCGCGTTCCAGGCCCTTGCCGCCTTTGAGCAGCGGGACGAAGCTGACGCCATCCAGCACCTTTCCGGCGGGCTTCGGCGCGCCGGTCATCTCAAGAATCGTCGGATATAAATCGATCCCGATGACCGGCGCATCGCAGGTCGCGCCGGACTTGACGACGCCGGGCCAGCGAACGATCATCGGCTCGCGGATGCCGCCTTCGTAGAGCATGCCCTTGCCGCCCCGAAGCGGCTCGTTGGATGTGATGCCCTTGACGCCGCCGTTGTCGGAAAAGAAAAAGACTATCGTATTATCCGTGAGATTCAGCTCATCGAGCTTAGCCATGATGCGCCCGACGCCCTGGTCGGCGCTCTCGATCATGGCGGCGTACGTCGCATTGCTCTGTCCGCTGGATCCGGCTTTCTTCTTGTACTTCTCGATCAGCTCGGCTTTGCCTTGCAGCGGCGTGTGGACGGCGTAGTGCGGCAGATACAAAAAGAAGGGCTTATCTTTGCTGGCCTCGATGAATTTCAGCGCCTCGTCGGTGAGCCTGTCGGTGAGGTACTCGCCCGGCGGGCCGTTGGGAAGCTCGCGGTTCTTATAGGGCGAGAAATACCCTTTCGGCGGGCTGCCCGCGCTGTAGCCGGCGACGTTGACGTCGAAGCCCTGGGCCTTCGGACCCGCCTGTGGATCGTCGCCGAGATGCCACTTGCCGATGCTGGCGCTGACGTAGCCGGCCGGCTTGATCGCTTCGGCAATCGTGACAATCTTCGGGTCCAGAACCGTGGTGTTCTCTATCGGGATGAGCTTGCGGAACCTGGACTGGCCCCGGCTGGAGGTGTCCACGGTATAAACGCCGTGCCGGGGGCCGTACCAGCCCGACAGCAGGCAGGCCCGCGCCGGCGCGCAGTTGGGTCCGTTGGAGTAGGCGTTCGTAAAAACCATCCCCTGGCCGGCCAGCTTGTCGATGTTCGGCGTCTCGTAATACCGGCTGCCCATGAAGCCGACGTCACGCCAGCCCATGTCGTCGATGAAGATAAAAACGATATTGGGGAGTTTGCGGCCCGCGTTCGTCTGCGAGGACCCGCCGGACAGCGTGCAGCCCGCGGCGACAAGCCCCACAGCGCCTAAAACGCTCATGAATTCCCGTCGCGACAATTCCTTGCTCATTACGACAAACCTCCCCGGCTCCGTCTCATAGCCGCATGGATTTCCAATTACGGAGGGTGGCAGCCTCAAGCGCAGCGCTCCCCTGAGCCTGTCGAATGGGTTGGGGATGGCTTCTACCGTATTGACCATCCCCATCCGTCAGTCCGGGGACTGCCGGATGAGGATGCCACCCAATCGACTATAGACAAGCTGCAAAACCATTTGTGATAAGCGACTACTCCTGTTCAAGCATTTTGTCGGTCGTCATGCGGACGCCGTCATCTTTTATCAGCTCGCCTGTAGTCTTGTCCCATTTCCGCGTGCGATGAGCGAGCCGATGCTCGCCGTGACAGCCGGTGCAGCACGCCTTTACCGGGTCGGTCTCGGCCATGACGGAGTTGTGGACGGCGATGCCGATTTTCTCCTTCGTGTGGCAGCCCATACAGAAGGGCTGAATTTTCTCTACAGGGTACATCGTGTCCGGCGGCGTGATATTGTCCTCGTCGGAGCAGTGGGCGTCCGAGGCCCCGTGGCAATCCTCGCAGCCCACGTCGGCCCGCGTGTGGACGACCGCGAGCGCTTCGTTCTCGTAGTTCACGTGGCAAACATGGCACCGGCTGTTATCGGCCACTGGGCCGGCTGACGATTCAGGCTCCTGGGCGGGACTGGTTTCTTCGAGCAGCAAGAGCGGTTCGGATTCTTTGCTGATTTGCTCTTTGCAGGCTATGAACGTTACGGACATTCCCGCCCACGCAAGGGCCAACAAGCAAACTCCGGGATGCCTCACGGAAAACTCCTAACCTACACGTGCTGCCAATTCTTGAGCCACTGGTAGTCCGCGGGCAGCCTGGCCCATGTCTGGTCCATCAGTTGCCTGAGCTCTTTGGTCTCGGCGGCGTCAAGCTCCCGGCGCTCTTTCACCGCTTTGGCGACGTTGTCCACCTGGCGGGTGCTGATCAGTCCCGGAATCGGAATGATACGCGGATTGCAAAGGATGTAGCGAAGCGCCAGCCTCGCGCGGCGGTCGTCTTCTTCCGCATTCGGGTCATCCGGCGCGCTGCTGCCTTTGAAAAGCGAATTGCTCGCAAACGGCTTGATGCCGAATGCACCCACGTCGCACTTCTTGAGCGCATCGAAGACGCTGTCCGCGGGCATGGCCTTGCTCTTGGCCGTATAGGGAAACAGGACGACATCGATCTGGGGAAAATACTCAATCATAAACTTGATCCACCGCCGGTCGTGGGAGGAAAATCCGATGAACCGGGTCTTGCCCTGCTTCCTGGCCTTTTCGAGGGCTTCGACAATCTCGCAGGACGTATCGAAGGTGTGCCTGCCGCCGGGCTCGAAGCACGTGATGCGCCATAAATCGGTGTACTCCTGCTTCGAGTCTTTCAGCAGTTCGTCGAGGCTCTCCAGCAATTTCCTGGCGGTGCGATACTCTTCGAAACGAGGCTCCTTCGCGCCGTTGGACAGGGCCAGAAAGACCTTGTCGCGCCGGCCCTCCAGGGCCTTGCTGTAGGCCTTGACCTCGTTATCCCAGCAGGCGTCGATGTAGTTGATGCCGACCTCCATACACCGGCTGACCACCTCACGGCGGTTCTTGTCGAAGTCCTGTTTCATCACGTCCACGCGCTTCCAGTGTCCGCCCAAAGACACCGCCGAGACCCACAGCCCGGTCTTGCCGAGTCGGCGATACTCCATGTCCGGGTTGTAGCACGGCGTCTTTGTGACGGCCGGGTCTGTCTTTTCGCCGGCACAGCACGCTTTTTCCGCCAATACGCCTGCAATGGTCCCGGCGGCCGCCAGCGACGTATCGCGGATGAAGGCCCTGCGCGTTCCACGCCAATCATGCTTGGACTCATACCTGCTCGATGGGTTGTTGTGGGAAGACTCGTTGTTTTTCATGGTTTCCGTGCCTTTCAATTTGGACTGTGCCGAGGCCCCGGCTTATCACATCAAAGGCCAAAAGCAACTTGAGGATAGCCCATTGCCCGGGCCGTGTCAACCCTGCGAAAAGCAATTTCGGCGCTGTGCGCACGCATGGCGAGCGCCGGCGAGCCGTAAGGAAAAACAATCACAGAGAAAGGCAAAAGAAGAAATGGATTCGCCCGGAAAAAGAGAGGACAGCCCCCCACCGAATAGCGACGGTATATCAGACCAGGAAGCAAAACAATCTCAGAGCACGCTCATGTCGCTATCGGCTCATTTGCCGTCTGCCCTACAATCCTCGGCGAACCCGTCCCCCCAAGGGGGCGGAAACAGTGTTCCACGCGACTACGTCCGGCATCGTCTGCTGACCTTCAGGCCGCAGGCAAGCCGGGGTCCTCAAAAAGGCCCAAACCCAGCTTGTCGAGTCCGAATGCCTTTTCTACATGAATTTAATCGACAATTCGGCGGATAGAAGCCATGAGGATTTGCCTTGAAACGCCGCTTCCAAAACCTATTTCGGGACTTGCGAAAGAAAACGGCCCTTGTCGGTTACAAAGGCCGTGGTTTTTGGATTGTCCAGCCTCCCGCGGTGCTCACGTGTCCAGAGCGGTGATTCCTTCGCGGATGGCGTATTTGGTCAGATCGGCCACGCTGTGCATGTCGAGCTTCTCCATGATTTGACGCCGGTTGGCCTCTATCGTTTTGGTGCTTACGTGCAGCTCGACGGCGATCTGTTTCGTAGACTTTCCCTCGGCCACAAGCTGAAGGACCTCGCGTTCCCGGCCCGTCAGAGACGCCAGCGGCGAGTCCACGCCGCCGGACAGCCGCTTGACATAATCGTCAACAACCACGTCGGTTATTCTCGGGCTCAGATACCGGCCGCCCGCGGCTACTGCCTGAATCGCCTGGACCAACTCATCGAACAGGCATTCTTTCAATATGTAGCCGGCGGCTCCGGCGCTGAGCATATCGGCGACAAACCGCCTTTTCGAATGGATGGATAAGGCAATGACCTTGACGGAGGGGAATTCGCCGGTAATCTGTCGCGTCGCCTCGATCCCGCCGAGCCTGGGCATCGTAACGTCCATGATGACAATATCCGGCGACAGCTCTGCTACAAGCTCATGCGCCCTGCGGCCGTCCTCGGCCTCGCCAACGACTTGGACGTCCGGCTGCTTCTCAAGCAGCGAACGCAAACCCTCGCGTATTAGCGTATGGTCATCGACTAACAGAACCTTGATGCTCATTTTTGTGTCCCATCGTTTGCTTGTTCATATTTCAGCGGTGCGATCATCGTAACTTTTGTGCCCCGGCCGGGTTTGGACTCGATCTCGACGCGACCACCCAACTGTTCCAGTCGCTCCCGAATACTAAAAAGCCCAAATTCAGCCTTCTTGACGGCCGTCGCCGCCACCTCAACGGGGTCAAAACCCACCCCATCATCCTCAACACTGACGCAAATACTCTTGTCGGCTTTTCCGACGGCGACCTTTACATGACGGGCCTGTGCATGTTTAATAATGTTAATCAGCACTTCCCGCACGTTGCGGAACAGCAGCGCCCGAATATCCTCGTCCAGCGGTTTGGCTTGCCCGTCATCCTGAAACTCAGTTTCGATCCCGTGCTTTTCCTGAACCTGCTCCGTCAGCCACTCGGCGACCGCCGCTTCAAGGCCCAGCTCATATAATATAGGGTCGCTCAAATCAAATGTCAACGTCCGGGTGTCCTGAATGACCCGCTCAAGACACCGGGAAACATCCTTGAGGGCCTCGGTCAGCTCGCCGGCGGACCCGGACTTGCGCATCTGGTCCAGCTTGATCTTGGAGAAGACAAGAGACTGGCCGATATGGTCGTGCAGCACGGTGGCCAGGCGACGCCGCTCGCGCTCCTCCGTGAGCGACAACTGAGACGCCAGAGATTTGAGCTGTTCGCGGTCGTCGAGAAGTCTTTGCTGGGCCTGTTTGCGCTCAGTGATATCGTCGATAATACACAGCGTTCTCGTGTATTTTCCATGCTCATCCTCTATGGCCGAGGAGTTTATGCTGACATCGATCAAGGAACCATCTTTTCGGACCATCCTGTATTCTTTGTTGTAGGAAAATCCCCGAATCAGTATCTCTTTCAGAGCGTCTTGAGCCTTGTCAAGGCAATCGGGGTGGATAATCCTGGCCATCGGGCGGCCCAGGATTTCTTCTTTTTCATAGCCCAGGAACTCCCGCACTCTATCGTTGCAATCCACGATGATTCCCTGCTCATTGATGGAGGTAATCAGGTTGGCCGCCGTCTCAAAGATGGAGCGGAATTTTTTCTCACTGGCCCTGATCGCTTCTTCGGCGTGCTTTCTCGCCGTGACGTCGCGTGCGATTCCGAGGGACAGGATGTTGCCTCCTATTCTCACGGGGAAGGTTCGTATCTCGACGGCAATGAGGCTGCCGCTCTTTCTCCTGATGGTATATTCAGTCGGCAATGGAGACTGACCGGCGGCCGTTTTCCTCAGATTCACGGCCGCCTTTGACAAATCCTCGGCGGACAGCAGCCCGCTTTCAGCCAGGCTCTTGCCGATCAGATCGGCCTTCGCGAATCCGACCATCTCCTCGGCCGCTTTGTTGCCGTCCACGAACCGGCCTTCCAGGTCCATCACGTAGATGGCATCCGGCGCCGATTCGAAGAGTATTCTGAACCGCTCCTGCGATTCACGCAATTCCCGTTCGGCCCTTTTGTGCTCCGTGATGTTCGTCACAATCCCGAGGATGGCCGTCTCCCTCTCGTATTGGATCAGCTTACTTGCATTGATGGCTTCAATTCTCTCCCCTGCTTTGCTGATGAGGCAATACTCGTATGGTTCAACCTCATGGCCCTGTAGATGTCTGGTGAAACTCTCCCTTATCACATCCGCCGATTCCGGTGCAACCAGGGCACGGAAATCAAAATCAGGGCGGTAGAACTCCTCTCGTGTGTACCCCATGATCTCTTCGCACTTTCTATTGGCATAGACAATCCTGCCTTTCTTGTTGATGAAAATCATGTTCGGAGATTGTTCCGCCAGAGTTCTGAATTTCTCCTCGGATTCTCTGATCGCTTCTTCGGCGGCTTTGCGCTCCGTGATATCGAGGGCGGTGAACGTCACACCCTTCGCGAAGTCGGCCGGGTCAAGAACGGTGGTGCTCAGCAGAACATCGATGATTCGGCCATCTTTGCGTTTCCATCGTGTTTCGACTATGGCGGCACCCCTTTCAAGTATCTGTGGCCGGTTCTCTTGCCTGACACGTTCGTAATGGTCTTCAGTCGGATAGAACATCACGGCATGCTGTCCGAGGAGCTCATCTCTGGAGTAACCCAGCATCTGGCATATCGTATCGTTCACGCGAGCCAAGACGCGATCTCGTTCGAGCCCTATGCCGACCGGCGCCGCCCGGAAAACGCTCGCCAGTGTAGCTTCCCTTTCGCGGAGAGTCTGTTCGGCCCGCTTCAGCTCCGTAATATCACTGGTCGTCCCGACGTACCCGACAATATGACCATCGATATCCTTTTCGCCGGTGGCCCGTCCCTGCACCCATGTTACGGCCCCATCCGGACAACGAAAACGATATTCCAGGCGAAACGGCCTTTGTTCCCGCACGCTTTGATACCACTCGTCGCAAACGCGTTCTCGATCATCAGGATGCACGGCCTTTGCCCATCCTCCGCCAATCGCTTCTTCAGGACTCATCCCGGCTATCTCGCACCAGCGCTCATTGACGTACGTGCAATCGCCTCCCATATCGGTCCGAAAGATGCCCACGGGAGATAACTTTGCAAGACTGCGATAGTGTCCTTCGCTTTCCCGCAGCGCCTGCTCGGCCCTCTTTTGTTCCGTGACGTTTGCGAGCGTCAGGACCAGGCCGCAGACGGCCCCATCCTGCTCTTTGATCGGCACGAGGCTCCAGTCCCAGTAGGTGACTGGGCGTTCGGGATGCCCGGTGTACTCAAATGGCTTGGCGTGAGCGAAGTACGGCACGCCTATCTCTACAACCTTGCGGAAGATGGCCTCGTTTTCAGCGTTCGGATACAAATCAAAGTGGTTGCGGCCGACAAAGCCAGATGGCTCGCGTCCATCGATCTCGGCGTAAGCCCGGTTGACCCGGACGAAATTGAACTGCGGGTCAAGATACGCCACTAGAATATGGGTATGAGCGAAGATGGTTTCGAGAAGCACCGTGGTTTCCCGGAGGGCCTTCTCGGCTTGCCGGCGCTCGGTAATGTCGAAGGCGTAGTGCATGTAAAGATCGTCCGACACCGGGATCCAATGGGCGTCCCATGCCTTTCCCCCGCCGACCGGCTCGCAGTGCTGGGCCCGGCCCGTCGCCCAAACCTCCGGCGCCAGGCACCACGGGCAGGGCGAATCACTTTTCGCCCAGGTCTGGTAACACGTCTTGCCCGGAACGGCGCCGACCTCCGTCGCGGCTTTGTTGGACGCGACAATCTGACGCGAACCGGGTCGCAGGAGCAAAGCGACGCACGGCATACTGTCTAACAGAATCTGCTGAAGCCGGCTCTTCTCCCGCAGTTCGTCCTGTGCCTTTTTGCGATCGGTGATATCGCGATCTACGCCCCGGAAGCCGACTAACTTGTTCTCGGAGCTCAGGATAGGCACGGCGTTGCTGTCCAGATAGCGATAGGTCCCATCTTTGTGCCGCCACCTGACCAGAAGATTGCTCCACCCTCGCTTCTCGGCGATCCAGGCTGGCAGGTTCGCCTCGACCATTCTTCTGTCATCGTCATGTATAAGATCGAGGCTTCGCTTGCCGACTAACTCATCTGGAGAATAGCCCAGAATCTGCTCTACGGCAGGATTGCAGTACGTGTGAACGCCGTTGACGTCAATGGACCATATCCAATCGCGCGACGTCTCCACAAGCGCACGGATCATTTCTTCACGCTCTCTGAGGGCTTCCTCTGCGTTCTTGCGTTCGGTGACATTCCTGAGGAAGTTCAGCGAAGCGGGCTTGCCGTTCCATTCGATCAGAATTCCGTTGTTTTCCAGCCACCTGGTCCGCCCATCTTTGTCGATTATCCTGAATTCATAGACCGACGGGACCTGCTCGCCTCTGAGCCGCGCGGCGTGAACTTCCGCCACCCGCTGCCGGTCATCCGGGTGGACGAATTCTATGAAGGGTCGAGACGTCGACTCCTCTTGTGAACGGCCCGTGACGAATGTGTGCCGGGAATTGACAAAACGGAGCATTCCGTCCTGCACGACTATGATGCCTTCTCCGGCGTTTTCGATGACGGTCCTGTAGCGATTCTCGCTCTGGCGCAGTGCCTCATGGGCTTTCTTGCGCTCGGTAACGTCCTTGGATATTCCGACGAATTCGGTGACGTTTCCGCCGTCATCCTTGAACGGCAGAAGAGACAAGGCCAGCTCCACGGGCGAGCCGTCTTTGCGCATGCACGTCACTTCTGCCGTCGCGATTTCTTCGCCTCTCAACAGCGTTTGGATTATCTCGGCGAGCCGGCCCTGCTCCTGCTGCGAATACAGAGTGCTGACCGGCCGACCAATCATCTCCTGGGAGGTGTATCCGAAAATCCTCTCCGCTCCTCTGTTCCACATGGTGACGACGCCGTTACGATCCGTCTTGATAACCGAATCAGCCGTTGAATCGATGATTCTCGCCCGCTCGCGAATTTGTCTCTCGGCTCGTTTGCGATCCGTGATGTCTCTGATCACGGTAATAACTCCGACGACTCGGTCCTCCTGCCGGATGGGTATTTTCCGTGTTTCGGTGGCGATTTCTCTACCGGCGATGTAAGCGACCTCCTCCGTCGTGAGGACCCGGCCTTCTTCGAACACCCGCCGATATTCACCCCGGACCGTCTCGGGCAGAAAGGGAAACAGCTCGAATATCGTCCGCCCGACGGGATGGGCAACATCGAGTCCAAGCTCTGCACTCCACTGGCGGAATCTTTCGTTCAGCAACACAACCCTCAGCTCAGAGTCTACAACGTGAATGGCGTCTCCCATCGAATCGAGAGTGGCGCGATATTGCAGTTCCGATGTTGTCAGCGTGCTTTCTGTTTTCTGCCGCTCGGCGAGTTGAGCCTGCAACAGTTCGGCCTTCCGGCGCTCCAGAGCGTCCAGGCGGGTCTGTAACGTTCGGATCTCTTCGACGAGTCCCCTTCTGTCTTTTCCGGATACGGTCATCGATGGGCCTCCTATCTGGTTATCAACAACCCTCAGTTACTCTCACAGAGTAACCGGCCTCCTGCCGTTCAGATGAGCCGCGATCGTTTTATCCCGCCGCCGTCGGAATGATGCACAACATTCTCAGGCGGCGGCGGCCCGTGTTCTTGAATCGATGCTCTTTATCAGGCGGCACAAAGATCACGTGTTCGGCGTCAAACGGATGCTCCCGGCCTTCATAGACCAGGGCTCCCTGTCCCTCGATCACGAAGACTTCGTGCTCCTCGGCGTGCGTGTGCAGCGGCGTGTGCCCGCCGGGCTGCACCTCGAACATCCGCATCGCGAAATGCTCCGCCCCGTCCTCTTTGGAAATGAGCCACCTGATTTCCACGTCCTTTGCCCCGTCGATTTTGACCGGGCTCTTGCTGATATTGCTGCTTTTTTCGATCTTCATTTCTTTGCCCTCTTGCTGTCAAAGGATTTCAGCCGAGCTTCCTGGCTAAAATCTCGCCGGCTACTTTCGGATTGGCCTGGCCTTTGGTCTTCTGCATGATCTGGCCGAGCAGAAAACCCTGGGCCTTCTTGCTTTTTTTGCCGCCGTTGGTCACTTCTTCGACGGCCTGGGGATTCTCGGCCAGCACCTGGTCCACGATCTGTTCCAGCTCGCCCGCGTCGCTCTTTTGAATCAGGTTCAGTTCCTCGGCCAATTCGTCCGGCTGTTTGCCGGTCTGAACCATGGCCTCAAATACCTGCACGGAGGAGCTGGCGCTGACGGCGCCGGCCTCGATCATTTGTGCCAGGCGCGCCACGCTTTGGGCCGCGATACCCAGGTCGTTCACGCTGCAACCCTTTTCATTGGCTATCTTCAAGCCGGTCTGCGTCAGGAGATTGCAGACCCGCTTGGGCTCGCCGCCGGCCCGGACCGCTTCGTCGAAGAATTCCGCCGTCGCACGGTCGGCGGTCAGCACGCCGGCGTCGTAATCGCTGAGCTTGTACTGCTGCACGTACCGCATCTGCCTTTGCAGCGGCAGCTCGCACAGGTGCGACCGAATCTCCGCCAGCCACTCCGGCGTCAATTCCACCGGCACCAGGTCCGGATCAGGGAAATAGCGGTAGTCGTGGGCCTCCTCTTTTTCCCGCTGAAGGACGGTGACCTCATGCTCGTCGTCCCAGCCTCGCGTGGTCTTGCTGCCCATCTCCATGACCTTGCCGGTCTCGATGAATTCATCGAGCTGCCTTTGCGCCTCATAGCTCACGCTTCTTTCCAGCGCCCGGAAGCTGTTGAGATTTTTGACTTCGGCGATGGGCGTCCTGTATTCTGTGCCGTTTTTTGTGATGGCCAGGTTGATGTTCGGCTCGAAGCGCATGTGGCCTTTTTGCATGTCCGCCTCGGAGACGCCTAAGAATCGGACCATCCGCTGCAATTCGGTCGCCAGAATTCGCACTTCCTCGCCGCTGCTCATGTCGGGTTGGGTGACGATCTCCAGCAGTGGCGTACCGGTCCGGTTCAAATCGACCTGAGAGAAATTGCCGGCGGCGTGCAGATTCTTGCCGGCGTCCTCTTCGAGGTGCGCCCGGATGATGCCGATTCTCTTGGTCCCGCCGGAGGCCAGCGGGATCTCGATAAAGCCCTCGGCTGCTAACGGCAAATCATACTGGCTGATCTGGTAGTTTTTGGGCAAATCGGGGTAGTAATAGCTTTTTCTGTCCCACTTGGTGAACATCGGTATCCGGCAGTTCAGCGCCAGCCCCGCCAGAACCGCGTGCTCGAACGCCGTCTTATTCATCACCGGCAAGACACCGGGCATCCCCAGACACACCGGGCAAACCCGGCTGTTGGGCGCCGCCCCGAACTCCACCGCGCAGCCGCAGAACATCTTGCTCTTGGTGCAGAGCTGTACGTGAATTTCCAGTCCTACGATCACTTTATGTTGCAGCTTACTCATTTGCCAATTGAGGCATTTTCCTGTGCCAGTCGGTTTCTTTTTCGTACATTCTTGCGATGCGCAGCAGTTTATCTTCGGCGAAGGTCGGGGCCATGATTTGCAGGCCGATAGGCAGGCCGGCCTGATCGAAGCCGCAGGGGATGCTGATACCCGGGACGCCGGCCAAATTGGCGGCTATCGTATAAATATCCGATAGATACATTTGCAGCGGGTCGTTGACCTTCTCGCCGATCTTGAAGGCGGTCGTCGGCGCAACGGGCATCATGATGCAATCGCATCGTTCGAAGGCCTTGTTGAAATCGCCCCGTATCAGGTTCCTGACCTTCAGCGCCTTGAGGTAATAGGCGTCGTAATAGCCGCTCGACAGCGCGTAGGTGCCGAGCATGATTCGCCGTTTGACCTCTTGCCCGAATGCCTCGGCGCGGGATTTCGAATAGACCTCGATATAATCTTTGGGATTGGCCGTGCGATGGCCGTAATGGACGCCGTCGTAGCGAGCCAGGTTGCTGGACGCTTCCGCGGTGGCGATGACGTAGTATGCGGCGATAGCATAGTCCAGATGGGGCATGTCGATTTCGGTGATTTCGGCTCCGAGCCTCTTGTATATCTCTATCGCCTCGCCCATGGCCTTTTGCACCGGCTCATCGGCCCCGGCGGCAAACTGCGGCACAATGGCTATCCTGAGTTTCTCCACCGGCTCGTCGAGCCTGGCAAGGTAATCGCAGACCGGGGCGGTTGTTTCATCGACGCTGGTGCTGTCGGCCGAATCGTGGCCCGCGATGACGTTCATCATCAGCGCTGCGTCGGCGACCGTTCGTGTAATCGGCCCGATCTGATCGAGGCTGGAGCCGTATGCGACAAGCCCGTATCGCGAGACCCTGCCGTACGTAGGCTTTAGACCCACCACGCCGCAGAAACTGGCGGGCTGGCGGATGGAGCCGCCCGTATCGGATCCCAGGGCGGCAAAGCACAGCCGGGCCGCTACTGCTGCCGCAGAGCCTCCGCTGCTTCCGCCCGGCACGCGGCTGGTGTCCCATGGATTGACGGTCCGCTTGAGGCCCGAGTTCTCCGTGCTCGAACCCATCGCAAACTCGTCCATATTCGCTTTGCCGACGATAACCGCATCGGCGGCCAGCAGTTTCTGTACCGCCGTCGCGTTGTAGGGGGCGTGAAAATTTTCCAGAATCTTCGAGGCGCACGTCGTGGCCCCGAACGTGGTGCACATATTGTCCTTGACGGCGACCGGCACGCCCGCCAGGGGCCCTACCGGCTGTCTGGCGGCAATTCGCCGGTCAACATCCGCCGCGGCTTGCAGCGCCCGGTCCTTGAAGGTGCTCAGATACGCGCCAATGGCCGGCTCGAATTTACGTATCCGCTCGAAAACAGCATGGGTCGCCTCAAGGCTGCTAATCCGCCCGGCGGCAATCGCGTCACGCAATTCCTTTGCACTGAGCTGTTCCATCACGGAAAGTCACCTGCTATTTATTTGCTGACTCGGCGGTGCTCAAGAAGCCAGTCGTAGAGTTCCGAATTGTTGTATGTCTGCGTCCATGAATCGTGTTTGGCATCGGGATAGACGGTCAGTTTGGCGTTTCCGCCGCGTGCGTTGATCGCATCGACCATTTCCTGGGACTCTTTGAGCGGAACGACGTCGTCCTTTGCCCCGTGGAAGGCCCAGATCGGCACATCCTTGAGCGTAAGGGACATCATGCGGTTTCCGCCGCCGCATATCGGTACGACGGCTGCGAACCGGTCGGGGTACTCGGAGGCCAAAGCCCACGAGCCGTACCCGCCCATACTCAGGCCCGTCAGATAAATCCTCTCTGTATCCACATCGTATCGCGCGACAATCTCATCCAGCAGATTGATCAGCACCTCGGTCTTGGCGGTCCACCACTGCTCTTCGGGGCATTGCGGGGAAACGACGATGAACGGGAAATCCTTCCTTGTTTGTATGATTTTAGGCGGGCCGTGCTTCTTGACTTTTTCCAAATCGTCGCCGCGCTCGCCGGCGCCGTGCAGAAAAAGCATCAAGGGCCAGCGATTCCGCTCTTTGCCGTAGCCCTCCGGCAGAAACAGCAGATACTTACAGCCCAACGTTTTAGTGATTTTCTTTTCAAAGGTTTGGGCTCGCTGAGCGCCCGGCCGAGCCGAATCAGATACCATTTTACCTTTCTCCATCTGTGCACAACCAATCAAGAGCAGAGCCACAAACGTAGAGCACAACAAACATGGCGTCTTCATTGCCAAATACCTCCCAATTCGTCTTCGATGCTATTTACGCGCCGGAGCTGTCGTCGAGTATTTTCGGCACTTTGAAGAATTCTCCATCCCGCTGCGGCGCATTGGCCAGGGCCTTTTCGGTTCCGAGGGATTCCTTGATGCAATCTTCACGCAAGACGTTGCTGATCGGCAGACAATGCGCCAGAGGCTCGACGCCGTTCGTATCCAGCTCGTTCATCTTTTCGACGTAGCCGAGGATGGCGCTCAATTGACCGGTGAATTCCTCGACCTCCGCGTCGCTCAGCTCCAGCCGGGCCAGTTTGGCAACCTTTCTGACCTGTGCTTCGTCAATCGTTTTTGCCACTGTATGTTTCCCCGCCTAAACAAAAAAAGCGAGGCAGAACCCGCCCCGCTGCGAAGATAACTTTCCATGCCCTGACGGCGCTGTCAGCCGGTCGCCTGCTCGGCGGGTTTGTAATTTCGTTTTGGGCGTTTCACAACAAGCCCCGCACGGATGGCCTTGGCTGAGGCCCTGATCCTGCAGGCTTTGCCGTCCACGATGACCCGGACCTTCTGTACGTTCGGCTTGAATTTTCTCTTGCTGATGCCCGTGATCTTCCTGCCGACCCCGCCAAGATATTTAGCCTTGCCGCGCCGGGCAATGCTCCTGCCAAATACCGTCTTCCTACCTGTAAAGTAACATACTCTCGACATCAAATACGCTCCAATTGTATCCAACACAAGCCGGGGTCTTACCCCATCAAAACAACAAACTATACCGTTTCGGATAAAAATTGCAAGGCCCAAAACGGAATTTTTCCGCAAAAACTTGCTTGGCGAGGCGGGATCGAGGGATTTTTTTACCACGAAGAACGCGAAGACACACGAAGCCTTGATTATTCTATATTATCTTCGTGGACCTTCGCGACCTTCGTGGTGAATCCAAGACCGTGTAGTGGGGCAGAGCCCCACCCGGCTGTCATTGCGAGCGAAGCGCGGCAATCTTCCTTTCTGTCGTTTGAGACACGAAGCGTACCCTGAGCGAAGCCGAATAGACTCAAGGGCAGGCTCTTCGGTTCAGCCGTCGTCCTGAGCTTGTCCCTTAGGGACGAGGCCGAAGGACCGCATCTTAGCAGGTTATTCCAGTGTAAGTAGCGTTGTAGGACTAATAAATGGCGGATGGCGATTAGAAATCTCATGCGGTCTTGAGCGGCAATGCTCGCTCTTTCACGGCTTCGGCGGCGTACAGTAAGGCCTCTCGGATGTCTTCGTGCTCCAGGTCGGGATGGGCGTGAAGGATTTCCACTTCTGTCATGCCCTCGGCGACCATGGCGACTACAGTAGCCACGGGCATGCGCAGATCTCGAATACAGGGGACGCCTGACATTTTATCCGGATCAATTGTAATTCGTGCAAATGCCATACAAACCTCAAGAGTAAAGGGCTGCTGCTCTAATGAGCACCTCGCTGAATTATACCATGGGCTGCGCAGGGATGGCAATAACCAACCTCTGCAAAAAGCCGGCCGAGTGGTATGCAACCCATTCGGCGGAGCTTACCCCCTCGATTTACTCGGGGCAGGCTCTGAGCGAAGCCGAATGGGCTCAGGACGGCTGGCAGCCTAATGTGGCAAGCGCACCCTTAACGTAGTAAATCCGCCGGAGGCTAATCCTGCGTTTTTTTCTTCAGAAATGCCACTTCGGCCTTCGTGAGCGGCCTGTATCTTCCCATACCCAGACCTTTGGTGCCGAGCTTGCCGATTCGCGTGCGTGTCAGCGTCTTGACGTGCAGACCGACCTTCGCCAACATCCTGCGGACCTGCCGGTTGAGAGCCTGCCGAATGGTCACTTCGATCAGAGAATCCTCGTGCCCACTCCTGACCACCTTGACCAATGCCCGGCCGGTCTTGCCTTCGGCCAGCCAGACTCCGCCTTTGAGCTTCTCGACCTGCTCGCCGGTAATCGGCCCCCGGATACCGACGACGTACGTCTTGGGTAATTCGTACCTCGGATGGGAGAGCCTGTTTGTCAGCTCGCTGTCGTTGGTCAGGATGATGACTCCCGCGGTCTCGGTGTCGAGCCGGCCGACGCAGAAGATGCGTTCCCGCGTTTGGACCAGGTCTATCGCCCTTTTCCTGCCTTCGGGATCGCTGTTGGTGCAGATAACGCCTTTGGGCTTGTTCAGAAGAAAATACACCTTGGTTGCCGGGCGAATCGTTCTGCCGTCCACGGTGATCACGTCCTTTTCCGGGTCCACGAAGGCCGGCAGCTCATCCACCATCTTGCGGTTGACCCGCACGGTTCCGCGGAGAATCAGCTCTTCGCAGTTTCGGCGTGAATCGATGCCCGCCGCCGCCAGGACTTTTTGTAATCTTTGTTTTGCCATAAAATCTTCAACTCTACACTAATACCTCATAACATGTGGCTTTATAAGCTCTCAACCCGTGACCGGGTGGCAGCCTCAAGCGCAGCTTGGGGATGGCTTTCCCCCCATCCCCAAAGCCTACGGTTTTGAGGATGCCACCCCTTTCCAATCTATTCGCATCTTCAGGTGTTACGCGATACTGAACTACTGTTAATTACGCAGAAGCTCCGGCGGCGCCCGGACCGATGCCGAGCCTGCCTCCGTAAATAATCCCGACGCAGGCCAGGACCCAGAGCACCAGGCCGATCTGAAAGGGCCAGTCGGTCAGGATAAGCTGCACCGGCTCCGAGTACGCGCCCTTCTGCATCAGCGCACTGAAACGGAAAATGCAATACAGGACCAGCGGCGTGGTATAGACCAGATTGTTCGTGCCGAACAGCCGCAGCGTCCGGTCATCCATCGCGTACAGCAGAAAACACACCACCGCCAGGCCGCTGGTGACATCCACCATGTGGGCGAGCAATTCGGGGTTGTAACCGGCCAGCGCCTTGCGAAAGGATTCGCCGTCCTCGCCAAGCTGGGCCAGTTCGCTGCGGCGCTTGCTGAAGGCCAGAAACAGGCACAAAGCGAAGGTGCAGACCACCAGCCAGGGCGAGATAAACACGCCCACCGCCTCGGCCCCGGCAATCGCTCGCAGACAAAAGCCGATGGAAATGACCACGCAATCCAGAATCATAACTCTCTTGAGCACAAGCGAATAAAGAACTACCAGCGCGATATACATCGAAACGACGATTGTGAAATCCCGGCCGAGCACGAGGCTGCCGAGCACCGCCGCCCCGGCACACAAAACCGAGAGCACGGCGGCCGAGCCGACGCTCACACGGCCTGCGGCGATGGGTCTTTTGCGTTTGTCCGGATGAAGCCGGTCCATCCGGCGGTCGATGATGTCGTTAAAGATATAGACCGCCGAAGCCGCCAAACAGAAGCAGACGAACCCGCCGACCGCCCTGCCGACGGCCAAAGGCTCCGCGAGCTTCTGCCCGAACACCAGAGCAGCGAATACAAACACATTCTTGGTCCAGTGCCGCGGACGCATGAGTTGCAGGAATTTCATGCCTCTTCTGCCTTTCGATATTTGACCGGTCGGTACAACGTACTTACTCAAACCGACCGTTTTTCGGTCGAATGCTACGGCAAATTGTTCAGTGACAGCAACTGCCACAATCTGTCATTCCCGCGAAAGCGGGAATCCACTGAGCCGGCTATGTTCCTGGATCCCTGCTTTCGCAGGGATGACAGCGCGAATCGGTCAGTTTGAGGTACATATTGAAAATATCGACATTTGAGCCGATAATGCGTAACATTATATCCTAACAAGAGCATCGTGCACAGCGTGCCGGTTCCATTTTTCCGAATCGGCGGCAGGAGCTGCGAGGCAAGAATAATGATTACGACCGTCATCTTCGATCTGGACGACACGTTATACGACGAGGTTGAGTATTGCAAGAGCGGGTTCGCCGCTGTGGCGAAGTTTCTCGCCGGCCGGGATGGGACCCCCACCGCCGGGCTCATCTTCGCTACCCTGTGGGATCACTTCGTAACCAGCGACCGCTCGAGAACATTCAACGCCGCCCTCGACGATCTCGGCATAAACTACGACAAAGAGCGCATCGGCGAGCTAATCGATGTTTATCGCAACCATGTCCCGAAGATAGAGCTGCCGCAGGACAGCCGGGACGTTCTTGCCGGGCTGAGCACAAAATATACGCTGGCCCTGCTCACCGACGGCTTTCTTCCCGCTCAGCAGTTGAAGGTGCAGGCGCTGGGCATCGAGAGGTATTTCGCCCATATCGTCTATACGGAGCAGCTCGGCAGGGACTGCTGGAAACCGTCTCCGGCGGGCTTCGAGAAGATATTGCAGAGTCTCAGCGCCAAGCCGGACAACGCGGTTTATGTGGCGGACAACGAAAAAAAGGATTTTATCGCACCCAACAGGTTGGGATTCGCGACGGTTCATCTCCTCCGCCGCGGCCGCATCCACACGTCAACCGGTCCCGGCGTACCCGGCGCCGCAGCACGGCATGTAATCCACCAAATCAGCCAGTTGCCGGCCCTTTTGGACGGGCTTTAAGACGCCGGCCTGCTCGGGATCACAGCCCTGAATTCCTGCCCGCTCCGGCTCAAAACCATTCTGCCGCAAAAACACGCCGGCGGGGGCTTTTTTTGTTGACTTTGAGGCCCTTTCCGGCGATAATAGGGTATCTGAACAAGCACAAAGGGTGATTTTCTATATTTGTGAGGAGTTTTTACTATGCCGGCACACAGGCGAAAGCAGAGCAATGCTATGCTCTACACTCTAATAACCTTTGTCGGTCTCTTTATTGCTACCACGACCGTCGCGGTAATCTACTATGTCAAGGCCGAGGAGCACAGGACGAGCCTGGAAGAAACCCGGCGCCTGATGAACGATTATGCCAGCGAGAGAGAGCAGCAGGCGGTAGGAAGCACGATTGGAACCAAACAAGGCGCAAAGAGCTGGCTTAGTACGATGGTCGAGTACTTCGACCAGACGGTTTGTTTAGTGGTCGGCGGCGTGCCGGAGCCGACCTCAGCCGAAGTAAAAATCAAGAATGCAAACGCGAAGGTGGCCGGCGCCCTGAATCTGGCGAAGAGTTATAACATCCCCATTACTGATCCCAACACCACCGGGCTGGTTCCCGTCGTCGAACAGCTCGCAGCCAAGCTTAAGAATGTCATCGATGCCAATGATACGATGAACAAACTTTTTGATGATGCCCAGCAGAAGCTTGACAATGCGAACAAAATCTATCTCGAAAAAGAGCAGATGTTGACGGCGGAAAAAGATAAGCTGCAGCAGGACGTCAACGATATAAAGAAGAAATATGACGAGCTGGCCGCCCTGCTTCAGCAGACGACCGATCAGCAGGTTGAGACCCTCAGGAAGCAGTTGGAACAAGCCAGAGCCGATCTCAAGACGACGAATGAAACACTGCTCAAGAGGCAGGCGGAGCTGGAGCTGGCTCAGGGGATGATGCAGAAGGCCCAGGAAGAGGTCGGTAAGATCATGCCGGGCCCCGACCGGGAGGTGCGGGCCTATCAGCCTGACGGCCAAGTCATACTGATTGACGACCAGACGCAGGTCGTCCATCTGAATATCGGCAGCGACGAGCACGTTTACCAGGGATTGACTTTCAGCGTTTACAACCGGGGCGAGGTGGTGCCGAAAGACGGCAGGGGAAAGGCCGAGATCGAGGTATTCGACGTGGCCAAGACCTACTCGGCGGCACGGATTATCAATCCGACCGTGCGGAGTCCTATTCTGCAGGGTGACATTGTTGCCAATCTGATTTGGGGCAGTGACCGAGCGAACGTCTTTGTAATCGCCGGCGAGTTTGACCTGGACAGCGACAGCCGTATTGACGCCGACGGCGCCGTCAAGATCAAGGCGCTGATCGAGAAATGGGGCGGCAAGGTCGTTGACGCCGTCTCTATCGACACGGACTTCCTCGTCCTGGGCCAGGCGCCGCAGGTCCTCCCGAAGCCCACCCTTGAGGAGCAGGAAGTCGATCCGCGGGCAAGGCAGAAGTACGACGCTTCGCTGGCTGCTCTCAACCGCTACAACGAGCTGCAGGCTCAGGCACAAAGCCTGTGGATCCCCGTATTTACCTACGAGAGATTCCTGTACTTCATCGGTTACAAAGGTCAGATAGGCCGAGCGGGCGCGTTTTAGCCGGCGACGGCGCCGATCGAGGCGACAAAAATCTCTCCCGTGTACCGCTGAGCATTTGCGGAGGTGAATCCCTTCTTGCCCGCCACAAAAGTAACCGTCCAGGCGGCCTTAATCGCTGCTCCGAGCGGCTCGCCGGAATCGCAATCCAGCCCGGATGGAATATCCACCGCTAAAATGGGGCGATGACAGGCGTTGATGTTCTCTATCAGCCGGCGATACTCATCGCTCAGCTCACCTCTCAATCCGGTACCGAAAAGGCTATCGACGAGCAACTGAGCGCCGGCGGCAAGATACTGTACCCGGCCCGCGAGGTTGGCGTCGGCCGGATTCAGGTTTTCGACGGGCCGGCTCATCCGCTCCATGACGTCCAGATTTATCTTTGCGTCGCCTTTGATTTTCTCCCGGTCGCCGCACACGGCCACGGTAATATTGAAGCCGCTATTGATCAGGTGCCTGGCGATGACGTAGCCGTCGCCGCCGTTGTTGCCGGTTCCGCAGAATATACAGACCTTCGGATCCGCCACGTCTTTCAGCTTGTCTTTGACCAGCTCGGCACAACTGCGTCCGGCGTTCTCCATCAGCACCACGCCGGGGATGCCGAGTGTATTGATCGCCCAGGCGTCAAACGCGCGGACCTCGTCCCTCGTCATCACGCTGCATTTCTCATTCGGCGAATACTTTTTCATCGCCGGGCATTATACGCCGCACTAAAAAGCTGTCAATTGACTTGCCGGCGCGGCGTCCTTAGAATAAACAATCGGTGTTGTTCTTTGAGGAACGGCATGGGCAGGAGAACCTGCCCATCCTACGAATCTGTTGCCTGGTGTAGCACTATGAAAATCTTACTGACGAACGATGATGGAATCTTTGCACCCGGCCTGGCGGCGATCTACAAAGAACTGGTCAAGATCGGGGACGTGACGGTCGTTGCGCCGTCCGGCAGCCAGTCCGGCGCCAGTCACAGCATTACCTTCTCCGAGCCGCTGGTGTGTAACAAGGTTGACATCAACGGCCTGTTCACGGGTTTCAGCGTTCAGGGCTCGCCCGCCGATTGCGTCAAGCTGGCGGTGATGCAGCTCCACGAGGGCCCGATCGACCTGCTCGTGGCCGGCATCAACAACGGCGCGAACGCGGGCATCAACGTCTATTACTCCGGGACGGTGGCCGCGGCGATGGAAGGCGCGTTTCTGAAAGTCCCGGCCGTCGCTTTGAGCCTTTCCAGGGAAGAGCACATGGATTATGAGCGGGCGGCCAGATGCTGCGTCGATATTCTCAAAAAGCTCATGCCGATCAAGAGCGGCCACGTCATCAATGTCAATATACCGCTGCTGTCGCAAGGCGAGCCGAGAGGCGTCCAAGTGGTGCCGCAGTCCAGCAAAGGCTTCGACGAGTATTACATCCCGCAGAAGAACGAACAGGGGCAGACCGTTTTTCAACTGGCCGGCGGTGCGCATCTGTACGACGAGAATCCGACCGATACCACGTCGCTGGCCGAAGGTTTCATCACGATAACGGCGCTGGTTCCCGATATGACGGACCACCGCAAAACGCACGAGCTTCAGAAGATAGAGTGGTAGAACATTGTAACAATTGGGTTTGCAGATAGATGCCACCCGACCCCAAGGGCAATTGAATCCATGAAGGCGCTGACGAAGAAAAAACCCGAATGTGGCCTGTGGATGGAGGACGTTCCCGCCCCGGAGGTGGGCCTCAACGACGTCCTGATCAAAATTCACAAGACGGCCATCTGCGGCACGGATATTCACATCTTCAACTGGGACCGCTGGTCTCAAAAGACGATCAAAACCCCGCTGGTCATCGGACACGAATTCGTCGGCACCGTCGAAAGAACAGGCGGCAACGTACACGACGTTGAGCCGGGCGAGCTGGTTAGCGGCGAAGGACATATCGTCTGCGGGCGCTGCCGGAATTGTCTGGCCGGCCGCAGGCATCTGTGCACCGACCCGAAATGTATCGGCGTGAATCGAAACGGCGCATTCGCCGAATATTTGTCCATTCCGGTCTCCAACATCTGGCACTGCGATCCCAACATCCCGAAGGAGGTTCTGGCCTGCTTCGACCCGTTTGGAAACGCGGTGCACACCACGCTCTCATACAACCTCGTGGGCGAGGACGTACTGATCACCGGCGCGGGCCCCATTGGGTGCATGGCTATCGGTGCGGCCAAACGGGCCGGCGCCCGCTACGTGGTCATTACCGACGTGAATCCGTACCGCCTGGAACTGGCCAAAAAAATGGGGCCTACCCTGGCGCTGGATGTCAGAAGCCAAAGCATCAAAGATGCCGTCAAAGAGCTTGATATGAAAGAGGGATTCGACGTCGGCCTGGAGATGTCGGGCCACCCGGAGGCGTTCAAAGACATGCTCGCAAACATGTGCCACGGCGGCAAAATTGCGCTGCTGGGAATCATGCCGGAGACCGCCATCGACTGGGATTACGTCGTCTTCAACGGTCTGACCATCAAAGGGATCTACGGCAGAGAGATGTACGAGACCTGGTACAAGGCCACGATGCTGATTCAGGGCGGGCTGGACCTGACGCCTCTGATTACCCACCGGTTCGACTACACGCAGTACGCCGAGGCATTCGAAGTGATGCGCTCCGGAAAATCAGGGAAAGTCATCCTGAACTGGACGCAAGACTAAAAATCGGCCCAAACAACAATAGTACGCTGTTACGGTTAAATCTGTTGGTGGGTTAGTGAAGGGTGGCAGCCTCAAGCGCAGCGCTCCCCTGAGCCTGCCGAATGGGTTGGGGATGGCTTCCACCCTATCGACCATCCCCATCCCTAAGGGATGAGGCTGCCACCCAATCTCAGGCCGACATCCGACAGATTCGTGTGTGACAGACGAATAACGCAGGGCAGGATTATGTTTGGAGCGATGAAATCCCACATAACCGAAGAGCTTAAAGAGATCAGAGCCGGCGGACTCTACAAAGCGGAACGAATCATCACCAGCCCGCAGGACGCGCGCATCACAATCCACACGGGCCAAAAAGTCCTGAATCTGTGCGCGAATAACTATCTGGGTCTGGCCGACCATCCCGCCGTCATTCAGGCCGCACGGGACAGCTACGACAAATGGGGGTACGGCCTGGCGTCGGTCCGCTTCATCTGCGGCACGCAGGAAGTACACAAGCAACTGGAAAGGAAGCTCTGCGAATTCCTCGGGACCGAGGATACGATTCTTTACTCCTGCTGCTTCGACGCCAACGGGGGCCTGTTCGAGACCCTGCTGGCCGCCGAGGACGTCGTCATCAGCGACCAGCTCAACCACGCCAGTATTATCGACGGCATACGCCTGTGCAAGGCCCAGCGCCTGCGATTCGGCAACGGCGACATGGCCGATCTGGAGGCCCAGTTGCAGCAGGCCCGGCCGGCGAGATTTCGAATGATTGCGACCGACGGTGTCTTTTCCATGGATGGAACCATCGCGAAGCTGGACCGCATCTGCGAGCTTGCCGAGAAGTATGATGCCCTGGTGATGGTGGACGACTCACACGCGACCGGCGTATTGGGCGCACGTGGACGCGGAACCCACGAGCACCGCGGCGTCATGGGGCGCGTCGATATTATCACCGGGACGCTCGGAAAGGCCCTCGGTGGCGCCAGCGGCGGCTTTGCCAGCGGAAGAAAAGAAATCATCGAGCTGCTCCGCCAGCGCTGCCGTCCTTACTTGTTCAGTAATACCCTGGCACCGGCGATCGCCGCCGCGTCGCTCAAGGTTCTTGAGATGCTCTGCGAATCCACCGAGCTGCGCGACAAGCTCGCCGGGAACACCTGCTATTTCCGCGAGCGAATTGCCGAGCTGGGTCTGAACGTCATCCCCGGCGAGCATCCCATCGTGCCGATTATGCTCGGCGACGCTGCTCTGGCTCAGAAGATGGCCCAGAGGCTCCTGGAAAAGGGCGTTTACGTCATAGGCTTCTCCTACCCGGTGGTTCCCAAAGGAGCGGCACGGATTCGCACGCAAATATCCGCCGCTCATAGCAGAGAGGATTTGGACTTCGCCCTTGAGAAAATCGGCGAGGTGAAACGCGAGCTGGGGCTGTGATCCGCCGCGTGCGCCGGCGGCTGTCACCAACTTCCCCTGGTCTTGATTAGCAGGTGCGGCCGTATTTTCCGTAACCGCCCTGGAGGTTCAGCAGTTCTCTGAGTCTGCCCGGCGACATAACCTTTCGATCGTTCGCCTCAGCCAGCCGGTGGATACGGTGCAGCAGATCGCAATTGGAGGCCAGGCGCGTCCGAGCCGTGTCGAACCATATATTATCTTCCAGGCCCACTCTGACGCCGCCGCCTGTTGCGATAGCCACGGAGTTCATGAACAACTGGTAATTGCCGATCCCAGCCAGGGCCCAGAAGCTGTTGTCGGGCAGATCACGAATCATAATTCCGACGTGCAGCAGATCCGCCTGGGCGCACGCAACATTGCCGAGCAGGAGATTGAAGTAATGCGGCGGCTTCAGTATGTCTCTTTTTTCCAGGTACTTGGCGTAGTTGATCATCCCCGCATCGAAAGCTTCCAATTCGGCAAGAATCCCGCGTGCTCGCATTTCGCCGGCCAGCCTGGCAATCATTTCCGGAGAATTCACGCTGGCCTCGCGGTTGAAATTCAAGGAGCTGAGCGTCAGACTGCCCATGTCGGGCTTCAAGTCACCCTCCAGTTGCAGGGGTTCGGCGCGTTTTTCGAACTCCTTCACACTGCGCCCGCTCAAGGAAACGCAGATGACCAGGTCCTGGGAGAATGACCTTATGCCGGCGATGATTTTGCCATAGACTGCGGTCTTGCAAGTGGACTGCTCGGTGGCCGCGTCGCGGGCGTGCAGGTGAACCATGGTTATTCCAATATCGACGGCCCGGTGAACATCTTCCACGATTTCTTCAGGCGTAATTGGAACATGGGGCGTCATCTCTTTCGTTGGAATCATTCCCGTTGGTGTGAAATTGACGATCAAGTCCATCAGGTGAGCCTCCGGTTTGCCTAATCAGGTGGGAATGGGAATAATCATTTTATTTCCTTCAGCAGGCGAGCCGGCACGCCTGCGACCAGGCAATTATCGGGAACATCGCGATTGACCACGGCGCCGCCCGCCACAACGGCATTCTTGCCGATAGTAATGCCGTGGACTATCAATGCCCCCGCCTTAATTCCGGCTCCCTCTTTGATCAGAACGTCTTTGACGCCGCACGTATGAGCCAGACGCTCTTCCAGGAAGGCGTTAAAATTGTACCTGTTGTGGGTCATGATGATTACCCCCGGCCCGAGGCTCACACCCTTCTCCAGCGTAATACGGCCGGTTAAATCGAGGTAGTTGTTGCCGTTAATCATACAGCCATCGCCTATGCTCAGGTGGGCATACCCATCTGCAGCATGGTGTATCACGACCGGTGAATGAATGGTAACGCCGGTCTTGCCGACACTGGCCCCGAAGGCCCTTAGAATAGCCGCGTTGAGCAACTGGCCATAGTGCAGTATTCGGGGAGGTCCTATAATCTTGAATACAAAGATCAGCAGATACTTCAAGATAGCCAGTAGTACTCTTCGAATATATTCGCGTAATAGGTGCATTCCGTTGATACCGTCACAACGAGCTCATGTCCGGGTTCTTTTTGCGCATTGCCGCCGTTTCGTCAGGTTGCAATCCGATTCAATCATCGGCCCATATAAGCTCCCACTTAAGGGATTATGGACGCAGAAAGCTGCCCTCCAGCCTCAGATACGCAGAGACTATAGCCACAAGAAACCTGGTAAATTGAGAAAACAGTTCCCTTTTCGACGTCGATATGATATGCTGCCGTCAGTAAGGCTCAGCGGTGCAGTCGGGTCCGCTTGAGCAGAAAGCGCCAGCTCAGAATCAGTATTGTTGGGGATTCTTTCCAAGGTCATGTCTTTTACCGAGAGGAAGGATGCAAATGAAAGCCAGAGCCTTCACCCTCATCGAGCTGCTGGTAGTCATCGCGGTTATCGCCGTGCTGATGGCCATTCTCATGCCCGCGCTGCGCAACGCCAAAGAGCAGGCCCGCAGCATCACCTGCCGCGGCAACGTCCGTACGCTGACCTTAGCGTGGCTCATGTACAAAGACGAGAACGACGGCAAGTTGGTCAATGGCCACACGCCGGGACCGGGCGGCGAGCCGGCTTGGGTAATAGTCCCGCCCGATGCGACCAACGCGAGCGTTGAGGAAAAGAAGAAGTATATCAAGCAGGGTTTGCTCTGGCCCTACATCGAGAAAGTGGAGGTTTATCGCTGCCCTTCCGACCGCCGGCAGAAAAGCCCATACCACAAATACGCGTATCGTACGTATTCGATTGCCGGCGGCATGAACGGCGTTAGTCGAACCGGCGACTGGGAGATTCTGCCGTGCATCACGTATTCCGATATAAAAAACCCCGCCACGAAGTACGTGTTTTTAGCTGAGTGCGACCCCCGCGGATACAACATGGGTTCATGGGTGATGAATCCGAAATCGAGACAGTGGGTGGACCCCTTCGGCGTCTGGCACCGCAGGAACAGCAGCACGCTGGGATGGGCGGACGGCCACGTCGAGATGCACCGATGGTTGGGTGAGGGCCTGATTGAATGGAACGAGCGGGCTTTGTACAATCCGGCCACTTTCCAGTTCTACAGGTACCCGGAGCCGGGCGATGAGCTGAAAGACTTCGATTTTGCACTCAAAGGCTATGCGTATCGCGACCTGCTCAAGTAGAAACCGGCTTTCCGCGAAAAAAGCGGCGAAAAAGACCATAGGGATTGACATGCGTGCCCCGACCCGCTAAAATGAGCATCGGACACGATTGGAGCAGAGTTGTACAGTCAAGTGGAATCAACGGAACAGAGAATTGATTCTGCGCATCCTGTTTTGCGCCGGCGGGCGTAGAAAGGGTCATTGCCGGGGCCGCCGGCCTTTTTTCGGCAGTGTTTGCAGGACCGTTCGTTAGAGGAAAGGATGAATCAAAATGAGAACGAGAGCTTTTACACTCATCGAGCTGTTGGTGGTTATTGCCATTATCGCCGTTCTGATGGCCGTTCTGCTGCCCTCTCTGAATATGGCGAAGGACCAGGCCAAGCGAATGCACTGCGTCAGCAACGTCAAGAACCTGACGTTGGCGTGGATCATGTACAAGGATGAAAATGACGACAAGCTGGTTGGGGGCATCCCCCAACGAACAAGCCCAGACGACGCCTGGATGAAGGGACCTCAAGGCAATGATCCTGATCCCCCATTGAAAAAGCGAAGGAAGGACTAAGGCAGGGCAAACTATACCCTTATGTCAAGAACGTCAACATTTATGAGTGCCCTTCTGACGACAGAAGGAAGCGGCAAGGTCAGTTCGCCTTTGGCAGTTTTTCTATCTCGGGGGCGCTGAACGGCGAAGAAAAAGAGTGGAGCAACAGGCATCTGATAAAATACGGCGAGATAAAAAATCCCTCTGATACCTTCGTCTTCGTAGAGGAAATTGATCCGAGGGGCTGGAACATGGGTTCCTGGGTGGTGAGCAAGGATTTTGGAAATAATTGGATTGATCCGCTGGCCATCTGGCACAGCAAGAACAGAGGAACGTTAGGCTGGGCCGACGGCAGTGCCGATATGCACGTATGGGTCAATCCGAGCACCATAGATATAGCCAAACGCGCCGCATGGGGCGATAGAAACGTATTCAATGTTTCCCCCCCTGCGGAGGAACGCGATGATCTGCGGTTTATGCAGCAGCGCTACCCCGTGCTGGCTAAACCGCGAGGCTAACCAATTACCCCCTGCACTAACAGGGAATCCCTCAAGAAGGAACGGCGGGATGTTCAACCTCTTCGAGCAGCCTTACACGCTTATCGGTGTGGCGGTGCTCGTCCTGTTCGGAATGCTGACCTTTCGCAGCGTTTTTCCGGAGAAACGCCGTGGGTGGCAAATGCTGGTCCCGGTCTTTGTAGCGGGGGCGGCTTTTGGCCTGGATGTGCTTGTCAAGACCGACCTTGAGAAAATCAATGCCGTAATCAACAAAGGCATTAGGGCCGTCAAAGAGAAAGACTGCAACGCCATCGGGCAAATCCTTTCCGCTAACTACAGCGACTCCTATCACGACACAGCGGAGCAATTGCTGGCCCACTGCAGGAAAGTTCTGACGCCGTCGCTGGTGGAAAAACACAAAAAGACCGGCTCGCTCATAGAGATAACAGGATCGAAGGCGACCGTAGTTCTATTCACGATATTGACCTTCGACAAGAACAGCTACATTTCCCAGAGCTACAAATCGTTTCTCATGACAAAATCGAAGCTCACCCTGCACAAGCAGCCCGACGCCAGATGGTTGATCAGCCGTGTAGAGGTGCTCGAGCTCGACCGCCAGCCTGTCAACTGGGGCCATATCAGGTGAGCAAACCCGCCTGATTCGTCGTCCCATGCGGATGCAATCAGATTCGTAGGGTGTGCAACTTGTTGCACACGCTGACCAATTCGCCGTCGGATGGCACACGCGAATTCTACCAGCTCCAATCACTCGCTTGATGCAATCAACGAAAGTCAGTGCCCGAATTAGCCGATAGCAAGATGGTACGGCTGCTTTGACGCCGTTTATGGAACTGATGATTTATGATGTCGGCAAAAGTGAAAAAACACAAACTGTTATTGAAGCCCGCGCTGCTCACCATCTGCTGGTATCCCAGCAGCAGAAGCTGTATCGACCCGGGTAACCGGAAGGTCAGTCCGCAGCAGATGCCGCCGCTGATGGTCCGCAAGGCCGAATGGCGTCGCTGACCCCCCCCGCCTTTTGTACATCTGTACGTTTTTCCCCCGGTATAGACTCGTAGGGTGTGCAAATTCCGTTTTTGCACACGCTGTGCCTCCCATTTTGGTTATAGGCCCTTGTCGTCCTGCGCCCCTGCCGCCCAAATAACCGGGGCCTGCACCGAATCAATCAGTACAGGCCCCGAACGAATCCATTGTTGCCTATTCACCATTCATCGATGAACGGGCAACCACATGGGGTTGCCCCTACGGAGCGGTCCTCGGGCGATACAGGCGGATGTCATCGAAGTACATCTTGCCCGAACCGCCGGCTGTCGTCATGTTGCCCTTCGTGCCAAGTCCAATCGCCAACTTGTCCACATTGGTCAGGTTGATGCCCTGAGCAGACAAGGCCGACAGCGGAATCACCCACTCGGTCCAGGTGGTAACCTGTGCCGCCTCCGGGTTGGAATGGACCACCACCGCCGGCTGACCCGCGGCATTCGAAACCGCTACATACAGCGGCTCGGCTGCATTGCTGGCAATCCCAATATCCTGATGCGCCCACTGCGGACTGACGGTCCCGGTGGTCGTCACGTTCGTGAAGACCGCCTGACACGTGCGAGCGGCATCGTGGCTGGTCAGCGCCAAACCGATATAGACCGTCGTGCTCATCGGGATGTTCCGCAGTGTCGCGCCCGTGACCGGCTGCCAGGCCGTCCCGTTGGCCGAATGCGAAACTGTAAAGTTACCCGCGGCATCCCGCTCCAGCTTCACCCAATGAGGCGCGGTGATCCCGCCTTGTGCCGTGTTGAAACTGGCAGCGCCCGTTGTATCGCGGCCCTGGGAGGCTACCCCGTTAGCCGGTGTTACACACGCAAAGGCGTGCTTCGAGCCGCCGTCGAGGGTTTCGCGAATCATCACGCCGGCCTTCGACCAGCCGTTGGTGTTCTGCACGCTCTGGACCCTCGCCACTATCGAGCCGGCGCCGGTGAGCGTCTTGTAGGCAAAGTGGAACTCGTCGCTATAATTGCCCGCCGTACCGACGTCCCAGATATCCGTGCCGGAGGCAGTCATTGTGTAGGTCCCGGCCGGCGCTTCGGTGAAGCTGCCGACGGAGCCTGCACGGCCTCGGAACCAGATTGACAACTCGCCGACGCCCTCTTCAGTCCAGTCACGAGGAGCCGTCAGCTTGAACTCCGCCTCAGAATACTTGGCGAAGCCCTGCTTGTTGTTGTCATACGACACCGGCATCGCCTGCTTGCCGCCGTGCACAATCGTCTGTTCTGTAAATGAAGGCGTGGTCTCATCGCCCACAGCCGCACCCGTGCCGTTGCCGCCGAAGAAGTCCGGCGTGCCCGGCACGCCATAGCCAAGCCCATCGTGCCACGAGAACCATATCTGGTTATCGCCGGGGTCGTAGGACTCAAAATCATCGACGAGCAGGAAATCACCCGTTGTAAAGCTCCAGACATTGCCGACCCACGGGCTATTGGGATTGACACTGTTGACTTCATCCACACGCCAATAATACGTCGTCTGCCAGGCTAATTTACCGGGACTGTAGCTCTCATTGCCCAGCGTTTTACTGCCCTTGTACTCGGGCGAGGTCTTGCCGGCGTTCTTTACGGCTTGAGCGTCCACGCCGAAATACACCTCATGCGAAGCGGCGAAATCGCCCGCATTCCAGGTCAGCACCGGCGTCAGTGACGTGCCGGTGGCGCCGTTGCCCGGCTTCGGAGCGCTGGCTCTGACCGGAGGCGACAAGGCCGCCTGCGGAATGAGCTGCTTGGGGGTACGCGGACTTGACCATCGCAGCTCAGCTACCGCCCCGCCGCCGTTCTCGTAATACTCCATCTGGAGGCTGTACGTGTTCCCGGCCACGAGGTCAACCTTCCCGCTGTACTCAGTTGTGCCCTGGTCCACCCAGGCATTCACAAGCTGCTTGCCGTCCACCCACAGGCGTGCACCGTCGTCGCTGCTGGTGTAGAACGTGTACGTTTCTGTAAACGCAGCTTCCACTTCACCGGTCCAGCGGGCCGAGAATTGATCATTGCCGACCACGGGGTCCGGTCCGCCTGGATCGCCCCAGTTAAAGTTGATCTGAGGATCGGTGCGGGTCAGGACAAGGGATTCGAAGTTCATGCCTTTGTAGTACTGCCCTTTGACGCCTCCGCCGATTTTGGCGGTCGTAAGGCTCCAGACGTCGCCTTTGTGGGTCGCCGGGGCCTCGAACTCATCGACGCGCCAATAGTACGTCGTCCCTGCTGCAAGCGGGCCTTTGGGAGTATAGCTCGTCGTTCCCTGGGGTACTCCACCGACGGCGCTCGCCACGGTGTCATAATTGTCGCCGAAATAGACGGTATGTAGTTTCGCGCCGAATCCCGCCGTCCAGCTCAGAGTGACCGTTGCCGGGTCCATGAATTTTGAACCGTCGGCCGGCTGCGGATTATAGGCCTTCTTCGGTGGAACCGAGAAGCTCCAGATTTTGCCTTTCCATGGGCTGTTCGGGTCGGCGGCGTTGACTTCATCGATTCGCCAGTAGTAAGTCGTGCCGGGAACGAGGCCGTTCGGATAAGCGAATCCGGGAAAACCGGCGACGTAGAATGTGCCCGTTTGGTTGCCGCGGAATGCACCGGCGGCCCCGCTGTTCACGTCAGCAAAATTGTCGCCCAAGTACACATCGTGCGAGACAGCAAAATCACCCGGCTTCCAGGAGAGAGTCACCCATGTATCAGCATGCAAAGCGCCATCGGCCGGGTTGGGCGACATGGCGTATGGATACCCTTTGCCACCCACCATGGCCGCCAGAATCTCACCCTCCGTCAGCGCGGTGCTGTAAACGCGGATGTCATCCATGGCGCCGTTGAAATTATACCCACCCGTATTGAAGGGTTCGCAGCCGATCCTGAAAGGCCCGGGTGAAACACCCAGTACCGCCGTTGTGGCCAATTCCCGGTCCAGTACGCCGTTCACGTATGTCCTGATGTAGCCGCCCTGCTGGGAATAGACGCCGGCAACATGATACCATTCACCCACCGCCAGTATTGTTCCGCCGACAGTATTCCTGTTGAGGGTGCCCGCGTTGGCGGCAGTCCGAATCTCGAATTCGATCTTATTATTACTGTAGGCGGTCATCTTATAGCCGCCGTTGGAGTTATTCTGATTGCCCCCGACCTTGTGATCCAGGTTCAGAACGTTGACTTTGATCCACGCCGTCATCGTAACGGCGCCTCCGAGTCTCAGGCTCTGGCCGGTTCCGCAGTCGAGCCAGTCGCCGGTGCCATCGAACTCCAGCGCGCCGCCAAAATGTCCGGCCACCCATTCGGGGTCGCCGTTGAACGTGCCGTTGTTACCGTTGCCGCTTGAATCGGACGCGACCGTTCCGGTTCCCTCATCAAACCTCCACCAGCCGACAAGGTCTGCCTGAGCCTCTCCGGCCAGAACCACACCCAGCACCAGGCTGCAAAGAAACAGACAAATCAGTTTTCCACGCATAACCATTCTCCACAAAAAAGTTAGTATAAGAACGACCGATAACAATTTCGATCATTATAACACATAACCGCATCTGGTATTCGATATTTTTCCCCTACAGTTTGAATTTGCCTCCTTATTTTCAGGAGCCCATTATGAATTCCCAACAGCAAAGTAAAGATTGCGAAGCGTGACTTTGCAAGCCTTGTGCTTCTATTTTTCCTACTTATACCAGATTCGTCACGTTAACGTCAAGACAAATACTCCTACTTGTCTGAAGAAACTGTATGTGCCCCCCTACGTTATAGATGCCGGCAGGCAGGTCCGGTGAAATCTGACCAGACATTCAGCCCTGAGCAAATTCCGGGCGGAAAAAGGGGCTGCCAACAGAAGATAGTTAAGGAAACCTATCGGTCGCCGGTCGAAGGTTCGAAGACCCTCACGGTGTTCTTGCCGGCCTGCTTGGCTGTATAAAGCGCCTGATCGGACCGGCTGGTGATATCTTCCGGCGTGGTATCGGCGTCATACTGCCCCAGACCTACACTAATGGATAAGGGTATCTCCTCCTTGTTCCATATCACCGGAGAGCCAGCCACCGCATCGACCATACGTCGGGCCACAACGGTGGCGTCACCGAGCGAGGTATTGAGTAAAATGACGGCGAACTCATCGCCGCCGTACCGTGCCGCGGTATCGATCTGGCGGATGCACTCCTTGATTCTCTTGCTGATTTCGCGAATGACTTTGTCGCCGGCCCTGTGACCGTACGCATCGTTGATTTTCTTGAGATTATCGACATCGACCATAATCAGCGAGATGCGCCCGCCGTACCGCCGGGCGCGCCATAGCTCTTTTTCGAGGATTTCGTAAAACGTCTTGTGATTCGCAAGACCCGTCAGTCCGTCCGTGGTCGCCTGGCGTTGTATCTTCTCGAACAGCTTTATGTTCCCGATCGACGCTCCGACCAGCTGGCTGAACAGCTCAATCAGGGCTATGTCTGCGGAATTCCACCGGTCGGCTTGCACCTTGTCGGCCAGATTGAGCACCCCGACGACCCTCTCCTGGCAAATCAGAGGTACAATGGCGCAGTTTTTGGTTTGGTAATTCTCGGAAAAGGCCCTTTGTGATTTCCTGATAACGGGCTTTGTATGGGTGTCTATATCCCCTACTAATATGAGATCTTTGCTTCGGGCGGCCATGACCATCAGAGGGGTCGGTGTCTGATTGAGCGACACGATCTTATTTATGGGAAAGGGATGATTGTGTTTATACAGGTGCAGCATATTGTTCGTTTCGTCGAGGATGAACAACGAGGCGAATCTCACGCCGACCAGCTTGGGGATACTCTCGATGCAAACCTCGGCAATCCGGTCAATATCCAGGCAGTTTATCTGCCGGGCCAGAGGAGTTACCTGATCGAGCACGGAAATGCCGGCGTCAGGATTTCCGTCCGTTCTTATCGGGCTTTCGTCGGTTTCATTCATAGTTCAAGAGCCGTACCTTCTGTCCCAGTCCTGTGGTTCCCCGCGACACAGTGAATTTCCTTCCTGTTCTATCGGATTTTTTCGCAAGGGTATTTGGCAAAAAGCCGTGGCAAGCCCCTAAATGAGCAAGGCCCTTCGGGGCGAAGCTGTCCATCGTGCCGGCTAATGCCCCTTTTTCTCTGAGGCAACTGAGATGGATACGGGACGGGCAGGCCGACGCTAAGTGCCCACGGCAACGAGAGCTAAGCCGCGGCAAGGAACAGTATCTCCTACGGCTGTTCCCGCGGCTCCAGGAGCATAGTCTTTCAAGCCTTCAAATGTGAACATTTGTCAAGACAGCCGCACCGCTGCCGGGACTGGTCGAAAGACATGGGCATTGCGCGGGCGGTTGATATTTCCCTACGACCGATAACAAAAAGAAGAGGTCCTCAAAAGATTTTCCGCAAATTTTTTCTGAAAAAAGTTGACACCTGCGGGAATATATTTTACATTTTACAAAATGCAAAATATATTGTGGCTTTGTTAAGGTATGTGGCTGCTTACAGGATGTCATGCAACCAAGTGAGTAAAACAGGAGCAAAAAGCCGTGGTCGAGATCAACGGACAAGTAATGAGAATGCGTAGTACCGCGTTTTGCAGGTTCCGCGACTATGCCGGCGGAGATGGCTTCGTCGCCGCGATGCTGGCAATGACGTACCCGGGACGTTCTATGTCATTGCGAGCGAAAAGAGCCTTCAGCCCTGAGCGTAGTCGAATGGGAAGCAATGTGATAGTCGCACGGTTTGCGAAACGCAGAACCAGCCGCATGTCCGGCCTGCAACCCCGCGGTGATCACGGGCCTCATCGCCATCACCTGACGGATCGAGTTTAAAGAGAGTTTCAGCGATGCAACCAGAACCTAAGAACGGCATCTTGCACATACCCGCCAAGCTCTATCGCATCGGCGAGTTAGTTGACTACACCCCCTTCTCTCGGCAGACGATTCATAACTACACGATTATGGGTCTCATTCAGGAAGCCAAATGGACCGAGGGGGGGCATCGGCTGTATGACGAGTCCGTGTTCGAGCGATTGTCTGAGATTATGCGGCTGCGGAAAACGAAGACTCTTTCGGAAATACGAGCGATTCTACGCAAGAAGGAAGACCGGGACACGCGGTCCGAAAATATGACGTATCAGGGGACAGATTAACTCCCCGCGAAAACAGCAAGAGCAAGAATGGCGTCTTTCTCGATCATTTTGCTTTCAACATATTGTGAAAGTCCACGGAAGGGACTGAAGGATCAAGGATGACAAATGGAGTTTCGCCTTTCACAAGTTGTCTTTCTCGCGTTTTTCACACTCATATCCGCGGATGAGGAACGTGCGCGAAGAGCCGATTTGGAAAAAGCGGGACGCGAATAGGAAGGATCGCGTATGAATTTGACGTCGCTCGTTACGGACAACATCACGGAGATACTGACCAAGATAGTTGTGTTCACACAGGCTCGGCAAAAAGTGCTTATCCAAAACATCATCAATATGCACCGTCCCGAATTCGTGCCCAAAGAGCTGGAGGAGCATGAGTTCGGCAGCCTGCTGAATTACGCCGTAGATGAGCACGTCCGAAGCCGGCGGTTGGTTCTGCACGACACGGAAAATATCAAATTCGGCGAGGCCGGCGCCTTTGAGGTCCGAGCAGTCGTCGATGAGGCCGGCAGAGACCTCCTCGTAGAGGATCAGGGTCAGTACCTTCAGCGGCAGATCACCAAGCTTTGGGAAAACTCGCTCAACCAAAAGGTCGCCGCCGAGCTGCTCCGGCAGAAAGAAGGAACGATTCCGCTCGATGTGTGACGAGCGAGTACGGCATAGGACGCGACTCGAATGAAGGCGAGCACTGAGGCATGGTACCTGTGACACATGATACAAGGCGGCAACCAGCATGGGAGCATGACGGCGGCCCCCGCCGCGGGAGAAATCGGCCGGGCCGCGTCGCCCTTTCAGACCGGCCGGGAAGGGGTTTTGGGTAACTTATCCGACGGTTCTTCTAAAGTTACGGCCCAAAAGGCCGATAAGGAATTGAAACGGCCGCGATGTGTGTGTGCACCACAGCAGGGCCGCAAGTATGGCAAAGGTGGTATCGGTTATTCGACTGCTGGAATCATAAGACCGGGGGCCCCGCAAAGCCGGACCCATTTCATGGAGGAAACCTGTGAAGACCGAGCAACAACTCACGATCGATGAGATATGGGAGCAGTTCCACAAGACCCACGACGAACAGTACCGCAACATGCTCATGGAACATTATCGGAGCTTGGTGAGGTATTGCGCCGAACGGCTGCACAGCAAACTGCCGGATAAGGTCGAGGTGGACGACCTGACCAGCGCCGGCATTTTCGGGTTGATGGATGCCATCGACAAGTTTGATCCTTCCATCGGCGTGAAGTTCGAGACTTATTGCTCGCCTCGTATCCGCGGCTCCATTCTCGATGAGCTGCGAAGCATGGACTGGGTTCCTCGCCTGGTCCGGGCCAGGGCGCACCAGTTGTCCAAAGCCACCCACTCGCTCGAAACCCACCTCGGACGCAAGCCCACGGAGACTGAAATCGCTCAAGAGCTGGAGATGGAGATGGAGGAGTTCATCAGGCTCCAGCGGGATGCGAACGCCGCCAGCCTGGTTTCGCTGAGCACCAAGTACGGCGACGGCGAAGGCGAAAAGGACATCCGCGAAATCGACATCATCAAAGATGAACGCAGCAAGAACCCCGTGATCGAGGCGCAAAAGCGTGACCTCAAGAACCTGCTGACCAAGGGCCTCACGCGCGCGGAGCGGCTGATTGTCGTCCTCTACTACTATGAAGAGATGACCATGAAGGAAATCGGCGCGACGCTCGATTTGTCCGAGTCCCGCGTCTCGCAGATGCACTCGTCGATCATCGCCCGCCTGAAGGCCCAGATGAACACCCGCAAGAAGGAATTCGCCGTCACCGGCTCGTAACAACAGCGGCAATAGTCAATAACCGCGGATTTCGCAGATGGCGCGGAAAAAGCCAAAAAATCGTAAATCGTAAATGGCAAAGTCCCCTGCCCCCTGCTCTTCTGATATCCGCTACCCGATAACCGGATCTCCTGATTTCCACCTTTTTAACTCGCTAACTCCTTTCCAGGCAACGAGATACATCCTGCCGCCGCCCTATTCGGTCTTCTGTTTCCTGTGTCCTGTATTCTTTTTTTAACTTTTTTTAAAAAAATTGAGATTTTTCCATCCACATTTAGCCCGTCAGAAACGCCTCTAATATAGTTGGAACGGCGTAAGTTATCTCACGGGCTGAACCCCATGAGAATCGCCTTCAAAAATAGAAGGGCCGAGCGTGTTCGTTCTGGCTTGGGACAACGACTATAATGTAATAAAGCAGCTTCGACAGAGCAGTAGAAGCGGGAAGTGAAGACAGGTACCGGGAGGTTTTTTAGGAAGAAAGCATACCGGACGTGTTTAATTCTCGCATTGAAAGGACAGTTCGCATGTTTCTTGAGCGTTTGCATATTGAGGGCTATAAGAACTTCGGCAGGCCCTTTACCATTGAGTTCCGCAAGGGGCTCAATGTTATGGTGGGCGAGAACGCAGTGGGCAAGTCGGCCATCGTTGATGGAGTTCGTTCACTACTTGTTGACGACGATTTTGAGCGCAAACCGATATCAGACACTGATTTCTACCTTCCTTTCATTGAAGGAAAAGAACGTGCAGCAAGTTTCAAAATAGCATGTTCCTTCAATGGACTATCGAAAGAACAACAAGTTGCCTTTCTGCCTTGGACAGATATTGATGGAAAGGCTTCTTTGACCCTGCTAGTGGAGAACAAGCAGAACTCCAAGGGCAGATACAAACGATTGCTGTGGGGGGGCGCCAGCCGGGCGAGCATGTTCGAGCGCGAATTGTTCGATAAGATCGATTGTATATACCTGCCGCCATTGCGTGATGCAGAAGCGAAACTCAAGGAAGGGAAATACTCGCGGCTGGCTCGGTTACTGAAGAACATGAGTGAAAGACCCGGCGGCGAAGATGAGAAAAACAAGCTTGTGGGCAAAGTAAAGAAGTTCAACAAGAGCATTGCTTCAAGTACTAAGTATTCAATCTCCAAAGCTAACGAGATGATAAAGAAGCGACTAGTCGACGCAATCGGAGAGGTCTTCGGTCAGGACACACACATCCGATTCACAGAAGCGAACTTCAGCCGGATTGTCGAAAGCCTTAGACTATTCTTTTTCCCTGAGGCGCATTCCACAGTAGATAAAGAAATATTCAGGAGTCTGGAGGAAAACAGCCTTGGTTACAACAATCTTCTTTATCTTGCCACCGTTCTGGCAGAGCTAACCGAGGGCAAAAACGAAATTTCCTTCAGAACGATTTTGATTGAAGAACCGGAAGCTCATTTACATCCGCAATTACAAACAAGGTTACTAAAGTATCTGGAACAGGCAGCAGAAAAGCATAATGTCCAGATCGTAGTCACTACTCACTCGCCCGTTCTCGCTTCGGCTGCATCTATCGATTCATTGATACACCTGTCAAGACAGAAGACTACCGATGGATATGACTACACAGCGGTGCCACTAGGTTCTTGTGGTCTGTCGAAGAAGAGCAAGCAGTTCATTTCGCGGTGGCTGGATGTTACGAAATCAACCCTTCTTTTTGCAAGGGGCGTAATTCTTGTTGAGGGAATAGCTGAGGCAATGTTACTGCCAGAACTTGCTAAGAGGGCATTGCGCAAATATAACAAGAAGCAAAAGGATCCTAAGAAGAAACTCCCAGAGTTCCTTGAAGAGGCAGGCGTATCTGTCATCAATATGAACGGCATATACTTCAAACATTTCATGCAGCTATTCTGCAATCTTGGGAGCACAGAGGGAGCAAACATTCCTGTTCGATCTTCAGGGCTCACGGACAACGACCCACCAGAGACGGAGGATGCCGATAGTAAGAGCATTTCCTGTTACCCAACGACACACGTTGAAGGTGCCAACCCTGCCCTTAAGTTACTTGAGACAATCAACAAATCCGAGTGCGCGAGATTGTATCCGAACGAACTGAAAACATTTGAATACGACTTGGCAATGACGGCGGGAAATCTGAATACGATGCTTCGGGTGGCAAAGACCCTGCGAAAAACAGGTGGGAAGGTCTGCCAGCAGTTTGGGAAGGATTTAAAGAGCTTGAGGAGTGAGGACAGCGATAAGACGCAGAAGGCAAAGGTTTCATCATATCTTTATGAGCACATAGGAGAAAAAGGGGAGTTTGCCCAAGCACTCGCCGACCATCTTGCAAAATCGAGAGAAGCGTTCACGGTTCCAAAATACATCAGGAAAGCCGTTATCTGGGCATGTGGAGGAAATCCGGATGACACGTGAGGAACTCATAGAATGGTTTGCATGTAACGTCTGTGGGAAACCAACAGGATTAGACCCTGACGAATGTCATTCGACCATCGGCCGCCAGAATCCCTTATGCAATAAGTACAAGTGCTGCCGTATCGAGGAAAAGTCCGAACAGCAACTTAACTATGCCGGGAGTCCAATTGATAAGAACATATTTCTGAAGGCATGTCCAGGAAGCGGCAAGACAGAAGTTGTTGGTCTAAAAGCTGCCTACGAGATAAAACGCTGGGATAAAAAGGTGGGAGGAATTGCCGTATTGACTTTCACCAACAATTCGGCTGATGTCATACACGAACGAGTATGCCAATTCGCCGGGGTCGAAAAAGCGGGCTATCCCCATTTCATAGGAACATTATCGAGTTGGCTTCAAAGTTATATAGTTAATCCATTTGCGTACATTCTTACTGGTTATGAAGGGCTAAACGGCGATAGAAGCATTCGGCTCGTGGAGAATAGTTGCGACTCCGACTTCCTGAAGGGGTTCCAAACTGTGGCATATCCGAGCAGTGGTCCAATAAAGGCAAATGAGTATTCATGGGATTGCGAGGAAAAGAAGTATGTGTTTGCTTCCCAATCGAGGGCTGTTGATGCTGCCAGGAAAACGATACGGTTCACTGCGGAACAAACAAAAGAACTTAAAGAGAAGAAGAAGTCTTTCTTGGGACGGGGGTTTGCCACACACCAGGATATCGAGTTCATTTGCTTTCGCCTCATGAAAAAGCATACGACCTTAACGCAAAGGGTGTCAGAACGGTTTCCAGTCATACTTGTCGATGAGTGTCAGGACCTCTCATGGACAGAGATGGGAATACTCAAATATCTACAAGGATTCTCCACATCGTTGCATTTCATCGGCGACCTGAAGCAAGCCATATATGAATTTAGGAATGTTGGCCCAGAGAAAGTGGACACGTTCGTTAGGGAGAATTGCTTTGGAGAAATGACTTTGAGCAACAACTTCAGAAGCTGCCAAGGGATTGTCGATACGTGCAAGGCAATTGTCAACGAAGAAAACGACGCCAAGGGTATGAGTGAAGCCAAGTTGGCAACTCCATGCTTATTCGTAACATACAAGACGGATAGCATTCGTTCGTTACCGCAGTTGTTTGAGAGCTTCCTTACAAAAAAGGGTCTGGATATCGGTAAATCAGCAGTTGTAGCTCGCGGCTGGTCCACCGTCTCTAAACTCAGGCCATCCGGCAACAATGAAATCAAGAATGATCAGATGCGTCTGGCGGCAGCCGTAAACCTGTGGCAAACCGGTGGTATTCAGGCGATGGGAGATGCCCTGAAATACGTGGGGCAGTTTGTGGCACATAAGTTCTTCCCTCAATACCCCGTGAACCCCAGAGAATACTACTCCCCGGAATGCGTGACCTCCGCTATTGGATGGAGATTGTTTCTGGCACGACTTCTGGATGCAAGTATTAAGAACAGTGATATCGCGGACTTGAATCAGACATGGAAAGCTTGGGCCAAGAACATTCGAACGCATTTTCATTCTGTTGCCAACGAATCAATGCCGCTGCTCGCAAACTATCTGACTGAAAATGTTGGCGTATTCGGCCCGGTCAAATTTAACGCTTTGAATAGTGAGGAGCCTCGTGTAAACGACTCTTTGCCGAAAACTCCCCAACAGAAAACAAGTATACGGATTACCACGATCCACGCCGTAAAGGGAGAGACGCTTGATGCCATTATGCTTGTCTCTGCTCCGTCCAAGCAAGGTACTACCAATGGTCACTGGGAACAGTGGCTGGATGCTCCTTGCTCGGAAGCCGCAAGGTTTGCTTATGTCGCCAGTTCTCGTCCCCGACATCTCCTGATATGGGCGATTCCGGAGGAAAGTAATGCGAATCACGCGCGACTCAAGAAACTTGGCTTGAAACCACTATCGCCGGGAGAATTCGGGCCGCCATACTTAATTCATGCTTGATGGGGAGGAGAACTCATGCCGGTCGGCCGGGCGGTGTGCAAATAGCTTACGGCACGGTTGAGCTTGGCGGTGCCGGGTCTCCTGCTTTCCGATGAGCCGGCCTTCACCCTGGTTATCTAAGCCGGCTGGAATTCGGTTGACCTGGGAATGAGGACCGGATACCATCACAAAAAGTGTGTTTCGCAGAGGAGTGAATTTCGAAAAAAAAGGTGCACGTGATATGTTCTCAGATCGGTATTCAACGGTAGTGTTGGCCGGCAGCCTTGGCTGTCTGGCCCTTTTTTGTTCAACCCAAAGAACTCTTGCAGGCTCGCCCGCGCAGACGAAAGTCGAATCTCCTCCTGAAGCGCCCGGGTACGAGTCCGAGGCTCAGATTCTGGCGGCCATCGCCGTGGGCAAGATAAAGACGACTGAGTCGCCCAAGGAAATGCCTCCGGGCGTGCAGCTTGCAAAAGACGTAGAATACGGCGAAGGCGGCGGCCGGCCCCTCAAGCTGGACCTGTACACGCCCGCCAGGCAAAGTAAACCGGCGCCGGGCCTGATCTTCATCCACGGCGGAGCCTGGAAGGGAGGCAATAAGGATATGTACCGGCCCTACGCCGTGCGCTATGCGCAGCGGGGTTACGTGGTCGCGAGCATCTCGTACCGGTTGAGCAAAGAAGCCCCCTTCCCGGCCGCAGTGGAGGACGCCAAGTGCGCCGTGCGGTGGATGCGAGCCAACGCGGACAAACACAATGTGGACCCCAACCATATCTGCGTCCTGGGAGGCTCAGCAGGCGGCCACCTTGCCATGATGGTGGGGTATTCTTCGGATCAGAAAGACCTGGAGGGTTCCGGCGGCTGGCCCGGTGTCAGCAGCAAAGTGCAGGCCGTCGTGAATATCTACGGGCCGTGCGACCTGACGGCACCGGGGATACGTGACGCTGACTCCGTGCGACAGTTCCTCGCGGGCAAAACATACGACGAATCGCCCGATTTGTACAAGAAAGCATCACCCGTGTTTCATCTGACCAAAGATGATCCGCCGACTCTGATATTGCACGGCACGCTGGACTCGCTCGTGCCCATCGGCCAATCGGATACGCTGGCCGAGCGTCTCAAGCAGACGGGCGTTCCTTGCACGTATGACCGGCTGGAGGGCTGGCCGCACGTGATGGACCTTGCCGAGATCGTGTTCAAGCGGTGCGTATTTTTCATCGACCGATTCCTGGCGGAGAACATGCCCGTGCCGGAGCCGGTGACGCCGGAGCCTGCGGCATCGGGTGCTGAACAGGCTCATTGAACCGTTACGTTCGACCGTCTCGCAGCGAGGTCACGAAACCTAAGCCGCGTTCTTTCCTCTCATCCACGGCCTTTCAACGGTGCTCATCGGCCAGCTCGAACATATCGAGGATCCGCTGGAGCGCATCGTACGGGGCGTTGCCGATGTTCACCGTCAAGCTGTCGTCCCTGTTGGAAGCGGTCTTGACGTGTCCGGCGGCGAACAAGATGTTGCTGGCCGCCCGCTGGTGGCTCGTTCGCGTCTTGACCTGGAAAGCCGCCAGCGACGGGTGCGCCAGGAACTGTACGTCGGCGACGAGGGCGGCAATCGGTCGTCCCTTGCTGTTGCGGCCCAGGTCGTTCAGTCGAGTGTGAAACGCATCGGGCTTGCCGGTCAGCAAGGCAACCGAGGCGTGGCGGTAGTAGAAGTCACTCTGAGCCTGGGCCCATCCGACGCGGGCCAGTTGCGACTCCGCTTCGGAGGGCTGGTCCGCACCCGGGCAGAACAGAACTGTAGGCTGATGCGAAAGGTAGTCCTTCAGCAGCAATCCCAGTCCCACCGGCTCGCCGTCCTCCAGGGAAAGCAGGCTGGTGACGTTGCCGGTCACCGTGTAGAAATTCGAGCCCGTGACCGGGCGGCCGGACGGGCCGAAAGGAATCGTATCATCGAAGTCCCCGGCGTAAAGATGAATCGCCACGCCGACCTGACGAAGATTGCCGGCGCATGCGGCACGGCGGGCCTGATGCCTCGCTTGCGACAAAGCCGGCAGCAGGATCGCTATCAACAGAGACAACGTGGCAATCACCACCAGCAACTCAATCAGGCTGAAACCATCCGGCTCCGGCGGGAGGTTGTAAATCGCAGGCCGGAAGGCTGATCGCCGTTTATGTCCGCTGTTGATGTTTGTGCACAAGATATTTACCCCTTGTCCGGCGGCGTGAAGTCCGTAGCCGGCAGTGACTCGGCGAGTCGGACGTTGTCGAGGTCCCAGAACCCGCCGGGCGTCCCGGCCGCGCGGATCGCCACCCCGATGGTCCAGCCCGCCCACGCATCGTCAGGGCCTACCGTCGGCAAATACAAAGAGAAATCCTGCAACTGCGTGGAGGACAAATCCGCCGCCTCAACCGTCCGGCTTGCGATGTCCACGGATTCGGCGCCGTTGCGATAGTATAGAACCAGCTCAAGGCCATCGGCTGGCGCTTTACTGGATGGTGGGAACCTCATGGAGACGCCCACGCCTACGGTCAGCCGATACGCAGAGCCGACGTTGAACGTGGCCGCCAGGTCCTGTTCCAGGCCATTGCCCTGCTGGGAGCCTAAGAAGGCTAATTGAAGCGCGTCGGCGTTGGCCACGTGGTCGGGACTGCCCGCCGCGGTATTGAGAAAAACGCCGGTGTTGGTGCTGCCCGCCGCATCCAGGTCGATTTCCGTCCAGCTCTCAACAAAAGGCACGGCCCCAAAGCCGTTGGGATCCACCACCGGCGACTCGAATGAAGCGTTCTCAATCGGAATCGATACAGGCAGCGACTCGGCGAGTCGGACGTTGTCGAGGTCCCAGAACCCCCCTGCCTGCCCGGCCGCACGGATCGCCACTCCGATGGCCTTGCCCGCCCACGCGTCGTCAGCTTCGACCTTCGGCAGGTACAGCGAGAAATCCTGTAACAGCGTCGCCGACAGCCCCGCTGCCTTAACCGTTTGGCTCGCGATGTCCACCGATTCGGCGCCGTTGCGATAGTACAGAACCAACTCAAGGCTATCGGCCGGTGGGAATCTCATCGAGACGCCCACGCCGACGGTCAGCCGATATTCGCAGCCGGCTTTGTACGTCGCGGCCAGGTCCTGCTCTAAAGCATTACCCCGCTGCGAGCCTAAGAAGGCCAATTGAAGCCCGTCAGCATTGGTCACGTGGTCTGGACTACCCGCCGCAGTATTGGCAAAGACGCCCGTGTTCGCGCTGGCTACCGTGTCCACGTCGATCTCCGTCCAGCTCTCGACAAAGGGCACGGCCCCAAAGCCTCCGGGGTCCACCACCGGTGACTCGAATGAAGCGTTCTTAATCTGGATTGACACAGGCAGCGACTCGGCAAGGCGCACGTTATCCAGGTCCCAGAATCCGCCTGCCTGCCCGGCCGCGCGGATCGCCACACCGATGGCCTTGCCCGCCCACGCATCGCCGGCTTCGACCTTCGGCAAATACACAGAGAAATCCTGCAACTGTGTCGCCGACAGCCCCGCTGCCATAACCGTTTGGCTTGCAATGTCCACCGATTCGTCGCCGTTGCGATAGTACAGAACCAGCTCAAGGCTATCGGCCGGTGGGAATCTCATCGAGACGCCCACGCCGACGGTCAGCCGATATTCATAGCCGGCTTTGTACGTCGCCGCCAAATCCTGCTGGAGGGCGTTGCCCTGCTGCGAGCCTAAGAAGGCCAATTGAAGCCCATCGGCATTGATCACGTGGTCGGGACTGCCCGCCGCCGTATTGGCGAACACGCCCGTGTTGGCGCTGCCCTCCGTGTCCAGGTCGATCTCCGTCCAGCTCTCGACAAAGGGCACGGCCCCAAAGCCGCCGGGGTCCACGAGAGGCGACTCGAACGAAGCATTCTCAATCGGGATTGACGCCGATTTGACAGGGGCAACCGCCCACAAACCAGCTATTATCAGGACGCTCAGACGTATCATGTGACACAGCATTTTCATCCTCCTCATCTTAAATAGTTCACTCTCATTCTGAACTCCATCCAGAAACGTTTTACAAACACTTCCAGATACTTTGAATCCGTTATGTTACTACAATCCTGCCGGAATTGCAATAATGAGCTTCACTTTTGCCGATTCCGACGCTAAACCGGCTATGAGCCGAAATACCCACAGCCGCAAAGACCGCCGGTTCACAGTTGTTATACTCCTTTGAACAAAGGTGGTTCGGCGAGCCCGGCCCCTTTCGGCCATTTATCTACCACTAAAGGATCAGGTCCGTTATAATTCCACGGCAGGCTGGTTTACCTATTTTGTTTTGTGTTTTTTTGCCGAAAAAAGCTATGGATACGAACCTTTCAGCATGCAACTGTCGCCGGGCGAAGCCGGCCGGCCGGGACTGGATAATCACGCGGCGGGTGTTTTTGAGAGCTTCCGTGGCGACACTGACCGCCCTGCCGCTCTCGTGTGCGCCCGGCAACAGAGCGAGAGCCGGACGCGGTACGGCACGTTTCGGCCTTGTTACTGATTGCCACTATGCCGACGCCGACGCCGCAGGCACGCGATTCTACCGCGAGTCTCTCGATAAGCTTTCAGAGTGTGTGACGCTGATGAACGCCGAAAAGGTGGACTTCCTGGTCGAGCTGGGCGACTTCAAGGACCAGGACAAAACGCCAACCGAATGGAAAACCCTCTCCTATCTTGAGGCCGTAGAGCGAGTTCTTAGGGACTTTGACGGCCCTACGTATCACGTTCTTGGCAACCACGACGCCGACGGCATCTCGAAGCGGCAGTTTCTAAGCCGGGTCAGGAACACGAACGTCGGTTCCGGCCGGAGTTACTATTCATTCGATTTGAACGGCCTGCGATTTATTACGCTGGATGCCAATTATCGCGCCGACGGCGCCGACTACGACCACGGCAATTTTGACTGGACCGATGCGAACATCCCATCGGCAGAGCTGGCCTGGCTCCGGCGGGAGCTGGCCGAGGCCCCAGGCCCGGTGATTGTCTTCATTCATCAACTGCTGGATGGTGTCGGCTCCGTGTATGTAAAGAATGCCGACGAGATCCGCCGCGTTCTGGAAGCCTCGGGCAAAGTGTTTGCCGTCTTCCAGGGCCATCACCATCCGGGCGGCTACAGCAATATTGCCGGGATTCACTACTACACCTTGAAGGGGCTCATCGAGGGCGTGGGGCCTGAGAATAACTCCTACGCAATCGCCGAAGTGGATTCCTACGGCAACATCACCGTTACCGGATACCGGAAGGCCGAGAGCAAGCCGCTCACCTTCAGTTGGCTCCTTTCACCTTCCTGACCTGACCCCGGATTGATGTGACCCCCGAAAAGTGTACCATTGTGGATTAGAGGGTATCCGGTAGAATTTTGACGACTAATCGACGTCTCAGCCGGGGCCATACCGAAGTATGGCCGGGGTAGGGATTGCAGGTTAGAGGCGGACTTTTGGTGGGTGTGTTTCTATTAACGGCAGGGACCGTACTGGCCAAGTGGAAACTTTTGTTACTTCTTAGCGTTACTGGGGCTGGATTTGCCAGGAACGATTCTCTTTCCACATGGATTGTTTTTTCCACGTATGATTGTTGCAGTAGCAGTTGACCCTTTAGGGGTCACATCACAGCCTTGGGAACGAAGCCAAAGACCTTCGGTCATATTCCAGCGGTCAGACTGGGGAACACGTCTTTTGAGTCACGTCGGCTCCCTCCGTTTCTTGGCGAAAAACGAACGTTCTTGGAAATTTTTTGACAAATTTCGGATTCAATGACCGGTTTTGGGCTAAGAATGAGGTTTACGCGACGTGCTATCTATTGTTTTCAAATGTTTTATCTTGGAGTCCCTTAACTTGGATTTCTGTAGCCTTGATTAGCGCAATTGGATTTTGGTGGATTTTACACAAGGTTCATGTTACCAATGTCGAATATGGAAACATCAATTCTCAGACGCAGAAAAATACTTCTCCACTTTTTTCTAGGGATTGGATTGCCGAGCCTGCTTTTAGGCTATCTTGCGTTCCGCGGCATTCAGAATGATATTGCATTGTTGGAAAAAGAGCGGCTGAACGAACACAATAAAATTGCTCAACAGATTGCCGAGTCAATTAATGCAAAGATTTCAGCAGTCGAAGGGGCCTTTCTCGATTCCATCGCGAATCTCGAAACGCCGCAGTGGGATTCAGCCGTTCTAATTTCGCTTGAGCGGCTAAAAGGGGAACATCTTCTCGTCGAAGAAATTTTCTTATTTGAAAACGCCGAACGCATTCAACTTCCCCTTGCAAAGCTCCTTTTTCTTGCCGGCGGGAGTACAGAATCATTGCCTGCTCAACCATTACCATCCGCCTTGGTGGACGGTCAGCAATATGAATTTCAACAGAAGCGTTATCAGGAAGCCCTGTCCAGCTATCAAGAGGTGTTTGCTCAGGTTTCCAACGACCTTGTTAAAACCGAAGCGCTACATGCAATTGCCAGAGTTCAGAAGAAATCCGACCTCTTCCCCGACGCCATAAAATCCTATAAGGCAATCGCACAGGACTATGGCGATATACGATTGGCCAATGGTATGCCATCGGGATTAGTCGCGCAATTAGAACTCGGCGATTTATCTCGTGCAATCGATGATACCGGCAATGCCGTTGAGACATTTATTCGTTTATACCGGGAACTGATACAGAGGCGATGGACTCTGGAAAAATCTCAGTATGAATTTTTTACTCAACAGATTGAAGAATCGGTTGATGAAATCTTTTCGCAAGATGAGGCCATGCTGTCATACCGAAGCTCATTTGAAACGTTGAAGAGCGAGCAAGAGAGGCAAAAAGGAATCACGGAAAGGCTGCTTACATTCCAGGAGAATGCCGCGCCCAATTTGCTGGCAAGAGTTCCTCGAAAAATGGAAAATACAGGTAATGTCCTCAGGCGATATACGTTAGACATCGGAGGTTACACGTATCTTGTTTCCATCCTGGGCGAGCGGGTAGGAAATGGAAAACAGGTTGCCGGGATGTGGGGGCTTCTGCTCAATTCTGAACAAATCAAGACTCATCTTCTCCAGCCGGTAATCCGGCAGCAGGTTTCCCCCGAGAATATCCGCTGGATTTTAAGAGACAGGGATGGTGTGGAAATCTTGAAGTCGGATATCTCGGCACCGGCTCCCATGACCGCGAGAACGAATTTTGTCGGGAACTTTCCGCCGTGGTCTCTTGAGTTCTATCAACAGAATCCGCCTCTTTTTGAAACGCTTCTAACGTCACGACGCGGCATCTATCTTTATATGTTTATCCTTCTGGCGGGTATTCTGATATTTGGCCTGACCCTGACGATTCGCATCGTCAGCCATGAGATCGAGCTGGGAAAAATGAAATCGGATTTTGTCTCGACCGTTTCCCACGAATTCAAAAGTCCTTTAACAAGTATCCGGCAGTTGTCGGAGATGCTTCAAACCGGCCGGGTCCCTTCTGAAGAACGCCGCCAACGGTACTATGATGTTCTTTTGGAACAAAGCGAGAGACTTTCGTTGCTCATCGACAACATTTTGGATTTTGCCAAGATGGAGGAAGGTAAGAAGGAATTCGAGTTTGAGACGGTTGAGATGGGCCCGCTATTGGAAGAGCTCGTTTCGACGATTCAACAGCAGGTGCGTCATGAAGGATTTACGGTTGAGGCGGAATTTGACAAGTCCCTGCCATCCATTCAGGCGGACCATGCTGCAATCATCCAGGCAATTACAAATTTGATTGATAACGGCATCAAATATTCCGCAGGAGCCAAAAAAGTTTGCGTGCGCGGATTTACAGAAAATCAGTATCTGATTATTGCTGTTCAGGACTTCGGTGTCGGCATCCAGCCGGAAGAAATCGATAAAGTTTTTGAACGCTTCTATCGCGGCGGGGATGAGCTGACGCGAACAGTCAAAGGAAGCGGGCTTGGGCTGACTTTGGTCAAACAAATTGTACAAGCCCATCATGGGACTGTACACGTCGAAAGCGAGCCGGGCCGAGGCAGCACTTTTTCAATAAGGCTTCCACTTGAATTGACGGAGGTTCGATGAAATGGAAAAAATTCTTATCATCGAGGATGAGGAAAGTATCCTGATGGCGTTGACCGATGACCTCGGCCTTGAGGGATATGAAATTAAAACCGCAACGGACGGGCTCAAGGGCCTCGAAATAGCAAAAGAGAAGGCACATGACCTGATTATTCTTGATATTATGCTGCCGAAGATGGACGGTTTCGAGCTCTGCAGACAACTGCGTCAGGCCGGCGTGCGGACACCCATCCTGATGTTGACCGCCAAGAGCCAGGAGATTGACAAGGTCCTGGGACTGGAGCTGGGTGCGGACGATTATGTCACCAAGCCTTTCAGCCCGCGCGAGCTTCTTGCCCGTGTAAAAGCCATTCTAAGGCGGGTCAAGGATACTCAGGGACAGATCGATGTTTGCCGCTTCGGCGACGTGGAAATCGATTTTAAAAAGTATGAAGTGAAAAAAAAGGGACAGCCGGTCTATTTGACCTCGCTTGAGTTTTCCTTAATCGGGTTTCTTATTAAGCATAAAGACCGGGTCCTGGATCGTTCCACCATTCTGGATGAGGTCTGGGGCAGGGACGTGTATGTATTGTCCAAGACCGTGGATACTCACGTCGGTCACCTGCGGAAGAAAATCGAAGACGACCCGGCGAATCCGAAGCATATCATCGGCGTGCGAGGCACGGGATACAGGTTCATCGCCTAAAAAAACTTCACCAAATCTTCACCAAGACTTCACCTGGGCTTCACGCATCGGAAAGCTCTGTCCGGTATAATTTTCTCCAGATGTAAACCGATATGGTTCCGGCAATTGGTCGATTTTATTAGCGGCCGAAAAAAGAAAGGAGAAAAAAATGATAGAAAGCTTTAGGTGTTGACAGTTGGGAACTTTATGAGTAACTAAAAAGATTAAGGAGAAAGAAAATGAGAGTAAGCACGCAATTCATAAAAAATGCAAAGCGAAAAAGGACAGACATGAAACTTCAATGGATCTCGGGTGTTGTGTTTGCGCTGATGTTTATTGTGGTCTCATCGGCATACGCCCAGCAGAGCGATGAAGTGCTTCTTCAGTCCGGCCTGTACAAAGAAGAAGTCAACGGCGACCTGGAAGCCGCCATCGAGATTTACGAGCGTGTCCTTAAAGACTTTCCCAAGGACCGTCTGGTCGCGGCAAAGGCTCAACTGCATATCGGACTGTGCCATGAAAAATTGGGCACAGCAGAGGCCCGCAAAGCCTACGAGAGTGTAGTGCGCGACTTTGCCGATCAATCCGATATTGTGGCGCAGGCGCGGGTGAGGCTGGCGGCACTTGGCGGGCCCGGTGGTGCCGGGGGACTCGTCGCACGCCGGGTTCTCGCAGACGCCTCCGGCGTCGGTGGGGTCTTGACCGCGGATGGCAAGTACATCAGAGGTATAGACTGGGACACGGGTGACGTGGTCCAGGTCGAAGTTGCCAGCGGACAGACGAGCCGAATCACAAATAGGGAGCTCTGGAGCGAGGGTGAGAACTGGTACGAGTACCAACTGTTCTCACGCGACGGAAAACAAATCGCATACGCCTCGTATGCGAAGAAGGAGAAGGACTGGGCCCTTCAACTGCGGATTAGAAACCTGGATGGTTCGGGCCTTCGCACATTTTACAGTGAGACAGAGGCTTACGTCCGACTCTTCGACTGGTCGCCTGACGCAGGGTCCATCCTCGCAATTCTCCAGCGTAAGCCAAACAACTGGGCGGATGAGCTGACGCTGATCTCGACAGCGGACGGCTCGGTGCGTGTCCTGAGCAGTATTGCTTCGGCCTGGTACACGTTGAAGATGGCCAGATTCTCGCCCGACGGGCGATTTGTCGCGTACAGTGTTGTGCGTGAGGGCAGCCCACCCCATGGCGACGTCTTCCTGATGACCGCCGATGGCCGGAATGAGGTCGTTGTTGCCGGGCATCCCGCTGAGGACCAGTTGCTGGGATGGACACCGGACGGGACAAGCCTTGTCTTCCTCAGCGACCGCTCGGGGACGTGGGACATCTGGACCGTCCACATCACCGGGGGCAAGCAGCAAGGAGAACCAGAACTGCGGAAGAAGAACTTCGGCTGGGATTCAGAGGTTCTCGGCTTTGCACCCGACGGCTGCTGTTATTACCAGACTTACACCTCTTTAGGTCGCCTCTACACCGGTGCGGTCGACCTTGAAACCGGTAAGGTACTCGTGCCACCCGCGCCGGTCACAACGCGGCGTACCGGCCCACAGATGTTTCTAAGATGGTCACCCGACGGCAGGAACTTGGCCTACCTTTCAAGTGTGGGTCCCAGGGGTCCCGGAAACAACATCCTCACGATCCGGTCTGCCGCAACCGGGGAAGAGCGCTTTCTGTCGCCGCGTCTTCGTGGCGTCAACCAGCCCTCCTGGGCGCCGGACAGCCGTTCCGTCGTCGCGACCGGGTTTACGGAGACGGGAGTTGCAATCTTCCGAATTGACATTGAAACAAGCGAGATCACCAAGTTGGCAGATGTAGACCGCCGGTTCCCCTATCTCTGCCCGGATGGGAAGACCCTGGTGGTCTCGAAGGGTGGGAAAATCCTGAAACGCAACCTCGACACCGGTGAGGAGTCGGAAGTTGTCAAAGCAGGGGTGCAGTACGACCTCTCGCCGGACGGCCGGGAAGTGGTGTTCCAGGTGAAAGGCGTTGTAAAGGCCGTGTCCCTCAACGGAGGGGAGCCGCGGGAGCTATTTCGCGGTTCGGAGCAGAATTACGGGCTGAAGTGGACGAGGGACGGCCGTTACATCATGGCCCTCGCCTACACACCCTCTGGCATCCGTGAAGTCTGGCGGGTTCCGGCGCAGGGCGGGACGCCGCTGAAGCTGGACCTCTCAGTTCCCAAAATGGCGTCCTTCGACCTTCACCCGGACAACCGCCGCATTGCGTTCGGCATCATCGAGGAGTTGAAGAGCGAGCTCTGGGTGCTGGAAAACTTCCTGCCGAAATCCACAGCCGGCAAGTAAGGTCAGTAACAACCGGGGGGCGGAACAACTCCAACGTTCCGCCCCATTTGCTCAACCGCAGATGAAGCGGAGCGACAACTATTCCTTGATTAGAAGTCATGCCATGAATCTTTGTTCGAAACTCACAAAAACGTGGGAAAGAGCCAGCCAGCCAACCAGAAGCCCGCGAGCCTCGCCCCAAGTGCCCCCCAAAAGCCCCATTTTCGCGAGTCGGCGCCAACAGCGGCACTACAACCAGAATGCCCGTTATCTCCAGATTCGGCGAAAATCCAATGCCGTGAGTCCTGTAACATCAATACGTTATAGGAGACACAAAATTTGTGAACGTTTTCAGTGACCGGTGCGCCCCTCTACGCCGGTTCTTAGCAAGATGCGGTACAGATTCGAATAGTCAGAGAGAAAACACGCAACAACAATGTGGCTCGTTGTCAGATCAAGTCCTGTTCACTACAACTGCAGGGCAAGCGCAAAGTCGCTTGGCAGATCCCGTTTATGTCATTGCGAGGAGCGCAGCGACGAAGCAATCTCGACTCCCAGCATGAGAGATTGCTTCGCTTCGCTCGCAATGACATACAGGGCGGTGCTATCGAATGACTTTGCGTTCGCCCTGAGTCGGTTACTGGGATGTTCCTTGGACATCCCCATCGGGGCCTAAAAAGAGCTTGACAGTATATGCAGTAAGCTGCTAAATTCCAGCGAGTTGAACATTGAAGCGCCCGTAGCTCAGTAGGATAGAGCGTCGGTTTCCTAAACCGAAGGTCGCAGGTTCGAATCCCGCCGGGCGCAGTCCTGTAGGATGGACAACTTGTTTGCCCATGCTGATTGATCTATCCGCTCGTCTCGCGTCCAAGCATAAACTCAGCTAAAGCAAGCTTCTTAGAAGGAACCCTTTGGCTCGCCGGATTAGCTTGCCGAGAGAAGTGCCTAAAATTAAGAGGGCCTAAAATGACTGTTCCGCAGTCATTTTAGGCCCTTCAGTTTACTTTATGGTCTTGTATGTTATTGCATCATCATATCAAAATTCAAGGTCTGGCGTGGTTCCTCGGTCGGCGACAGAGGCTCCATCTCTGAAAGCGTGAGGAATACGCTCAACTCGTCCAAACGGGCCGCGACGTAGGCGGCGGCGACGGTATTGCCGCTCTTGGTCAGCTTGGCAAGGTATCTGTTGGTCGCCAGTTTCACGGCGTATTCGGCCGAGAAGCCGATGTCTCTGCTCAACGTGCTGACGTAATCGGCAAGGGCGGTGAGGTATTCTCCGGCCAGGGCGTAACGGTTCCCGGGCCTGGCACGCTTCGCTATAGCATCGGCGATGGAGGCCATCTGCTCTTCAGAGGGCGCTACGGCGCTTTGCGCGTATTCATTGAGGACCTCGGTCAGCGCCTTTGCATGAACCCCGCCGGTGTCCGACAATACCATCGCGGCATGTCTGAGCGTCCCGCAGGCCTCGCACGGCTGAATGTTTCGCCCGGAGGCCAGACCGTTTACCATCCAGACTTCGATCTCGCCCCGATCGACTCCGAGTTCAGACGCCGCCCACTGCATCAGGGCCGGGCAGCCTGCTGCCTCCATGTCCGTTTTATCGAGTTTGGGTCCAGTCGGCATAAAAGATTCCGGCGGCGGCAGCGGTCCTATATCGACCGTGATATTGACCGTGGTTTCCGTGAGCTGCGCGCCGATCTGTCCGTCGGTGACCGAGTAGGTGAAACTATCTTTGCCCAGGAATCCCGCCGGCGGCCTGTAGGTAAATGTGCCGTTCGAATTCAGCACAAGGGAACCGGGCCCTGTATAATTGTACGAGGCTACGCTCAGTTTGTCTCTGTCGGCGTCGAGATCGTTACCCACAACACTGAAGACAAGCGGTTTAATATATGTAGTTATCACAGAATCCGCCGCACCGCTGGGCTGGGTGTTGGTCATGTTGATGGTCATCGTGGCAGGAATGGGCTCGGCGCCGGTCTGTGCGTCCCAGGCCGAAATCGTAAAGGTATCCGGCCCGATGTAGCCGGCCTGCGGCTGATAGGTGTAGGTCCCATCCGGATTTATCTTCAGCGTGCCGTGCGTGGTGGTTGTTATCAATCCCACTGTGAACGGATCGTTTTCCGGATCAGTGATGTTATCCGCTATCGTGCCGACTACGGCAGCGCCCATGTGCGTTGTCAGCGTTTCGCTCGTAATAACAGGAAGTGTATTGGTCACATTGAGGGTCACTATGCCTATAGCGGGCTCGGCTCCGGTCTGATTGTCCACTGCCGAATAGGTGAAGCTGTCCGGCCCGACATAGCCGGCCTGAGGTTGATACAAGTAATCCCCGTCCGAATAGAACGTCAAGGTGCCGTGTGCGGTGGTTGTAACCAGCTCTATCGTGAATGGGTCGTCGTCCGGATCAATAACGTCTATCCCGCCCATTATGAAGTCGCCCATGTGTGTGTTTTTCGCTTCGCCCTCCGCCAGAGGCTGCGAGTTGGTCATATTGATGGTCACCGTGGCCTGAACGGGCACGGCGCCGATCTGACCGTCCACCGCCGAAATCGTAAAGGTATCCGGCCCGACGTAGCCGGCCTGTGGCTCATACTCGTAGGTCCCATCCGGGTTCAGTGTCAACGTGCCGTGCGTGGTGGTCGTAACCAGCGCCGTTGTAAACGGATCGCCGTCCGGATCAATAACGTTGTCCAGTATTGTGCCTTCCATGGCAACTCCCATGTGGGTCTCTGGTGCTTCGCCCTCCACCAGAGGCTGCGTGTTGGTCATGGTGATTGTCACGGTGACCGGATTACTCGTTGCTCCATCGGCGGACGCGGTGTACGTGAAGCTGTCCGGACCGACATAGCCGGCCTGCGGCGTATACGTGTAGGTCCCGTTCGGGTTCAGCGTCAAGGTGCCGTGCGTTGTGGTCGTAACCAGTGTCGCCGTGAGCGTATCACCCTTCGGGCTCAGGTCATTCGTAAGTACGTTGCCCGTCACGACGGTGCCCATGTGGGTCTGGGCCAGGTCAGGCATCGCTGTCGGCTCCGGCACGTTGGCCCCGACCTTGACGATGACCCGCGCGACGTCGCCGTCCGCATTGGTGTCTTCCGCTGACTCTTTGCTTGCAACGTGCACTTGTCCCTCGTCGCCGTCGGCCACCGGAGCGGCGGCTCCCGGTCCCCAGGTCAGCAAGCCCCAAATGTCGACTTCTACGGTTGCTTCGGATGTCCCGCCGTTGGCGGATTTCGCCGTGGCCACCAGGTCGCCGTTTATCGTGGCATCACCGTATGCGGTCTGGCTGGTCCCGGAGAAAACGCCGATGTACGACCGGGTCACGCTGCCCTCAGCGGCCTCGTTGATACCGTCGGAATTGGCTCTGACGTCGCCGTTGAGCACCACGCCATCACCAGCTTTCAAATAAATGAAAGCTTCGGCGTCCTGGCCGAGGGGAATATTCGCAATGGCCGAGTCGCGCCCAACGATGACGTTCCCGTTGACCGTCAGGTCGCCGGAGGCGGCAACGTTGATCTCGGCGTGCCCCTGCCCGCCCTTGATCGTCAGATTCTCAGTTGTGATGTTGCCCCCATCATGGGTAGAAAGGGCAATTTGACCCGGAATCGCCTCCAGGTTTATGTCACCGGTCTGGAGGCTGCCGATCGTCAGGCCGCCCGAGCCGGCGTTCACCTTGATATCGCCCAGCGTCGTGCTGATCGTGTTGGTGGTATCCGCGAAGGAAATGAAGCTATCCACCCCCGTCGCATGCAGCTCGATATCCCCGTAACGGCCGGCAATTCGGCCATCAACGATATCCTCGATGGTAATGCTCTCGTCTGCATAGACAATCAGGCTTGTCCCCTTGGTCCCCCAGGTCTCGATATCCTGCTCGTAGAGTGTATCGAGCATGCCGGTGTCTGCGGCAGTGTTTACGCCGTTGGCAATCGTGACGGTCGCCGGATCGATCTCCAGTGTGCCGGGGTTATAATTGGTGTTCACCGGTGAAGCGTCAATCTGGCCGGCGATGGTGAAGTGCTCGGCTGTGATTTTCACTGACCCGCCGTCGCCCGAAACGCTGCCGCCGCGGGCCGAAACCAGGGTACCGCTGGTCATCGTAAAGGTCCCTTCTGTCTCCAGGGTGATGCTTCCACCGCTCCCATTGACCCCGGCGTCCGCCTCCACAGTACCTGCAAGGCCGCCGCCATCAGGGCCAATCAGGAGCGACTCGGTACCCGTCAGTGTCACCGTCCCGCCATCGCCATCTCCTGCGGGATTGGCATCGGTCCGGATGACGCCGCGATTCTCAATGCGGGCCGCCTTGGCTGTGATCGCGCCGGACGAGGCGACAATCCAGCCGACGTTCCGAATCGCCCGGGAGAACGTGTCGCCCGCGGCAAGAACAATTTGCCCGTTCGGAGCGTTGAGCAGACTTCTGTTGTCCACGTCGGGCGTGCCGTCCCCAACGTCTGCAACTTCAACCACAACACTGCTGCCGTCCTGAGCCAGATAGACGTTATCCCCGGCCGCCAGGACGATCAGTCCGTCGCGGGCCAGAATCCCGCCGTTGTTATTAACCTTCTTGCCGATCAGATAGACGCCGTTAGCGGTAATGCTGCCGCGATTGATCACCTGGCCATTGCCGCCTTCAAATCGAAAGTTCGCCGGCGAACCGTCCGTAGCATTCAGAAAGTCGGCGTCGGACATGTTCAGGCCGGACGCTATTAACTGTGACACGTTGACCGTGGAACCGCCGCCGAAAA